>Ga0308160_10007498_pt1 | contig 10839 bp, 9 predicted proteins | sample PhyFR1_FD_201036 | JGI IMG/M metagenome (GOLD analysis project Ga0308160, IMG submission 201036) | Phyllosphere microbial communities from UC Gill Tract Community Farm, Albany, California, United States - DLSLF.R1 | ecosystem: Host-associated > Plants > Phyllosphere > Unclassified | place: USA... | reverse complement strand
CGCCGATCCACCACCACTTCGAGCTGAAGGGCTGGCCCGAGCCGCGGGTGATCGTGCGCTTCTGGATCATCTCGGTGGTGTTGGTGCTGGTCGGCCTGGCCACGTTGAAGGTGCGCTGATGAACGACCCCGCGCGCCAGGCAACCCGACTCGAGGCCATCGGCGGCCGCTACGACCCGTGGCTGCTCGGCGCCGTGGTGGCGCTGGCTTCGCTGGGCGTGGTGATGGTCGGTTCCAGCTCGATCGAGCTGACCGTCAGCCCCTTCTATTACCTGACCCGGCACCTGCTGTTCCTGGCCGGCGGCATCGGCCTGGCGATCTGGACGATGCGCACCGAGCTGAAGAACATCGAGCAGTACAACCAGCTGTTGCTGTTGGCCTGCTTCGGCCTGCTGATCGTGGTGTTCGTGCCGGGCCTGGGCAGCAGCGTCAACGGCGCGCGGCGCTGGATCAACCTGGGCATCTCCAAGTTCCAGACCGTGGAAGCGGTCAAGGTGCTGTACATCGTGTGGCTGTCGAGCTACCTGGTGCGCTTCCGCGACGAGGTCAACGCCACTTGGCCGGCGATGCTCAAGCCGCTGGGTGTGGCGGTGGCGCTGGTCGGCCTGCTGCTGATGCAGCCGGACTTCGGTTCCTCCACGCTGCTGCTGGCGATCACCGCCGGCATGCTGGTGCTGGGCGGGGTCAACCTCCCGCGCATGTCGATGCCGATCGTGATCGGCCTGCCGGTGTTCGCCTTCATCGCGATCCTGGAACCGTACCGCCTGCGCCGCATCACCTCGTTCCTGGACCCGTGGGCCGACCAGCTCGGCTCCGGCTACCAGCTGTCCAACGCGCTGATGGCGGTAGGCCGCGGCGAACTGTTCGGGGTCGGCCTGGGCGGCTCGGTGCAGAAGCTCAACTACCTGCCCGAAGCGCACACCGATTTCATCTTCTCGGTGATCGCCGAGGAGCTGGGCTTCACCGGCGTGTGCCTGATCATCGCGCTGTACGCGCTGCTGGTCGGGCGCGCGTTCTGGCTGGGCATGCGCTGCGTGGAAATGAAGCGCCACTTCTCCGGCTACATCGCCTTCGGCATCGGCCTGTGGATCAGCCTGCAGAGCTTCGTCTCGGTCGGCGTGAATCTGGGCATCCTGCCGACCAAGGGCCTGACCCTGCCGCTGATCTCCGCCGGCGGTTCCAGCGTACTGATGACCTGCGTGGCGATGGGCCTGCTGCTGCGCGTGTCCTACGAACTCGATCGCGCCGAACGTCAGGTGGCGAAGGTGCGCAGCGATGCGGCGCCGCTCAGGCAGACCGTGGACAGTGCCGAGGACCTGCAGGCCGCACGCGAGGCCAGCGCCAGCGCGGTGGCCGCGGCGATCCAGGCCGGCACCCCGGCGCGCGGCACCAGCCGCATGCAGCCGCGGGTCGAGCCGACCTTCGGGAGGCTGGGATGAGCGTGTCCGTGCCGATGACCAGCACCGTCGTGACCGACGCTGCGTCGCGCCCGGTGATGATCCTCGCCGGTGGCACCGGCGGGCACATCTTCCCGGCGCTGGCGGTGGCCAAGGTGCTGCGCGCGCGCGGCGTGCCGGTGGTGTGGCTGGGCGCGGCCGGGCGCATGGAAACGCAACTGGTGCCGCAGCACGGCATCGAGATCGATACCATCGAGATCGGCGGCCTGCGCGGCAAGGGCGCGCTGGCGTTGTTCGGCGCGCCGGTGCGGGTCATGCGCGCGATCCGCGCTGCCGGCTTCGTGCTGCGCCGGCGCATGCCGCGCGCGGTGGTCAGCTTCGGCGGCTTCGCGGCCGGCCCGGGCGGCATCGCCGCGCGCCTGATGAAACTGCCGCTGCTGGTGCACGAACAGAACCGCGCCCCGGGCCTGACCAACAAGGTGCTGTCGCGCGTCGCGCGGCGCGTGCTGACCGGGTTCCCGGGCAGCTTCGCCGCGCGCGAGGAAGCGGTTGGCAATCCGGTGCGCGCCGAGATCGCCGCGCTGGCGCCGCCGGCGCAGCGCTTCGCCGCGCGCGACGGCGCGGTGCGCCTGCTGGTGCTCGGCGGCAGCCAGGGCGCGCGCGCGCTGAACCAGGCGCTGCCGCGCGCGCTGGCCGCGCTCGGTGCGCAGGTCGAAGTGCGCCACCAGTGCGGCGAAAAATTGCGCGACGAAGCGGCCCAGGCCTATGCGGATGCCGGCGTCGCCGCCAGCGTCGAAGCCTTCATCGGCGACATGGCGGCTGCCTACGCATGGGCCGACCTGATCGTGTGCCGCGCCGGCGCCTCGACCCTGGCCGAACTGTGCGCGGTCGGCATCGGCAGCGTGCTGGTGCCGTTCGCCGCCGCGGTCGACGACCACCAGACCCGCAACGCCGAATACCTGGTCGAACGCGGCGCCGCCGTGCTGTTGAAGCAGGACGATGCCCTGGCCACCAACCTGCAGGGCGTGTTGCGCGACCTGCTCGGCAACCCCGCACGCCGCCTGTCGATGGCCGACGCCGCGCGCAGCCTGGCCAAGCCGGATGCGGCCGAGCGGATCGCCGACATCATTCTGGAAGAGGCCGGGAGTCGGGATTCGGGATTGGGGATTCGTAAAGAGCAGGAGCACAAGCAGGACACCATGCAGACATCCGTACAGGGCGAGGCGCCGCGGCAACAGGCCACCGGCGACGCCACCAATCCCCAATCCCCAATCCCCAATCCCGGCACCTCCGCCGGAGGTGCCCTGTGATCCGCCGCCTCCACGACACCGGCGACCTGGTCCGCGCGTTTCCGCGCGTGCACTTCGTCGGCATCGGCGGCACCGGCATGAGCGGCATCGCCGAGGTCATGCTGACCCTGGGCTACGAAGTGTCCGGGTCGGACAACGCCGACAACGCGGCGACGCGGCGCCTGGTCACGCTCGGCGCGCGGGTGATGCGCGGGCATTCGGCGGCCAACGTGCTCGGCACCGACTGCGTGGTGGTGTCCAGCGCGATCCGCGACGACAACCCTGAATTGATGGAAGCGCGCAGCCAGCGCATCCCGATCATGCCGCGCGCGGCGATGCTGGCCGAGCTGATGCGCTTCCGCCGCGGCATCGCGGTGGCCGGCACGCACGGCAAGACCACCACCACCAGCCTGGCCGCGGCGGTGCTCAGCGAAGGCGGGCTGGACCCGACCTTCGTGATCGGCGGGCAGCTGCTCGCCGCCGGCGCCAACGCCAAGCTCGGCGGCGGCCAGTGGCTGGTGGCCGAGGCCGACGAGAGCGACGGCAGTTTCCTGCGCCTGAATCCGTTGATCTCGGTGATCACCAACATCGACGCCGATCACCTGGAGAACTACGGCAACGATTTCGCCCGGGTGCAGGCCGCGTTCGCCGAATTCCTGCAGCGCCTGCCGTTCTACGGCCTGGCCGTGCTGTGCATCGACGATCCGGAGGTGGCCGCGCTGGCCGCCAAGACCCCGCGCCACGTGATGAGCTACGGCTTCAGCGAGAACGCCGACGTGCGCGCCGAGGACGTGGTCCAGGACGGCCCGCGCATGCGCTTCACCCTGCGCCTGCCGGAAGGCAGCAGCACGCCGGTGACGCTGGCCTTGCCGGGCCGGCACAACGTGCTCAACGCGCTGGCCGCCGCCGCCATCGGCTGGCAGCTGGGCGTGGCGCCTGAGGCGATCGCCAGTGCGCTGCAGAGCTTCGCCGGCATCGGCCGCCGCTTCAACGACCTGGGCGAAGTGACCACCGCCGCCGGCGCACGCGTGCGCCTGGTCGACGACTACGGCCACCATCCGCGCGAACTGGCCGCGGTGTTCGCCGCCGCGCGCGGCGGCTGGCCGGACAAGCGCCTGGTGGTCGCGTTCCAGCCGCACCGCTATAGCCGCACCCGCGACCAGTTCGACGCGTTCGCCGCGGTGCTGTCGGAAGTCGATGCCTTGGTGCTCAGCGAGGTCTACCCGGCCGGCGAAGCGCCGATCCCCGGCGCCGACGCGCGTTCGCTGGCGCGCGCGATCCGTGCGCGCGGGCGCAGCGAGCCGGTGGTGGTCGGGCAGGTCGCCGAACTGAGCGAAGTGCTGCCGGACGTGCTGCAGGACGGCGATCTGCTGTTGATGATGGGCGCCGGCGACATCGGCTACGTCGCCCAGCACATCGCGCAGGACGGGTTCGTCGTCGGAGCTAAGCCATGAGCGCGCAGAATTTTCCGCCGCCGCGCCACACCGACCCGGCCGTGTTCGGCCGCGTCGCGGTGCTGCTCGGCGGCACCTCCAGCGAACGCGAGGTGTCGCTGGATTCGGGCCGCAACGTGCTCGAGGCACTGCGCGCGCGCGGCGTCGACGCGGTCGCCGTGGACGGCATTCCTGCGTTGGCGCAGGCGCTGGTGGACAAGCGCTTCGACCGCGTGTTCAACGTGCTGCACGGCCACAACGGCGGCGGCGAAGACGGCATCGTGCAGGGCCTGATGGATGCGTTCGGCGTGCCCTACACCGGCTCGCCGGTGCTCGGCTCGGCGCTGAGCATGGATAAGGTGCGGACCAAGCAAGTGTGGCTGTCGCTGGGCCTGCCGACGCCGCGCTACATACGTCTGGCGGCGACCGCGCAGGCCGACGCGATCCACGCGGCGGCGGCGCAGATCGGCTTGCCGGTGATCGTCAAGCCGGCCAACGAAGGTTCCAGCGTTGGCGTGACCCGCGTGTTCGAGCCGGCGCAGCTGGACGAGGCGGTGGCCCTGGCCGCGCGCTACGACGGCGAACTGCTGATGGAGCAGATGATCGTCGGCGACGAGCTGACCGTGGCCATCCTCGGCGACACCGCACTGCCGTCGATCCGCATCGTGCCCAAGGGCCAGTGGTACGACTACCACGCCAAGTACGTGGCCGAGGACACCCAGTACCTGTGCCCCGGCCTGGACGGCGACGACGAGCGCGCCCTGGGCGAACTGGCGCTGGCCGCGTTCCGCGCCGCCGGCTGCCGCGGCTGGGGCCGCGTGGACGTGATGCGCGACGGCACCAGCGGCGATTTCGCCCTGCTGGAAGCCAACACCGCGCCGGGCATGACCAGCCACTCGCTGGTGCCCAAGGCCGCACGCCAGGCCGGCATCGATTTCGAAGAACTGGTGTGGCGCGTGCTGGAGCAGACGCTGTGAAGCCGGGATTGGGGTTGCGGGATTGGGGATTCGCACAGCGGCAGCGTCGCGCTGCCGGTGAGTCCTGCTGTGCGCTTTGCGCGAATCCCCAATCCCGAATCCCGAATCCCACGGCACGGAGTGCCGCATGACCGCCCTCCTGCGCATCCTCGCCTGGCTGCTGGCGCTGGCGCTGGTCGCGCTGCCGGTGGTGGCGGTGCTCAACGGCTGGGTCGGCGCCGAGCGCTGGCCGCTGAGCCGGCTGCAGGTCAGCGGCGATTTCAAGCGCGTGCCGGCCGAGCAGTTGCGCCAGGTGGTGCTGCCGTATGCGCGCCGCGGTTTCTTCGCGGTCCGCCTGCAGGACGCGCAGGACGCGATCGAGCGGCTGCCGTGGGTGGAAAGCGCGCGGGTGCGCAAGCGCTGGCCGGACGTGCTGGAAGTGCGCGTCACCGAGCACCGTCCGTTCGCGCGTTGGGGCAGCGACCGCATGCTGTCCGAGCAGGGCCGCATCTTCGCGTTGCCGAGCGAATTGCGCGGCATGGCGTTGCCGCAACTGGCCGGCCCGGACGCCAAGGCGCAGGACGTGGTCGCGCTGTACAACGAGTCGCGCGCGCTGTTCGCGCCGGCCGGGCTGCAGGTCGACGGCGTGGCGATGGACGCGCGCGGCAGCTGGTCGCTGCAGCTGGGCAACGGCGTGCAGGTGGTGGTCGGCCGCGACGACGCCCGCGCCCGCCTGGCGCGCTTCGCCCGCGTGCTGCCGCAACTGGCCACGCCGGAACAGGCGCCGATCGCACGCGCCGACCTGCGCTACACCAATGGATTCACCGTGGAGCGGGGAATCGTGAATCGGGAACCGGGAATGGAGAAAAAGCCCGCGGCTCCGACCCAACCCGCGCGCCATGCGGCATTGGCCGACCCTCCATCCCCGCGCATGAGCCCGCTCTTCCCCATTCCCAATTCCCCATTCTCTATTCCCGGCTCCAAGACATGAACCGCAAAGGCGACAAATCCCTCATCGTTGGACTGGACATCGGCACCTCCAAGGTCGTCGCGCTGGTCGGCGAGTATTCGCCCGGCAATCCGATCGAGGTGATCGGCATCGGTTCGCACGAATCGCGCGGGCTCAAGCGCGGCGTGGTGGTGGACATCGAATCCACCGTGCAGTCGATCCAGCGCGCGGTCGAAGAAGCGGAGCTGATGGCCGGCTGCGAAATCCGTTCGGTGTACGCGTCGATCTCCGGCAACCACGTGCAGTGCAAGAATTCGCCCGGCATCGTCCCGATCCGCGACGGCGAAGTGACCTGGAACGACCTGGACCGGGTGCTGGAAGCGGCCAAGGCGGTGGCGATCCCGGCCGACCAGCGCATCCTGCACGCGATCCCGCGCGAGTACGTGCTCGACGATTCGCAGGAAGGCATCCGCAACCCGGTCGGCATGACCGGCGTGCGCCTGGAGGTGCACGCGCACCTGGTGGTGTGCGCGCAGTCGGCCGCGGCCAACATCAGCAAGTGCGTGCAGCGCTGCGGCCTGCAGGTGGACGACCTGATCCTGTCCTCGCTGGCGTCCTCGGTGGCGGTGCTGACCGCCGACGAGCGCGAGCTGGGCGTGGTGCTGGTAGACATGGGCGCCGGCACCACCGACCTGGCGGTGTTCGTGCAGGGCGCGATCTGCCACACCGCCTCGCTGCCGATCGCCGGCGACCACGTCACCAACGACATCGCGCACATGCTGCGCACGCCCACGCCGGAAGCCGAGCAGATCAAGGTGCGCTACGCCTGCGCGCTGGCGCAGCTGGCCACAGCCGAGGAAAGCATCCAGGTGCCGAGCGTCGGCGACCGTCCGCCGCGGCGCATGCCACGCCATTCGCTGGCGCAGGCGGTGCAGGGCCGTTACGAGGAGATCTTCGAGATGGTGCAGGCCGAACTGCGCCGCTCCGGCTTCGAGGAACTGGTGCGCGCCGGCATGGTGCTCACCGGCGGCGCCTCGAAGATGGAAGGCGTGGTCGAACTGGCCGAGGAAATGGTGCAGATGCCGGTCCGCGTGGGCATCCCGCAGCACGTCACCGGCCTGGGCGAAGTGGTCGGCAACCCGGTGCACGCCACCGGCGTGGGCCTGCTGCTGATGGGCAGCCAGATCGAACACCCCCGGCGTCCGTCGCTGCCCACCGGGCGCGCCGGCAGCCTGTTCAAGAAGTTGAAGAATTGGTATCGCGGCGAGTTCTGACGGCTGGGATTCGGGAGTCGGGATTTGGGATTCGTAAGAGCAATAGCAACAGCAACAGCAAGAGCAAGAAAGCGGAGAGCGGGTAGGCGATAGGTTTTTTTTGTAGTGATTCCGCCGCGGAGCGGGCAACGGGTTGGGCGATCGTGTTTTTACGAATCCCCATTCCCGAATCCCGAATCCCGGCTTCCAAACAACAACACTCGCCGGACGGAGAGGCGGGAACGAGGATCGGAGCTGTTCCGAATCCCCACTCCCTAATCCCGAATCCCGGCTCAAAGAGGACACGGACATGGCGCATTTCGAACTGATTGAAAAGATGGCACCCAACGCGGTAATCAAGGTGGTCGGCGTGGGCGGCGGCGGCGGCAACGCGGTCGCGCACATGGTCAGCAGCAGCGTGGACGGCGTGGAGTTCATCACCGCCAACACCGACTCGCAGGCGATCAAGAACTGCGGCGCCAAGCTGCAGCTGCAGCTCGGCACCAACGTCACCAAGGGCCTGGGCGCCGGCGCGAATCCGGAAGTGGGCCGCCAGGCCGCGCTGGAAGACCGCGAACGCATCATGGACGCGCTGCAGGGCGCGGACATGGTGTTCATCACCGCCGGCATGGGCGGCGGCACCGGCACCGGCGCTGCCCCCGTGGTCGCGCAGCTGGCCAAGGAGATGGGCATCCTGACCGTCGCCGTGGTCACCAAGCCGTTCCCGTTCGAAGGCCGCCGGCGCATGCAGGTCGCGCTGAAGGGCATCGAGGAACTGAGCCAGCATTGCGACTCGCTGATCACCATCCCCAACGAAAAGCTGATCACCGTGCTCGGCCGCAACGCCACCATGATCCAGGCGTTCCGCGCCGCCAACGACGTGCTGCAGGGCGCCGTGCAGGGCATCGCCGACCTGATCGTGCGTCCGGGCCTGATCAACGTCGACTTCGCCGACGTGCGCACCGTGATGTCGGAAATGGGCCTGGCGATGATGGGCACCGGCTCGGCACGCGGCGACGACCGCGCGCAGGCGGCAGCCGAAGCGGCGATCCAGAACCCGCTGCTGGACGACGTCAACCTGGCCGGCGCCAACGGCATCCTGGTCAACATCACCGCCGGTCCGGACTTCACCATGGCCGAGTTCGACGAGATCGGCCGCACCATCGAAGGCTTCGCCTCGGAAGACGCGACCGTCGTGGTCGGCACCGTGCTTGACCCGGACATGCAGGACGAGGTCCGCGTGACCGTGGTCGCCACCGGCCTGAACCGTGCCGTGTCGCGCCAGACCCAGCGTCCGGAGCAGCGCGCTCCGATCAAGCTGGTGCGCAACGCGACCACCGGCCAGCCGGAATTCGGCGACTTCGAGCATGGCGGCGACGCCGTGTCCAAGGCGGTCGGCGGCGCGATGGGCCTGGGCTTGCGGCGTCCGAGCAGCGATGCGATGGGCTCGTCCGCACCGGCACCGGCCGCGGCCGATCTGCCGAACGACTACCTGGACATCCCGGCGTTCTTGCGCCGCCAGGCCGACTGACGTTTCGCCAGGCCGGCCCTGCGCCGGTCGCAACACCGCCGAGCGGGAGTGTCCGCCCGTTCGGCGCGCCGTGTCCTTTGCTGCCGGGTCGTCTCGACCCGGCAGGTTTTTGCGACCGCGACGCTCGCTTTCGCCAGCGTTGCGCAAATAGGATGCTGTGACCGCATTGTTAAAATTTGGCTAAACGCGTGATATTCTCAATTCCGTTCAGTTCCCGTGTGAGCTGACGTTCCCAGACTGTCTCCCATGACCCAGCAACGCACCCTCAAGAACACGATCCGCGCCACTGGCGTAGGCCTGCATAGCGGCGACAAGGTGTACATGACCCTGCGTCCTGCGCCGGCCGATCACGGCATCGTGTTTCGGCGCGTCGATCTGGAACCGGCAGTGGAAGTGCCGGCCGATGCGCAACTGGTCACCGAGACCACGCTGTGCACCGGGCTGAGCCGTGGCGACGCCAAGATCCAGACGGTGGAACACCTGATGTCGGCGATGGCCGGCCTCGGCGTGGACAACGCCATCGTCGAGCTGTCCTCGGCCGAATTGCCGATCATGGACGGTTCCTCCGGCCCGTTCGTGTTCCTGCTGCAGTCGGCAGGCATCGTCGAGCAGGGCAAGCCCAAGCGCTTCATCCGCATCAAGCGTCCGGTGGAAGTGCGCGACGGCGACAAGATCGCCCGCTTCGAGCCGTACGACGGCTACAAGCTGGGCTTCACCATCCAGTTCGACCACCCGATGATCCCGGCCAAGCAGTCGCGCCAGGAAATCGAGTTCTCGACCATGGCCTACATCAAGGAAATCTCCCGCGCGCGCACCTTCGGCTTCATGCGCGATCTGGAGTACATGCGCGAGCGCAATCTGGGCCTGGGCGGGTCGATGGACAACGCCATCGTGCTCGACGAGTTCCGCGTGCTCAACGACGATGGCCTGCGCTACGCCGACGAGTTCGTGCGGCACAAGATCCTCGATGCGATCGGCGACCTGTACCTGGCCGGCGGCGCCATCCTAGGTGCCTACGAAGGCTACAAATCCGGCCATGCGCTGAACAACAAGCTGGTGCGCGCGCTGCTCGCCGAGCAAGCCGCGTGGGAGTGGGTGAGCTTCGATTCCAAGGCCGCGCCGGCACCGGTGGCCTACGGGGCCGTGGCCTACGCCTAAAGTTTTCCGCCCCGCGGCCGGGGCCGGTCCGGGATCACGGAATGGGCGATCCGTCGCGTCTTTGGCCCTTCTTAACTTATATTTAACGAATCGATAACGACCTCGACGCCGGCGCCCGCTAGGATGCGTCGGGTCGTGACGTGCGTGTCTACGTACGCAGACCGCGCCGGCCGGAGGCCGTCGCTGCTTCAGGCGTCGTGGATTCGACGTCCTGCAAGGACGCCAGCGCGTCGCGCAATCCCTTGTGCGTCGCCGCGGAAACCGGTGCTGGCCTGCTTCTTGCCTGTTGCATTGGGGAATGCGCGGATGCAGTCGCAGTCTTGACGGTCACCCTGGTGGCCTTCAGCCCGAGGGATCGGGCCGCAGCGAGGATATCGGCCTCGGCAAGCCTTACCCGGGCGTGCCAGACCGGAGAGTCAACGAGAAAAACGAGCTGTTCGCCGTTCACATTGGCCAACCGACAACGGGAGGCCAGGTTCGGCGGCAGATGGGGGCGCAACTGTCGGTCCAGCGCGTCGAGCCACAAGGCACGCCGCAACGGGTCGCCCACCTTGTCCGCCAATGCGGCGTCCAACGCCGGCATGGGCGCGGTGGTATGGCCCTCGCCGGACTTTCGCTTAGACATGAAAACTCATATGGCGTTTAAGAAGATCGTAATCAATTCGCGTGAAAAGGGGATAAAGGACCTGCCGTGGCGGCTGCGCGAGTTCGCAGACCGGCGTCCCCTGGCCGTGCTGGGCACGGTGCTGGCGGTGGGCATGGTACTCGGCATCGGCGTCAGCGCCGCGACCGGCTTCGTCGGTTCGGCGCAGCTGCGGGCCAAGGTGGAGCGGCAGGACGCGGAGCTGGCGCAGGTGCGCCGCGACGCGCAGAC
>Ga0308160_10007496_pt1 | contig 10842 bp, 9 predicted proteins | sample PhyFR1_FD_201036 | JGI IMG/M metagenome (GOLD analysis project Ga0308160, IMG submission 201036) | Phyllosphere microbial communities from UC Gill Tract Community Farm, Albany, California, United States - DLSLF.R1 | ecosystem: Host-associated > Plants > Phyllosphere > Unclassified | place: USA... | reverse complement strand
GAAGGCCTGGCCGGCGGCAAGCGCGTGATCGTCGCGTCTTCGCGCGGCGGCATCTACAGCCCGGGCAGCCCGGCGGCGGCAAACGATTTCCAGGAAACCTACCTGCGTGCCGCGTTCGGCTTCTTCGGCATCACCGACATCGAGTTCGTCCGCGCCGAAGGCGTGGCGATGAGCGACGATCACCGCACCCAGGCGATCGGCGGCGCGATCGCCGGCATCGGCGGCTTGTTGCGCGAAGCGGCGTGATCTGCCGCGTCGCGCGTTGCCGGAAAGTCTTCCGGTAGAGCGGGGGCGTCGGTGAGGCAAGAGCGGCTGGGCGCAAATACGCCCGGCCGCTTTCGTATGTGCGCCGGGGTGGTGAACTTCTTGTGCAGGGCGTCGGCAAGAGCTCACACGGCCGCCATGGCGATGCTGCTGCATGGGCCATGCCGAAGAGAACGGGATATGCCTATCCAGCCGATGGCGTTCATGCCACCGCGCGCGGTCGTTGCCAGCGCCGGGATAGGGCTCTGTGGCGCTTTTTACCGGGCTTGGTCGTCGATCAGGCGTATGCCTTGCGGGCTGAGCGCGATGTCGCCGTCTTCGCCTTGCGCGGCGTAGTTCTCGCGCACGGCCCAGTTCGCCTCTTCTTCGGTGACGGGCTTCGTGGCATGAATGTCTTGCAGAATGCGCAGTTGTTCGTTGGTCAGTTGCATGGCGAACCAGAGTCGGCAATCGATGCCGTCACCGTACAGACCGCGCGTGATGGGTATGTCGCCGGCACTGGCCTGGGCAGGCTGAGTTTCTTAGAGCGGTGCAGCGACGCGCGCTGCGAATTGTGGGATACGCAACGCAAGGCTGGACATCGTTCCTCGCATGTCGTCGTTCCGACACGCGGCGAGGACATCTTCCTAACAGTGCCTGCCGCATCCTTCCCTCACCAGCTGTGCGGCCGTAGGTAAAATCTCAGGGCTGCTTCAAGGGTGCAGGCATCCGCGGCTGGACCATCTTCTTTCGATATGTTGCAGATGCGCCCACCGCGGTGCGGTCTCGCAACCTGCAGCTGCGCCGTGCGCTACCGGCGCTCCTCATAACGACTGACAACACCTCGATCCGCTCACGTGCAGCGTCGAATCGATGTACTGGGCGATGGTGGCCGCTGCGCGGGCTGCCGTCGCGATCGCTCCGCGGTAGACCGCGCTGATTCCGGCAACGCCCACAGGCGCATCGCGCATGCCGGCCAAGGCACGTCTTGTCGATGGCGGGTACAAACAAAAAGGGCCGGATTGCCCTGGAATCCAGGAAAATCCGACCCTTGTCGTACGTCCGCGAATTGCTGCGAACGTTCAGATGGTGGAGGTGGGCGGAATCGAACCGCCGTCCGAAGGCACTCCATCCCCGGCACTACATGCTTAGCTCATCGTTGGATCTCATCCCGGAACAGCACGATGTGCGAAGCGCATCCCGGGACCAGCCTGCTTTATTTAGCCAATGGTTGACAGGCAGCCACCACCGGCGATTCCGTGATAATGACCCTACGTCGCGAGCACGGACACAAGCGATTTCGGGGCTAGGCCTTAAGCGGCCAGTGCGTAGTTGTCGTCGTTGGCAACTATAAGTTTGCTGCTGGATTTACGAGGAAAGCGGCCCCCTCGGCATGCGCCAAGCGATTTTGCAACCCCCGTCGAAACCAGTGCACCCCCGGGGAAAACGTAAAACGCTGACCCACACAGTGTAGGGATCGGGGAGGCCAGTCACAAGTCTTGCGACAGGGGCGGCTTAAGCTGGCTTCACTCGGCGCGGCAGCTGGCGGTAGGCGCCGACGGATCTCCCCCAGGCATGGAGCACCGCGATGGCAACCAGGCAACAGCGTGCGCGTGACGGCGGGCGCGATGGCAAACGAGCGGCCACGGCAGCGGCCGCCGCAGCGAAACCAGCGAAACCAGCGAAAGCGTCCACCCAGGCCGGCCTGGCACCGCCTGCCCGGCAGGGCGTTGCGGCGAAGAAGGCCAAGCCTAAGATGGCCGCCGCACAGCGCGCCGAGGCGAAGAGCACGGAAAAGACGGTCGCGCGGTCGAGCGGACCGGCGCGGCGCGCCACGGCGAAGCCAGTGGCTGGCGACACACCCAGGACAGTCAAGCCCAAGGCGGCCAAGCCCAAGACGGTCAAACCCGGGAAAGCCAAGCCGCAAGCCACCGCCAGTCGCCCGCCGTCGTCTCAGGGCGGCGCAGGTGCCGCCACCGCTGCCAGCGCTCACACGCCTGCGCGCACCACTAGGCCCAAGGCCACCGGCCAAAGCTCGCTGGCACAGGGCCGGGCGCGCACCGTCGTCTACATCCATGGCATCGGCAACAAGCCGCCGGCCGAGGTGCTGCGCTGCCAGTGGGATCGCGCCCTGTTCGGCCGCGAGATGGGCGAGCGCACGCGCATGGCCTACTGGGTCAGCCGCGAGCGCTACCCGTCACCGGAGCCGGGCAGTTGCCAGGAGCAGGACCGCGGCCCGGCGTTGAACCAGGCCGAGCAGCGGGTGCTCGGCGCGCTGGGCGTGGTGCCGCAGCTGGCCGATCTGCGCCAACTGGCCGATACGCTGGCCGGCAGCGACGCCGAACGCGCGTGCCTGCGGCAGTTGCTGGACGAGGTGCAGGCCGCCGCGCCGGAGGCCGCCGGCCTGCACGCGCAGGGTCCGATCGACGTGCTGAACCGGATGCTGCTCAAGCTGATCTCCGCCGCGCTGCTGCAGGACGTGCACGATTTCTTTTTCGTGCCGGCGCGGCGCGCGCAGATGCGCGAAAGCCTGCTGCAGCGCATGCGTGCCGGTGGCGGTCCGTTCGTGGTGGTGGCGCATAGCCAGGGCTCGCTGATCGCCTACGACGTGCTGCGCGAGTTCGAGGCCGAGGGCTGCGAGGTGTCGCTGTTGCTGACCCTGGGTTCGCCGCTGGGCCTGCCGGTGGTGCGCAGCATGTTCAAGCAGTGGACCGGCATGCCGAAGTTGCCGTTTCCGGCCTGCGTGAAGCGCTGGGTCAACGTCGCCGAGCGGCGCGATCCGGTGGCGCTGGACGACGATCTGAGCGACGACATCGCCGGTGCGCAGGGGCGCTTCCACAACATCGCCGGATCGCGCATCAATCCGGATTGGCAGCGCAATCCGCATTCCGGCTCCGGCTATCTGTCCATCCCCGAGGTCCGTGCCGAGGTGCGGCGCGCGGTGGGCGTCGGCTTCGACCAGCCGATCGCGCATCCGGTGCTGATCAAGGACCTGTCCGACCAGTTGGAGGCGCACGCGCCGGACTATCGCCACGAGGTGCTGATCGAACTGGACCGCCTGCCGGATGCCCGCGAGCCGGCGCAGTTGAAGCGCGAGCTGGTCGCGGCGCTGCGCGAGCTGACCCAGGCGTCCACGGGATTGAAGGGGGAAGCGCTGGACGCGGCGATCGAGTTGGAGGACACGCTGCAGCGCTACGTGTCGGCGCGCCTGACCCGGTTCGAGATCGAAAGCCTGCGCGAGCGCTATCGCACATTGAGCCTGAAACGGCTGTGGCGCGACGCCGGCAAGCGCGCCCTGATCTACCAGTCGCGCAGCACAGTGCAGGCCGACGCGGCGCAGGTGGCGTACCGCGCGCTCGGCGCTGGCATCGGCTGGGCGGTGCTGGACAGCGGCATCGCCGCGGCGCATCCGCATTTCCAGCAGCCCGGTCTGCCGGAAACGGTGCTGGCGCAATGGGACTGCACACAGCGCGGCCGCGCCCGCGAACTGCGCCGCGACGACGGCGCCGGTTTCGCTGCGCTGGACGGCAACGGCCATGGCACCCACGTGGCCGGGATCATCGCCGGGCAGTGCGATGCGCCTTTGCCCGGGGTGGCGCCGGCCACGCCGTTGCGCTTCGCCGGCATGGCGCCGCAGGCGCGGCTGTACGGGCTGAAGGTGCTGGACGACGACGGCAACGGCCGCGACTCGTGGATCATCAAAGGCGTGCAGCAGGTCGCCGAGATCAACGACCGCGCCGGCGAGCTGGTCATCCACGGGGTCAACCTGAGCCTGGGCGGCTACTTCGATGCGGAAAGCTACGGCTGCGGCTTCACCCCGCTGTGCAACGAACTGCGCCGGCTATGGCGGCAGGGCGTGGTGGTGGTGATCGCGGCCGGCAACGACGGCCTGGCCTGGCTGATGCAGGACGATGGGCAGGCCTACCCGATGAACCTGGACCTGAGCATCGGCGACCCGGCCAACCTGGAGGAGGCGCTGGCGGTGGGCTCGGTGCACAAGAGCAGCCCGCACAGCTACGGCGTGTCGTACTTCTCCTCGCGCGGCCCGACTGCCGACGGCCGGCACAAGCCGGACCTGGTGGCGCCGGGCGAGAAGATCGTCTCGGCCCATCACCGCTACGACGCCGACGACCCCGGCACCTGGATGGTGGAGATGAGCGGCACCAGCATGGCCGCCGCGCACGTGTCCGGGCTGATCGCCGCGTTCCTGTCGGTGCGCCGCGAGTTCATCGGCTTTCCGGACCGGGTCAAGCAACTGCTGTTAGACCAGTGCCTGGACCTGCAGCGCGATCCCTACATGCAGGGGCGTGGGTTGCCGAGCCTGATGCGGATGCTTGGCGGGACGTGATGGGGCAGGGATTGGTGATTAGGGATTAGGGATTCGCAACGGCGGCATCTCGCTTGCCGCTTTTGCCAATCCCCAATCCCCAATCCCGAATCACGCGTTCTTGTTGTGACGCCGCATGATCCGCTGCTTGTCGCGGGCCCAGTCGCGGTCCTTGGCGGCGTCGCGCTTGTCGTGGTCCTGCTTGCCCTTGGCCAGCGCGATCTCGAGCTTGATCTTGTTCTTGCTCCAGTACATCGCGGTGGGCACCAGGGTGTAGCCGTCGCGCTCGACGCGGCCGATCAGCTTGTCGATCTCGCTCCGGTGCAGCAGCAGCTTGCGGGTGCGGCGGTCGTCGGCGACCACGTGGGTGGAGGCCTGGATCAGCGGGGTGAACTGCGCGCCGAACAGGAACAGCTCGCCCTGGCGCACGAACGCGTAGCTCTCGCCGATGTTGGCGCGGCCGGCGCGGATCGACTTGACCTCCCAGCCCTGCAGGGCCAGGCCGGCTTCGTAGCGGTCCTCCAGGTGGTATTCGTGGCGCGCACGCTTGTTCAACGCGATGGTCTTGTTGGCCGTCGCGCCGTTTGCTTTATCCTTGGCGGGTTTCTTGCTCATCTTGCTATTGTCTCCGATTCGGGGCCTCCCGAACGTCTTGGTCCACTTTCCCCGCACCGAATGCCTATCATCCGCCGCAGCGCCCTGGTCGAACACCCCGCAACGCGCATGTTCGACCTGGTCAATGATGTCGCCGCCTATCCGCGCCGCTTCGCCTGGTGCGATGCGGCGCATGTGCTCGAGCACAGCGACCAATACCTGGTGGCGCGGCTGGACCTGGGCGTGGGCTCGTTCCGCACCTGGTTCACCACCGAAAACCGGCTGCAGCGCCCCGACCGCATCGATATGCTGCTGCGCGACGGCCCGTTCAAGCGCCTGCAGGGGCAGTGGGAGTTCCAGGGCTTCAACGACCACGCCAGCAAGGTCAGCCTGACCCTGGACTTCGAGCCGGCCTCGCGGCTGCTGGGGCCGGCGCTGGCGCTGGGCTTCCAGAGCCTGGCCGACCGCATGGTCAACGACTTCGTGCGCGTGGCCGACCGCGAAGACGCATGAGCGGGCTGCGGGTCGAAGTGGTGCTGGCCTGGCCGGAGCGCTTCGTCGCGCGCACGCTGCAATTGCCCGAAGGGTCCACCGTTGCCGATGCATTGCGCGCAGCGGCCTTGGTCGAGGCGACGCCGGGCATGCCCTGCGCGATCCATGGCAGCGTCGCCGCGCCGACCCAGCTCCTATACGACGGCGACCGGGTCGAACTGCTCAGGCCATTGCTGGCCGATCCGAAGGATGCCCGGCGGCGGCGCGCGAAACCGCGCTAGTGCCGCCAGGCGCGTTGCCGGCGATGCTTACTCGCTGCGGCGCTGCTTCTTCTTGTCCTTGGCCAGGTTGCGGCCGAACTGGCGCACGCTGTTCTTGGCCAGCTCCGAATCGTTGTCCGGGAAATAGTCGCCTTCCCAGCGGGTCACCGTGTCGTTGTCGAAGTAGACGACGAAATTCTTGATCTCGGTCCGGCCGAGGCGATCGAGGCGCTCGGTCGCGGTGTAGTCCCAGCGTTGGGCATGGAACGGATCCGGGATCGACGGGGTGCCGAGCAGCGCGTTGACCTGCTGCTTGCTTTGGCCGACCTTGAGCTGATCGACGGCCGCCTGCTTGATCAGGTTGCCTTGGTAGATAGGCTGCTTGTAGATGATCCCGCAGCCAGCGGTGGACAGGGCAACAGCGGCGACCAGCAAGAGATTGCGCATCGGGGACAGTACTGAGGGAAATCGGGTCGATGATACACTCCCGATGACCGCCGCGACCCATCCCGAGGCAGCTGGCGCTAAACCAGCTATGAATGGAGACGCCATGGAATCCCACGATCTGCGCAAAGTCGGCCTGAAGGTCACGCATCCCCGGATGCGCATCCTGGAGCTGCTAGAGCAGAAGTCGGCGCGCCACCACATGACCGCGGAAGAGATCTACCGCCAGCTGCTCGATCACGGCGACGAGATCGGCCTGGCCACGGTGTACCGGGTCCTGACCCAGTTCGAGGCGGCCGGCCTGGTGCTCAAGCACAATTTCGAAGGCGGCCAGGCGGTGTACGAACTGGACCGCGGCGGCCACCACGACCACATGGTGGACGTGGATACCGGCAACGTCATCGAATTTGAAAGCGCCGAGATCGAGGAATTGCAGCGCAAGATCGCCGCCGATCACGGCTACGAGCTGGAAGAGCATTCGCTGGTGCTGTACGTGCGCAGCAAGCGCCCGGCGGGCAAGAAGGGCTGAGTTCGGCCAGTGCGGGCGCGGTAGCGTTCGACGCAGGGCCATCGCCGCAGACCGCGTGGAGAGGAAGGGCCTGAGTGGCTTCTGTTTCTACGGATTGCCGCTGTCACTGATCTCCCAGCTCCGTTCGTCGCGACTGAAGTCGCTCCCACAGGGGGCTTGCGGTGAGCCGGCTTGGTGCGCTGTGGGGGCGGCTTTAGCCCCGACTGCTTCCGAGGCCGGAACGGCTGATGGCTCCGGTCGTCGCGGCTGAAGCCGCTCCTACAAGGGCTTGCAGCCAGCCCGTTGGGTGCCCTGTGGGAGGGTCTTTAGCCCCGACTGCTTCCCGACTGCTTCCAAGGCCGGAACAACTGGTGGCTCCGTTCGTCGCGGCTGAAGCCGCTCCTACAGCGACTCGCGACTAACTGGCTGGGTGCACTGTGGGAGGGACTTCAGTCCCGACGCCTTCCGCCCCTGGGTCGTCGGACGGCTCCGCTCGTCGCGGTTGAAACCGCTTCTACAGGGGACTCGCGACGAACCGGCTGGGTGCACTGTAGGAGGGGCTTCAGCCCCGACCCGACACCCATCCGAAGCCTGCAGCTTCATATCGCCCGACGGCTCGAATCACAGGACTCGAGTCGCCTGATAGCTTGAGGCGACCCAGCGACCCAGCGCCATGCGCGCAGTAGCGCTCCGGTTGTCGAACCGAAGCCCAGCCCCAGCCCGCCAATCCGGCGCAACCTGGCAGAGCGCCTCAACCAGCGCTCTGCAACAGCCGCTTGGCCGCCGCGCGGGCTTCCTTGCTGACCTCGACTCCGCCCAGCATTCGCGCCAGTTCTTCCTCGCGTTGGCGCGGCGCCAGCAGCTCGACCGAACTCTGGGTCATGCCCTCGACCGGCGCCTTGCTGACCCGGTAATGGGCATGGCCCTGCGCGGCGACCTGCGGCAGGTGGGTCACGCACAGCACCTGGCGCTGCTCGCCGAGCGCGCGCAGCTTCTTGCCGACGATGTCGGCGACCGCGCCGCCGATGCCCGAGTCCACTTCGTCGAACACCATCGTCGGCACCGCGTCCAGGCCCAGCGCGGCGACCTCGATCGCCAGCGAGATGCGCGACAGCTCGCCACCGGAAGCGACCTTGCGCAGCGCGCGCGGCGGCTGCCCGGCGTTGGCCGCGACCAGGAACTCGACGCGCTCGGCGCCGGCCGGGTCGGGGCGCTCGGCCTCGTGCGGCTCGAGCTGGATCTCGAAGCGCCCGCCGCCCATGCCCAGTTCGCCGATCAGCGCGGTGGTGTCGCGCGACAGCGCCTGCGCGCCGCGCTGGCGGGTGCCGCTGAGCGCGGCGGCGGCGTCGCGCCAGGCCTGGGTGGCGCGGGCGATCTCCGCATCCAGCACGTCCAGCCGTTCGCCGGCGCCGCGCAGGCCCTCGACTTCGGCCAGCAGCGCGTCGCGGTGCTCGCCCAGCGTGTCCGGGGTGACCCGGTGCTTGCGCGCCAGGTCGTGCAGCCGGCCCAGCTTGCGTTCCATGTCCTCGAACTGCGCCGGGTCGGCATCGAGGTCGTCGCGCACCCGGTCGACCAGCGCCAGCGCCTCTTCCAGCTGGATCGTGGCGCTGTCGATCAGCGCTTCGACCTCGGCCAGGCGCGGCTCGTATTCGCCGACCTTGCCCAGTTCGTGGCGGGTCTGCTGCAGCAGTTCCAGCACCGCCGGCGCCTCGTCGCCGTTGAGCCGCTGCGCGGCGCCCTCGCAGGCGCCGATCAGCGCCGCGGCATGGGCCTGGCGGCGATGGTTGGCGTCCAGCGCGGCGATCGCCGCCGGCGCCAGGTCCTCGCGCTGCAGCTCGGCCAGCTGGTGCTCGAGGAAGCCGATGCGGTCGGACACGTCGCCCTGCGCCAGCAGCGTCTCGCGCTCGGCCAGCAGCGCCTGCCAGCGCACGGCGGCGGCGCGCACCGCGGCGCGTTCGGCCTCGTTGCGGGCGTAGGCGTCGAGCAGGCCGAGCTGGCTGCCGCGCGACAGCAGCGCCTGGTGTTCGTGCTGGCCGTGGATCTCGACCAGGTGCCCGGCCAGCTCGGCCAGCTGCGACAGGGTCACCGGGCGGCCGTTGATCCAGGCGCGCGAGCCGCCGTCGGCGCGGATCACCCGGCGCAGTTGGCATTGTTCGTCGTCGTCGAGCTCGTTTTCGCGCAGCCAGGCGCGCGCCGGGGCGGCCTCGGGCACGGCGAATTCGGCCGACAGCTCGGCGCGGTCGGCGCCGTGGCGGACCACGCCGCTGTCGGCGCGCAGCCCGGACAGGAAGCCGAGCGCGTCCACCATCAGCGACTTGCCGGCGCCGGTTTCGCCGGACACCACGGTCATGCCGGGGCCGAATTCCAGTTCGGTCCCGCGGACGACGGCGAAATCCTTGATCGAGAGATGTCTGAGCATGGTGGTCGGAATCCAGGGGCGCGCAACGCTAGCACGCGGGGGTAGGTGGGCCAATCACTTGCCAAGCCGGCATGCAGCCATTATCTAGTGTCCAGTCTCACGGATTGATTGCATGCGCGCCTCCCCGGTCCACTCCTCGCTCGACCCACGCGCCCGGCAGCTGTTGCGCACGCTGATCTCGCGCTATATCCGCGACGGCGAACCGGTCGGCTCGCAGACCCTGGCCCGCCACGCCGGGCTGGACGTGAGCCCGGCGACGATCCGCAACATCCTCGCCGACCTGGAGGACGCCGGCCTGCTCAGCTCGCCGCACACCTCGGCCGGGCGCATTCCCACCGCCACCGGCTACCGGGTGTTCGTCGACAGCCTGGTGCAGATGCGCCCGCCGGGCGAGAGCGAGGTGGCGCGGCTGCGCGCGGAGATGAGCAACGCCGCCGGCACTCAGGCGCTGCTCGGCAGCGCCTCGGAGCTGCTGTCGGCGATGACCCATTTCGTCGGCGTGGTCAGCGCGCCCAAGCGCGAGCAGTTCGCGTTCCGGCACATCGACTTCGTGCCGCTGGACGCGCGCCGGGTGCTGGCGATCCTGGTGTTCGCCGACAACGAGGTGCAGAACCGGGTCATCGAACCGCGCAAGGCCTACGAGCCGGCCGAGCTGGAACGGGTGGCCAATTACCTGAACGCGCATTTCGCCGGGCGCGCGCTGGCCGACATCCGCGCCAGCCTGGTGCGCGACCTGCGCCACGCCCGCGACGAGATGGAACTGCTGCTGGCGCACAGCGTGGAGCTGGCCGAGCAGGCGCTGGCCCCGGCCGGCGACGACATGGTGCTGGCCGGGCAGACCAAGCTGATGGGGGTGCAGGACCTGTCGGACCTGGAACGGCTGCGCGAACTGTTCGAGATCTTCGCCAGCAAGCGCGAGATCCTGCAGCTGCTGGAGCGCACCATCCGCGCGCCCGGGGTGCGCATCTTCATCGGCGAGGAAACCGGGGTGGTGCCGCTGGAGAGCGTTTCGCTGGTCACCGCGCCATACATGGCCGGCGGCCAGGTGCTGGGCGTGCTTGGGGTGATCGGCCCCAAGCGCATGGACTACGACCGGGTGATCCCGCTGGTGCAGACCGCCGCCGAAGTCCTCGGCGCGGCCCTGGACCCGACCCCGCCGACAGAGCGGTAGCACGTAGGGCAGGGTTTGCCGCCCGCTTCTCCCATTCCCGATTCCCGTTTCCCCATTCCCCCAAATGCAACACAGCATCTTGAATCCGCCCCGCACGCCCACATAGGTGGTCCGGTAGGGCGGGTGCATCTCCCGCCAGAGAACCGGAAATGAACCAAGACCACCCCGAATTCGATTCTGAACACCTGTCCGAGGCCCAGCAGCCGGCGACCGATCCGCTGCAGGCGCAGATCGAGACCCTGCGCAGCGAGCTGGCGCTGCTCAAGGCCGACGTGCTGCGCGAGCGCGCCGACCTGGAAAACCAGCGCAAGCGCATCGCCCGCGACGTCGAGCAGGCGCGCAAGTTCGCCAACGAGCGCCTGCTCGGCGACCTGCTGCCGGTGT
>Ga0308160_10007495_pt1 | contig 10843 bp, 10 predicted proteins | sample PhyFR1_FD_201036 | JGI IMG/M metagenome (GOLD analysis project Ga0308160, IMG submission 201036) | Phyllosphere microbial communities from UC Gill Tract Community Farm, Albany, California, United States - DLSLF.R1 | ecosystem: Host-associated > Plants > Phyllosphere > Unclassified | place: USA... | reverse complement strand
GACCTCGACAAGATGCGCAGCAGCTCGCCCGTCTTGCGGCGCGTGTGGTAGGCGAGCCTGTAAGTGCAGAACGAGGAGGGGTCAGGGTCGTCGCCGTGTTGCTCGAGGGTGCCGGGATGAGGAGGAAGAGGGGACGCACGAGAGGTTGAGGATCGTCTCGAACGACATCATGGCCATCTCCCTTTCGCTGTACTGTTCTACAGGCAGCCACAAATACTCTGCGTGCGCACGAGAGAGGGAGAGTCAGCTCGAGGGCTTGGTGCGACCGAGAGGTCGTCGGCGCGGAGAGGCGAGGGAGGACCGGACGACGGACGGTACAGCATACTGTTCGAGTCGCTCAGGAACTGCACGAGGAGGTACAGCGACACGCTGAGGTACGGAGCTGCGAGGGAGAGAGGCGGCATGAGCGAGGCTCGCGGAAGAGGTCTGAGAGAGGGAGAGGGGACGCACGCCGTCCTTTTGCGAGATCTGAGATGACCCTGCCGAACAAGAGCGGCCTCGCGACGTTGAGGTACCGCTTGAAGAGCATGAGGCCGAAGCAGACGAGGGCGAGGATCTGGAGCGCGATGCTCTTGCTCGGCCACAGGTAGGGGAACAGGAGCTTGACGCGCTTGAAGAGGGTGAGGACCGAGAGCGACTTGGGGTCCTGCGGCCGGTTCGACGGGATGCGCGTCCCGCGCAGGACGGACGGCTCGGCGACGGCGGCCGAAGTCGACGAGGTTGGGACGGCGGCATAGCCGTTCGGCGCCGACGACGACGAGGCGCCGAGGAGCGGCGTGCGCTCCGAGGCGGGACCGCTCGGGACGTACGTCGCGCGGTACAGGGGCCGGAACTGAAAGGCGAAGAGGGCGAGGGCGAGGACGAGGCGGAGCGAGAGGATGGCGAGGTGGACGGCGGGGAGGACGTCCTTCTTGGGGTCGACGCGCGGGTCGACGACGACGATGCGGCTCGTGAGGCCGAGAACGACGCCCTCGAGGACGATGGCGAGAAAGGTGAGGATGCGCGGGTGCAGCATCGGCCAGGGTGCGTCGCCGGCGGCCTTGACCTGCTGGTGGCGGCTCTCGTAGACGAGGCCGAGGCCGAGGAGGGTAAAGGCGGCGACGCCGCCGGCCGAGTAGGCGGTGATGTTGGCGTACAGAGGGTCGTGCGGCGTGTAGTGCGAGGTGACGAGGGAAGCGACGACTGCAGGAAGGGGAGGGCGAGGTCAGGGTCGCGCTCGTCGCAGGGCGAGGATGCGGCGCAGCGGGAGGAGACGCACCTTGAGCGACACCGTCGGCAAAGTAGGTCGTTGCGACGAGCGCCATGAAGACGAGGATGACGCCCTTGCGGACGCTCGCCGCCTTGACGACGACGGGCGTGACCTCGTCGTCGTCGCCGTCGGCGTTTGCGGGCTTGGCCGGGTGGGCGCCCTCGACGAGCTCGGGCGGGGCGTAGATGTCGTCCTCGGCGTGCCAGCCTGCGGCCTGGATGCGCGACATCATGGCGAGGAGGGCGCGGCCGAGCCAGCGCAGGGCGAGCAAGCCGACGAGGACGGCGGGGACGGCGATGCGCAGCTGGGCGAGGGTCGAGTACAGGATGGTGAGGTCGTCCCGTGCGGCAATGGCGACCGATGCTGCCGTCGAGGCCATGCTGAGCTGGTTGTCGAACGAGGACGAGGACGAGGTCGACTCGCGGAGGTGGGGAGGTGGACGAGCGAGGCGGGGCGTGGCGCGGTGCGCAGGTCGGCTGGGCGCGGGTGCTCGAGTCCCTCGAGAGCGGTGGCGGTACTTGCTGCTCGGCTGGACGAGGTGAGAAGCGGACGAGGCGGTGCCGTTCGCAGCTGGCGGTTCCGCGGCCGCGCAAGCTCGTCCTCGCCTTCTTTCAAGCTGTAGATGCGGCTGTACTCGGCAGAGTGTAGTATGGCAGTCTACCGAGCCCAGCAGATCCACGGTAGAGAACGAGGCGAGCGCGACCCGAGGGTTTCCGAGACGGAGCACGAGACCGTCCGGCCGTTGACTCCGCTCCTTCACCTCGAGCTCCAGCCAGACCACCACAGCTCCGATGCACTCGAGCTTCCAGTACCTTTCGACCCGCGGCGGCGACGAGCGCCTCTCGTTCGAGGAGGTGCGTCCCTCTCGCTCGTCGACTCTCGTCCTCATCGCCTCGACGAGGCCGAACCGGCGCAGCACCCCGCTGGGCAGCGCGGCACAAGGGCGGGATCTGTGGATGGAGGTGCATCAGGGCTCTGTGCGGGCGCACACACCCAGGCAGGCCGCGGCGGGCGCGCGACGAGCTCCGATCAGTTCGAGCACTCGACGACGACGACGACGACCCGATGAGGGCTTTCGGCCCTCGAGCTGCGCCCGTCGTGCTTCCTCGCAGCTTGCTGTGCACGAACAGCCGCCCTGCCGGTGCACCTCGAGCCCGGCGCGGTCGAGCCTCGACTGCAGCACCTCACCTCGTCCTCTCGAACTCGCTCGCTGACTCTCACCTCTCGATCTCCCTCCTCTTTTCCTCCTTCCTCTGCAACAGGCCGTTCTCCGAGGCCTCGCGCCCAACGGCGGCCTCTACATCCCGGCCCACCTCCCGTCGCTCCCCGAAAACTGGCAGCACGACTGGGCCAAGCTCTCGTTCACCGAACTCGCCCTCGAGCTCTACTCGCTCTTCATCGAGGAGCACGAGATCCCGCGCGACGACCTGCGCGACCTCGTCGAGCGCTCGTTCGCCACCTTCCGCCACAAGGACGTCACCCCCCTCCACCGCGTCGGCGACAAGGAGTTCATCCTCGAGCTCTTCCACGGCCCGACCTTCGCCTTCAAGGACGTCGCCCTCCAGTTCCTCGGCAACTTGTTCGAGTACTTTCTCACCCGCCGCAACGCCGACAAGCCCGAGGGCCAGCGCGAGCGCCTCACCGTCGTCGGCGCCACGTCGGGCGACACCGGCTCGTGCGTCCTCTCTCTCTCTCTCTGTCCCTCCCTCGCTCTCGCTCGTCAGCAGCGCCTTCACCTACACAAGCTGACGTTCTTGCCCCTGCCCGCAGCGCCGCCATCTACGGCCTTCGCTCCAAGAAGGACATCTCGATCTTCATCCTGCACCCCAAGGGCCGCACGTCGCCGATTCAGGAGGCGCAGATGACGACCGTCCTCGACGACAACGTGCACAACCTCGCCGTCACGGGCACGTTCGACGACTGCCAGGACATCGTCAAGCACCTGTTCAACGACACCGAGTTCAACTCGCGGTACCACCTCGGCGCCGTCAACTCGATCAACTGGGCCCGCATCCTCGCCCAGACCGTCTACTACTTCGCCGCCTACTTCGCCGTCCAGCCCCAGATCCCGTACGACGTCCTCGACCCGCAGATCCAGTTCGCCGTCCCGACGGGCAACTTTGGCGACATCCTCGCCGGCTGGTACGCCAAGCACCTCGGCCTCCCCATGGCCCAGCTCGTCGTCGCGACCAACGCCAACGACATCCTCGCGCGCTTCTGGAAGACGGGCCGGTACGAGAAGGCCGACTCGGGCGAGCCCGAGCACTTTTCGGACGACGAGGCCGACGACGACGACGAGGCGGGCGAGGGCCACGTCCACCAGCGGTACCCGAGCCTGACCGAGGACGAGGCCTTCCGCCGCCAGCAGGAGGCCGTCGCGCAGAACGTCGAGCAGAACGGCGCGAGCGACGGCAAGCAGGCCGACGGCGCGACGCCCTCGCGCTCGGCGTCGCACGCGCGCGGCGCCAAGCGCGCCCCGGCGACGGCCGGCACCGTCGCCGAGACGCTCTCGCCGGCCATGGACATCCTCGTCTCGTCCAACTTTGAGCGCCTCCTGTTCTACCTCGCGCTCGAGGGCACGACGGCCGGCGCGGTCGCCGCCGACGGCGAGGTCGACGGCGGCCAGGCGGCGCGCGTCCGCATGGCGGCCGAGAACGTCAAGCTGTGGATGGACAAGCTCAAGAGCGAGCACCGCGTCAAGGTGCCCCGGCGGGCCGTCGAGGCGGCGCGACATGATCGCCGACCGGGCGAGCGACGACGAGACGGCCGAGACGATCAAGAAGTACTTTACCAAGACGGACGAGTACGGCTCGTACGTCGCCGACCCGCATACGGCCGTCGGCCTGTGCGTCGCCAACCGCGTCGCCAAGACCAAGTGCGTCCTCCCTCCTCTCTTCTCGTCGCTCTACGCGTTCTCGAGGCTCACCTGCGCCTCTCTCCCCTGTGCAACAGCCCGGCCAACGTCATCCAGATTGTTCTCGCGACGGCGCACCCGGCCAAGGTGCGCGCTCGTCTCTGCTCGTCCTCCTCCCTCTCTTCCCTCCCCTCTCTCTTCCCTCCCCTCTCTCTTCCTCCTTCTCATGCAGTCCCTCCTCGCTCTCACCTATCTCCCTCCTCCCTCGACTTGAGGACCTCGTCGATCCTGCTCGCTTTGATGACGCTGACTCTCACCCTCGCACTCGCACCCGCAGTTCGACTCGGCCGTCTCGGACGCGCTCGAGTCCGAGCCCTCGTTCAACTTCAAGCGCGACGTCCTCCCGAAAGAGTTCGACGGCCTCCTCGAGCGCGAGAAGCGCGTCATTGACTGCGACAACGACCCCGAGGCCGTCAAGCGCATCGTCAAGGAGCACGTCGACAAGCTCTTCGCCAAGCCGGCCGTCGCGGCGTCGGGCCTTTGAGCATCTGAGCGCGAGAGCGTCTCTGTGTGTAGCGAGTAGAGTGGTGGCAGCGGCGGTGAAGCATGTTCCTCAGTTCATTCTTCTCGAGCGCGCTCTCTTTTTCTCTCTCGCACGGACCCTCGCTCTCGCTCAGCTGCTCGACTCGGTGCGGCTCAAGGATACCCTGCATACTGCTACAAGGCCGCCGCCTAGCACGCGCTCATCTCGATGCTGCGCCGTCGAGGCGTCCTCGTCCCGCTACGCGCCTCGCCCTCGACGAACCCGAGCCCGAGAAGATCGTCGACGTCGTGCTCGTCAACGTGGATCGACACCTCCTGGTCGACCTGGATCCCGCTGTTCGTCCCTGCTCCTCCTTCTCGAGAGTCGACGCCGATGCCGCCGAGCGTCGCGACATGGAGAGGAAGCGGGCTCGCTCGCTTCGAGGCCGACATCGTGTCGCCGCTGCTGCTCTGCGGCGTCCCGCTTCCTCCTCGACCGCGCCCGAGTCCGAGCCCGAGGATCCGCTCGCCGACCGTGCGCGACGTACCGGCCCTCGAGCCCGACCCGCTGCCGCTGCCGCTCCCGGACCCCGGCTCGTCGCCTCCAGCGCGCGCCGCACGGACCCCCAGGCCGCCCGAGCCGCTCGCGCTCCCTGCGCCGCTGAGCGCGCGCGCCCTCGGGCTGCGCTGCTGCTCCGACATGTGCGGCGGGAGCGACATGTTGGCCGGCGGCGCCGAGTTCTTGCGCAGGATCAGGGCGCGCGACGAGAGGGTCGTGAGGAGGGCGAGGGCGTAGCACGACGAGAGGAGCCACCAGGCGGCGTAGGGCGCGCAGGCGTAGAGGAGGTTGTTGAACGGCGTGGCTGCGAGAGGCCGACAGCGTGAGCGTGAGCGCGAGGTCCGAGCGGATGGACGAGAGCGAGCGAGAGAGAGGACGGACCGAACGTGAGGAGGAAGCCCATCAAGCAGACCAGCGCAGTGTAGCTTGCGCTCTGTAGTGCGAGGCGACACAGAGCTCGTAGGCGACCGTCGGTCGAGGCGTTGAAGCCGGCGATCCGCCGCCGCAGAACGAGGATGAGGAGGACGCTGACGGCGACGTCGATGACGGCGGCGACGACGAGCCACACGCCCGAGATAAGGCCGTACGTCGCCGCCTGGAGGAGCCCGCTCGAGAGCCGGTTGAGGTGGAAGAGGATGCCGAGCACGGTCGAGAAGAGGATGGCGCCAACCTCGAGGACGATGAGGATGCCGAACGAGACGACGATGAGACGTCTAGCCCATCTGAGCGTGACAAGCTGCAGGCATAGAGAGAGAGAGAGTCAGCTCGAGCGAGGAGGTCCGGGCGAGGCTCGAGGACGCACCCGGGCCGCTCGCATCGTGAGGAAACCCTGCACGAGCGGCGCGTTGATGACGATCGAGATGGTCTGGATGGCGTCGAGCGCGGTGGGATGTATGAGTGAAGCCGCGTCGCGATCTTGACGGACCATCCAGTACGCAATCGAGGCGACATTCATACCCGCCTGGGCGAGGGCGACCGTGACGACGGTCCACACGAGCGCTTTTCGCAGTCCTGGAGGGTTTGACTTGGGGTTAGGCTCCATAGTAACCTGACCTTGGAGAGAGAGGGAGGGACGTACCCGTGTCGCGCTCGTACATCTCGGTGCGCAGGTATTGCACGAAGAGGGCGACGACGACGCCCGTGAGCAAGAGCTGACCGGTCCACCCGAGGGCGCAGGGCAGGAGGATCGCCGTCGCGTACTGCTGCGAGGCGATGGTGCGCTCGAGCGTGTCGTAGTGCGTCTCGTCGCCATGGTCGAGGCGCGAGGTTGCCATCGCGCTCCGAGGGCGAAGAGGAGGAGGGCCACGGTTGGCGTCGAGCCGGCGGGCGGGCGGTGGGGCTTGGATCGAGTGCGACTGCAGCTGAGAGCAGAGCTAGTAAGAGCCGCTCGCTCGAGGTGCGCCAGCAGGAGGCGAGCGTCGACGAGTGGGGGAGCGGCGATGAAGCTCGCGCCGCGACGAACGACCGGCGAGCGCTCGCCAGCGCAGCGGAGCTTCTTTGCCCAATCTGCGCGCGCGCTCAGCCGAAGCCTGGCGAGGCCTCGGAAGCCAGGGCGCAGCTCGAAGGGACCATGTCGCACTGTGGAGGCCGACCAAGGGCTGGACCCGAGCTTGACCCACTCGAGCGCGATGTGAGCCGCGGGCGCAGCTTAGCGTGGTCGGTGCGCGTTGCGACGGCTGTGCTGGTCGCCGTGCGCGTGTCGGGCGAGCGTCTCGAGCCGTCGTGAGGTCGAGAGAGCGCAGGAGAGAGCGTCGCGCTGATGACGAGGAGCTCCTGGCGCGAAGGCGGAGGCGGGCGAACTCTCAGCCTCGCTGCGTCGCAGGCTCGTCAGAAGCCTTCTGTGCAACGTGCAAGCTGTCCGGCTGCACACCTGCAGCGTTGCGGAAGCGAGGAAGCGGCGACTGAGGGGCGCCGCGCTCGCGAAAAGGGCAGCGAGCAGAGAGATCGTCGTCGTCCTCGCAGCGTTCGAGCTCCTCGACGACTGCATGCGCACGTGAAAGCCGACGAGCGTATGTACTGCACGCAGACGTTGCGCCAACAAGCCGACGACCCCTGGCCCTTACTCGCCGTCCCACTCGCCCGGCGCATCCTCGTCGCCGTACTCGTCGGCCGTCTCGTCCCTGATGCCGCCGGCGAGCACCTCGGCGCGCATGCTCTCGTCCCACTTCTCGTCCCACTCGCTGCCGAACGAGCCCGGCGCGGGCGCGACGTTGATGCCGTGGTGCGCGCCGCGGGCGTAGGCGTTCGAGAGGCGCGAGAGGAGGGTCGAGCGCTGGTTGAGGAGGTAGCGCACGCGCTCGACGGCTGCGAGCAATGACAACAAGCAGCGTCAGCGACTGCGCCCGAGGTGAGAGAGAGAGATAGGGAGGAGCGAGAGGAAGGAGAGACGCACTCTTGCCCAGCACGACCGCCTCGCTCTTCGGCCCAGCGCGCCCGTCGATCTTCTCGCCGCCGACCTGGATCCCGCCCATGAGCGCACCCGTCGTGCTCTGCCCGTCGAGGCCCCTCCCGGCCCGCTTCTTGCCCTTGCCGCCCTTGGCCCCCTCGAGCGCTCCCTCGCCCTCTCCTCCTCCGCCGGCGCCGCCCGCCGCGCCGCCCGTCACCTTCCTGACGCGCTCCTCGAACTCCTGCACGGCGGCGCGGAGCGCAGGGACGACCTCGCACAGGCCGTCGTAGCCCTGGCGGATCGCCGCGCGGCGCTTCTGCTCCGACGCGATGTGGTTCGCCTTCTTCTGCTCGGCCGTGAGGAGAACGCCCTTGTTGGCGTTGTAGGCGGCGCCGCTGGTCGATGCCCCGGCCGAGGCAGGCGCAGGCGACTCGGACGGCGTCGAGCTCGCGCGGCTCGGGCCGAGGAGCCGGCGCGGGCGGGCGGCGAGCCGAGGGATGTTGCGCGGCGTGACGAGCGGGCCCGGGTTGTCGTGCGGCGCGTCCGGGTCGTCGTTGTTGATCGCGCCCGGCGGGACGGGGAGCGTCGGCGCAGGCGAGGCGGCGCGGGACGTGTCGTCGCCCATCGGCGTGTCGCCGGGCGGCGCCGCCGCCGCAGCAGGAGCGCTCGCCGCGGCCTTCTTCTTGGCGCCGCTCTTACGAGACGGGGCGGGCACAGCGACGTGCGGCGAGGGCGACGGCTCGGGCGCGGGCGCATCGTCGAGCGCGGCGCGCTTCTTCTTCGAGGTCGTCGACGCTTGCGCCGACTTGCGCTTGGCGGGTGCGGCGACAACGGGCGGGGTAGGGTCGCGCTGCGCCTCGGCCTGCTCGTCGACAGCGGCGGCGCTCGCCGCGGCGTGCAGCGGCGCCGGGGCCGAGGCGGGCTCGCGCGCCGCTCCTGCGCGGGCGCCTACGCCTGCGCCCGAGACGGCCGCCGCGCCCGGCCAGCCTGCGCGCCGCTCGGCCTCCTCGAGCATGAGCACGAGCGGGTCCTCGCCGCCCTGCACGCGCCTCGCGCGGCTCCCCTCCCTGCCGCCGCCGCCGCTGCCACGGCCACGAGCCGGCCCGTCCTCGCTCCTCGCGCGCTTGAGCGGCGGCAGCCCTCGCTCCTCGCGTCCGCCCTCATCCTCGTCGTCCTCGTCGTCGTCGCCCGCGCCGCCCGCCGGCGGCCTCGACGGGGCGCGGCCCATCCACGCCTCGAGGTCGCGCGCGTGCTGAGCCATGCGCGCGCGCTTGCTGGCGTCGGGCTCGGCGAGCGCGGGCGGGACGGGGAGGTGCGAGGGCGGGCGGGCGTGGCCAGGGAGGTCGGACGAGAGGTGCGGCGGGCGCGGGAGCGAGGTGAGGCCGCTGGTCGGGGCGGTGGCATAGCCGTGCGGGCGGTGGGCGAGCGGGACGCTGCCGCTGCTTGAGCGGTGCGAGAGGAGGGGCGGCGGTGGAGGGTGTGGGAGACGGGCGGCGTGAAGCTGGCTCGCCGAGTCGGCCCAGCCGCCGAGGTCCCAGGTCGCGGCGCCGCCGTGGGCGAGCGTGCGGCGGGACGAGCTGCCGACGGCTTGCGGTGGCGGTGGCGGAGCGGCGAACCCGAGCGCTGACGAGGCGGACGCGACGGCGTTCGAGGTCGAGGAGGACGAGGGAGGTGGACCGGACGACGACGAGGCGAACGAGTCGAGGAATCGGCTGAAGTCGCGCGTCTCGCTGTCGGTGAGGAGCTCCATGCTCAGGTGCGCGCTGCTGCTGCGTGCTTTCGTCCTGTAAGCGAAGGAGAGGCGTCAGCTCGTTCGGCGAGCACCGATGAGCGCGAGCGGGGAAGGAGCGCACCTCTGAAGGCTGCAAGGCTGAGGCGAGCGGTGGTGACGGGTCGTTGAGCGGTGCCGAGCTGGCTGTGCTGGCGCTCGGTGCGCCTGTGCCGGCTGGCGAGTCGAGGTGGGAGAGCGGAGGATGAGCGAGATGCCCGTGTCACCTCGAGCAAGCGGGTCCACGGCTCCCAGCTGGACCGTGAGCGCTGAGGGCGATGTTGCAAGCTTACTCTGGCTTCCGACCTGCCCAAGAGCAGCACCTGCGAGCGAAAGTGGCGACCCTCTCCTCCTGCGCGCTTTCATGGACAACTCGCTCCTTGCTCTCGCTGCGGCTCTCCGACAGGCTGTCGACGGTACCGTGGCAGCGAGGAGATCAGGAACGTCGTTGCACGTGTGGTACTGGAAAGCTCGAGGGCGCCGGCCGTGCGTACGAGTAGTGGCTCGAAGAGCGAGTCGGCGGCGGCAGCGAGCGAGGCTCGTCGAGCGCGGCAACGACCTTTGGGAGAGGCCTTGTCGAGCCAGAAGGACGAGCACAGCGACTTGAGCTCGTCGACTCCAGCAAATGCGCCCGCCGAGCCAGTTCCGCGGCGCTCGAGAGGGACATCTCCCTCGCCGCGCGGTCCTCCTCCTCCCGCCGACCGCCCTCCTCCATCCTCCCGCACCTGACCTCAACGAGCAAGCCCCACCATGGCCTACTACGCCCCCTCGTGTGCGCCCTCGCGCTCCTCCACCCGCTCGCCCGCGCGCCGCGCTGACCCGCTCCTCGGGATGTCCCTCGTCGTCCTCTTGCACGCCCGCAGACACGTCGCTCCACCGCCCGCCGCTCGCCTACACGGGGGCGACGCACCCGCCGCCGTACGGCTATGCGCCGACGCACCTCGGGCTCCACCACCACCACCACCACCGCAGCAGCCTCGAGCGCGAGCGTGCGTGGTACCCGGCGACGAGGACCGAGATGCTCGTCGCGCAGGCGCACAGTGTGCGTCGTCTCGAGCTCTCGTCGTCGTCGTGGTCGTAGGGCTGGAGCGGTGAGCTGACGCAGGAGCGAGGGGATGCGCGCAGAGGCCGTTCGGAGCGCTCGAGGCGGAGGAGAGGCGGTACTTGGCGAGGCGGCGGGGCGATTGGGGCGGGTACGGGTGCTGTGCTGGACTGTGCGTGTCGTCTCGCTCCCTCTGCTGCAGCTCGTGCTGATGCTGAGCGGGCGCAGGTGGGCGATCTTGTGCTGTGGGCTGTGCTGCGAGGAGGGCGGCGGGTGGGACGCGGGCGAGTGCTGTTGAATCGGGCGGGTCGGTGCAATGCGAGCGAGCTTGAGCACGGTGCAGCACGGTGCAGCAGCGAGTTCACAGAGAGCCAAGCGAGGTCGGCGTCATCGTCGCCGGCCAAACGACGACGACGACGACGACGACGGCTCTCCTTCGCTCCACCACCTGCTCACCAGCTGA
>Ga0308160_10007494_pt1 | contig 10843 bp, 16 predicted proteins | sample PhyFR1_FD_201036 | JGI IMG/M metagenome (GOLD analysis project Ga0308160, IMG submission 201036) | Phyllosphere microbial communities from UC Gill Tract Community Farm, Albany, California, United States - DLSLF.R1 | ecosystem: Host-associated > Plants > Phyllosphere > Unclassified | place: USA... | reverse complement strand
TGAAGGGTTGGAGAGGGTTTGGGATCGGGGTGGGGTTTTGGAATTGGGGATAGGGCGGGATTGAGGTTTGGGACTGGGTGTTAGTCTGGCTCTGGAGTGAGTGGTGACTGATGAAAGGAGGATGAGGCTCGTACGAGGACTCGTAATGGTGGGAGTCTAGAAAGAGACGAAGAGAGGAGAAGAGAGGCTTACACATTGATATAATGCCTCTTGAGGACTGGATCAAGCGACATGGTGATGTTATTGTTACGTGTGAGGTGTATGATATGCGTCAAGCGTATGAGAATGAAAGAAGTGATGAGAAATGAGCAAGAAACAGTCAATCAAATCCATGATTATATACCCTACCACTCCCACTCTCAACCCACCAACGCCGATCAAGCCGATCAGTACTTACCCATTCCTTAGATCTTTGCCCCATGTACGAGTGTATCCTTTGTCTAATGATTTCGATCGTCGATAAATGGGGGTTTGGATGAAAGGCAAACTGCTGATCGTGGGTGATCAGAGTGTTTTAGATTGAGCTCCCATTCACTTTGATGGGAGAGATTGGAGGTTATGTGCTTCATTTAGATGTTAGAATGGTACCCTCTTGTCACTGACATGAGCCGCCACAGTGGGGGTGCCACATTATTATTACTATTCGTTGACGTCATTGATCGTCGTCCTTTGACCTTGACTTCTTGACATGTTCACCTTCTTCCCATATTATTAGTGACAATGTCAGTCCCTAGGCAGCGAGTAACTCGCTCGAAATCACAACAACCTATCCAAGACGAGGGTAATGTACAACTAGCTCCAGAAGTGAAAGCATCATCCACATCGGTAGGTCCACCCGTCCCTTCTAAAATGGATTCAAACCACCCCTCAAATCCATTCAATGTGGATTTCGTCATTCCCTATGATATATCTATTAAAGGAGATCGAACGAAAGAAGTTCCAGAAGTTAGGGAGGGGTATGAACGCTTATTGAGGGTGTTGGAAGGTGAGGGAGGATTGAAAGTGGCTTCCAGGGCTGCTAAGGTTTCCGGGAAGGATAAGAAGGTAGACGACAAGAAACCGGAAGAGGTATGGGTGTTTGTTGGGATTTCTGATGAGAAAGCAAAAGAGCTAGTTGAGCGTGAGAGGTACGTCTAACCCCCTCTACCATGACGCAAGCTAATTATCAGTGCGCTAGACAAAGCCCATAATCTACCCCCTCGACCCGTCTCTAACCCCACTACACCAGCAACGAAACTTCGTCTCTTATACTCGCTCCTCACTGCTCCTCCTATTCAAAATGGACTTGGTATTACTCCTGGTATTGGGGAATGGACGAGGGTGAAGAGTATCATGGCTTTACATGATGATCAGGCAGATAAAGAGTGGGTTAGTAGGTGGGCTGGTGGGGATTGGAAGATTGGTCTATTGACTGGGTTGTCGGGACAGATCAGCCAAGATGTGAGTTGGGCCTTTCATTACTCGTACACAGTTTCAGAGTGAAGGATCTCAAGCGGAACACACACCTGGCAGAGCGCAGCTGACAATCAGCAACCACCTCCCGTACACCTTTACTTCGATTTCCTATCCACCTACTCTCGATCTCTCGTCCCCCTCTCCTTCATCTCTCTCCTAACTTTCTTCCTCACGCCAAAAGACAGTTACCCACCAATCTACGCCTTAGTCCTCTCACTCTACGCAACGGCATTCACAGCATACTGGAGGGTCCGAGAACGTAAATTCGCAATTCAATGGGGTACCCGAGGATGCGAGTCTGTTGCAGTTGGTCGACTCCGACCTGAATACGTCGCTAATCTCAATCTGAAGCAGTCGGGTGGTGATGGAGATGGGGTTGATGCTGTACATGCTGGTGATGAGGGTAAGAGGGATTTTAAAGTTGCGGCTAGTATTCCTGTGATTACAGCTTGCGGAATGGGATTGGGGGGTTTGTTGATGGGTATCTTTGTACTCGAGGCATTCGTGGGGGAAGTCTATGATGGGTTTGGGAAAGAGGTCGTCGTAAGTCCCTCTTGTTTTCTTCTATGCTAGGGAAGACAATCTGATAAGTAGCCCCTGATCCCAACCGCTTTGTTCGCACTGGTGGTACCTCAGATCGTCGCCGCATACCAGCTCCTCGCTAGAAAATTGGTTCGATGGGAAGATCACCCTACCCCCATTGGAGCAGAGAAGAGTTTGACTGTAAAGACATTTGCTGTTAATGGGATTGTAGCGTACCTTGGGTTGTTCCTCACTGCGTATGTTCCCCGCTCTCATCCTCTCCTCAATATCTCCTTCCCCTTTCGCACCCCGCACCTCGATCCTCCAAGACCGCTTAAAAGGTGAGAGATCAATGGGCTAATGGTAGATTCGTATACGTCCCCTTCGGGTCTCATATTATGGGATACGTTCAATCCACCCTTGTCAGCTATCAATCCCGAGGATCAGCCCACTTAGCCAAAGCTGCTGGCGATGTGAAACTAGGACCAAGGAGTACGGCTACTACCCAACACTCGATCAAGGCTGGACGATTGAAGGGCCAGTTGTTTGCTTGTACGTCCTTCCCTCTATTTAATATGTGATCTGACGAATAGATACCGTAACCAACCAAGGTCCGCCCTCTTCGATCAAGTACTATAAGAAAAGCTGATGAGTAGTAATCAACATGTTCCTAGAACTAGGTCTACCATTCATTTTACGATTCATAAACGATTGGCGAGCAGGTAAAACGACAGTTAAAGAAGCAGTTGAAAAAGTCAAGAATGTCAAGAATGGGATTTCATCGGAGAAGGAGGTTGCTGTCCCTACTACGGCTGAAGAGGCTGAGAGTTTGTTTTTGGAGAAGGTCGAGAGGGAACTTGGGTTACCTGAGTACAATCTTTTTAGTATGTCCCCTTTCCACCTTCACCTCATATTTACACGTACCACAATTCAGTTCTCCACGTCACTCTCCTGGCTCAACCATCCCACGCTCAACCCTCTCACTCACTCACTGCCCGCTCTCACTCACTGCCCGAAGAAAGAAGACTGACAAGCAGCGGATTACGCAGAGATGATCACCCAATTCGGGTATATTACAATCTGGTCACTAGTATGGCCTCTAGCTCCCATCTTTGCTTTAATCAACAATTACGTCGAATTGAGGGCGGATGCGGTTAAGATTTGTAAACATGTTAGAAGACCTGTTGGAGATCGGGTTGAGAGTATTGGAAGTTGGTTGGAGACTTTGGTATGTCGCCTTCTTTCCCTTCATTCTGCCTCTGGTCTTTCCTTTCCATTCCTCACATCCTTAAGAGTCCATCCTCAATTCTCCTGCTGCTGCTTCGCCATGTCACGATTAGCGCATGGTCGGATACACTCGGAGATGTAAGAAATGAAGAAGGAAGCTAATGATCAGAGCATCATCTCTTGGATTGGAGCCATCACGAACGCCGCCCTAATCTACCTATTCCGACCAACAGCCGAACTAGCTGCTCACGCCCAAACCCCCAACCCAAACGTGCCCCCCTACGCAGGAACAACCCATCTCCAAACCATCATAAACTCCTACACCTCCCATACCACCCTCCGAACCATCTTACCAACCTTGATCCCACTCGCTCTAGTTGCTTTAGCAGCATCTCATGGATTCTTGATCCTAAAATGGGTAGTCGAGGGGGTAGTAGAGAGATTAGTTTGGAGGGGAAGTAAAGAGGAGCTTGAGGTACAGAGACTTAGAGCCAAGACTCATGGTGTTGAGAAAAAGATTGAAGGTCTGAGCAAGAGGAGTGGAGGTGAAGGGTTGAGGGGTGGGTTCTGGAATGGTGGGGAGGAGGGCGCGAGGGAGATCGGAAGGGTTACTAAGCTCAACTAGGATGTGAGGCTGTGAGTGGAAGAAGAGGACAAGGGGACAAGTAACGACTGTGAAGTAGGATGGTGTTGAGGATGATTATGAAACGCATACACGTTATCACATGTTATCTTACCTCTCTGTAATCCAATGAGCCAACTAGTGTATCATTTGACGCTCTTTGACATCAGGTTGATTGCACTGCACTGAGCTCGATGTCATACAGCTCGTTCTTGGAGACAGCACTTGCAGACATCGCTCGCGATGGCAATGGAATCCTTCAAGCACGTCGTCACTGGTTTGTCGACGCTTTGTCTCCCTATATCATGCTACTAGCCATGTGATGATCAGCTGTAGGCACGCAGCGCCCTACTGTATATCATATCGATGATTGGCGACATGTTCATGTAATTCATTTCACATTTGTTCTTCTATTTTAGTATTATGTACAGTCTAACCGTCCAGCGGTGTTCTACCCTCCCTCTGCTACGGATCCCGTCCGTTCTTGCTTAATGCCCTCTGAGTCCAGCTTTAAACTTTACAAGACGCAATGATCTTTTCATATTCCGACATGGCCGAATTCTGAAATCTCGTATGAGGGAAAGCAGTATCAATACATTCCGCACAGACCCCTATTCATCAGCTTAAATCATCTGGGAACAAGGGAGGACGTACGTGTAGCTTCAAGTCCGATCTCACTACATAGTGCTTCCCTCTCATTCTTGACGCCTGGGACTTTGATCAGACCGCATTCGGAACTGCACGTTGCTGGAACGTTTTCCTCTGGGACTTCTTCTACATCACGCTTGTTGAGGGAGCGGCGATGGATTGAATATGGGTCGTGGCTGAATAGAGATGGCGCATGGTCGGGTGTTGGGGCTGGATGTTAGCTTTACACAGCAGATCGAGTGGGAAATGACATACCAGCTTGAATCGATGCGAAGGAGAGCGCTAGAGCGAGAACGAAGGTGATAATTTGAACCATTCTGTGATGATAAGATTGTGTATGTGGAGGACTGCGGCGATGATACGATCCAGTCGTATATATGAAACCCAGTAGTATAGGTCCGAGCTGATTGCCTGTTATCGAAATACTTTAAATTGTTAAAGTTCGACGCTACGCGTCAGGAGGCGTTTCAAAGATAGATAGACACACATACACAAATGATCGACCTGCGATAAAGCAACAATGTCTAGGAGTATTTGAACAATCTAGTCTATCGATCAACGATGTAGAATATAGTAGTAGAGTAGAGAGTGTGACGATGCTACCAGAGCTATAAGGAGATGATAGGAAGGAGATATAAATGAACCAAGTGAGACATGATATTACTAGGGAATTTCAGGGTAATATTTAGTAAATTACGCTAGGGAATTCATATATTCCCCTAGATCAGTATATTAACTACGCGTCACGTTTCTGAGCAAGATCATGTCCGAAAGAGCTGAGATGGTGCTATAATCTTCGGATCACCTCATATAATGCATACTCATCAGACACTCCTGTGATAACGTTCCTCATCGCCTAATGAGCGGATCTCTTCGACTTCCGAGTATTAACTTCAGTGACCTCGGTTCCTCCAATATCATAGTAGTCGCAGTCGGGATATACTGACCATTTGTAATCTTTTTCTCTCAATCGCTTCTCTGCCTTGATACTGTCCTTTCCGGTCTTGGTGTCGTCAAGTACTACGCGAACCTGATGTTTGCCTTGAGGGAGCGCCACCTGTATACCAATCGAGGGACTGGCGATAGTGACAAAGGCGGTACCCCTTGTGTCGTCTCTTCCGACTGAGAAGGCAGCTCGAGTGCCCTTTTTAGGATTGGCGAAAGTCACCTGGCTAGCATAGAGGTCAAGGTGATGTTCGAACATATAAGGGTCTTCTGGGTGCATACTGTACACGGCAGTCACCCCTTCTTTCTTGGCAGTGCCGGGAGGGAAGAACGCCTGGACAGTAAAACCTTGCGAAGGACGGACGACGGTCTGACCAGAGCCGCCCCAATAATGATATGAGACTTCAGCATCAAGGGGTGGATCCATCGCGGTGACGCAATCTCCAAGGTAAACTTGCCCCATGGAGGGTACGTAATTGGTCGAGGGAATGGGGATTTTACTGTTCTTTGTCGATGACATCTTATGTGTTCGTGGATGGGTTGGATGTATCGATGGGCTTGAGTAAGGAATTCTGCCTGGTATGTGGAGCAGATATATATACCCTAGACATGCATGGCCTTCGAGCGGAAGATGACGGTCGACAAGTCCGCCTCGAGGTTTTCTGCAGAGACCAGTAAGAACACCGCTCTGAGCTCTCGGCAAGCGGAGGCAAGCAGCGAGCGAGCCTTCATCGAGAAGGCACTCTCTAGGCATTTCACCTCCAAAATTGAGTCGAATTGCACCGCAATATCCCAAATCGAGGTGTCGAAGAACGATGATATCACATCACACTTACCCTCCATTCTTATATTCATGCACTGACCACCGGTTTGTCCCGGTTCGAAGACATTGAGGTAGTAGTCAGCATCATATTCGTGAAATGAGTCGTAACGGTGAAAGGATTGACTGTCGTCGTCATGTGAAAATTCAGCCTTCCTGTGTGGGTTCTTCCCTTGAGTAAATCGTTCCCTTTGATGTCGCTGGTACGGGCGTGGGAAGTTGCTTGTGAATTAGCCTTCGCCAGCCGGAATTCGCATAAGCTCCACTGGTTTCCAACGTCCAAGGCGGTCAACAGCATACGAGCCTGCTCCTCCCTCTTAGGACCTACACCTATAAAATACTTCCGCCCCACTCCGAGATAACAGGACAAATGTCAAATGTCGCAATCGATAACTTAGAAATTCAGATTTAGAAACAACCTCTCCTCACCTTGTACATATCCACGAGTGCCCGGGCGCATTCAAGAGGAAAGGAATGATGACGACCAACGTCCTACCCACTACAAATCCCCTTCCGGGTACTCCAGGGGAGACTAGACCTTCTTCGCCTAAACCCGAAATCGATTCATCACGCGACCTACCACATGACAAGCAGAGTTTCAGTGCTAGGATACGGACTGTATTGAATCAGGAAGTGGACAATAAACGGGTGGATTGGGTTTCGATATACGCTTGTTTATTGACTGGATTTACTGCTTCCATCTCTTTCTCGGTAAGTCTGCATATCACGAGTGGGGTAAATGCTGAGATCAGGCATGTTTCATTTGGTGTGGATTCCAGACGTAAGCTCTTACTCTTTTGCGCTGAATGACTCTGATGTGCAGGGGTAATCTGGCCCAGCTCGGTCTAGCCATCGCTCGTACATTCGCCCCAGACACACTCAGGACCTACGGCTTTCAACTCCCCGATATCCAGGCACTAGTCTCCCTACTCTCTTTCTTGGTAGGAGCAAGTCTGGGCCGATTCGAAAATCTCTTCGGGGGCGGAAGGAGGAAGTCATGGTTGGTCACTGCTACCTTCGTTCAATGTCTATTAGCGGCTGCAGCAGCTATCGCACACCATTACTCGGGCGAATATGGGATTGCTCTGTATGTCACCCCACTCTGAGAGGACGAGGCTGATGAGTAGATCTAGGGAGTTTCCAGCTTGGGACTCTGCTCTAGGATTGGTGACTCTTGGATTCTTGTCGGCTACTATGGGATTACAGGTAAGTCCAACCAAGTGGTATTCGAGTATGGCTGACTCGGCAGGGTATCATGGGAAAGGTAGGACAATCTTCCTTAAACAGGAATAAGACTGACAAAGCAGCGAGTAGGCTCACCAATGAATACAACAGTCGTCTTGACAACTACCGTAAGCCCACCTCACTCCAGTGTATGTGACTCAGAGCTGATAGAAAGTGGGTCGAACTATTCAACGACCCCCTCCTAGGTTCAGTCCGACATGTCCATTCCAGGGATGTCCGTATAGCAGGTATCCTCGCTGTCTTTTTCGGGGCCTTCTTTTCGAGGGCGATCCATCAGAGTCCAGCTGGACCAGTAGGGGCTATGGGTGTTCTTTGTGCGCTTAGATTCGGGCAGATATGGTGGTGGGTCTTCACGCCTGCTGCTCCTGTCAAGACAGAGGGCAAAGTGTAGGGCTCTTGAGCTGGGCTTGTAGATTCATAGATGTGTAGAGTAGTAGACGATTATAGTCATATATTACAGTATAGGTATTTGATGCATCAGGCATATTTGGATATCCCTGTTTCGTGATGCCAGTCTTCATATACTGCTTTGCCGACCCGCATGTGTTGTATTGGCGATTACTATCGAAAACTTATCTACAGCTAATAAACATATCTAAAATCCCTCCTCTGCTTATCCGTCAAATCCTGATACTCCTCCAATTTGTCAACAATCCTATCCTCCCCTACATAGAGCTTCTCCTGAGACCCAGCTCTGGAAGGCTGTACGCTCTCTGCCAGGGCTTGAGATGCCATATCGCGCCGTCTATTCTCTCGAATATATAAGAATCGAAGGAATAGGGAGGCGAAAATGGTGAATACCATTCCTACTATGACTGATATCCAGGTTGATCGATATTTGATTGGTTTCTCTTCGCTGAACACCAGGTACGCAGCAGCTATGTTGCCCACATTGTAGCCTATGATGAGTCGCATAACATGTGAGGAGAGTGATGGACTCACCTATGAAGACGGCTCCTGAGGTAATCGCTTTTTTGGTCGATCCAGAGGTGTTGGCAGCTGCAAGCGAAAGTAGGAGGACATAAGGAGCACCGAATGACTGTTCAGGTCAACATCGTACTCTAAGATAGGGGATGACATACTGCAACGAGGTAGTAGCCTATCAATGGGCCGATCGTAGGATGCCACGGAGCGGTCCAGATTGTGATAGCCCCGACGATGACCGGGATACATGACAGGCAGAGCAGCTTCTGATGAGTAATATGAAGCGATACCGGAAATGGTCACTCACGTAGGTACGCTTGTTGGTGGTCCGACTCACAGGCCATGTGAATAGATAGATGGTGACACAAGTCACGAACCCTCCCGGGATCAAGAGGGCGATACTATCCAATGCACTATACCCGAACCCCTTGATGATCCTCGCTCCGAAAGCTGTGATTGATCCATTACATATCTGTAATCAGCATTATCAAGGTGTATTTGACTCACGTAGATAGCACTAGCCATCAGGAAATAGATGTAAGTCTTAATATCGGTTACAGCTTCTTTGACCTGATCGACCTTTAACGGTTGTCGATCACGTCCATATGGATTCTCCTCGAATCGCCTCACTAGTACCTCCCTTTCTCGAGTATTGAAGAACCTCCCTGGATCGAGCGGAGAGTTGGGTAGGAAAAAGTATACCACAAATGACCAGGCGATAGTGACTGCTCCACAGAAGTAATACAGTGCTTTCCAGGGATGATCGCTATGAGCATGACCTAGACCGAAATTGATGACCCCAGAGAACATTGAGAAAATCTATCATCAGTTTAAGCTTCACCCGAATCACGACAAGAACACACTCCAGTGGCAGAGTACCAGATCCCTAACCTCGCAGCCTGTTCTCGAGGTTTGTACCATAATGCAGTGATCGCTACGAATGCCGGGGAGACCGCCGATTCGGTGAGACCGAGGAAGATCCTCTGAACTACGAATCCGGGGTAATTGTCGCATGTGACTGTCAGGATACAGACGATGCCCCATATGAGGACTATGACACCGGCTGTGCGAGCTAGTGGGAGTCGAGCGAATAATAGGGCGAATGGAAGGACCGCTACGATGTAGCCGTAGTAGAACTGTGTGTCAGCTCTCATACTACTCCGGGCCGTCAAGGTAGAAGACTTACAGCAGCAGTAGCGGTACTATATCTAGTCGTGTACACCACACCATTACGAGTCTCGGACAAATCCTGCTCGTCAGCCACCACCGAAGGTAGAGCACTTACGAGATCTTCAATAATCCCAAAAACAGCAGCATTCCCAAGAACGGCTTTATCGTAGTACTACCCCAATCAGCTCTATCAAATCAAACAGAAGGTCATGAACATACCTGCAGTCCTAAAGTGATCGTCAAAATAGGCATCAGGATCCAATCGATCTTCCTGACCAACTTCTTCTCTTCCAACCTAAATTCGTCCTCTGCATTCTGAGCTTCTAATGTCGCGCCAGCTTGTGGAAGTGCCGAAGCTACATCATGTTCTTTCGATTCCATATTGTTCAAACTCCGGCTGATAGAGATGTCGCTGGCTCGCTGGTCTTATACTTGATGAAATAGAAGGTCGAAAGGATAGCGGCTAAGAATCAAGTTTTGACGGAGTTCCGCAAAACCCAAAGAATGGGCCGAGATTGCGAATTGACAATGGCAACTGGGTCGTGTATAGATCGCTAGACACCTTCGATATTATAGAGGACCGATACGGTCAGGTCCAATACCTCATCCCCAGGTCCTTGGACGTTTAGATGGCTCGAGACGGATGTGCGAAGTGCGGGAGTCCGTTATCGAATTACGGTTGATTATTGAAATCGTGTCAGATCAGATCCGCCGAGATCAGATCTCATTCCTGAGCGACTTTCACTCTGGTCTATTCTTAAAGGCTCAAAGCCGGGTTTTTCAGCTAGCATGTAAGAGGGGAGTCTCGATTGCCCTCTCCTACTAGTATGCGACCTACTTGTACAAGCGCTAGAGGTATTATATCTTCGCTTGCGTCGACCGAATATCTAAATATCTTTACAATCTGATAAACCCCGGCGCCTCTTTTCGTAATTCGCAGCGCTTGCTACCTTAGCTGAATTAACTCACTTCTCTCTTTCATACAGCAATCTGACAACCATGGGACCCACACTCTCCGGCACGCTATCGCTCTTTACAGCCCCTCCTGCTCCACGGATACCGAGATCTGCTAAGGATGTTACCTCAGAAGGATCGGGTTCATCGAGGAAATACCCATATTTCACTTCTGGTGACCTGGATTCTGAGAAGGCGGTAATCTTCTTGGGGGGTCTGACCAATGGGATGGGAGCTGTCCCTTATGTACATAAGCTCTCGGAAGAGCTTAAAGGAGCTGGGTGGAGATTGTATGTTGTTCGAGAGAGGGC
>Ga0308160_10007493_pt1 | contig 10843 bp, 9 predicted proteins | sample PhyFR1_FD_201036 | JGI IMG/M metagenome (GOLD analysis project Ga0308160, IMG submission 201036) | Phyllosphere microbial communities from UC Gill Tract Community Farm, Albany, California, United States - DLSLF.R1 | ecosystem: Host-associated > Plants > Phyllosphere > Unclassified | place: USA... | reverse complement strand
GCCAAGTACCGCGGAGAGTTTGAAGAACGGCTGAAGGCGGTCCTGGAGGAAATCAAGGGCTCCGATGGCCAGATCGTCACCTTCATTGACGAGATCCATACCGTGGTGGGGGCAGGGGCCACCGGCGACTCCTCCATGGACGCCGGCAATATGCTCAAGCCAATGCTGGCCCGCGGCGAGCTGCGGCTTATCGGGGCCACCACCCTTGACGAGTACCGCGAGAACATCGAGAAGGACGCCGCCCTGGAACGCCGCTTCCAGCAGGTGTATGTGGGCGAGCCCAGCGTGGAGGACACCATTGGCATCCTCCGCGGCCTGAAGGAACGCTACGAGGCGCACCACAAGGTGTCCATCGCCGACTCTGCCCTGGTGGCGGCGGCCACGCTGTCCAACCGCTACATCTCCGGCCGCCAGTTGCCGGACAAGGCCATCGACCTGGTGGATGAGGCAGCGTCCCGCCTCCGCATGGAAATCGACTCCGCCCCGGAGGAGATCGACCAGCTGCGCCGCCAGGTGGACCGCCTGACCATGGAGGAGCTGGCCTTGAGCGGGGAGTCGGATCCGGCGTCCATCGAGCGGCTGGCGGCCCTGCGTGCGGACAAAGCAGATAAGGAAGAGGAACTGTCCGCGCTGAATGCCCGGTGGGAAGCCGAGAAGGCCGGCCTCAACCGGGTGGGTGACCTGAAGGCGAAGCTGGATGAGCTGCGCTCCGCCGCCGACAAGGCCCAGCGCGAAGGTGACCTGGAGACGGCGTCGCGGATCCTCTATGGGGAGATCCCGGCCCTGGAGCGCGAGCTGAATGCCGCCGCCGAAGCCGAGGCTGCCGTGACGGACAAGCCGGCTCAGATGGTGGCGGAGGAAGTGACCGCGGAAGACATCGCCGAGGTCATCTCGGCGTGGACTGGCATCCCCGCCGGCCGCATGCTGCAGGGCGAAAGCCAGAAGCTGCTGCACATGGAGGAGGAACTGGGCCGGCGCCTGATCGGCCAGGCCAAGGCCGTGCAGGCAGTGTCCGACTCCGTCCGCCGCGCGCGGGCGGGCATCAGCGACCCCAACCGCCCCACCGGCTCGTTCCTGTTCCTGGGCCCCACCGGCGTGGGCAAGACGGAGCTGGCCAAGGCCCTGGCTGACTTCCTGTTCGACGACGAGCGCGCCATGGTGCGCATCGACATGTCCGAGTACAGCGAGAAGCACAGCGTGGCCCGCCTGGTCGGAGCGCCTCCGGGATACGTGGGCTACGAGGAAGGCGGCCAGCTCACCGAGGCCGTCCGCCGCCGCCCGTACTCCGTGGTGCTGCTGGACGAGGTGGAGAAGGCGCACCCCGAGGTGTTCGACATCCTCCTGCAGGTGCTCGACGACGGCCGCCTCACCGACGGGCAGGGCCGTACCGTGGACTTCCGCAACGTGATCCTGGTACTGACCTCCAACCTGGGCAGCCAGTTCCTGGTGGACCAATCGCTGAACGCCGAGGCCAAGCGCAACGCCGTGATGGCTACCGTGAACGCGTCCTTCAAGCCGGAGTTCCTGAACCGGCTCGACGAGGTGGTGCTCTTCGACGCCCTTACCGTGGAGGAACTGGCGCACATCGTGGAACTGCACGTGGCGGAACTGGGGCGGCGGCTGCACGAACGGCGGCTCACCCTCGACGTTACTGATGGCGCCAAGGCATGGCTGGCGCTGTCCGGCTACGACCCCGCCTACGGCGCCCGGCCGCTGCGCCGCCTGGTGCAGCGCGAGATCGGCGACCGGCTGGCCAAGGCCATCCTCGCCGGCGAGATCAGCGACGGCGACACCGTCCTGGTGGATACCGCGCCAGACTTCGGCGAACTCACCGAATCCAGCGTCGATACGCTGACCGGTGCCCGGAGCTCAGGGCTGTCGGTGCGTCGGAAGGACTAGCCGCGGGTGAAGGTGGAGGTGTGCTGCCCTGTCAGGCTGACTGTCAGGGCAGCACGCTTGCGTTGATCACGTTGCCGCCGTCGGCCGCGACGTAGCAGTCCACCCGCCGGTCGCCTGATCCCCAGCTGGTGCTGCTGGGGTAGCTGCGCTGGTAGTTGAGTGGGAACTGCTTGGCCGCCGGGCTGAGCTTTGCTGCCTGGCAAACCTCCAGCGCCTTGGCCTTGAGCGGGTCAGCGCCGGGGTAGTCGCCGTCGTCCGGGTATCGGAGGGTGGCAACCAGCTGGGACGAATGGGGCGTATCGCACGGCACCACCGTGGACGTCAGCGCCTGGGGGTCGAAGTCCTTGAAGCAATCACCGACGGCGTACGCTGCCGGCGCCACCCCTTCCCGGGGGAGGGGCTGGGGGCTGGCGGGCGGAGTGACGGCAGTCTGCAGTACGCCCGGCGCAGCAGCTTTCGGCGCCTGGGTGCCCGACGAGGAGTTCAGCCACATGGCAAGCCACACCAGCGAGCCCGCAACAGCCAGGATCACGACGGCGAAAAACACCTTCCAGTACGCGGGCCGCCTGTTGGTGTGCCTCTCCGGGGCGGGCTCGTGGCGCGGTTGGGACCAGGTGACGGATTCCGGGGCGGGGGCCGAAGTGCCGTTCCCGCCGGGGACTTTCGGCAGGTTTCCGGTGCGTGGCGGCGAGGAGGGTTTCGGCGGAAGGTCCTGCTGGTTCACGGGTGCGCATCCTCCTGGTTTTGGTTCCGCGGCTCGCCAATGGCCAGACAAAATTGGCAGTTCTTAAGTGACTCTACCGAAGAAAAATGGCGGAATCCTGCGGGCCGGAGTGCGTCATGGTACCCCACGCGCCCCTCCGGGCCTCCTGGCGGCAAGCGGGGCCCGCCGAAAGCATGTAATCTAGGTGTACGACAAATTGACCAAACATTCCGGGGCCTCACCGATCGCCAAGGTGACCACCTCCGGTCCAAGTACAAAAGGGGGTCACGCCATGGGGCGCGGCCGTCAAAAGGCAAAAGCTACCAAGCAGGCTCGGGACATCAAGTACTACTCCCCGAACACTGACTACTCGGCACTTCAGCGTGAGCTGACGGGCCCTGCCAGTCGTTCAACGAGCCGATATTCGAATGAGCCGGTCGAACCGGATTATTCGGCTTATGTGGACAAGTACGCGGATGATTTGGATGACGATGACGACGAGGTAGACCACCGTCGCATCGGCTAGTTGTCGCTGGCCGTCGCTGCGCTAGAGCAGTTGGCACTCAGTCGCAATAACCTTCGCCACGCTGCTTTCCTTGCAGCACCCCAAAGTGCTGACCTCGCTCAAGAGGCCCGTTGAGGCATGCCTGTTTCCGGCATGTCCCCACGGGTCCTTTCGCCGTTCCCGCCTGACATGCGGGCCCGCCTGACAGGCATGAGGGTCTTGGGCGGCCCATCCTCTTCCAGGAACGGAAGGATAAGGCTGGTAAGCGTAGCGGGCCGTTCCATCGGCAGGCCGTGGGACGTGCCGGGAACCACCGCCAGCTGTCCGTTCGGCAGTGCCTCATACAACGAAATGGCGTGGGGCAGGGTAACAATGTCGTCGTCCCCGACAGTCACCAGCACCGCCTGTTGGATCCGCGAGATCTGGGATGTCTTGAGTGACGGCTCGCTGCTGATCAACTGCATGGCTTTCCGGGCTACTTCCTCAAAGTGCCCGGGTCCATCAGGAGAACGCTCGGCGTAGGCCCGGCCAAGCTCTTGGAAGACCGGCGAATCCGGGTCCATTTCCACTTGCTGAACGCCGTCCACGTCGTAGTTCGCGCTGATGACAACCATTTTTTTCACCAGGTCCGGCCTCGCGAGCGCCACCAGGAGGGCGACAATGCCGCCGTCGCTCCAGCCAACCAAATGCGCGGGCCCGCCCACGACTGTTTCGAGGACGCTGATCGTCTCCCGGGCCATATCGTCGTAGTGGAAGTCCGCATCAGTATCCGCCGTATATCCGTGTCCGCGGCGGTCGAACGCGATAACGCGGTAGTGGCTCGACAGCCCCGCCCCGAGCGTGTTGAGGAGGGCGTCGCTGTTGCTGAGGCCACCGTGAAGCAGGAGCAGCGGAACGCCCGCACCACCCCGGTCTTCCACCCACGTCGGGTGCCCGTCAATGTCGAGGAAGCCGGCCATGTTCGTGTACTCCCATTCCGGATCGACCGCTGCTGATGTGCCGCCATGCGGTGTACCCAGCGGATCTTTCTGGCGCTATTTTCCCCCGCCGAACCTTGTGGCTCAAGGGGGTCCGTGTACCGTTGGTCCCATGCCAAAAGTTGAGGGATACCGTCACGGCGAGCCCTGCTGGGCGGATCTGCAGACCCCCGATGTTGCCGCCGCCAAAGACTTCTACGGCCGCATATTCGGCTGGACCTACCAGGACTTTCCCACTCCGGACGGCCGCAGTTACGCCCAGGCCTTCGTCGGCGGCGAGCTGGTGTCCACGATCGCGCCGCAAAGCCCCCTGCAACTGGAAGCAGGCACTGCCGCCAGGTGGAACATCTACTTCTCCGCCAAGGACGCCGCGGACGTGCTGGAAGAAGCGCGCCACGCCGGCGGTACTGCCCTGTTCGGCCCGGAGAGCGTAGGCGATACGGGAGTACTTGGCTTCCTGGCCCCTCCCGGCGGCGGAACCACGGGCATCTGGCAGCCCGGAACGCACTACGGAAGCCACGTGTTCAACCAGCCCGGTGCGCTGGCGTGGGCGGAACTGTTCACACCAGAGACGCCTGTCGCCGTCGGTTTCTTCCAGCAGCTGTTCGGGCACGAGGTCACCGAGTACCCCCAGGACGACGGCGGCAGCTACAGCACGCTGCTCATCGACGGCAGCGAGGTGGCTGGCGTCGTACCTGCCGACGAAGGCGAGCAGGCCGACTGGCAGGTCTACTTTGGCGTGGCGGACGTTGCCGGGGCGGCAGCGGAGGCCCAGGCAGCGGGCGGCGAAGTCATCGTGGAGCCGGACGAATACCCTGTCGACGGCTCACTGGCCACGATCAGGGACCCGCAGGGCGGAGTGCTCAACCTGATCCAGATCGCTTAAATGCATCGAGTGCTGAGTATTTGTCGTTCCCAGGCGTGAAAACGACAAATACTCAGCACTCGATGAAAGGTATTAGGCGTAGGCGTTGACCAGGCGGACCGCGCCGCCGTCCACGCCCTTGGCGCCCTGCACGTAATCCGGGCCGGACTTGTCGATCGAGCCGGAGTCCGCAGCGACGGTGCCCATGATCCAAGACGGCAGCCCGCGCTCGTTGAGGCGGCCAACGGCGGCATCCGCAGCTTCGGCGGAAACAATGGCCACCATGCCCACGCCGAGGTTCAGCGTGCGCTCCAGGTCCGCGAGCGGGACGTTGCCCAGCTCGGACACCAGCTTGAAGATGGCCGGCAGTTCCCACGTGGCGCGGTCAACTGTTGCCACCAGGCCCTGCGGGAGGACGCGGGCCAGGTTGGCGGCCAGGCCGCCGCCGGTGACGTGGCTGAAGCCATGGATGGCTGCGCCGGCGTTTACGGGGAAGGTGCGGGCGAGGTCGAGGCAATCGGCCGCGTAAACGCGCGTCGGTTCCAGGAGTTCTTCACCCAGGGTGCGGCCCAGTTCGGAGACCTGGCGGTCCAGGGCCCAGCCGGCGTGGTTGATGACGCGGCGGACCAGGGAGTAGCCGTTGGAGTGGAGGCCGGATGAGGCCATGCCAATCACAACGTCCCCGGCGCGTACGCGGTCCGGGCCCAGCAGCGCATCGGCTTCCACCACGCCGGTGGCTGCCCCGGCAACATCGTATTCATGCTCGCCCAGCAGGCCGGGGTGCTCGGCGGTCTCGCCGCCCACCAGGGCGGTGCCGGCCACCGAGCAGGCGGAGGCGATGCCGCGGACGATGCCCGCGATGCGCTCGGGGACCACCTTGCCGCAGGCGATGTAGTCGGTCATGTACAGCGGTTCGGCGCCCACCACAACGATGTCGTCCACCACCATGCCCACCAGGTCGAACCCGATGGTGTCGTGGATGTCCATGGCCTGCGCGATGGCCACCTTGGTCCCCACACCATCGGTGGAGGTCGCCAGCAGCGGCTTCTCGTAGGTCAGCAGCCTGGAGACGTCGTAGAGGCCCGCGAATCCGCCCACCCCGCCGATCACCGAGGAGTTGTGGGTTGCCTTCACGGCATCCTTCATGAGCTCGACGGCGCGGTCCCCGGCTTCGACGTCCACACCTGCGGAGGCGTAGGTGATGCCGGAGTTTTCTGCGGCGGTGTTAGCGGAAGTCATACGGACTCTTTCTTGTCGGCGCTGGTGGCGGCGGGTACGTCGGGCACAAGGTCGGCTTCGGTCAACAGGTTCTCGAATTCGGAGTCCGGACCCGGGTCGCAGCCGGTGGCACCGGACTTCTCCGCGGGATCCTCGGTGGCGTCCACGGCAAGGGCTGCGGTTTCACCGGGAAGCGCGGAAGGGGAAGGCTTCAGGCCGCCCAGGTCCGTGCGCTCCAGCAGGTTCTTGCCCAGCTTGTCCGCATCCGGAAGCTTGATGGGGTACTTGCCGGTGAAGCAGGCGGTGCAGAGACGTTCGCGCGGCTGACGGGTGGCGCCGATCATGCCGTCCTCGGAAATGTAGGCCAGCGAGTCAGCGCCGATAGCCTGGGAGATCTCTTCAATGGTGGCGCCATTGGCGATCAGTTCGGCCCGGGAGGCGAAGTCGATGCCATAGAAGCAGGGCCACTGGACCGGCGGCGAGGAGATTTTGACGTGGACAGTGGCGGCGCCGGCCTCCCGGAGCATCCGCACGATGGCCCGCTGGGTGTTGCCGCGGACGATCGAGTCATCCACCACTACGACGCGCTTGCCGCGGATTACGGATTCCAGTGCGTTCAACTTGAGCCGGATGCCCAGCTGGCGGAGGGTCTGGGACGGCTGGATGAAGGTCCGGCCCACGTAGGAGTTCTTGACGAAGCCGTGCGCGAAGGGAATACCGGATTCTTCGGCGTAGCCTACGGCCGCCGGGGTACCGGATTCCGGCACGGGGATAACGATGTCGGCTTCGTGGGTGTTCTCCCGGGCCAGCTGCCGACCCATCTCCACGCGGGACTCATAGACGGAACGGCCGGCGATGGCGGCGTCCGGGCGCGCCAGGTAGACGTATTCGAAAACGCAACCGGCCGGCGTCGGCTCCGCGAAGCGCTGGGACCGCACGCCTTCCTCATCGATGGCGATGAACTCGCCCGGCTCGATCTCGCGGATGAAGCTGGCACCAACGGTGGCCAGGGCGGACTGTTCGGAGGCGACCACCCAGCCGCGCTCCAGCCGGCCCAGGACCAGCGGGCGGATGCCGAAGGTGTCACGGGCAGCGTAGAGGGTTCCTTCATCCATGAAGACGAAGCAGAAGCCGCCCTTGATCTTGGGCAGGAGTTCCAGGGCGGTTTCTTCGAGGGTCTTGCCCGGCTCGCCCTCCAGCAGGGCGGTGACCAAGGCAGTGTCCGAGGTGTTGCCCTGCTTCATCTCACCGGTGAGCTGGCCACCGTTGCGCTCGGTGATCATGGCGTTGAGTTCCACCGTGTTGGTCAGGTTGCCGTTGTGCGCCAGGGCCACCGTGCCCGTGGCGGTGGCGCCGAGGGTGGGCTGCGCGTTGGCCCAGTGGCTGGCGCCGGTGGTGGAGTAGCGGCAATGGCCCACGGCCAAGTGCCCGGTCAGGGTGTTCAGGGTGGTCTCGTCGAAGACCTGGGACACGAGGCCCATGTCCTTGTAGACGTTGATCCGTTTGCCGTCGCTGGTCGCTATGCCAGCCGACTCCTGACCGCGGTGCTGCAGTGCATACAGCCCGTAATAGGTAAGTTTTGCTACTTCCTCACCCGGTGCCCAGACGCCGAAGACGCCGCAAGCGTCCTGGGGGCCTTTTTCGCCGGGGAGAAGATCATGGGAAAGTTTTCCGTCGCCGCGTGCCACTGATCGATTATCGCACGATATGGGGTATGACTTTTCCGGCTGCCGGTTTGTGACCTGCTACCCCTGGGGATCGGTATCGGGTTCCGAGTCCGGGACGGCTTCCACCACGGCCCGCTGCTGCCGCTTCACGCTTCGACGGTCAAGGACCAACGCCAGGCCCGCGCCAAGGATGGCGCCAATGGCAGCGAACATGATCAGGAAGAAACCAAAGACGGACCCGGGATCGAACGAGGCATCGCCCGGAACCGCATAAGCCACCACTGCGGCAGCGACAATTCCCACCACAGCACCCAGGATCAGGAATGGAACATACTTGGGTGCCCGGCGGACGGTCACTTCGCGCCGCTCGGCAGGGGTTTCCTCAAAAGCCATGCCATCCAGCCTACTGCCGGACTTTCGCCCCCGTGTAACGGGAGCAAGCGCATGGTAGGTACATAGGTCCAAAGGTTGCTAGCCAACTGCCCGCTCACTGATATATCTATTGACAGGGAATGTGTCCGCTGTCATATTTCCCCTGAGAGTTTTGTGCACCGTGTTGCGTATTACGCAATCCATTGCGTGCACCGTAAGGGCATGATGAGGTCCCCGGACATGGCATGTCAGCTAGATTGGCACTTGGTGCCGACTCACCGGATCCAGCCGGATCCAGGAAAGGAACACAAGACCATGGTCCATAAAGTCCAAGCAGTAGTGGTTAAGGAAAAGAACGCTCCGGTGACGCTGGAGACCATCCTGGTGCCGGATCCGGGCCCGGGCGAGGCGCTGGTGGACATCCTGACCTGCGGTGTCTGCCACACGGACCTGCATTACAAGCAGGGCGGCATCGGGGATGACTTCCCCTACCTGCTGGGCCATGAGGCCACCGGGGTGGTCAGTGCCGTGGGTCCCGATGTCACCTCGGTGGCGCCAGGGGACCGGGTCATCCTGAACTGGCGCGCGGTGTGCGGTGAGTGCCGTGCGTGTGCCAAGGGCCAGCCGCAGTACTGCTTCAACACCCACAACGCCACCCAGAAGATGACCCTCGAGGACGGCACGGTCCTGTCCCCGGCCCTGGGCATCGGTGCCTTCGCCGAGAAGACCCTGGTGGCCGCCGGGCAGTGCACCAAGGTGGACCCCGACGCTGACGCCGCCGCGGTGGGGCTGCTGGGCTGCGGCATCATGGCCGGCATCGGGGCTGCGATCAACACCGGTGAGGTCAAGCGCGGCGAGTCCGTGGCAGTGATCGGCTGCGGCGGCGTGGGCATCGCCGCGGTCGCCGGCGCGAAGCTGGCCGGTGCGACGACGATCATCGCCGTGGACATCGACGACAACAAGATTGAAATGGCCAAGTCCCTCGGCGCCACCCACGGCGTGAACTCCCGGCAGGAAGACGCCGTGGAAGCCATCCGCGCCCTCACCGGAGGGCACGGCGCGGACGTGGTGATTGACGCCGTCGGCCGTCCCGAAACGTACAAGCAGGCGTTCTACGCCCGCGACCTTGCCGGCCGCGTGGTCCTGGTGGGCGTCCCGACGCCGGAGATGACGCTGGAACTGCCGCTGCTGGACGTCTTCGGCCGCGGCGGATCGCTGAAGTCCTCCTGGTACGGCGACTGCCTGCCCTCCCGTGACTTCCCCATGCTCGTCTCGCACTACAAGCAGGGCAACCTGGACCTCGAGGCCTTTGTCTCCGAACGCATCACCATTGATCAGGTGGAGGAAGCCTTCGGCAAGATGCACGAGGGCAAGGTCCTGCGCTCTGTTGTAGAAGTCAGCCCGGTGGAGATCTGATGGCCGTGACCATCGAGAACCTGGTCACCTCGGGGACGTTCTCGCTCGACGGCGGCACCTGGGACGTGGACAACAACGTCTGGATCGTGGGCAACGACGAGGAATGCGTCATCATCGACGCGCCGCACGACGCTGCCGCGATCATCAACCAGGTCCGCAGCCGCAAGGTCAAGGCCATCCTGCTCACGCACGCGCACAATGACCACATCGGCGCCGCCCGCGAAGTAGCTGACGCTCTGGGCGCCCCGGTCCTCCTGAACCAGGAGGACCTGGTGCTGTGGGAGCAGGTCTACCCGGACGCCAAGCCGGACCGCTACCACGCCGACGGGGACGTGTTCGAGGTGGGAGGGGCAACCCTGAAGGCGATCCACACGCCGGGGCACTCGCCGGGATCCACCTGCTTCTACCTGGAGAGCGAAGGTACGGTCTTCACCGGGGACACGCTGTTCAACGGCGGTCCCGGTGCCACAGGCCGGTCCTACAGCGATTACCCCACCATCCTGACCTCCATCCGCGAACAGTTGCTGACGCTGCCGGCTGAGACCGTGGTCCGTACCGGCCACGGGGACAGCACCACCATAGGAGCGGAGCAGGAAACGTTGGCGAAGGTTCCGGAGTAGCAGGCGGAAAGCCGCCTGGCGGAAAGGACGACGGCGACATCCGGCATTGTGCCGAATGTCGCCGTCGATGCTCCTATAGTCGTCAAACTGGGGATGGGTTTGCGCTGGTAGTGACAGGTTGTCCTGCGTTGGAGCCCGGGCGGGGTGTTGGGATGCTGCTTGTAGGTCTAGCCTGTAGGTGAGTCGGGAAGTTCGTTCGCTTTTGCAGGTACCCGTTCTTAGGTAGCTGTTCTCCTTTTCACGGTGGGGCCAGGGTGGCAGCAGGAGACTAACAGGCGCCTTTGGGTTTTTTAAGGGCGAGCGAACGGAACCAATATGGCTACTGGCTATCAACCTGATTCGGCGTCGTCTTCCTTCGGGAGCGTGTATGTCGTGACCGCTGAAGAGCTGGTGGGGCGGGGTTTGCGGGGGCTGCTGGAGGATAACGGGTTCGACGTTGCCGGTGAATCCCGGTCTGTGCGTCAGGCGGCCCGCCGGATCCCTGCGGTACGTCCGGATCTGGCTATCATCGACGATGTTCTTCCCGATGGTTCCGGTGCGGGGCTTTGCCGAACTATTGCAGCCGCTGATGCCACCATCCGGTGCGTGCTGATGACGGGCG
>Ga0308160_10007492_pt1 | contig 10843 bp, 13 predicted proteins | sample PhyFR1_FD_201036 | JGI IMG/M metagenome (GOLD analysis project Ga0308160, IMG submission 201036) | Phyllosphere microbial communities from UC Gill Tract Community Farm, Albany, California, United States - DLSLF.R1 | ecosystem: Host-associated > Plants > Phyllosphere > Unclassified | place: USA... | reverse complement strand
GAATTCATCCACGACCATAGAATCTAGAAAATTCCGCATCCCGTCCGATCTGCGCAGACAACCTGGATATCGCCCAGTTAGTAGCAAGGTGGGGGACCACTTGCGAATCCTGTTAGGTGTTGTGGTTTATTTCTTTTTGTCTTTTTGCCGACATGATAGGTTAAGCAGAGAACAAGGGCGTGAACTGGGGCGGAACGGTGCCTTTGGTATGCATGCGCTGTGCGGATAACACTCCCTTCTTATCAGGCTGTGTGGCCTCTTTTTGCTGACTGGGCTCTCACCTGGCCTAGAGGAAGGTTACGTAAAACACGAGTCGCGTAGCGTAAACACGCGTATGATTTCGAGGAACATTAAACACTGTGTAGTACATTTTATCGACCTCGACAGTTCCGCTAGTTGCTTTGCGCATCATCACAGCAGCAACAAGGAGCCACTAACGCCATACGAAAGACTACAGGAAGTCATAGTAGGGGGAAGGCAAAATGAGGATCGAAGAGCTAATACTGGACGGTGTGTACCCAAGACCACCACGCCGGATGAGAAGCTGATCATATAGGCTTCAAGTCGTACCCAGTCCGAACTACCATCACTGGTAAGTTGACTAACTCCCTGGCTTAGAGTGAAGCTGAGGTGCTAGGATTCGACGAGTCTTTCAACGCCATCACTGGATTGAATGGTTCTGGGAAATCAAATATCCTCGATGCTATCTGTTTCGTACTTGGTATCACCAACATGACTTCTGTCCGAGCCAATAACTTGATGGATCTTATCTACAAGCGGTGTGTACAACCTTGTTGATATAGTGGCTGACGAGATAGTGGACAGGCAGGGGTAACGAAAGCTTCGGTTACCATCGTATTTAACAATCAAGATAGGACAAAGTCGCCCGTTGGTTTCGAGAATACACCACAAATCACTGTCACTCGACAGGTAAGATGAGCAAAGCCGTAATTCTGCGAGCGTCCAGCTGATGATCAGATTGCAGTAGGAAACGTATCAAAGTATCTCCTAAACGGCCACAAATCCACCCTGCAAGCTCTTCAGAGTTTATTCCAATCCGTCCAACTCAATATCAACAACCCAAATTTCTTGATTATGCAGGGCAAAATCACGAAAGTCTTGAATATGAAAGCTGCAGAGATATTGGGGATGGTAGAGGAAGCTGCTGGAACTAGGATGTTTGAGGAGAGGAAAGATAAAGCTATGAAGACTATGACGAAGAAGGATAAGAAGGTTGAGGAGATTGAATCGGTCAGTCTACCCATTCCATGTCACGCAGAGGTATACTGATGTCCTAGCTGCTTAAGGAGGAGATTGATCCGAAACTTGAGAAGTTGAGGGCGGAGAAGAGGAGTTACCTGGAATACCAAAAGGCAGCATCTGAGTTGGAGAGATTGACGCGCCTGGTGAAAGCCTACGAGTGGACAGTTGCCGTCGACAAGACTGAAAAGGCAAAGGAGAACCTGGCTAGAGCGCAACGGAAAGTACAGGAATGCAAAGAGGAGATTGAAAGGGGAGGAAAGGAGTGCGAGGGAATGGAAAGTGAGATCAAGGAGATTCAGAAGAGGCGAGAGCGAGTGAGCTAGTTTCACCGGTTTGCCTTAACCTAGAGCTGACAGTCAGGAATTGGCAAAAGGTGGAAAGGTGCAGGCTTTGACGGAACTGGTCAACAAGCTCGATAATGAGCTTGCGAAAGTCAAGACTCAGCTCGAGAATACGTCGGGCACCCTTGCGGACGACAGCAAACATGTCGAGGAAGCCAAGAAGGCTGTCAAGGAGGTCAGTCCGCGCCATAGCACGTATTGTATGAACTTACTGACGCTTTAGCTCACCAAGTCACTCGAGACTAAACGTGCATCAAGCTCTACTGCCACCTCATCGTTCTCGGAGATGAAATCTGCCTACGACGCTGCTACAGCCGAGCTCGCCAAGACGGAAGAATTACTTCAAACGCTTCTGACGGGTCTATCATCCTCGAGTGCCGATGATGAGGGAGCTGGAGGATACATGGGACAACTTGCTGAAGCGAAGGCAAGGCTTGCCGCCGCCGGGACTGAAGCTGAGCAAGCGAAAGTGAGGATCACCATGGCTGAAAAGGAGCTCAAGGATAAAGAGCCTCGAGCGAAAAAAGCCGAGAAGGAGGGCGAGGGCTTGATCAAGGAGCTGGCTACGAAGCGGGCGGACGCGGAGAAGTTGCGTGCGAAAGTTCAGGGTGCTGGGTGGGATGAAGGGAAGGAGAGGGAATTACTGGAGAAGCAGTCCTCTCATAGTCAACAGGCTACCGCCCTGATGGACGTGAGTGTTCTCCTGATCCTTCCAATCTGACTGATAATTAGCGTCGCGATCAGCTCAAATCCCGCCTGGCAGCGATCGACTTCACATATTCTGATCCTGAACCACGATTCGATAGATCAAAAGTCAAAGGACTAGTTGCTACGCTTATCGATCTCGAGCAAAAGAATTTTAAATCCTCGACCGCTCTTGAAATCTGTGCTGGTGGAAAGCTGTACAATGTGGTGGTCGAGGATGAAAAGGTTGGATCGCAGTTGTTGGAGAAAGGGAGGTTGAGAAAGAGAGTGACAATCATTCCTCTCAACAAGATCAATGCGTTCAAGCTTTCTGCAGACGTGAGTCTTCCTAGCTATTGAGAGGGCATTCACTGATGGGATAGAGAATCTCCGCCGCTAAGCAAGTGGCACCTGGTAAAGTCGACCTAGCGCTCGATCTAGTAGGCAGCGACGAAGACGTATCCGCAGCCATGGCCTACGTGTTTGGAGACACATTCATCTGCGCCGACAAACAAGCAGCTCAAGCGGTAACGTTCAACAAGAACATCGGGGTCAAGTCCGTCACTCTCGAGGGCGACGTCTATGATCCATCAGGAACATTATCGGGAGGAGCGGCACCTAGCTCCAGCGGTATTCTAGTCAAAGTCCAGGAACTCAAGGCTATTGAGATTGATATTCAGAAACACAAATCTGTCGTTGAGGAGGTCTCGAGGGAATTGGCCAATGCGAAGAAAATGATTGATGCTTTTAGGAAGGATAAGCGTGAATTGGATATTCGAGAGCACGAGGTCAAACTCCTTGAGGAGCAGGTCGGAGGTAGTAACGCTACCAAGGTAAGCTCCATACGACGCGACGAGTGGTAGCTGACTAAATAGATCATTGCAGAGGTTGAAGCTGCTCGAAAGACGCTAGCTGAAGCTAAAGAGATCATCAACGGAGCCAAGGAGAAACAAAAGACTGCTTTGGCCGATTGTAAACGTCTCGAAAAGGAGATGGACGAGTTCAAGAATAACAAGGATTCCAAGCTCAAGGAGATCAAGGTGAGCTGGATATTCCCGCCCATGTAGCGAAAGCTGACGTACAGACCGATATCGCCAACAAGAAAAAGGAACTTGGCAAACAGACTACTCAGGTCAAGACGCGGCAGAAGGAGATTCAGACTCTTGAACTGGAACTTCGTAAGCTTATCGACCCTTGAATAGTGGCGGAGGAGCTAACACCCGACAGAACAGATGGTCAGCGATTTGGGAGCTGCTGAAGTCGAAGTCACGGAGGCGATTGCGGCTTCCGACAAGACCAAGTCTGAGCTCGCCGCTTTGGAAGAAACGATGAAGATCCAGCAGGTACGCAGATGACACTGAATGTTCTTAGAACGGGGCTAATGAGAAGAATGACTACAAAGCTGCAGAGGATAAGCTCAATAAAGAGAGGGCTACTCTTGTCGCATTCGATAACGAGCTAAATGATCTGGATAAGGATCTCAAGATTAAGAAGAAGGAAATTGTCGATTCCGAACTTGGTCTCAAAAAGGCTGAACACGATACATCTCTGATTGCAAAAGAGCGATCTTCGCTTGAAGCGATGAAGGAAAATCTGGAGAAGCAGTTTACCTGGATCCTCGAAGAGAAGCAGTGAGTCTCAATCTCTGTCGTGACAAATCGCTGACGATGTAGCTTCTTTGGTAAAGCTGGATCACCATACGACTTCAACGGTGTCAATCTTGGCCATGCCCGGGAACAATGTCGGGAACTTGAGTCTCAGCAGAAGGGTATGGGAAAGAAGATCAACACCAAGGTCATGAATATGATTGACAAGTGAGTCTGGCCATGTTGTCATGTCCAGAACTGATGGTCAGTGTCGAGAAGAAAGAACAGGCATTGAAGAAGATGATGGCTACTGTCGTAAAGGACAAGTCGATGATCCAGGAAACGATAGTTGAGCTCGATCGATACAAGCGAGATGCTCTGCTCAAGACATGGGAGAAGGTCAACGGGTGAGTTGTCTCAATGTTGAGCATGTGATCTGTATTGACTGTTCAGCGACTTTGGTCTAATCTTTGGAGAACTATTACCGGGCAATTTCGCAAAACTGCAACCTCCAGAAGGACAGGATCTTACCGAAGGTCTCGAAGTCAAGGTCCGACTTGGTAGTATCTGGAAAGCATCTCTCACAGAGCTGTCAGGTGGTCAACGGTATGTCGCAACTCGACAGCGAATAATCATATGCTGATCTGGTAGGTCCCTCATTGCCCTCTCACTCATCATGTCGTTACTCCAATTCAAGCCTGCGCCAATGTACATTCTCGACGAGATTGATGCTGCTCTCGATCTGCAACATACACAACATATCGGTCAACTATTCAAGAATAGGTTCAAAGGCAGTCAATTTATCGTTGTCTCGCTCAAAGAGGGGTTGTTCACCAATGCCAACGTCTTGTTCAAAGCTAGATTCAGGGATGGAACATCGATTGTTGAGGTAAGCTGTTTGAAATTCTCCGTAGCTCTAAGCTGACTCTGTAGCGTACCGAAAGACGATCTGGTAATGCAATGTATCACGCAGAGGACAAGGAGAATTCAGCGGAAGTGAGGGGTGGTAAGAAGAAGGGTGCTGCTGGTGCTGGGCGTGCTGCCGTTGCTGTTAGATAGCATCGCTCTGTCGGTCTTGTGTTTCGATCATATCTTGGGCTTCTTTGGACATTCGCTTTACTCCGTTGTACCCGTATGCATACCTAGGCATTCATTGCATTCTGCTTACAGTCAGTCATTTACCGGTCATAGTGCTTAGTCATGAACTTGCCACTCGAATACCACCTCCACTCTTCGTCATCTGATATCATCGATCTAGTTCTCTTGCCTCGACTCTACCGTACATATCATCAGTCACTATACCATCAATCACCAGAACACTCTGGACCATCACTTGGATATCCGTCGGTATATTCATAGCAAATCAATTCAACGGTAATATCGACCCAGAAAGTCCTTGGATGCTTCGTAATTTCCTATCTTCATTATCTTCATCGCCAGCCGTAAAGATGCCTCTTAAAGCCCCACCCAAGCCTACTGTTCCCGCCGCTATTAAGAGCGCAGAGAACGCTACTCCATCAGAGGGAGGTGGGTACTTCATATCATGAGTATGAACATTTGACTGATGAGCAGTGGAGCACGCTACATTTGCTTCTGGATGCTTCGTAAGTCGATTACCTTGAATGAAGGGCTGCACTTGCGCTTGCATTCATGATGGAGAGGGAGCATCGCTGACAGGATAGTGGGGAACTGAACACCTTTTCTCCAAGCACTACGGGCACCTACCCAACTTTAGCGCCATCTCTGGCTACACCGGTGGAAACGCCGAGAACCCAAGTACGCCTTTCATTCCTCTATAAAGGAAGACGACACTGACAAGACAGCATACCGAGAAGTCTGTTCTGGACGTACAGGTCACGCTGAAGCTGTTCAATTGACTTACCAAACCGGTTCAGTCGGTTACGGAGAGCTAGTAGAGTTCTTCTACAGGACGCATGATCCCACTACAGTTGATCGACAAGGTCCTGATAGGGGTAGTCGTAAGCTGCTTGACCTTATTCTTACAACGTAGCTGATGTATCAGAGTACCGATCGGCGATCTTCACTCATTCGCCCGAACAGGAGGCAGTAGCTAAGGAGGTTACTGCTCAGGTTCAGGAGAAATAGTAAGCCCATCTACACTCTACGTAAGGGGTCTCGCTGACAAGCAGCTTGAAAGGTAGACCGATCGTCACCCAGATCGCACCTATTGGCAAATGGCACGCAGGAGAGGATTACCACCAGGAATACCGTATGTTATCCTTCACTCTGAGCAGATTGGCGACTGACACAGCAGTCGACAACAACCCAGGTGGATACGAGTGCCCTACTCATCGGTTCTATTGGTAGACGCAGATACCTTGAATTATATGAACTACATGCATAGCACCGTTTCTCATAATTATTTATGTGATGGAATGTACCGTGCCTGGCATGACGAAATCGACTTTGGGTAGATCAGACTGTCGACAAATCTCACTCTTTGATACCTCGCTCTATTCTCACAGCCATCCTATATCAATGGCCAGCTCCTCGCGGTCAGCTCTGACATGTTTGAGCCCAATCAGCACGGCCAGCCGATCCTCAGGGCGCGCTCTTCGCCAATACAGCTCGAAGCCAGATCGACACATCACAATCCTAGGAGAAGGTCTCACGGGACTCTATGCCGCCTACCGCCTATCATCGTCGCCAGGTATCAAAGTCACTCTACTAGATTCCGCATCGCGCGTGGGAGGCTGGGTGGACTCCAGAAATCGACCAGTCAGCTTTACCGATGAACAGGGTCATCTTATAGAAGGGGAAGTGACTTTGGAAAGTGGACCTAGGAGTATCAGGCCTAGAGCTAGTAGGGGAGCTCCGTTGATGTTGAAGCTTGTGAGTTTATCAAGGTAGTTGTTGGCTGATGGAAGATCAGGGATCTTGGATTGGAAGGAGAGATCATGCCTGTTCCACATACACATCCAGCTGCCAAGAATCGATTCTTGCTCGATACGAATACATCCGAACTCGTCAAACTACCTTCATCATTACCTGCACTCCTCACCTCTCGGCATCCACTAGTCAGCCACTTGCTACCATCCGTATTGAAAGAACCGTTCCGAAAACGTGCATCTGCAGATATGAGGGATGAATCGCTCGATAGTTTTATTACTCGAAGATTAGGGCCTGGTGTAGCTCATATGTTGAGTGCAATGATTCATGGGATCTACGCCGCTTCCTCAAAAGATCTCAGTGTCAGATCGGGCATGGGAGTATTATGGGATGCCGAGGGGAAATGGGGGAGTGTAGTACTTGGGATGTTGGGTGGTACCAAGTCGAAAGTGGAAAAAGCAGATGAGGCCAGGGACTGGGCGGAACTAGGAGAACTAGGGAAGGAGAGAGAGAAATGGAGTCTGTACGGTTTGAGAGGGGGGATTGGAGTTATAACGAATGGGCTGAATGATCATATCAAACGGAGAGGAGTGGATGTTCGCTCAAATCAGACCATTGAAAACATCGAGCCTACCTCCTCTGGTACGTTAATCACCACTTCCACCGGGACGATCGAAAGCGACCATACTATCTCTGCGATCCCTCCACCTTCACTCGATCCACTACTATCCTCACCACTCCCGAACCTATCATACAACCCCTACACATCGGTCGGAGTGGTCTCACTCGTCTTCCAAGGTGCACCTCAATTATACCACCCCGATGGTTTTGGATATTTAATCCCTCGATCAGACGCTACTGCCAATCCAGAAGGTGTTTTGGGAGTAGTCTTCGACTCGACAGCTGTTCCTGGAATCGATGATGTCGGACTAGATGGAAGGGTCACGAAATTGACTGTAATGATGGGTGGACCTTATTGGTCTTCGTATGGAGTTTCGAAACGACCAGAAGATCCTCAATCATTGGTCGAACCGGCTTTGCGCCATTTGGCACGTACGCTACCCGCTCTAGCTGGCATGAAACCACTAGTGACCAGCCCGAGGTTGCATATTGATGCCATCCCGACTTACAGGCCAGGCCACGGCCAGCGTCTACACGACCTCGACGCTGCGATCCGAAACGGTCCTTGGCTCGGGAAATTGAGTCTAGCTGGTAATGGCTACGGAGGTATCGGGGTCAACGACTGCGTATGGTCAGGCGAGGGCGTTGCTCGAGCATTATTGGACAATGAGTCAGTGACAGGATTGGAGAGATGGCGGAACTGGAAATAGATGATAGACGCAGAAGACGAACATGCAATGATGACAATCCTATGTAATGAATGACCCAGAGTGCTTCTCCAAGATGATTACCCTTCGAATACAATAACTGATCCTATTCCCCTAGACTACGAAGAAACCTTGTCCTTGACTACAGAGAAAGTATGATCCTCCAATTCGGCATCCATGTCGAGGTCCATTTCGAGATCCGATTCTCCATAGTTTTCTTCAGAGGCATCATTCGCAGGTGTAAGACCGATACTATCAGGTAATTCAGGTGTCGCCACGACAAAGCTATCACCAGGGGTAGTCGAGGGTTCATGCGATGTCGAACCGTTTCCACTCCCGTTTGCTTCTGCTCCATCCTGACCGGCCCTTTTCGATTTAGCTTTATCTTCGATCTTCTTGATCAAGCGGAGTGTGTAGTCATTAACGAAGTTCTGGATCTTTTTCCGTTTCTCATCCGGTATAGAAGTCAAGCGACAGAATTTGCCGTAATCCTTGCCCTTCTTCTCCTTGTCCATGAGAAGCTCGGTACATTCCTTGGCGAATCGTTTGAATTGATCACGATCCATCTTTTGTTTGTGCTTCGACATGACGGGTACGACTACATCGCCAATCAATTTCTTGGCTCGTTTATCGTCGCGTTCAGATGCTGAAGAGGCAGCAGCAGCTTTTTCGCGTCGTTTACGCTTCTCCCTCTCGCGTTCCTTTTCTTGCTTTTTACGACGTTCTTCTTCTGCCCAGATCTCTTCAACGGGTCGAGGGGGAGAAGGCGCCGGGCTGGAAGGACGAGGACTGGAGGCTGAAGGTGAATGGCTGCCACCGCGTATAATCGTGCGAGTGGGTGTGGAAGCGCTTTGTCGAGCAGAAGCAATGATAGCATCGAGTCGTGATCGCTCAGACATAGCAGAGCTAGAAGGCGTCTTCATCGGAGGAGGCGGTGGTGGTGGCGGACGAGGACGAGCGAAATTCGGTACAGGTGGAGCCCGGCGGACAGGCGCTAGTTGAAAGTTGACTGAAACTTCGTTCTCCCAAGCATCAGCACGCCGACGCTCCAAATGAGCACTTGTCGGTGGCGCCAATTCCGCCTCGGCAATCGTCGTCGTGGCTGCTTCATCCTCTTCGTCCAGAGAAGCGATCTTGGGTTTCCGCGCTATACGGTACGAGAGAGTGAGGGTCGACCAGTATTCGAGCAGTTTTCGAGCGGGTTCGCTGATTGCAGGGTTGGCGTCTTGAGCGAATTGCGAAACATGCTCCTGGATCCCAGAGTCGTCCACCTTGTTCCTCTCTTGCAGTTTCCACTGCATCATCGCCTCCAATGCCGTCGTGACTAGCAAGACGTCGTCGGCCAGGTCGGTGAGCACCATACTCATGAGGCTGAATCCATGCATTCGGATCAGCTGGCGCTGGACAACAATGTCGTCGGTGATCTGTTGTCAGCAACCTTTCCTGCGGTCTCCTCTAACTCACTTTTATACGCTGCAGCAAATAGGATAGAACCCGCTTGTTCTCCATAGTCTGGCGCATAGCCGCAGCAACCTTTTGAGCAGTCTCGGGGTCGGGTATAGGCTTGAGAATGGGGATATAATCGATTTCGTCAAGTTGACGTGCTTTGCGCTTTTTGCTACCCTTCATCTCCATCGACTCGACATCGTCTGCGATACCGAGAGCTGCTTGTCAGCGCATTCCATTGTCTAGTGCAGATGACGACTCACCTTGAATGAGCAGGTCACCCATTCCACCAATATCCGTTTGTGTCTTTCCACCTATGGTACCGACACAATTTGGTTCTCCACAGTAACAGATCTGGGCGTCATGTCTATCTCGTCAGCACGAATCTCACGGACAGGAGCAGTGACGCACCCATAACGGTCAACATTGTAGTTGAACGTAATCTCCTCTCCCTTGACTACATCCTGCTTTGTAAAGATTCCCATCCGCAGCCGACGTCCAACAACCCATTTCTGGACTTCACTATTTGGATTACAAGAGTGATTTGCAAATCGCCCAATCCCTCCCTTTTTCGTAGCGTCGATGTACTAGATGATCAGTTTGTGATTCAAGCGAGAAGAGGAAGGACGTACCTCCTCTTTCTGCAACATCATAAAGTAGAAATGGCGCAGTCCCTCATCTGCATATTGCTGTAAACGTTTCCGGAATGTCTTTTCGGCGACTACTTCACCAATGTACTCGTAGACTAGGTCTCCACTGGTAATCAGAAACCGTCATTGAACTACGGGATCGAACGCTTACGCTGCGAGATCATGCGTTGCACGCAGGCCGAACCCTTTCTTTTCCGTCTGCACAATGTCGAGTGTCGCATATTGCTGTTTCGTAAACCTGGATGTCAGCCTCCATGCATTTGTCCGAGGGCTGTCGGATTGAAGGCGTGGATCATGTGAGGTGTGGGGTATTTGGTTGCGGATTGGATCTGTTCGAGGGAGAACATACCGTTGATTACGACATTGGTCTTTTGCTCTACATTCCGCCGAAAGACATTCTATGAATATTGCCCTGTTGACACAGTCTGATTGCGCTCCGCATTGCGTTGTGGTTGGATTGCCTGATTGGGTCAGTGATTGCGCCCAGTAAGAATGACTGATCCCAGGAATCCTATTTGGCCTTCTCTTCCTTCCGATCGGAACTTCTACCTTCCTGGCTGACTAATACCGGTCGACAGCTCCTCCATCTCCTGATCCAATCTTGCAACCATTGTACCGCGTCCAAGAGGTAGAAGCGGCTAACGAGACTCACGTTTATCATATACACAATCACAGACCATCATATCATCCTGTTC
>Ga0308160_10007490_pt1 | contig 10846 bp, 14 predicted proteins | sample PhyFR1_FD_201036 | JGI IMG/M metagenome (GOLD analysis project Ga0308160, IMG submission 201036) | Phyllosphere microbial communities from UC Gill Tract Community Farm, Albany, California, United States - DLSLF.R1 | ecosystem: Host-associated > Plants > Phyllosphere > Unclassified | place: USA... | reverse complement strand
GGCATCGTCCTCGCCTGCGCGCTCGCAGGCTGTGGATCGTTGCAGATCAGGCCGGACTACGACACCACGAAGTCGGAGGCGCTCTCGCTCCGTGCCGAGTTCGAGGCGACGCTGCCTGCCGACAGCGCGTCGACGGGGGTCGAGGACGACGTCGACATCCAGTGCACCGGTGGCGCCGCGCAGTTCAACGGGATCCTGACGGTCAGCGTCGCAGCGGACTTCGACCGTGCCGCCTGGTTGGACGATGCGGCCGCGATGTACGCCGGACGCGCGGGATGGAAGGTGGAGAAGAAGGTCGCCGCGGATGGATCGTCAGACGCCACCCGGGCCGTGGCGTTCACGTCTGACGACGGGTTCTACCTGCGTCTCGGGGAGTTCGCCGACGCGCCCGAAGTAGGCCCGGTCATCGTGTTGTCCGCCTCGGGGCCCTGCAGCGTCCGCTGATCACGGCGACGGAACGTCTGCGACCTCGCGTCCAGGCTCCGCGCGCTCGGCTGACGGAGTCGGGCGCGGCGCAGCCCACCCGCCCGTCGCCCAATGGAGCGCCGGTAGGTGGACCCACGTGAGGGACGCGACGAGGACGGTCGCGTTGGCGACGACCGTGGCCAGGCGTGGCCAGCCGTTGGTGAGCGGGTCGAGGCCGATGTTCAACGCGACGCTCATCGGCAGGACCCCGGCGAGGGTGACGACGGCCTGCCGCCAGGATCCACGACGGAATCGGCGCCGATTCACGCGAAGAACCCGTCGCGCCAGCTCGGGTACCGCAACGTGAGACCTGCCGCTCTGGCAGCGGCGTTCGACACCGGACGGCCGATGTCGCCCGAGGTCGATGACGTCGGTGGCGGCGCGCCGACTGCAGCGGCGAACCGCGGCACCCACTCGTGGCCGCTGGCGGGTTCGTCGTCGACGATGTTCCACGTCCCGCGACCCCATCCGAGCGCGAGCAGGAGCGCCGCGGCGGCGTCGGAGGTGTGCACGAACGAGGTGACGGTCTCGGTGGCTGGGAGCTCGCCCGCACGGGCGGCGTCACCGAAGCGTCCGGCGGTCGAATACCAGGTTCCGGGCCCGTAGAGCTGGCCGAACCGGAGGACCCCGCCGTCATCGAGCTCCTGCACGGCGCCCTCGAGGGCACGCACCGCGGAGATCGTCGTCTGTCGGGGCTCCGGTGCGTCCAGATCGAGCGGATCGGACTCCGTCGCGGGCTCACGACCGGGGGAGTTGACCCAGGAGATGCTCTCCGCGATCATCCGCGAGGTTCCGGCCTCGTGGGCCGCGTCGACGAGGTGACGGGTGCCCGCGGTGCGCAATCGTGCGTTGCTCCCTGAGTCGCCCGCGGTCAGATCGGTCAGGAGGTGCACGATCGCGTCCGGCCGGGTGTCGACCACTGCCCGCACCGTCGCGGTCCGGTCGAGGACGTCCAGCAGGAACGGTGTCGCCCCGGTGTCGGCGACGCGCGCGAACTTCGAGAGCGACCGGGTCGTCGCGATCACCTCGTGACCTGCTGTCCTGAGCAGTGGGATGAGCGCGCGCCCGAGCACGCCTGATCCGCCCGCGATGAACACCCGCATGAGCACGTCCTTCCAGAAGATACGGTTCGACCCTATTCCGCCGATGGACCGATGATGAGGGCCAGAACGAGTCCCATATCCTGGTCCAGTGGACCTGATGCTCCAGCTGGACCCGACGTTGCCGAAGACCCGAGCCGTCGAACACGCCATCCGGACTGCGATCGCCGATGGACGGGCTCGACCCGGTATGCGATTGCCATCGTCCCGGGAACTCGCGCTCGAGCTCGGGGTGGCTCGCAACACGATCGTGGCCGTCACCGACGACCTCGTCGCCGAAGGTGTTCTCGAGGCCAGAGCCCGGGCGGGCACGTTCGTCGCGCGCAGCGTCGCGCCGCTCCTCAGCGAAAGCCGGACGCCAGCGAGTGCCGGACCGGAGTTCGACCTCAGGCCGGGGCGACCTGAGGCGGGGTCCTTTCTGACCGCGCGTTGGCTCACCGCCATCCGGCGCGCCGGCGCCGCAGCTGCCGACGTCGACTCCGACGGTGCCGGCAGCGTGGCGCTGCGCTCCGAACTCGCCTCCTACCTCGCCCGCGCTCGCGGGGTGGAGACGACCGCTGACGCCATCGTGATCTGCGCTGGCTACCGGACGGCCAGCACGCTCGTCGCGGCAGCGCTCGCGGCAGGCGGAGCGTCGTCCGTCGCGATCGAGGACCCGTCGCTGTTCGGCATCGAACGCCCATGGTCGACGTCGGGGTTCACCGTGTCCGACCTCGTCGTGGACGAGGACGGCGCGGACCTCGGTCGGCTCGATGCCCGCACGGACGCCGTCGTGCTGACGCCGTCGCACCAGTTCCCACTGGGTGGGGCGTTGGCCCCGGCGCGACGTCGACTCGTCGTCGACTGGGCGATGGCGAACGACAGAGGGTTCATCGTCGAAGACGACTACGACGGCGAGTTCCGCTTCGACCGCCGCCCGGTCGCCGCGTTGCAACGGTCGGCACCGGAGCGCGTGGTCTACGCCGGCAGCGTGAGCAAGACCCTCGCTCCAGACCTCCGGCTCGGGTGGCTCGCGTTGCCGCGCGACCTCGTGCGTCCGGTCGTCGAGGCGTCCGAAGCGCTCACGGGCGGCGCGCCGATGCTGAACCAACTGGCTCTCGCCGACCTCATCAGGACCGGCGAGTACGAGCGCCACATCCGCCGTCAGCGCCGCGAGTACGCCCGCCGTCGCACCCATCTCCAGCAGGCGCTGCGCAGCGTCGGTCTCGAGGTCCCCGGTCTTGCCGCCGGGCTCCACGGCCTCATTCCGCTCGGCGATGCCGCCCCGACGGTGCTGTCCCGGCTCGAGTCCCAACCCGATCACGTCGGCGTCCATCGCCTCGCGCGCTACACCCGGAGCCACGACCGCCCGGAGGCCCTCGTCGTCGGGTTCGCCACGCCGTCGCGAGCGCGGTTCGAACCGGCGATCGAGGCCCTCACGTCGCTGCTGACCGCTCGCGACTCCCGACCCCCGCGCTGAACGCGGTCAGCAGTCGCCGGCCCTCCGGCCAGGCGCCGAGTCCACTGGCGGACCCAGTTCGACGAGCTGCCGGAGATCCACCGGATCTACCGCGTGACCGGCGAAGACTGTTTCGTCCTCGATGTGCACGCGCCCTCGCCGGAACGCCTCGAGCAGATCATCGACGCCATCGGCCGGTTCGGTCCTGTCAGCACGGCCCTGGTGCTGCGCGAGTACCCGGCCCACCCCATCGCCAGCCCCTGAGTCTCCGTCAGCGGTACCACTCCTCGTCGATCGTGGCGAGGCGCGAGGGGTGCACCTGGTCGGAGAGACCGAAGAATTTCTGGAAGCTCATGATCAGGGGCCGCCACCGATGCGGATCGATCCGGTTCGGGTTGGCCGCGTCCTGGATACCGGGATGGACGTGCACCCGCGTGACGGTCACCTCGAAGACCGAGGCGGAACCGGCCTCGGCGGGGTCGTCAACGTTGAGCGGATGGACAGCGGTCACGCGGCCTTCCAACGACACCGGGCACTCGGCGACCCGCGGGGGAGCGACGGTGGTCGAGGGCACCGCGGTGAGACCGGCGAGAGCGAACTTGTCGGCGGCGTGCCGATAGCCGACCTGCCGCTTGGCCGCGGGCACCGGATCGCGACCGGTCGTGAGCGCGAGGCGGTCGACGGCGTCGACCTGGGCGACCGACGGCAGATTAATCACGACCTCCCCGGTCGCGAGCAGGTTCGACGCCGTCTGCGACCGCATCCCCATGCCCAGGACGGCGGTGTGGCCGAGCCAGAAGGCCGACGACATCGGGGCGAGGTTCGGGCGGCCGTCGGCGTCCACCGTGCTGAGCAGCACCACGGGTGTCCCGAAGTAGAGGATGGCGGGGTCGATGTCGACATGCGAGTGGGGCACGGGTGTCCAGACGTCAGGGAAGCGGGGCGGTCACCCTTCAGCCTCCTCATTCGCATCACCCTGAGCTGGCGGGAAACGGTCGTCGCATCGGGGTGGTCGAGTGCGCCCGGTGGCGACTACCGTTGACGGGTGTTCACCGTGATCAACCTCGCCGACGGCGTCGACATGCGGCCCTTGGAACTCGGCGACGCGAGGGAACTCGCTGCGGCGTACTCGCGGAACCGCGACCATCTGGCGCCGTGGGAGCCGGCTCGATCCGACGAGTTCTTCACCGAGGCCGCGCAATCGGCTGACCTCGCCAGCAAGCTCGCGTCGAGTGCCGCCGGCAGCGGATACTCCCTCGGTTTGTTCGACGGCTCGACCATCGTCGGCAGGTTCAACCTGTCGGGGATCGTCCGCGGCCCGTTCCAGAACGCTGGGTTGGGCTACTGGGTGGATGCGGAGTACGCGGGCAAGGGTCTCGCGACGGCCGCCGTGCAGGCGATCGTCCGGGTGGCGCGCGACGAGCTCGGCCTGCATCGGGTTGAGGCGAGCACCCTGCTGCACAACCACGGTTCGCAACGGGTGCTCCGCAAAGCCGGGTTCGAGCACATCGGCATGGCTCCGTCGTACCTGCGGATCGCCGGGACCTGGCAGGACCACAACCTGTACCAGGTGATCCTGCACCGCTGAGTGTGCCAGCTCGCGAGCCTTCGCTATCGTGAGCGCATGCTGATCAGACACCGGGACCGCGCACCGTCGATCCACGCGACCGCGACCGTCGCGTCGTCCGCCATGATCATCGGTGACGTCAGGATCGATGCGGGTGCTCGAATCCTGCACGGTGCGGTGGTGTCCGCCGAAGACGGCGAGGTGGTCATCGGCGAGAACACCGTCGTCATGGAGCATGCCCTGATCCGCGGACGGTCCGGTCACCCAGCGCTCATCGGAGCCGCCGTCATGATCGGGCCGCGCACGCATGTGAACGGCAGCGTGGTGGCCGACGAGGCGTTCATCGCCACGGGTGCCTCGCTGTTCCCCGGCAGCCGAGTCGGGCACGGTGCTGAAGTCCGGATCAACGGTGTCGTCCAGGTCAACACCGTGCTGGAACCGGGGGCCGTGGTTCCCATCGGATGGGTCGCGGTCGGAACACCGGCATCGATCCTCCCGCCCGAACGTCACGATGAGATCTGGGCGATCCAGCGACAGCTCGACTTCGGCGGGACCGTGTACGGCGTCGGACCCGAGGTGTCGATGCGCGAGCTCATGCGGCGGCAGTCCGAGTTCTACGGAGCCCATGCAGGCGACGAGCCCGTCGGTCGCTGAGGCCTGTGGAGTTCCGCGCTTCCCCCATGCAGACTGGGGTGATGACAAACGCCCGTGTCGTCTCGGTCAGCAGCGACGATGAGCACCGTTTCTCCAAGCCGCGACGGGACGCGATCACGCTCGTCGCCGGGCTGGGTGTCGAGGGAGACGCGCATTTCGGTGCGACGGTGCAGCATCGATCCCGGGTGAGACGAGACCCCTCGCAGCCCAACCTCCGGCAGGTCCACCTCATCCACCGGGAGCTGTTCGCGGAGGTGGACGCCGACCTCACTCCGGGTGAGCTGGGCGAGAACATCACCACCGAGGGGCTGGACCTCCTCGACCTCCCCGCGGGTGCCGTGCTCCGACTCGGGACGGACGCCGTCGTCGAGGTGACGGGGCTTCGGAACCCGTGTGTCCAGATCGACCGCTTCGAACCGGGCCTGCTCAAGCAGGTCGTCGGTACGGACGCCGAGGGGCGCACCGTCCGCAATACGGGAGTCATGGGTGTGGTGCTCGTCAGTGGCGTCGTGCAGCCCGGTGACCCGATCACCGTGGAACTGCCGGACGGAGCCCGCGAACCGCTCGCGCCGGTCTAGAGCCAGGCCGCGGCAGCGCGGTACGGCCGCAAGTGTAGCTTTCGCTTACGGGAGCCGTCGGCCGCGTCTGCGTGTGGTCGCGCCTCCGTCGTTTTCATGCTGCGCAGGAAGCAGCCGACAGAAACCGCTCATCTTGATCAGCTATTCAGGCGCTGACCGCGTTTCTGCGGAGGCAACGGCTGCAGCAAGAGACTGCGCGTAGTCCCGCGCCGCATCCAGTTCGTGCGCGTTCGCGTCCAACGCTGCGGGAAGCCAGTTCTTGCCCTTACCGACGCCGAGGGATGGAGCGAACCGTTCAAGTTCGCCAACTGGCACTAGAACGACGCCTTGATCTGCAAGAGCGTCAAGAAGTCGGTCCGCGGCTGGCCGGTCGGCACCGAACGCTGACAGGCCGTGTCGCTTCGGTGCCGTCCACAAGTCGTCAACTGACAGTGCTGCTTTGACGGCCTTCTGAGTGACGCCATCGTAGACACTAGTCGGATTTTCGCTGAGGACGGACGTGATCATCCCAAGGACTTGCTGGCGGCTCAAAGGCTTGCGTGCCACCCTGAATTCAGCTGTTGCGGCGTTGAAATCCTGCTCAACAGAAGCTGTCCAGGTGCCACCTACAGAAGCGACGATCCTCTTCAGAGCTGCTTTATCGCGGAGGCCGTCGATGTCGACGGCGGCCACCACGGGCACATGCGCCGAGGTCAGCACGGAGGCGATCTCGGGAATACCTCCCTTGCCGTGGGCTGAAACAAAGAGGACATCACTGGGGAGGAGGCCACCCGGAAGCGGGCCCGCCGATTCGAGAGCAGCTTGATAGAAGACGCAGTCACGCTCCTGCTCGGCGATGACGACCGCGCGGTGGAAGAGTCCGTCGAGTATGTTGCTGTGCCGGAGGAGGGCGCTCGACCAAATATCTCGCAGGCGCTGGGGATCAACGGCGTACGCAGCGGCTGAGTCGCCATGCCGCTCAACTCTTATGACCGTCGGAGAGGTTTCGCGATGGCCAAGGACGCCGGCCACAAAGTTGCGATCGTGTGTAGCGATGATGACCTGGATGCAATGCCGGTCCGCGATCTGCGCAACGACCTGGCCGAGCTTGTACGCTTGAGGCGGGTGAAGGTATGCCTCCGGCTCATCTACGAAGGTGATGAGGCGACGCCCTGCTAATAGAGGGATGAGCAGGCCGAGAGTGCTACTGATCCCGTCACCCTGCTGGTCCAATGGGCTCAATGCAGCGATCGCTTGTCTGTACGCGGGGGTGATGTTGTCGACCTTCGGTACCTCGACGTCGGTGTGCCCAAAACGCAAGATGAGGCTTCCGCTTAGCGGATCAAGTGTGACGCCAACTCCGAAGATCTCGTTGGAGTACTTGTCGAGTTCGGCCATGAGATCGGGGTCGTCCTCGAAATAGTGCAGGTCTGCCTGGGGTGGATTCGCAACATCTGGACGACGGGTCACAGCCGCCACCGAGCTAAAGCGGGTTCGAGCGTTCGGCGCAAGCGTAATTACGTTTCCGAGGGCGTCAAACTTTCCCTTTGGCCGCGATTGGTTCCAGACGACTTTCACGACAGGGACGCTGAGACTGGTCCCGTTGCGGACTATTTGATTATCTTGAACGCTGCCTTCTGAAGCCAGCCATGCGTACACATCCGCGAGTGTGCCGGTCGTTGCCACCTTCAGCGCCGTAAGAAGGCGGGGGGATGGACTGCCGGTATTGCCCCAGCTTGAGGTGATGTGGCGATGAATCTGCTTGAGGAGGGTCGACTTACCCGCGTTGTTGCCTCCTACGATGAGTGTGATCCCGGGTGCGCCTATGTAGATAGGGTCACCGTCTTGAACACCGATCTGGGTGACATGGACGTTGAACGAGGCTGGGTCGCCGCCCCGGTCTTCAGCAGGCAGATCCAAGCTGGTTTCGTAATTTGATGTAGTCACACTTCCTCCGATGTGAGCATAGACTCCCGCAACGAAGTCGGCATTGTAGGTCAAAAGAAGCTGCGTAATCTCAGATTCAGAACACGTGAGAGGTGGCATCCATACCAGCGCTTGGTGACCGATCTTTTCCTACGTACTCGGGTCGATGCCTGACTGGTTTGGGGTATTTAGAGGTGCCGTCCCACCTGCGGATCGCTGGCGGCTGACAGGACCGCAACCTGTATCACGTGGTCCTCAAACCCTGACCGTCCGGGACCGGCGGTCGTCGTCAACGTCACGCCGCCGCATCGCGCGTCGTCGGAATGCCGGTGCCGCCTCATTCCACGGGAACCCCGTCGGCGATGCTCGCCAGTGCTGCAAGGTGCGCCTCGAGTGCGGTCAAACCGGCGGGCGTGAGCTTCACCCAAGTGAGCCGCCGCGAGTCGGTGCGGGCCGACGATCGTTCCTTGCGAAGTGAGACCAAGCCGGCGTCGGTCAGTACCTTGAGGTGCTTCGAGAGCTTCGCATCGTCGATGGCGAGCGCATCACGCACGACGGAGAACTCCAGTTCGTCGACATTCCGGAGGAGCCCGCAGATTCTCAGTCGCAGGGGCGCGTGGATCAGGTCGTTGAAGGCGGGTGCAGGACTGCTCATCAGGCAGGAGTGATTCTCGGGGCCGCGATCTCCTGGCGAAGCGCCTCGTCGTATCGGCGTCCCAGCACGACGGTTGCCACGAACGTCACGCCTGCCGGGACGAGTGCCCACCACGGCGAGACGTCGAGGAACTTGAACGCCAGGCTGCATGACATGGCCGCGATGAGCACGGCGAGTGTCGCGATCAGCAGGCGCCGGCTGCTTGGACCGGCCGGCTTCGTGACGACGACCCCGGAGACACGCGCGTACGTCGTGGTCAGGACGGGGAGCGCGATGATTCCCAGGGTGATCGCGGCGATCGGCCACACGCCGGGAAGGGCTTGGGCGCCGGCGAAGACCGCGGTGATGAGGCCGAGAGCCGGGTGGTACCACCACGGCGTGATGATCCGAGTGGCGAGTCGTTCGCGGTCGCGCGTGATGTCATCGAGCGCGGTCTGAGCCTGCGTCCGCGATGCCCGCTGCGATCCCGATGATGCATCGGTCGCATGGTCCTCAAAGTCGCTTTCCATGGTCACAACTCTACGAGATGACTTGCGGGCATCGCAACCGATCGCCGAAGGCTGACGGTCATGTCCTGACTTCGGAACCGCCTACGTCCCGGACCGAGGTCGTTCGTCCGGGTGGTGAGCGGGCGTCCTGACGTTGATTCGTGCAGGCTTCCCGCCTACCGGAGCGCCAGCCGCGTTTGCGTGTGGGTCGCGCCGCCGTCGTTCTTCATGCTGCGGAGGAGGCGGTCGAGGGCGGCAGTGCCGGCGACGCGGATGTGGACGAGGTAGTCGTAGGCGCCGGTGACGTGCACCGCGTCCCTGATCTCGGGGATCCGTCGGGTCCACTCCAGGAACTCCTCCGACTTGCGCGCGGGGTCGAGTCGGACGTCGATGAACGCCTCCAGGCCGTCCTCAGCGACCGGGGCATCGGAGCCGAGGATCGCTCGGTACCCGGTGATGACGCCGCTGTGCTCCAGGCGACGCACACGGGCCGCCGTCGCATTCGTGCTCAACCCGATCTGACGGCCGAGCTCACTGAACGATGTCCTCGCGTTCAGCTGCAGCACGCCGATGATTGCACTGTCGAGATCGTCCATGCGACACAGTATGCCGTCTCACTGCCGGAACGCACTGTCGGGACCAGTGCGCTGCGCCAGAGTCGTCGGCATGGATGTCCTCCTCGCCCTCCTCGCCGGTTCCGTCGCCGGCCTCGCTCTGGCCGCGCCGCTCGGGGCGATCGGGCTCCTGCTCCTCCAGGAGGGCATCACGCGCGGGCTGCGCCGTGGACTTCCTGCGGCGGCTGCCGTGGCGACGGTGGACGTGTCGTACTGCACGGCCGCCGTCGCTGCCGGTGCGCTCGCCGGACCCATCGTGAGCGGCTGGTCTCCCTGGCCGCAGCTCCTCGGTGGTGTCGCCGTCATCGCGCTCGGAGCGCACGGTCTCCTGCAGGGCCTCCGTGCGAAGCCGTCAGCCGGGGAACGGCCCGCTGAGCGCTCGGGCACCTCACGTCAGCGCTACCTGCTCTTCCTCGGTCTGACGGCCATCAACCCGGCCACCCTGGTGTACTTCGCGGCGATCCTGACCGGGCTGGCCGAGTTCACGGAATCAGGGTCGACGGCGGTCGCCTTCATCGTGGGTGTCGGGCTCGCATCCTTCGGCTGGCAGGCGCTGCTGGTCGCGCTCGGAGCCGGACTCCGGCGGAGGACGGGCGCGTCCTTTCGGAGGTGGGCGGCCATCGTCGGCAACGGTCTGATCGTCGCATTCGGGGTCGTCCTCATCGTCCAGGCGGTGTGAAGATGTGAGGCCGATGGTCTGGGGGCGTCGGCGCCGTCAGTCCTCCGTCGTGGACCGGGGCTCCTCGTCCAGTGACCGGAGGTACTCGGCGTTGCCTCGCAGGGCCGGCTTGTAACGCGTGAGCTCAGCCGCGTCGACGTGCTCGGCCAGGAGTTCGAGGAGGCTCGACAGCGCGGCGTTCGATCGCCCGGAGGCGTGGAGGGTGAGGGCTTCGAATGCTCCGAGCGCGACTGACCCCGGGAACTCGGCACGCGCCCGTGCGAAGACCTCCAGCGACTCATCGATCCGATCGAGGTTGCGGAGGGTGCTTCCGTACTGGAGGTAGCAACGGCGACGGATGTCTCCCGCCAGACCGCTCTCCATGGCCCGTTCGTAGAGGTCGAGCGCCCTCGCCTCCTCGCCCGCGGTGTCGTAGGCGCCACCGAGCTCGTAGAGGACTCTCGGGTGGTGAGGGTGCTCGTCGTAAATGGGCAGCAGCGCTTCGATGGTCGGACCCATGTCAGCCCGGTCTCGAGCCGCGAAGATGCTGTCGAGCTGTGCGTCGAGCGTGTGCGTCATGGTCGATTCTCCGGGAGCGATCGGGCTGGATTCGGTGGAGACAGGCTATCGGGCGTGCCGAGCTGGACCCTCGGCTTCAGGAGCGCTCGTCGTGAGACGGCGATTCCCAACGGACCTCGCCGTCCTCGATGCTCGATGTCGGGCG
>Ga0308160_10007489_pt1 | contig 10847 bp, 10 predicted proteins | sample PhyFR1_FD_201036 | JGI IMG/M metagenome (GOLD analysis project Ga0308160, IMG submission 201036) | Phyllosphere microbial communities from UC Gill Tract Community Farm, Albany, California, United States - DLSLF.R1 | ecosystem: Host-associated > Plants > Phyllosphere > Unclassified | place: USA... | reverse complement strand
TGAGCTTCGGCAAGGCGCTCAATGCCAAGGACGCCGACCTGACGCAGCCCTTCCAGTTCCAGTTGGGAACCGGTTTCTGATATGTTGCGGCGATAACAGATTTTTTGAATTGCGGAGAAGATCCTTGAAGTTTTCCATCCAACAGTCTCTGGTCGCACGCTGTGCGGCCGTGTTTGCCGCTTCCGTCGTATGCATGGGCGCAGTCCAGGCACAGGAAGTGAAAGTCGGTTTCGTCAGCACCGAGCGTATTTTCCGCGAGGCAGCGCCGGCAAAATCGGCCAACGCCAAGATCGAGCAGGAGTTCTCCAAGCGCGACAAGGACCTGCAGGACATGGGCGCGCGCCTGAAGTCCATGGCCGACAAGCTCGACAAGGATGCGCCGGTTCTGTCGGAATCTGACCGCGTCCGGCGCCAGCGGGAATTGAGCGATCTGGACAAGGACTTCCAGCGTCGTCAGCGCGAGTTCCGCGAAGACTTGAACCAGCGCCGCAATGAAGAACTGGCAACGGTGCTGGAACGCACCAATCGCGTGATCAAGCAGATCGCCGAGGCGGAAAAATACGACATCGTGTTCCAGGAAGCCGTCTATATCAGCCCACGCATCGACATCACCGACAAAGTGCTCAAGGCGCTGAACAAGTAAGCGGTGCGATACGATGGCGATACCCCTGCGGCAACTGGTTGAACAGGTAGGCGGACAGCTGCAGGGCGATCCGGACACGCTGGTCTCCGGCATTGCGCCGCTCGACGCGGCTGGCGCTTCCCATGTCAGCTTTCTGTCCAATCCCAAGTTGCGGACCCAGGCCGCGGCCAGCGCCGCCGCCGCGCTGATACTGACGGAAGCCGATAGCGAACGCATCGGCAGCCAGTATGCCGGCGCCCGCATCCTGACCGAGCGACCCTATGCCTACTTCGCGCGCGCAGCCCAGCTGTTTGCAGCGCTGGCGGCGCCGCCGGTTCAGCCCGGCATTCATCCCAGCGCGGCAATCGACCCAAGTGCAAAGGTGGCGGCAAGCGCCTGCATCGGTCCGCATGTCACCGTCGAGGCGGGGGCCGTGATCAGCGAGGGCTGCACCATCGACAGCGGCTGCGTGATCGGCCGCGACGCCGTGGTCGGCGCCGACACCCATTTCCACCCCCGTGTGTGTTTTCTAGCCGGATGCATCATCGGCGAGCGCGGCATTGTGCATGCCGGCGCCGTGATCGGCGCGGATGGCTTCGGGTTCGCCAATGAGGGCGGCGCCTGGATCAAGATCCCGCAGACCGGTAGGGTCGTGATCGGCAATGATGTCGAGATCGGCGCCAATACCACCGTCGACCGCGGCGCGCTGGCCGATACCGTGATCGAGGATGGCGTCAAGCTGGACAACCAGATACAGATCGGGCACAACTGCCATATCGGCGCCCACACCGCGATGGCCGGCTGCGTTGGCGTGGCCGGCAGCGCGACGATAGGAAAGCACTGCACCTTTGGCGGCGCGGCCATGATACTGGGCCATCTGACGATCGCAGACAATGTCCATATCTCTTCCGGCAGCCTGGTCAGCCGCTCCATCGCCGAAGCAGGCCAGTACACCGGGTTTTATCCTCTTGCGACCAATGCGGAATGGGAGAGGTCGGCCGCCATCGTGCGCAATCTCTCCGGCATGCGCAGCAGGATGCGGGAGCTGGAAAAAACGGTAGCGATGCTGACCAGTCAAAACAAGAACGAGCAATGAAAGAAACCACTATGAACACGCTGGATATCAACCAGATCAAGGAATATCTGCCACACCGTTACCCCTTGCTGCTGGTCGACCGGGTTCTGGATTACGAAGTTGGCAAGTCGATTACCGCAATCAAGAACGTCACCATCAACGAGGAATTCTTCAACGGGCATTTCCCGCACAAGCCAGTCATGCCCGGCGTGCTGATGATTGAGGCGCTGGCCCAGACGGCTGCGCTGCTGTCTTTCCTCACGATGGGCAAGAAGCCCGACAGCAGCTCGGTGGTGTATTTCGTGGGCATCGACGCGGCGCGCTTCAAGCGTCCGGTCGGCCCTGGCGACCAGTTGCGCATGGAAGTCGAAATCACCCGTTCCTCGCGCGGCATCTACAAGTACAACGCGCGCGGCCTGGTGGACGGCGAGGTTGCGCTGGAAGCGGAACTGATGTGCACGATGCGCAGCAGCACCGACGCCAGCCAGCCAGCGGGACAGTAATGGCCCTGATTCATCCCACCGCCATCATCGATGCGAAGGCTGAACTCGACCCCTCGGTCGAGGTTGGCCCTTACAGCGTGATCGGCCCGCGGGTGCGCATTGGCGCTGGCACCCGCATTGCGTCGCATGTGGTCGTCGAGGGCGATACCACAATAGGGCGCGACAACGTGATCTATCAGTTCTGCTCGCTGGGCGGCGCGCCGCAGGACAAGAAATACCGCGGAGAGCCGACGCGCCTGGAGATCGGCGACCGCAACACGATCCGCGAATACTGCAGCCTCAACCTTGGCACCGTCCAGGACGCCGGCGTCACGCGCCTTGGCAATGACAACTGGATACTGGCCTATGTGCATATTGCACACGACTGCCAGGTCGGCAGCAACACCATCTTTTCCAACAATGCGACGCTGGCCGGACACGTTCACGTCGGCGACTGGGTCATCATGAGCGGTTTCGCCGCGGTGCATCAGTTCTGCAAGATCGGCGACCATGCCTTCGTCGGCATGAATGCCAGCCTGTCGCAGGATGTGCCGCCGTTTATCCTGGCCGCCGGCACGCCGATCGCGCCGCGCGGCCTGAATATCGAAGGCTTGAAGCGACGCGGCTTCGGCGCCGATGAAATCGCCGCGCTGCGCCGCGCCTACAAGCTGATCTACAAGTCCGGCCTCACGCTCGACGAGGCACGCGCTGCGTTGGCCCAGGAGGAATCCGGGCTGGACGGCAATCCCGCAGGACGGCTGCGCAACTTGCGCGCCTTCCTCGACAACGCTTCCCGTGGCATCGTCCGCTGAACTGTCGATCGCGCTGGTAGCCGGCGAAACGTCGGGCGACTTGCTGGCGGCGCGCCTGCTGTCCGGCCTGCGTCCGCAACTGCCGCATGCCCGCCTGCACGGCATCGGCGGCGAGCGCATGGCCGAGCACGGCTTCATCAGCGACTGGCCGATGGAAAAGCTGTCGGTGCGCGGCTTGTTCGAAGTGCTTGCGCACTACCGTGAGATCAAGGGCATCCAGCTTGCGCTGCGCGACCAGCTGCTGCGCGAGCGGCCGGCTGCCTTCATCGGCGTGGATGCGCCGGATTTCAACCTCGGGCTGGAAGCCGAGCTGAAACAGGCAGGCATACCCACCATGCATTTCATCGGTCCATCGATCTGGGCCTGGCGCGGCGGCCGCATCAAGAAGATTGCGCGCGCCGTGTCGCACATGCTGGTGATCTTCCCGTTCGAGGAAGAAATCTATCGCGAGGCCGGCATCCCGGCCACCTACGTCGGGCATCCGCTGGCGGAAGTGATTCCCATGCAGCCCGACACCGGCGCGGCGCGCGCTGCGCTGGGCCTGCAAGGCAGCGCGCCCGTAGTGGCGATCCTGCCCGGCAGCCGCATGTCCGAGCTCAAGTACAACAGCGCTGCCTTCCTGTCGGCAGCAAAACTGCTGGCCGCACGCGACCGGTCGATCCGCTTCATCGCGCCGATGGCAGGCCAGGCGCAGCGGGAGTACTTCGAAAGCCTGCTGGCCGGCGCGGGGCTGGGGGACTTGCCGCTGCAGGTACTGGATGGCCAGTCGCATGCGGCGCTGGCGGCCGCCGACGCGGTCCTGGTGGCCTCGGGCACGGCGACGCTGGAAGTGGCGCTCTACAAGAAGCCGATGGTGATTGCCTATAAAATGATGGCCGCTTCCTGGCAGGTGATGCGGCACATGGGCTACCAACCCTGGATTGGCTTGCCCAACATCCTGGCGCGCGAATTCCTGGTGCCGGAATTGCTGCAGCATGCGGCTACGCCGGAAGCAATCGCCGATGCCCTGTGGAAGCAGCTGACTGACGGCAATGCGCGGCAGGCGCTGGTGCAGCGCTTTACCGACATGCACCACACGCTGCTGCGCGACACCGCCCGCCTGAGCGCGGATGCGGTGCTTGAAATGATAGCCAACCATCGAGGACGCCCTTGAAAAAGACACCCCGCGAGCGCACCTTGCCGCTGTTTGATCATGCCAATGAAATCGTCTGCGGCGTCGACGAGGCGGGCCGTGGGCCTCTAGCCGGCCCGGTGTTTGCCGCAGCCGTGATTCTCGATCCGGCGCGCCCGATTCCCGGCCTGCGCGATTCGAAGAAACTGACCGCCGCGCGCCGCGAGGAATTGGCGGTGCTGATCCGGCGCGACGCGTTGGCCTGGTCGGTCGCCCAATGCTGTGAAGACGAGATCGACACGCTTAACATCCTGCACGCCACCATGCTGGCGATGCGGCGCGCAATCGAAGGGCTGCATCGGCAGCCGACGCTGGCGCTGATCGACGGCAATCGCTGTCCGCCGGCGGCAGTGCGCTGTGAAGCCATCGTCGGCGGCGACGACCTGGTGGAGGCGATTTCCGCCGCCTCCATCCTGGCCAAGACCGGACGCGATGCCGCGCTGGTGGCCTTGCACCAGACCTATCCCCAATATGGCTTCGACCAGCACAAGGGGTATCCGACCGCGCTGCACCTGGAACGGCTGCAACTGCACGGCGTGTCGCCCGCGCACCGGCGTTCCTATGCCCCGGTGCGGGCGATGCTGGACCCGCAGCCATGAGCATCAAGTTCATCAGTTCGCGCGACAACCCGCTGTACAAGGAGTTGAAGCAACTGGCGACCAGTTCACAGGCGCGCCGCCGCGCCCGTCGCACGCTGCTCGACGGCGTGCACCTGTGCGGCGCCTTCCTGGCGCAGCGTGGCCTGCCGGCCTTGTGCGTGGTTGGGGAAAGCGCCCAGTCGAACCCGGAAGTCGCGGCGCTGCTGGCGCGCTGCGGCGACGCACAGTGCGTGGTTCTGCCGGACGCGCTCTACCACGCGCTGAGCCAGGTGGAAAACGGCATCGACCTGCTGTTCGTGATCGATACGCCGCAGGCATCGCCGGCGAATGCGCTCACCGGCGATGCGGTATTGCTGGACAACCTGCAGGATCCCGGCAACCTGGGCTCCATCCTGCGCAGCGCTGCCGCGGCCGGCATCAAGGCCGTGTACTGCAGCGCCGGCACTGCCTTCGCCTGGTCGCCGAAAGTCCTGCGGGCCGGCATGGGTGCGCATTTTGGGCTGGAAATCCATGAGCAGGTCGATCTGGCTGCGCTGATCGGTTCCAGCGCCATCCCGGTGCTGGCGACCAGTTCCCATGCCGATGCAAGGATTTACGACGTCGACCTTCGGCAGAGCGTGGCATGGCTGTTCGGCCATGAAGGGCAGGGCGTGTCGGAACCGCTGATCGCCCTGGCCAGCCGGCAGGTGAGCATCCCGCATCTGGGCGAGATGGAGTCGCTGAATGTCGCCGCCAGCGCTGCGATCTGTCTGTTCGAGCAGGTCAGGCAGAAAACCGCGACATGACGCACGCCGCCGCACCGGTATTCTCGTGGCAGGTGCCTATGACTGCGGCAATGGGACGCGAAGGAAGTCGCCTTCCCGGTTCTGGTCGAGATACTCGACCCGCAGGCGCTCCGCCTTGCCTGAATTTGCCACGCCGAAACTGACTTTCGCGATCCTGACCGCATTCTCGCCGTACGGCTCGTACAGAAAGTCATCTGCGTTCCAATGGCGCAGCGAATACGCTGCCTTGTCGGGGCCGATCGTCAGCGTCAGCGCATTCCCGTTCTGCACGACAGAGGCATTGCCATAGTAGTCGTTGCGATAGTCGCCGGCATAAGCTTGCAGATCCTTGGCAGGTTCCGCTTCAGGCAATGGCTGGACATAATCGCCCGGGCCGCGCAATCCGGCCTGGAGCTTGGCGGTGAATCCTTCCCTGTACAGTGTCATCCAGTCCCGGCTGAGCGTGCCGTCGAGCGCCCACTCCATGAAGGTTTTCGCAATGCCCTCTGCCACCCCCACCGGCCAGGCGTTGGTGAGCACGACAATGCCCAGGCGCTGCTCGACGCATATTGTCACGTTGGTGGCTGCGCCAAGCATGAAACCACCGGAGTGGCCATTAAACACGCGTCCGTTGGCGTCAATATCGACAGTCCAGCCAAGACCGTAATACGAGTTCTTGCCTACCGGTGACAGGGCCGCTGGAAGCGTTTCGATCTGCGGCTGACGCGTTTGCGCCAGCTCGGTGGCGGCGACGTGGCGAACGCCGTCGAGCTGGCCATCGTTGAGAATGATCCGCAACCAGCGTGCCATGTCAGCGATGCTGGCGCTTGCGCCTCCGGCAGGCGACTGTGCATCGGCATTACGTTCGTACTTCGCAACGTAGGTTGTGCCGTCGTCGGCCACATGCAGCCTGGCTCGATTGCCTGAGGCGACGAAGTCCTGGTAGCGGAAGCTGGTTGAAGTCATCCCGGCCGGCCGGAACAGACGTTGTGCGGCCAAGTCCTCCCAGGATTGCCCGGCTGCCCGTGCTGCTGCCACCGCCGCCTGGGTTATCCCGAAATTGGTGTAGGCAAACCCGGCGCGCAGTGGCTTGTCGAGCGGCAAATACCTGAGTCGGTAAAGAATGGCGTCGCGATCGTAACCGATGTCTTCCAGCAGATCCCCGGCGTGCTCGGACAGGCCGGAGCGGTGACAGAACATGTCACGCAAGGTGACTTGCCGGGTCGCTGCTGCATCGGCCAGTGCGAAGCCCGGCACATGCTTGGTAATCAAGTCATCCCAGCCAATCACGCCATCCCCGACCAGGCCAGCCAGCACTGTCGCAGCCATGGGCTTGGAAACCGATGCCAGTTGAAAAATAGTGTCGGTGTCGACTGCAGAGCGACGGCCCGCCTCGCGCACGCCGTAGCCTTTGAGATGGACGACGCGGTCATTGTGCACAACCGCAATCGCCATGCCTGGTATGCCTGACTTATTCAGGGTCTCCGATGCGAACTGGTCTAACGCAAGAAGTGCGGAATGTAGCTGGTCTGGTGCGTGGGAAGTGCAGGCAGGGCAGACAGAGGCTACGAGTAACGACGGAATAGCTTGCAGGATGCGCCTGCGGCGCCGGAAAAAATGGTCCATGGATCCCTGATCACGACGATCAAAAAAAGGAACGTTCGTGTGAGAGCAGACCCTGAGGGTTCCATAGGAAGTGTTGCGTCAGCCGGCAATTGCGGCGTTGGTATCCTTACTAAGGGTGTACACCAGCCCGGGAGGCAGGCAGCGCTGGTTGGCTGCAAGGCGAATGTCCTTGTCAGCAGCCACGTAGTCGAATTCGTAATTCTGGCCATCGATAATGGCGAACCGATAAATCGTGGTATCGCCGAGCCGGCCAATCGGATCGTACAGGCGGTCGATATGGACCGTGTCCTCGCTGCGCGCGCCGCGCCCGGCCGCTTTTTGCGCCGCTGTCCTTTCCAGTTCGGACTCGATCTTGCCCAGTGAGTCTTTCATTACCCAGAGAAAACAGATCAGCCCGGCCCACAGCACCAGTTCCAGAAGCACAATGTCCATATGTCCTCCAGACGTCGATTCCATGCTAGCAAAGACCAGCGCCGGAGGCCTTGCGCAGCCGCGTATCTGCTGCAAACGGGACGCGGATCGTGCTGTCAATAGGAACGCTTGTCGAGGCGAATCTCCTGCAGGATCATGGTGGCGATTTCCTCGATGGATTTGACAGTGGAAGACATCCAGCGTATCCCTTCGCGGCGCATCATATTTTCCGCTTCGTTGATCTCGTACCGGCAGTTTTCCAGCGCCGCGTACTTGCTGCCTGGCCGGCGCTCGTTGCGGACCTCGGCCAGCCGTTCCGGGGCAATCGACAGGCCAAAGATCTTGGACTTGAACTGCACCAGGTTGCCAGGCAGCCTGCCGCGCTCGAAATCTTCCGGAATCAGCGGGTAGTTGGCTGCCTTGATGCCGTACTGCATCGCCAGGTACAGGCTGGTCGGGGTCTTCCCGGAGCGCGACACGCCAACGAGGATTACGTCGGCCATCGCCAGGTTCTTGTCGGACTGGCCATCGTCATGCGCCAGCGAGAAGTTGATCGCCTCGATCCGGTTCTTGTATTCGTCCGAATCCGCAATGTTATGGCTGCGACCGATTGTGTGGCTGGACTTGATGCCCAGTTCCTGTTCCAGCGGTTCGACGAAGGTATGGATCAGGTCCATGTGCATACCGCTGGAACGCCGTACCACGGCCGACAGGTCGGCCTTGACCAGGGTCGAGAACACGATGGGCCGCTTGCCGTCGGCGGCGCAGCATTCGTTGATGCGGCGCACCGCGTCGTACGCCTTTTCCAGCGTATCGATGAACGGCAGCCGGATCTGGCGAAAGCGCAGCTCGAACTGCGTCAACACCGAGTGGCCGAAGGTCTCGGCCGTGATGCCGGTGCCGTCGGAGACGAAAAACACCGTGCGTTCGGCTGCTGGCAGGTGGGGAGAGACGATATCGCGCATGGGAGAGTTTGATGGAAAGAGTGAATTGTCGAGAGTGCAAGCCAAAAATCCGGCCGCGCCTGTAAAATGCCGCAAATGAAAACCGCGCAGACCCGCAGAAGAATACCAAAAACCCCCGGGTGCGACGGCGCACGTCCCGATTTCCCATCAAACCAGAGGTTGTTATGTCCAATGCAGCAAACCAGGGGGGCTCCCCGGAGGCCACCTACGTAGCATCGTTTGAAGAACTCAGGATGACCGACGTCGAGTCGGTCGGCGGCAAGAATGCATCGCTGGGCGAGATGATCAGTCAGCTCGCCGGCGCCGGCGTTCGCGTGCCGACGGGTTTTGCCACCACCGCGCAGGCCTTCCGCGACTTTCTGTCCCATAGCGAAGTCGGCGGTGTTTCTCTCGCGCAACGCATTGAGGATCGCCTGGCCGGCCTGAACATCGACGACGTGCGCTCGCTCGCCGCCGCCGGCGCCGAGATTCGCCAGTGGATCATCGACACTCCCTTCCAGCCGCGTCTGCAGCAGGAAATTACCCAGTTCTACGAGCGCCTGGTCGCCGATTCCACCGCGGAAATGTCCTTTGCCGTCCGCTCTTCGGCAACCGCCGAGGATCTGCCGGATGCGTCCTTCGCCGGTCAGCAGGAAACCTTCCTGAACGTGGTCGGCATCGACAACGTGCTGGAAGCAATGAAGCACGTGTTCGCTTCGCTGTATAACGACCGCGCCATCTCCTACCGCGTCCACAAGGGCTTTACCCACGCCGAAGTGGCCCTGTCGGCCGGCGTGCAGCGCATGGTCCGCTCCGATGTCGGCGCCGCCGGCGTGATGTTTACGATGGACACCGAATCCGGCTTCCGCGACGTGGTCTTCATCACCTCCAGCTACGGCCTGGGCGAGACGGTGGTGCAGGGCGCCGTGAATCCGGACGAGTTCTATGTCCACAAGCCGATGCTGGCGCAGGGCAAGCTGCCCATCATCCGCCGCAACATCGGTTCCAAGATGATCAAGATGGAATTCACCGGCGAAGCCAAGGCTGGCCGCTCGGTGCGCACGGTGGATGTGCCGATCGAGATGCGCAATCGCTATTCGCTCAACGACGAGGAAATCGTCGAGCTGGCCAAGTATGCGGTGATCATCGAGAAGCATTATGGCCGCCCGATGGATATCGAATGGGGCAAGGATGGCCGCGACGGCAAGCTCTACATCCTGCAGGCGCGTCCGGAAACCGTAAAGTCGCAACAGAAATCGACCGATGCCCAGCAGCGCTACAAGTTGAAGGGCAGCAGCGTGGTGCTGACCTCTGGCCGCGCAATCGGCCAGAAGATCGGCGCCGGCCCGGTCCGCGTGATCCGCGATCCGTCTGAAATGGAGCGGGTGCAGCCGGGCGACGTGCTGGTGGCCGACATGACCGATCCCAACTGGGAGCCGGTGATGAAGCGCGCCTCGGCCATCGTCACCAACCGTGGCGGCCGCACCTGCCACGCCGCCATCATCGCCCGTGAACTGGGCGTGCCGGCGGTGGTTGGCTGCGGTGACGCAACCGACGTGCTGATCGACGGCAACCTGGTCACCGTGTCCTGCGCCGAAGGCGATGAAGGACGGATCTATGACGGCCTGCTGGAAACCGAAGTCACCGAGGTGATGCGCGGCGAACTGCCGGAACTGCCGGTCAAGATCAGCCTGAACGTCGGCAATCCGCAGCTGGCATTCGACTTCCAGTCGGTGCCGAATGCCGGCGTCGGCCTGGCGCGCCTGGAATTCATCATCAACAACAATATCGGCGTCCATCCGAAGGCCATTCTGGAATACCCGAACATCGACGCTTCGCTGAAGAAGGCGGTGGAGTCGGTGGCGCGCGGCCATGCATCGCCCAAGGCGTTCTACGTCGACAAGCTGGCCGAAGGCGTGGCCACGATTGCGGCGGCATTCTGGCCCAAGCCGGTGATCGTTCGCCTGTCCGACTTCAAATCGAATGAATACAAGAAGCTGATCGGCGGCTCGCGCTACGAGCCGGACGAGGAAAATCCGATGTTGGGTTTCCGCGGCGCGGCCCGTTACCTGGCCGAGGATTTCGCCGAGTCGTTCGAGATGGAATGCGCGGCGATGAAGCGGGTGCGCGAGGACATGGGCCTGACCAACGTCGAGATCATGGTGCCCTTCGTGCGCACCCTCGGCCAGGCGCAGAAGGTCATCGACCTGCTGGGCAAGAATGGCCTGCGTCGCGGCGAGAACGGCCTGCGCCTGATCATGATGTGCGAAGTGCCTTCCAATGCCATCCTGGCCGATGAGTTCCTGGAATATTTCGACGGCTTCTCGATCGGCTCCAACGA
>Ga0308160_10007488_pt1 | contig 10848 bp, 10 predicted proteins | sample PhyFR1_FD_201036 | JGI IMG/M metagenome (GOLD analysis project Ga0308160, IMG submission 201036) | Phyllosphere microbial communities from UC Gill Tract Community Farm, Albany, California, United States - DLSLF.R1 | ecosystem: Host-associated > Plants > Phyllosphere > Unclassified | place: USA... | reverse complement strand
GATCTGCATCAGCTGGCGGTATTTGCGGCAGTACAGGCCGGCGACGGGCCGGTGTTGAAAATCGAGCAGGTCGAGCGGGCGCAATTCCCAGCCCCGTTCATCCTGCAGCAGCTGTTCGACAGTGCCGCGCTGCGCTTCGGGAATAAAGGCGACCGGGGTCTGCACCGGGATGCGCACGCAGCGCGGGCCGGCATCGGTGGCGAGCCAGAATTCGACTTCGCAGCCGGCAGGCGTGTCGCGCCAGTGGCGCGTCAGCAGAAAGCCGGTGCTGTCCGGCGCCGCATCGTCCATGTCAGCGATAGCGTTCCAGCTCGGCCTCGGAAAAGCCGGCCGCGCGGCGCCCTTCGATATTGAATGGCCCTTTAAGCACGGGTGCTTTGTAGCGCACCGTGAGTTCGTCGTAGGTGGCGATCGGCTCGATGCCGCGCGCCAGGCACAGCTCGAGATACCAGCGGTTGCCGATTTCGACGTGTCCCACTTCGTCGACCAGCAGGCGGTCGAGGATCAGCGCCGCAGCCAGGTCGCCCGCCTGCGCGATCTTCTTGCGCAGCGGCGGGATCGCGTCCAGGCCGCGCGCTTCGAGCGTGCGAGGCACCAGCGCCATGCGCGCCAGCACGTCGTCGCTGGTCTTGGCGACCATCTCCCACAGGCTGTCGTGGCCCGGGAAGTCGCCGTAGGCGTACCCAAGGGTGCCCAGATGATCGCTCAGCATCGTGAAGTGCAGCGCCTCTTCATCGGCCACCAGCAACCAGTCGAGATAGTATTGCTCGGGCATCCCGTCGAAACGCCACAGGGCGTCGAGCGCCAGATTGACGGCATTGAACTCGATGTGGGCCAGCGCGTGGACCAGCATCGCGCGGCCTTCCGGCGTGCCCATCGAGCGGCGCCCGACCTGCAGCGGCGGCACCAATTCAGGGCGCGCCGGACGGCCAGGAATGCCGGGCGGCGCCGTCATGACGGCCTGGGTGTCGATGGTGACCTGGCCGGCCTTGCTCGCAGCAGACAGCGCGGCAACCGCCCTGGCTTTGGCGGCGGGGTCGGCGTCGAGCAGTGCATGCAGCGCGGCGGCGCGGAGTTCCATGGTGTGGCCTAGCAAATCGAGAGCAGCATTTTACTCAATCTACCGTCGTTGATGGTTCCCAATTCATCCGCAACCATGGCTTGGGATACTCGACATCGAGAAACTGCCGGGACATCTACAACATATGCGCTTCTATCTCTACATTGTCCTGATCGCAGCCTTGCTCGCCGGCTGTCGCGATTCTGTCGAAGACCAGGCAAAGAAGCTCGGTGACCGTGAGTTTACAACGGTTGTCTGGGCCAAGGCCTCAGACTTGCAGCGGGGAGAAATGACGGCATCGCTGCTAAAGAAACATGATTTGAAGCGGTCGAACGGCAGTGACATCGTAGCGCTGCTTGGCCGCCCTACCGGCTATTACGACTATGACACCAACCCTGCCTACGTCGTCGGGCCAGCAACCGTCGAAAGCGTGTATACAAAAGGCTATTTGCTGGTGTTTGAAACCGACAAGGAAAACGGCAAGGTAGAGCGCATATTCTTCGTGCCCGCCGTCGAGTGATGTCGCAGCGCCAGTCCCGCTACATCTGCCTGAACAAATGCGCATACACGGGACTGACACGCGGCTTTTCCGGCCGGCCACGCAGTGTCAGCATCACCTTGCCCAGATCATCCCGCACCGCGCTGGTCACGCATCCCATATTGACCACCGTGCTGCGGCTTACCTGACGAAACTGCGCGCTGTCGAGCTGCGGCAGCAGTTCCTTCAGGGGTACCCGGATCAGCGCTTCGGTGTCTGCGGTAACCACGTTCACATACTTGTCGATCGCCTGAAAGTACACGACGTCTGACACCGGGATCATGCGCACCGCGTTGCCGACCGCCGCCCGGATCGTCGCCAAGCGCTTGCCTGGTGCGGCGCGTGGCGCCAGCGCCTGCAACTGCCCAAGCAGCTGGCTCAGTGCATCCGGCACCAGCGCCGTGCGCGCCTCCAGCGCCCCACGCAGCCGCTCGACAGTCTTGCCCAGCCGCGCGCTGCTGACCGGCTTGAGCACGTAGTCGAACGCCGCGTGCTCGAACGCCTGCACCGCGTAGTCATCAAACGCGGTGACGAACACGATGCGCGGAAACGGCGCCGGTCCCTCCCAGCGCTCGGCCAGTTCTTCGGCCACTTCCAGACCGCTCTGGCCCGGCATGCGGATGTCCAGGAACAGCACGTCTGGTCGCAGTGCCAGGGCCTGCTCCACAGCGACCACGCCGTTGGGTGCGGTTGCGACGATGTCGAGGCCGGGCCACAGGCCTTGCAGTGTCCTGGCCAGCGTGGCAGCCAGGATCGGTTCGTCTTCGGCAATCAGCGCGCGGGTCATTCGTCGAACTCCAGAGGAAGGGTCAATCGGGCCAGCGTACCTTGCGGCGGCGCCGGATTCAAGGTCATCGATGCGCGCTCACCATACAGGGCCTCGAGCCGTTCACGCGACGTGGCCACGCCGACGCCGCCGCCACGCCGCGCAGGCGCCTGGCCCAGACCCAGCCCCGTATCGTGAACGTCAAGCACCAGGCTGTCGCCCTCGATCGCCGTGCTGATGGTGATCTCGCCGCCATCGATCTTCGGCTCCACGCCGTGCACGATCGCATTCTCGACCAGCGGCTGCAGCAGCATCGTGGGCAGGCGCGCTTTGCGCAGCGCCGGCGGCAGGTCGAGGCGGTAGCGCAGCCGCTCTCCCATGCGCACGCCCATCAGGCCCAGGTACGCCCCCATGGCGGCAAATTCCTGCTCGAGCGTCGTGGTCTCGCTGCGCGATACGCTCAGCGTGGCGCGCAGGTACTGGATCAGCTGGTCGAGCATGTCGCTGGCCCGCGCCGGGTCGAGCGCGATCAGTCCCTGCAGATTGGCCAGCGTATTGAACAGCATGTGCGGTTCGATCTGGGCCTGCAGCAGGCGCAGCTGCGCCTGTAACGCCTGGCGCTCGATGATCTGCGCGCGCAGGTGCGCTTCGGCCTGCTCTTCCTGGGCACGCCGCATGCGTTCGCGGTTCCGGATCAACACGACCATCAGTGTCGTGCCCAGGAACGTGAAGACGATCATGCTGATGCGGTCGGCGGACGGATATTCCGCAAGCGTGGGCGTACGAATGCCGAGCAACAGCCCGGCCGTGTACAGGCCGGTGAAGTGGGCAACCGGCGCCGCCAGCACCGCCAGCGCAGCGAACATGGCCCATTCGCGCAGGCGCCAGACTGGCCGCTTGATGAGCAGTAGCCGCCCGCCATATACGATCGTGAAGGCCACGATGCCGATCAGGACCGACACCAGCATGTTTTCGAGGAAGCGTCCCGTGACCAGGCTGATGAAACATGCCAGCAGCGCGCTGATGCCGATCGAGAGCGGAAAATCGGTCAGCACGCGGCGCAGGCGCGCACGTCGTTGCTGGTGAATCGGCGGGGAGATGCTGGCCATGTGGACTCGCTTCAGAAAATCACGGCAATAAGGACAGGGACAATCCATTGTGCCGATCCGGCGCGCCAGCAGCAAGAGGCGGTGCGACGAACTGGCGAAAGGCGGGAGTGAACCCTGCCTTGCAGAGCGCGATGGCCCGATTCGCTAGCGTGCCCATCATTCAATTCTCCGAATTCATTTATGCTGGCCGCATCCATCCACAACGCTACAAGGACGCCATGCACCAGTTATTCTCGCCATTCAAGCTTGCTTCTCTCCCTCTCGTCAACCGCGTCGTGATGGCGCCCCTGACCCGGGCCCGTGCGCCGGACGACGTCGCCACCGAGACCGTCGCGCTGTACTACACCCAGCGCGCCACCGCTGGCCTGATCGTCAGCGAAGGCACGCCCATTTCCCGCGAAGGCCAGGGTTACCTGTTCAATCCCGGCATCTACACGCCAGCGCAGATCGCCGGCTGGCGCCTCACCACCCAATCCGTGCACGCCGTCGGCGCGAAGATGTTCGCGCAGCTTTGGCACGTGGGCCGCGTGTCGCACCCGAGCATCCAGACCGATGGCATCGATCCCGTCAGCGCCAGCTCGAAAACCGCGCAAGGCGCCATGGCCTACGGTGTCAAGGATGACGGCACGCCGGGCATGGTGGCAACGACCCAACCGCGCCAGCTTGCGACCGACGAGGTGGCGCGCGTGGTGCAGGATTTTGCCAACGCCGCTGCCAATGCCATCGAGGCCGGTTTCGACGGCGTCGAGATCCACGGCGCCAATGGCTATCTGCTGGAGCAGTTCCTCAACCCGCTGGTCAATGACCGCGATGACGAGTACGGCGCGGCCACGATGGACAACCGCCTGCGCTTCGCACTCGAAGTCGTCGATGCCATCGTCGCCCGCATTGGCCGCGAACGCGTGGGCATTCGCCTGTCGCCCTACGGCCGCCTGTTCGACATGCCGCTGTACGACGACATCGACGCCACCTACACGGCGCTGGTCGCCGCGCTCGGCGAACGCCGCATCGCCTATGTCCACATCATGGACCAATCCGGCTACGGCATGGGCGACAAGGCGTCTGGACCAACCGTCTCCGACAAGATCCAGGACTTGCTGCGCGCCTTCCGCCCCACGCTGCCCGACACTGCACTGATCCTGGCCGGCGGCATGACGCGCGAACGCGCCAACAAGATGATCGACGAAGGCGTGATCGACCTGGCGGCGTTCGGCCAGCCGTTCATCTCGAACCCCGACCTGGTTGCGCGCCTGCGCAACGGCTGGCCGCTGGCCGAGCCGGACCGCAGCACCTACTACGGTGGCGACGCCAGGGGCTATATCGATTACCCGCCGTACGCTGCGCAGGCCTGATCGTCCAGGGCCCCGGCCGTCAACACAGCGTGCGCCTTCGCGAGGCGCTGTTCCAGGGGCCCTTCGAGCAGCACATACGGCACGCCCAGCCGCGCAAGTGCCGCAAGATACCAGCGGTGCTGGTGCGCGCGAAACGCCACATTGCGCCGGGTGCCGTCCTGGATGAACGGGATATCCGGCGTACACACGAACGTCACAGCATACGGACGGCGCGCCAGCGCCTCGAGCGCGGCATCGGCGCGCCCGAATCCATCGAGACTGTAGAACAGCGACGTCAGCGCACTGCCATCGCAGATCAGCCAGCGCTTCGCCTCGCGCGCCATAAGGTCTTCGCGCGCCACCTGGCCCTGGCCGATACTGAGCATATCCTCGTAACCGAGCTTGCCGCCCTGCGCATCCCAGCGTTCACGCCCGACCTCCGGCGCCCAGCACGTGCCGAGGCGCGCGGCGAGGCTGGCAGCGAGCGTCGTCTTGCCGCTCGATTCCCCGCCCAGCAGGCAGACGCGCTCGATGAAATAGGCGCGCACGGCAGGATGCAGATACGCATACGCCAGATGCGGCTGCGCGCGCACGGCCGTTCCCGACACCGGCACCGCCAGGCGCTGCCGGTCGACGCAGACATGCTGCACGGGCGCCGGCGCACCCAGCTGCGCGCCATACCAGGCGCCCAGGTCGGCCGCAAAACCGTCGCCGTACGCTTCGCTGGTGAAGACGGCGTTGGCCCTGGTATCGCACAATGCCCAGCTGACCCACGCGGTGAATTCGCGCTGGACGGCGGGATCGGCATCATTGTGCGGCAGCCGGCGCTGCGGCAGGCCGCGTTCACGGCACAGCCGCGCCAGGATTGCGTCGTCGAGCACCAGACTGCGCACCTGCGGGAACAGCTCGTCCAGCCAGGCCTGGCGCGCGGCCGGCCCGCAGCGGTCGAACTCGGGATTGGTATAACTGATGACCAGCAGCGCGTCGCACCGGACCAGCGCCGTCTGGATCAGGAACATGTGGCCCCGATGCAGCGGGCAGAATTTGCCGACCACCAGGCCTTGCCGGAAGCGGGTCGCGGGAATGGTCATGCTTGCGATCCTTCCAGGCTGGAGGTGTACTGCAGCGTCTTGTCCGCCGCGTGCAGCACCTCGACCACCACCGTCCCAGCACCGAACAGGCGTTCGAGGGCAGCCCGTGCCGGCACTGCGTAGTGCATTGCATTGGGCGCCACTTGCAGCGACATATTGCCGTCCGCGCCTTGGTGCAGGTGAAAATGCGACAGCGGAAACGGCTCGAGCGCATGGGTAACGTCGATGTTGTTGATCCAGCCGGCCAGCGCACGGAAGCGCACCGGCTGCCGGCCGCACAGACCGATCAGCACCGGCCCGTGCGCGCTCGGACGCAACGACGCGAAGTCGCCGGTGCGGTAGCGCAGCAGGGGCAGGCAGTCGTTGAAGCCGCCCGTCACCGTGATTTCGCCCGCTGTACCGGGACTGACGGGCCGGCCGTCGCGGTCCAGGATCTCGACGTAGAGCTGCGGCTGCAGCAGCAGGTGGCCATCGAGCGCGGCGTCGAATACGCCCACCGGCCCGACTTCGCCCAGAGAATAGATGTCCAGTACCGGACAACCAAACCGCTGTTCGAGCTGCATGCGCAGGGCCGGCATCAGCTGCATCGAAACCGAAATCAGCGCGCGTGGGGCATGCGTCAATGGCAAGGTCAGGTACTCGGTAAACGAGAGCGGATCGCCCGCCACGATTTCAGGCGCCAGCGCGTCCAGATAGCGCGCGCGGTCCAGCGGATCGCGCCAGTCGTTCGGGTGCAGGTTCAGCTTCGCCAGGCCCGACTCGCCCATTGTCGGCGTGACCGAGACATAGGTGAAACACCGTTCCTGAAAGCCGAGCAGCACCACACCGACCTGGCCGGCGCCATGCTGCGCTTCGATGCCGAGCCGGCGCAGCGCGCGCTTGTGAAAGGCCGCATAGCGCGCGGCGACCACCGGGTGCGACGGGATCAGCAGCGGGTGGCCGGTCGTGCCGGTCGTGCGAAACTGGATCATGCGCTCGAGCTGGACGTCGTCGGGCACAAACTGCGCGATGTCGGCCGACAAATCGGCGCGCGACACCGGTGCCACCTGGTTGAATGCCCGCGGGGGTGAGCCGCGCTGTCGGTAATGCGGCACGGTCGCATGCATCCTGGCGATCAGCGGATATACCCACGGCGGCGGTATGCCCGGCGTCGCGTCAATCGGGGCATCGACGATCTCGCGCTCGAATGCCTGCTGGGCCTCGACCTCGTGCGCCTGCAGGCGGTTGCCGCTGGCGTTGCGAAACACGGGTGCGCTCGGATGCCGACGCAGGAAGTCCAGCATGCGCTGGCCCTCAGTGGTCAAGGTCGGGAAGCGCTCGCGATCGGCAAGGTCATTCATCATTCACGCGTCCACTTGTCGGCCGACTCTGCGGCCAGCTTGCGCGCCAGGGCTTCGCGCACTTCGCGCGCCCGTTTTTCGGCCTGTCGGCTTGCCGCCAGCAAGGCGCGCCGCTGGATCGCGCTGATGGCCGACAGCCGGTCCTGCGCCTGGGCCGGTGTCTCTCCCAGCGGCCGCAAGCCGAGCCGGGCAAGCAGTGCGCGCACCAGTTCTTCGCGCCGCTCGGCGTCATGCACGAACGCATGCGCCGGCGTGATCGCCGCCATCTCCGCCACCAGCGCGCCCACGACGTCTTCGAGCGCGGGGTGCGGCAGGTCCGCGCCGATCAACGCCTCGTCGGCCAACAGCCAGCTGGCGATGGCCGCCAGTGCCAGCCGGTTGCGGTCCGTGTGCGCGCTGCGGCCCTGAAAGGCTCCCAGAAATTCGCTCGACGCATGCAGCCCATGCATGCGCAGCACATCGCCGACGATGGCCGCGACGGCCATCTCACCGTGCCCGGCCACCGATGGTTCACCGAGAAACTCCGCGGGGATGTCCGCCAGCCGGCGGGTCAGCGCAGCCAGGTCGGCATAGTCGGTGTTCATCGCTGCGCGCCGTAGTGACGGTTGCTGAACGCGCGGGCGAAATCGACCAGCTGGCCCATGTCGGTCACGGCATGGATGGCCCAGCCTTCGCGGTCGCGGGCACGTTGCAACTGGCCCCATGGGTTGTCGCCCGACGCACCGGCCCACGCCTCCCAGCCGGCCGGCAGATCGAGCGCCATCGTACCGCCACCGCCGGCAGCGCGCAGCGCGGCCGCCGCCACGTCCCAGCCGCTGTTGCCCCGCTCGTCCCGGTCGAACATCGTCGTGATGCCGCTGTCCGAGATCATCAGAATGTGGGTCATGCGCTGGCGTTGCCCCTGCGCCGGGTAGGTGTCGCGCAGGCGGTGGATCGGAAAACAGGTACTCCCGCCGAAGAAACCGGTCAGCACGTGCAGGATCTGGTCGGCGTCGCGCACGAAGCCGCCCGTGCCCATCACATCGCGCTTGCCGCTCCACAGCGTGACCTGCACCGACGCGCCGGCGCGCAGCGCCGACAGGGCAACGATGGCGCCGGCCAGCGCCGGAAACGAGGTGCTCACCTGGGGATTGGGCATCGAGCCGGAACTGTCGACATACAGGTCCAGGTCGACCGGTACCGGTCGCTTCTCGAACGCCGGCTCTTCGGTCATGCGGCGCTGCATGATGGTAAAGCCGGGGATCGGGGTCGGCGACAGCGCCAGGCTGTGCAACCAGTCGACGCGCTCGATCGAGTCCCCCAGTTCCCAGGGTTCGAGCCCTTCCATCTCGGGTTCAGGTGCGCGCGGGCTGGGGCGGCGCGGGAAGTCGACCAGATGCGGCAGTGCGCGTTCGCGGTAGTAGCGCATCGCAATGGCATGCGGGCTCAGTACCACGCCGCCCGCGCGCAGTATCTCGCCGTACTCGAATGGCTCGCGCGCCTGGCCGGTAGAGCGCGTGGCCACCGGTTGCGGCTCGGACGTACCCATGTCGTCACCACTGACCGCGGGATCGTCGAGCGGGTGCACGATGTCGTCGTCTTCGTCGGGATCGAGTGCATGCATCCCGTCCGGCAGGCAGCCCTCGGCGGCGGTTCCGGTGTCATGCCAGGCCTGCAGCTTTTCCTGTGCCGCCTGGTCGTTCAGCAGATACGGCAGTACCAGCGAGGCGAAGCGCCCGGCGCCGCGCATCCAGTCGGTGCCATACACGCGAATCACGCGCGCGCCCAGCCAGGCGTCGGTATCGAGTGCGTCAGGAAAGCCGCTACCGGCCAGCTGACCGGGCGCCAGTTGCCACAGGTGTTCGTAGATGCGCATGTACAGCGTCCACAAACTGCTGGCCGGCCCTCCCGGCGCCTGCGCGAGCTTGCGGTAAATCGCTTCCATGCGCAGGCCCGCCTGGCGCTGCAAGCGGTCGTTGATGCACAGGTCCGTGTACAGGTTGGCGACCATCGCCGCATGCTGTTCGAGCGTCGGCAAGGCCCGCCGCATCCGGGCGATCAGGCGAAAATGGTCGAGCGCTGTGGCCGGGGCCAGCACGTGGTGCCCGATTTCGTGGGCCAGGATTTCGACGCCGAAGTCTTCCAGCGCGTACTGGCGCACCGCCTGGAGGTCGATCACGACGCTCTGGTCGAGCAGGCGGATCATCGCGAAGCTGCCGCTCAACCCTTCCTTGGCGGCGCTAACCGTCGTGCTGCACAGACGCGGATCGCGCAAGCGCGTGTAGCGGCTCCAGACCGCCAGTGCCTCGGGCCAGGCGGCGCGCCAGCGCGCGATCAGCGCGTCGTCGACCGGCGGGGTGCGTGGCCGGCTCATGAGCGCGCCTCCAGCCGGATCGCATGGGTAAAGGGCGACGTGATCGCGATTGTCGTCGCGTTTGCGCACGCCTGCGCATGGGCGAGCGTGGTCGGCACCCCGCCAGGCTCGGCGCGCTCGAACTCGTCCAGCGTTGCCGCTTGCAGCGACGCGCCGTAGGCATCGGCCAGCAGGAAGAATGCGCGCCCGCCCGCGCGCACCAGGAAGCCGTCGCCGTCCGGCTTCACCGTGGGCGGTGCATCAAATGGCCCGCCAAAGCCGGTGAACGCACCGAAGGTACGCGTCCGGCACGCGTGCGGGTCAAAGCCCTGCCACCAGGGATCGCCGGCCAGTTGCCGTAACAGTGCGTCGACCTGCATGCCATCGGGCGCGTGCAACGCGGCCAGCGCCAGCGGTGCGGGCAACCCTGCCGCTGCGGCGAGCGCACCGGCGCGAAAATGTGCGGCGCCGGCGCGCCAGGCCGCGATCTGTCCCACGGCCCGCAAGGCATCGACCGAGCCGACCTGCGCCGCAAGCGCGCCCATTTCAGCCATCCACTGCGTCAGCCGCGTTCCCGGAATCGCCTCCAGGTGCACCACGGCGTTGCTCAGCATCCCGAGGACCTGCGCCGGTTCACGCGCAATCAAGGTGGCAAAGTGGGGGAACAGCGTACGCCATGCGTGCTGCAGCACTGGTGAGCGCGCCGCTGGTCCAATCAGTGTGCGGCCAGTCAATGCCAGCCCGAGATCGTAGATGCTGTCGACGACCGGCTGCACACGTTCGGGCACCACCGCGTCGACGATCGCGTCGGCGTTTTCGAGAAACGCACGAAACACGTCATGCGACAGCATCGGATAGCGGCGCTGCGCCTCGCGCATGCGTGCGTTGTACTGGTCGCGCCCTGCTGCGAGGACGCCGGCGTAGGCAGGCTTGAGCATCAGGTAAGTTTGAACATCAGGCAGGCTTGAACATCCTACTGAGCGCGCAACCACGCCAGATAATTGGTGTAGCGCTGGTGCAGGTACTTCAGCTTCAGCAGGTCGTCGTACAGGTGACCATACAGCTTCTTGCCTTTGGTCAGACTGGCGATCAGCTTTTCGATCCTGACCAGGCGCGCACGGGTTTCGCGCTCGGAGACGCCATCGAGGCCTTGTGCGAACAGCGCCGCCATCTCGCCGACCGGATCGTCGTGTTCCAGATTCAGGCGCAGGAACTCGGCGTTGGAGAGGTCGAACAGATGCCGCAGCCAGCTGACACGATCGGTGCGATACGGCGCGTGTT
>Ga0308160_10007487_pt1 | contig 10849 bp, 9 predicted proteins | sample PhyFR1_FD_201036 | JGI IMG/M metagenome (GOLD analysis project Ga0308160, IMG submission 201036) | Phyllosphere microbial communities from UC Gill Tract Community Farm, Albany, California, United States - DLSLF.R1 | ecosystem: Host-associated > Plants > Phyllosphere > Unclassified | place: USA... | reverse complement strand
ACGACGATGCTCGTCGCTCCCGCGACGACGTGGTTGTTGGTCAGGATCTGGCCGTCCGCGGTGAGGATCATCCCGGTTCCCGCGGCGGCGGCCCCCTGGTAGGCCAGCTCGGTGTCGATGTCGACGACACCCACGGACTCCGCGGCGGTGGCACTCCGGGTGTTCGCCGTCGCGGCATCCGGCGTCGCCTGCTGCGGCCCAGGCAGCCCACCGGGAGCGCGGAAGCTCTGACCGCCCTCGTCCGGCACCGTCTCGGTCACCTGTGAGGAGGCGGCGACGCTCTGGAACGCGCCGGCCGCCAGCGAAGCGAGGCCGAGGCCACCGGTCACGAGGGACACGACCGTGGCGGCCGTCGCGGCGGCGATGATCCAGCCGATGGGCTGCTTCTTCGCGGGAGTGCCCGTGGTCGACAACGACTGGGGAATCGTCTGCTGTCCGTACGGTTGGGGCTGCCAGGTGCCGGAGGGCGCGGACTGGCCCTGGCCGGCGGCGTACGGTCCGTACTGACCCTGCGGGCCCTGGTGATGATCGGGCCACACGTGACCGCTCGTCGCGTGAGGAGCCGTCGCGTAACCGAAGGGCGTCGTGGGCTCGCGTCGTGGACCACCCGCGGCCGTGTTGCCGGGGTAGCCGGCCGGGGGAGTGACGTCCACCCCGGGCTGGGGCTGATACGAGCCGGTGGGCGGCTGGTACGGGTCGGGTGCGGGCGACGGCTGCGGCGTCTGCGTGCCGTCCGCGGGACGCGGCTCAGGGTGTTCTGGATCTGGCGTGGTGTTCACGGGGATTCCTCTCGGCGGGGGTGCTGAGATCATCTGACTCCCGCAATCCGAGTGAATCGTCTGGTTCGACTATGAACGACCTCTGAGCTTCCCGACCGTTTCCCGGATAAGGATCGTGCACAGGCTCCATGCGAGACGCGAACTCAGGGTCGCGTGAGCAACGCCTCCAGCGCGGGTCGGGCCTCCACCTCGGAGATGTGTCCGGCGACGACGAGCTCCGCGAGCCCATGGACCGCGGCCCAGACCGCCGTGGTCAGGGCGGCGACGACCTGCGGCTCGGCGCCGGGCGCCAGCGACGCCGTCGTCTCGGCGAGCAGCGCTTCGACGCCACCGATGAGTGGCGCCATAGCCTCGCTGGGCGAACCGGGGACACAGACTTCGGGGTCGTAGATCAGGCGGAACCGCTCCGGATGCTGCGCCGCGTAGTGCACATACGTCGAACCGATCCGGACGGCCGCCTCCCGTGGGTCTCGACCCGCCGTCGCCTCCCGCTCCTCGCGCATGGCGTCCAGGAGCTCGGCCATGCCGCGTTCACTCAGCCGCTTCAGGAGCGCGGTCCGGTCGCCGAAATGGTGGTACGGCGCGTTATGGCTGACTCCCGCGCGCCGCGCGACCTCTCGCAAGCTCAGCGTGGCATGGCCTTGCGTCCGCATGAGTTCGAGCGCAGCGTCCTCGAGCGCCGGCCCGAGGTTGCCGTGGTGGTACGCCGTCGTCGATCTTGACACAAGCAACATCGTACCCGTACAGTCGGTTCCGGCCGGAAGTGGACAGTGTCCAGATTCTTGGCACTGTCCAGACCTACAACTGTTGGAGAACTCATGCCCGCCCTCGTCATCGACGGACACCCGAACCCCGGGTCCCTGTGCGCCGCCCTCGCCACGAGCTACGCGGAGGCGCACGGCGACGCGACCGTCCTCGCCGTCCGCGACCTCGCGTTCGACACGAACCTCCGCCTCGGTTACACCCGCCGTCAAGACCTGGAGCCCGACCTCGAACGGGCGTGGGAGCAGATCCTCGCCGCGGACCACATCGTGATCGTGGCTCCGGTCTGGTGGGGATCGGTGCCGGCGCTGCTCAAGGGGTTCTTCGATCGCCTGCTGCTGCCCCGTCGCGCCTACCGGATGAAGTCGACCGGCCTCCCTGAGGGGCTGCTGGCGGGCCGCACTGGTCGGGTGATCGTCACGTCGGACTCGCCCTCGTGGTACCTGCCGCTCGTCGGCGACACGACGGTGAAGCAACTCCGCACCACCACCCTCCGGTTCTGCGGGATCAAGCCCGTCGCCGTGAACCGGTTCGGTCGGGTGAAGGATTCGACCGTGGAGCAGCGTCAGCGGTGGCTCGCGAAGGCGGCGCAGAACGGTCGTATCGACGCGGCGCGACGGAATCCTCGCCCCTCCGCAGCCGCGGTGGAGCTGGTCAGTGGCCGTCGACCAACCGGATGAAGGCGCTGAGCTCGGCGACACCCTCCGGCGTGACCGGCAGGTACTCGGTGAGCGCGGGGGAGTGCACGAGGTACGCCGCCCACTGGGCGCGGGAGATCCCGACGTTCAGTCGGTTCTTCATCAACAGGAACGACATGCCCCGCGGGACGTCGGCGGGGGAGGACGCGGCCAGCGACACGATCGCGATGACGGCCTCCTGACCCTGGAACTTGTCGACGGTCCCGACGCGCACCGCGTCGAACCCGGCCGCGTCGAGCGTCGCACGGACGACGGCGACGTGGGCGTTGTAGGGACAGACGACGATGATGTCGGCCTCGCTCACCGGGTCGTCGATGCGGCCGGCATCCGGATCGGTCCAGCGGAGCCCGATGCTCGACCGGACGAGTTCGGCGACGCGGTCGGCCTCCTCCTGCGAACTCGTCGCATTTCCGACGTGGTGGACCGGGACGACGTGCAGTCCCGGCGCACGACCCTCCAGACGCCGCTTCGTCGTGGCCGCTGCTGAGCGCAGCTCGCCACCGTACGACAAGCGCGAGACCGGCTCGGTGACCGCGGCGTCCATCCGCCAGGTCTCGTGGAGGAAGTAGCCGAGTTCCGGAGGGAGGACGTCGCGACCGTCGGCCACGAATCCGAGGGCCGAGGTGTCGATCGGTTCGGGATGCGTCCCCTGGCTCACCTGCGGCAGCTGCTGCGGGTCGCCCAGGAGGAGGAGGTTCCGCGCGGCGACGCTCGCCGCGATCGTGTATGCGAGCGAGAACTGGCCGGCTTCGTCGACGACGAGGAGGTCGAGCGACCTCCGGTCGAACCGGTTGGGGTTGCTGAAGTCCCAGGCCGTCCCGCCGATGACGAAGCCGCCGGCCTGCTCGGCCATGAACGCGCCATGACCATTGGCCGGAAGGACCGTGTAGCCGCGCTCCGCATCCGGGTCGGCACCGGATCGCAGGGTCTTCGCCACGAGCGCGGGGGAGAGCCCCGCCTTCACCACACGCTCGAGGAGGTTCTCGACGACGTCGTGCGACTGCGCCACGACCCCGATCCGCCAGCCGTGCTGCTGCACGAGGGCCGTGATGACGTGCGAGGCGACGTAGGTCTTGCCGGTTCCGGGCGGCCCCTGGACGGCGAGCGCCGAGTCGTCGAGGTCGAGCAACGCGGCGGTCACGTCTTCGATCGTCCGCCCGTCTCCACGGTGGGGGAGCGGCTCACCCGAGCTCGTGCGGGGCGGCCGTCGCCGCAGGATGTCGACGACGCCGTCGTCCGGCCACTCCGGAGCGGCGTCGAGGACCGCTTGCCCCCACTCGGCGATCGCGTCGACCTGTGTTCCGGGTCGCGGGGGAGGAGACGGCGTGAGCGCGACCGGCAGCTCCGTGTAGGGCTCACGATCCGTTTTGAGCGTCTCTTGGATGAGCAGGGAGTCGTCGTCGACCTCGAGGACCGTGATCTGCCCCGCCGGTCGCGAGCCGGGCTCGGCGCGGGGGAGCGTGTACGGTCCCGGGTGGTCGTAGACCGCGAACGGGTCGGCGCCGACCTTCACACTGCTGCCGGGAGCCCATCGGCCGCGGAGTCGGACGTGACGGCGGTCGCTGCGCTGCCGCCCCTCGCGGAACCAGTCGCGCTCGACGACTCCCGAGGTGACGGTGAAGACGTTCCGGGTGTCCTCCCATTCGTCGCGCGCGGCGATGAGTCGGGAGAAGTGCTCCTGCCAGAACGACTTGTGCTCGCGCCGGTGGTAGTCGATGGCGGCGGCCGCGAGCGCATACGCGGTGGCGTCGGCGGTGCGTTCCGGGTCGAGGGGGTCTCCGGCCAACGCCGTCAGCGCGTCGTGGAGCGGCGTCGGTTCGTCCACGAGGGGCTCGGGTGCGTCGGTGACGAAGGTGCCGGGAAGCACGCCCCGTTCCGCACCGAGGTCGAGCAACCAGTTCCGCAGTCGACGGGTCGACTCGCAGTCGTACGCGTTGTACTCGGCGATCTCCGCGAGCTTCCGTTCGCCTTCGGCGACGAGCTCCGGGTCGTCGCTCCGACTCAGCTCGCGCGCCTCCGCGTAGGCGGTGATGGATGCCGCGGCGTCGGTGACGTCGCTGTCGCGGTGGTCCTCGCCCATGTAGAGCGGCTCGAGCTTCTTGATCGAGTACGACCGAGAGCCGACGCGCACCGTCTTCCTGACGAAGGGGTAGAGGTCGAAGAGCACGGCCTCGCGGAGGAGGTCGTCGATCGTGTCCTCCCCGACGCCGTGCCGAGCGGCCAGCGAGAGCAGGTGCGTCCGCTCGTACGCGGCGTAGTGGTACACGTGCATGCTCGGGAACTCGGCACGACGGGCGGTGAGGTAGGCGAGGAAGTCGATCAGGGCCGTGCGCTCCTCATGGAAGTCGTGCGCCCACCAGGATCGGAACCGGCCGTCGGTGTCGACGAGACCGAACAGGTAGTCGATGCCCCACCTCGTGCGGTCGCCCCGGCGGGCGTCGCCCGGCTCGCCCTCGGTGTACAGCGGGTCGCCCTCGAAGTCGAAGAAGACGTCGCCCGGATCGGGTTGCGGCAGGAGTCCGAGCGCCGTGGCGTCGTGCACGCGGAACGCCGGCACGCCGGCGGCAAGTGACGGCTCGAGCTGCAGGTGCGCCTGCTCTCGCAGCGCGGCGAGCGTGCTCTCGGCGATGCCGTCGACCGTCCCGCCGGCGCCACCCGACGGCCCGTGCTGCCCCGGTCGTTCGGTCGATCCGGTGAGCGTGAGCGACGCCAGATCGTCGATCGTGGCGATGCCGGCCGCCAGCAGGCGGTCGCGCTGCGTCAACCGGAGGCCGGCCACCAGCAGGACGTCGCGTGAGGCCGTGATCTCGGCGTCGCACCACGCGCATCGTCCGCAGACGCTGTAGCGCTGGTCGCCCCAGGCCACCGGCCCGTCGGCCTCGAGCCGTTCGGCGACGATCCGCAGCAGGCGCGCACGACGGCGACGGTACACCGGCAGGATGTCGGCCACCGCGTGGGTGCTGACGGTGCCGTCTCCCAGAATGAGGTCGACGTCGTCGTCGACCGGGATCCCGGCCATCTGCAGCTGCTCCACGTAGGCGGCAAGCTGGAGGAGGGCGGTCACCTTCGGAGAGCGCGCGAGTTTGGTGTCCTGCACGCGATACCGGCCGTCGGGCCGGCGCACGATGAAGTCGGCGAAGCCGATGAAGGATCCGTCGAAGAACGCGGCCTGGAAGACGACCGGGGCTCCGTCGCGGAACGCCGTGATCGTCGACTCGACGGCTGCGGCGAGCGCCACCGCGTCTCGGACGTCGGGGCGGTCGAGCTCGACGACGCCGGTACCGAACTCGGCGCGGTAGGACTCGAGGACGCGCAGCTCGTGCTGGTCGCCGAGCTTGGAGGTCCGCATGAGCATCTCGTCCTCGGGCTCGACGATCGGTTCGATCCGACGGAGCTTCGCGTCGACCGTGCGCAGGAAGGCGAACTCGCAGTAGGAGGCGTTGGAGAGGTCGCTGGCGCTCGTGATGGCGGAACCGTCGAGGAGGAACATCGGTGCGGTGGGTGCCTTTCGAGACGACTGCTGCGGGGGCTGGTCCGCCTCCGATCGCTGTCAGTCTGGCACGCACCACCGACCACAGCACCGCCGCGGGACGCAGGCTGTCGTCGGCCGAGGGGGAGCCGTCTGTGGAGCGGCGTCGGGCGTCCTCGATCCCGCGTCCCCTAGCCTGGACAGCGACCACGACGCCACGGGACGGGAGCGCATGATGACCACCACGATCCAGGTCGTCGCGGGTGTCGCCTCACAGGACGACACCGTGCTCGCATGTCGGCGGGCACCCGGGCGGGCGTCCGGAGGACTGTGGGAGTTCCCCGGCGGCAAGGTCGAGGCCGATGAGCAGCCGCAGGACGCGCTGACTCGCGAGCTGCTCGAGGAGCTCCACGCCGACGTCACTGTGGGCGCACTGCTGGACCGCTCCACGGTCGCCGTGGGCGAGCTCGTCATCGACCTCGCCTGCTACGAGGTCGTCTTCCGCGGTGCGCCCCCGACCCACAGCACCGATCACGACGAACTGCGCTGGGTCACGCGCGAGCAGCTCGGCGAACTCGACTGGGCGACCCCCGACCTCCCGATGGTCAGGCGACTCACCGCGAGTTGACCCCGGAGACGCGGCGTGTCAGTCGGCCGCGTGGAGCGGAATGCGCGCGAGCGTGCGCCCGCTCAGCACGAGATCGTCGTTGGTCGAGGTGATCGCCAGCTCGGTGACCGTCCACTCGAACAGGGTCACGTCGCGCCAACGCTCGAGGAATGCGGCGAGCGCCGCGGTCTCGGCAGCGTCGAGCTCATCGCGGAAGTGGTGCAGGCCGACCCCGACGAGCGGTGCTGGACGCCCGCCGACGGCCCGCTGGATGGGGGCGAAGGCGTCCGCGATGGCGGGCAGGTAACAGCGTCCGCGGTTGAAGCCGCCGATGACGGGGCCCGCCAGCCTGACCCGGAAGGGCGTGAACGCGCCGACGCTCGTCCGCAGCCCGTCGAGGAACCCGGAGTCCGCGTCGATGGACGAGAGCGTCGCGTGCAAGCGGTGGGCGCGTCGGAGCTCGATGCCTCGGGCGAGTTTGGGGGCGAAGGGTGCCGAGGCGAGATCGGCCTCGTAGCTCAGGAAGATCGGATCGACGAACAGTCGTTCGATCGGGACGGGGACGACGACCGCCAGGCGCGCCTCGGCGTACCGCCCGCCACGGTAGACGCCGTCAGGGCTTGCGTCGAGCGCGAGCGGGTGGTCGGCGTCGATCAGGGGGAGCTGGGCGTACCGGTAGCGCTCGTCGAAGGTGAGCGCCTCACCTGGTCGGAAGGTGGAGCGGACGACGTCCCAGCTGCGGAGGGCGTCGTGCGAGTGCGAGGACGTGTCCGCAGCGCTCGTGGCCGTTTCGGGGACATCGGCCTCGAACGCCCGGTCGGCGGATCCGCCGGTCACCGTCCGGATCAGACCCGTCGCGACGCCGGTCGGCAGCGCACCGATCGTGTTTCCGGACGCACCGGCGGGAGAGGGCATGTCGTGAGGTTAGTGGAGCCGTCAGCCCAGCGCGTCGGGGACACCCCGAATTCGGGTGATCGACCCAATTCACCGCACGGTCGACGCGAACGCCGGTTCGGTCGGACGATCAGTGCGCCTTGCCGGCCTTCCAGTAGCCGCAGAACATGACACGGTCCTTCGGCATGCCACCACGGACCCAGAGTCGACGCACGTTCGCGGCCAGGGACTGCTCTCCGACGACCCACCCGTAGCACGGGGCGGACGGCACTCCGAGGGCCGTCGCGGCGGCCAGCGCCGCTCGTCCGGGGACGTCGTGCGGATCCTCTCGGACCACCCATCGCAGCTCGACCCCGTCCGGGACACGCACGTCCTGCGCGTCGGCCGCGGACGGGATCTCGACGATCGCGGTCCCGACGGTCGACGCCGGAAGCGAGGTCAGGATGCCTGCGACGGCGGGGAGTCCGGTCTCGTCCGCGACCAGCAGCACCCGGTCGAGGTCCGCCGGGAGGTTGAACATGCGCCCCTCGTCCAGCAGCGCCACGGCATCGCCCACCTCGCATGACTGGGCCCAGCTCGCCGCGGGCCCCGCACTCCCCTCGGCGGCCGACCCGTGGATGACGAAGTCGATGTCCAGCTCCGGCCCGTCGGGGCCGTCGCGCCGGAAATCCCGCACCGTGTAGTTCCGGAGCACCGGGCGCACCGACTTGGAGATCGCGAGGTACTTGGCGTAGGCCAGCATGTCGAGCTTGGTCGGCAGCCGCTCGAGCCCGCCCTCGGAGACCGGGATGAAGAACCGGAACCACTGGTCGTAACCGAGGAACGTGAAGTCGGCGATGTCACCGCCACCGAGGGTGACCCTGGCGATGTTCGGCGAGATACGCGAGCGGCGGACGACCCGCAGCGTGAGGAGTGTCGCCGCCTCGGGTTTGATGCGCGCCGTCTCGGCATTCGTGCGAGCCACTCGAGCCCCTTCCTCCGGCGGCTCCGACGGCCGCGACTGAGGCTACCCTAACTCAGGTCACCCTTACTTGGAGGATCCGGGTGCGTCGGCGGCGACCTTCCGCGAACGGGTGTCGAGCAGCGCGAAGACGAGCGCCACGACCACGAAGCCGATCGTGACGAGGGTGCTGTTGCGATACGCGTCGTGATAGACGTCGAGCGAGGCGCCCGACGCATCGCCGCCGTTCTCCGAGTACACGGTCGCGTAGAAGGTGGCCGTCGCGGCGGCGAGTCCGACCGCGGTGCCGATGCGCTGGCCGAGTTGACCGATCGATCCGGCGACACCACCGGAGGCCACGGGGATGTCCGCGAGCATCAGCGTCTGGTTCGGAGAGATGACCGCGCCGCCGCCGATGCCGGCGAGCAGCATCGCTGCACCCATCGCGTACGGCGTGATCTCCGGGGGCGTGATGAAGGCGAGGAGCGAGTTGAGACTGAACCCCACCACGACCAGCACGAGCCCACCGACGACCAGGGGACGTCCGAGTCGGTCGACGACCCGACCGCTCAACCACGAGCTGACGGCCGAGGCGAGGGCGAACGGGATCGTGATCATGCCCGCGAAGACCGGCTCGAGCCCGAGCCCCTGCTGCACGAACAGCGTGAGCGTGAGGAAGGTGGCCGGCATCGCCGCGAAGTACGTCGTGGAGATCAGGACGCCGTTGCGGTAGCTGCCGAGCTTGAACAGGGAGAAGTCGACGACGGGTGTCTTCCCGGCGCGTTGATAGCGACCCTCCCACCAGGCGAAGAGGCCGGCGAAGACGGCGAACGCGACCAGCAACCACCAGCGCGCCGGGTCGTCGCCCGGAGAACCGGTCGTCAGGACGAACGGCAGCATGAGCGACAGCACGGCGAGACCGAGGAACACGATGCCCACCGGGTCGAGCGATCCGGCACCCGCCTCGTGCGGCTGCTGCTTGGGCAGCAGTCGGGCGGCGATCGGCAACAGGATGATCGCGAGCGGGACGTTCATCCAGAAGAGCAGGCGCCAGCCGTCCTCCGGGCCGCCGATGGCGATGAGCAGACCGCCGAGCGTCGGTCCGAACGCCGTCGAGAGGCCGATGATGGCTCCGAAGAGACCGAAAGCGCGGCCGCGCTCCTTCCCCACGAACAACTGCTGGATGAGCCCGATGACCTGCGGCATCAGCAGACCCGCGGCGATGCCCTGGAGGATCCGCCCGCCGATGAGGATGCCGACGCTCGGTGCGACGGCGCAGGCGAGACTGGCCGCCCCGAACACGCTCAGGCCGATCATGAACATGCGACGCCGCGAGTGCAGGTCGCCGTAGCGCCCGGCGGGCACGAGGATCAGACCGAAGGCCAGGGCGTACCCGGCGACGATCAGCTGCAGGGCGGTCGGGCCGGCGTCGAGCGCCTCCTCGATCGACGGCAGTCCGACGTTGACCTTCGAGAGGTCGAGGATCGTGAGGGCGGCGACCGACACGCAGATGGCGAACGCGCGCCACTTCGTCCGGTCGTCGGGGGCGGTTCGCTCGTCAGTCATCCTGGCCAGCCTAGGCCCGCGTCAACCCGGTCCACCCCGGCTTGACGGGCACGGATCCACCGTCCTGTCCAGCATCTTCAGCCTCAGAACCGGCTCAGACGATGACGGGGCAGCCGTCACGGGCTACGCTCGGAAGATGCATATGGATGCCCCTCGCGGGCTGCAAGACCCCGACGAACTGGCCGAACGACACCGCATGCTGGCCGAGTCGCCGGCACTCGCGCCGCTGCGCGACTGGTCGGACGCGATGATGACCCGCCGAGGACGGCGGCAGGCGGACCTCGTCCTCCCGCTCGTCGACCCGGCCGATGCGGCCGTCAACGCGAAGACACTGATCCTCCTCGACGCCCCGGGGACCCTGGCCCCCGACAGCCTCGACGCCCCGGGATCCGGCTTCGCCTCGGTCGACAACGACGACCCGATCGCCGAGAGCCTCTGGAATCTGCGGAACGACATCGGCTTCGACGACGTCATGGTCTGGAACATCGTCCCGTGGTACCTGAGCGCCGGGCGGAAGAAGCCGAACGCGCCCGAGGTCGCTCAGGGAGCGATGGAACTGCGTGCCCTCCTGCCCCTCCTCAAGAACCTGCGCGTCGTCGTCCTCTGCGGACCCCACGCCCAGGACGGTTGGTGGAAGCACGTCGAGCCCCTGCTCGGCAACACCTACAGCGCCTTCAACGCTCCGCACCCCTCGCCGTTGTCCCTGAAGCAGCCGGGTCGTCGTGAGGAGATCGAGAAGGTCTTCGCCCGCGCCAAACAGGTCGCCGGCTGATCACACACCCCCGTTCCGCAACCCCCTCGCCCGTCGGGCGAGGGGGTTGCGTGCATCCGAGGCCTCGTTAGGGTCGATGGACGAGGAGAGGAGCATCACATGGACATCGGCACCATCGTCATCCTCGCCGCGCTCGTCCTCCTGGCGATCGCGGCCGTCTGGTACGTGTCACGGCGAGACCGCGCCGCGCGCTCGGCCGACGAACACCATTCGCGCGACAACGACGCGGAGGTCGAGCGCGAACGCGCGAGAGGCCTGGCCGAAGGCACCGGCGGCGTTCCGCGCCGTGGTGGCGGCCCGATGGGCGTCTGAGCCCACGAGATCGCAGAAACGGTCGCCATCCGCGAAGGATGGCGACCGTT
>Ga0308160_10007486_pt1 | contig 10850 bp, 13 predicted proteins | sample PhyFR1_FD_201036 | JGI IMG/M metagenome (GOLD analysis project Ga0308160, IMG submission 201036) | Phyllosphere microbial communities from UC Gill Tract Community Farm, Albany, California, United States - DLSLF.R1 | ecosystem: Host-associated > Plants > Phyllosphere > Unclassified | place: USA... | reverse complement strand
AGGCGAAGAATATCGGCAATTTGGACCCTGACTTGCCGGATGGAATAAGCTTGCGTCATCAAACAGCATCTCCTAGCGATAACTAGTCAGAGACAGCAAGTCCAGAAGCTGTGCAGAAGGTGACGAAATGACAGTGCGAGGAAGAAGAACCGAAGAGCAAGAATGACGTAAGTCTCAGTCACAAAATCTTATACACTAGGGGAGATCAGAGCTGTAGATTAGTCAAGTTGGCAAATGCCTGAGCTGTCCGTCCCGGCCTTCCACTTGGAATACCATGTACAAACAACATACAATACGGGAAGGCCGTCCTCGCGTCCGTTCTAGGACCCTCCACCAGAAGCTCCAATCCGTTGACCTATGTCGAAAAGAATCTTGACTTCTTCTCTATCCCCGTGATCCGCCCTTAAATCTCCGCTAGTCAACGCATCGACGCCTTTAGCCATCGATAATATCCTTAGTATCTTATCCAGTAATTCGAGGTGTTTATCTGGATCGTCAGCTCCTAGACTGGGCAGTAGTTACTTGACTGACTGTATTCAGCGAGATTGTTACTTGATGTAGCCAACTCTGAGAGTCAGCCCGACTAGGGTAGTGAGTGGGTGTGCTTACCAGCCTCATATGTCTGAGCGACCTTGTTGATGATTTTCCGTCTTTTCCCCCTCGATTCAGAGACGTTACGACCCCAATACGCCCATACCCGATGAGCAAGTTCACCAGTCAACATACACCCCTTCAGCCCCTCGACGATCTGAGTCAGTCCTTCCCCTCTGCGTTCCGCCTACTTGTCAGCTTTCGTCAGCCCAAGAACAGAGATCACTGACCTGTATACTGATGTTAGAGAGATGTTCCCTCTCTTTCCTGAATGGCGTTTTGAATGTCGAAGGGCGGATTTGAGATCGCGGTCTTGACGAAGACGCTGTTCATTAGATTCGAGCATCTCAATAAAGAGAATTTGACATACCTCCATAGTAACCGTACGGACCATCACCATGCACAGGTTCAGTCGCCATGAAACTTTCATGTTGCTGTTTACGTTTCTTCTTACTACTCGGCGGATCATCGGGGACCGCATATGACCCTTCTGCATATTCGGAGACAGCAATAGCTCGTTTACCATTCCTATCCGCAAACGGCGCCGGTGTTCGAGGTAACTTTTCGCCATGCTGAGGGTGGGGAGACCGACGAGCGACGGGTGCAGGAGTTTGTGGGTCCCGGAAAGGAGAGGGGAGGTAGGGACTGGGTGCGGATGCGATGGTGACAGGCCGGAAAGGTGTTTGTCGTGATGGACCGGCGATGCTACTGGGTGCCATATCGGCCGTGGGCATAATAGCAAGAGAAGAGGGGTAAGTCGTATCGCTTGGGACATGGCTTTCCTCCTCTTCTAGTTCCGGTCGTTCAGGCGCGGCAATGCACTGCGATGCAACAGGGACGTCCTCCGTGATATTCGTCGCTCGTCTAATGACTGCGGCCTTGTTGGCGCAGATCTACCGTCAGCCGGCATGCGGGAGGTGAACTTACATCACACATCTTGTTGCAATATGCCTCGAGGTGCGCTTCATTGGTGACATCGATATTAGTTTCCTCGAAGTATCGAGCGAGAGCGACATGTCGGCAGAGGGTAGTTGATTCCGCAAACTCTTGTAGCTATCATCAGGCAACGACATCGTGATTGAAATGACTCACCGATTTGAAACTGTTTGTGTACCTCCTTGCAAAGTCTTCACCCAGATCCTTCTCGCCTTTCTTATCACATTTGGTGACAGCCTCTTTAGCAGTTTTGTCAATCATCGACCGTCTGTTACCAGCATCCTCTCGAGCTGGCGATCAGTATAGATATCTGCTCAGAGACGTGGAGACATACAGTAGTAGAAGATACAGCGCGCCATCTGTTCATCAGTGTCCATTCTTCATAGTGGTGAGTTTTGAGAAGCTTACATGACCATCACGACCTGCTCGACCAGTCTCTTGGTAGTAGGCTACCATCAGCTTCACTCGGCGGGAAAACATACGTTCAATGCCACTAGGACACTGGAAGTGTATGACGTATCGGACATCCGACTTGTCGATACCCTGATTGATCAGCATACCTCACCAGATGGCGGAGGACGGACTTACCATCCCAAAAGCAATAGTGGCGACGATACAAGGTACTCTTCCACTCGTCCACGCTTCCAGGACCTGTTCTTTCTCAATGTCAGACATTTTCGCATGGTACAATTCCGCTGCGATCCCATTCTTCCTCAAGGAAGCATGAACGAATTTACACTGCCTATCAGCTTGCTCTCTGCTTCTTTCCTGGATACAACAACTTGACGTACAGTCTCGACATAAGAGCAGTAGACAATCCCGACCCCTACCGGCCTTTTCCGCTGTACAGTCTCCGCCTGAACCTTCTTGATAGTCTGAATGACATCTTGAACTTTCTCTTCATCCTCCTCATATCCCCTATGTTTCACCTTTCATCAGCTTCTTCTCAAAAGCAACATACCTCATAAAATAGATTCTTCCTGTTTATGGGGAAAACGAATTGGGCGTAGTGACCTTTCTTGATTCCCAGGACACGACAAATATGTTCCCTGGTTTCTGACCTGGCGGAAGCTGTAAAAGCCTAGCCTCAGCTAAATACGAACGGGGGGGACTCACGCTAATAGGGACGTCGGGAAACATTTCACGAAATCTGCCCAGGTGCCTGAATTCCTGCTTGATCAGTCACATGCCTTTTCTCAGCAAAGGACATACCGGTCTGAACGCCCATCCCCAATCCTGAACATTAGTTCCACCCTGTGATACAGATTTCGTGACTTACATCAATTACGTGAGCCTGGTGATGTCAGTGTAGCTCTGGCATGCTAGATTGGGGACTCACCTCATCAATGACCATCCGAACCATCTGTCTTTGACTATAACATTTCTGGAAGTAAGACTCATAACGGGCGCCAAAAAGCGTTTCTGGCGTCGTATATAGTAATCTCAGATGAGGGTGGCCCATGACTAGCTGTTTCTTGATCTGTCCGTCAGCTAGATTATGCTGGGATACTTACACTAGCGACAGCCGCGGGCGGAGTCGTGCTGCACAATGATGCTGCTTCTATTCCTTTCTGAAGAAGTCCCGACACCTGGTCGTGCATCAGTGCTGGGCGTCAGTTCGGATACAGGCCATGCGAGTGGTGGCTACTAACCAATGATGGGAACGATGACGATCGTAATACCATGGTCGATGGTAATTGCTGGTACTTGGAAGCACACCCTACTTCATCAACAAGTCCCTTCAGTGAGTGCTGTTGACGCACGATTTCCCAAGACCAGTAGGCGCATTGACAAAGACATCGTTGCCCTTCATAACCTCTGTACAGATCTCCAATTGACGATCTCGAAAATTGTCGAATCCCCAGTCTGAAATCAGCTCCGCTCTCAAACCCTTGAGTGTGACACATACACTCCTTCAGGACCTTTTTCAGCGCGGAACCGTTCTCCTGAGCGGAAGGAACCCGCTTAAAAGTCCTCTTTGTAGGTTTGAAATTAGATTTCGCATGTTGAGTACATTCTTCCAAATTTTTGTACTCCGTCGTGACTTGCGTCGAGGGTGGTAGTTGGAAGATATTTGAATTGAGATCCTCCAGGATCATTGTACAAGTAATCAAGATATCAAGACATAAGTAGTGTGATTGTAGAATTGTTGAATCGACATGAAGACAGTCGCGTCGATAACCTTGGTGTCAGCGGATGCAAAGTCACGTGGATATCGGAGGCACGGCCCGCGGGGTGAATGACGTTGATTAAACTAAGGGACAAGGGGGATGATTCCAGCACTCGTCATTAGCAAATCACATAACAATCACAGAACAACAGCATAGTATAGCGATCAACTATAGCTGGGGTACTGATATCGTATACTCCTCATATGGTCACATACTCCGGATCGACTTGAGCATCTCCATCGACACCACGGTATCTCATATACCAATCCCGACCCCGTGAAACCAATAAACATATCTTCACCCAGGAACGGTCCGCGCGTCATCAGCCGTCACTTGTAAGCTTCTTTTCTACTAGCGATACCCTACCCTCGACACCCCTTTCACCGCAATCAGCTTCTGTCTTCTTGATCTCCTTCAGAGGTCAATCATTCCCATCAATATGTCGTCAAATCCGCCGACATCCACCAATCCGGACCACTTGTCGTCAGCCTCTCCGGAGCTGAGTCGACAACCTCCTTTCCCCGAACCCGGTACAGGCGGGCAAAGAGATCCTGCTCCGAAGCACCCTCACGCTGAACGATTGATCAACGCTGCCGCTCGCCACCTTGCACCCGAGAAGCCCGCACCGCCCGTAGATGAGGATGAGGAGAAGGCGCAGATCAATAAGCCTGATTCGTCTGAGCGAGAGAAGAGAGAAGAGGAACCACTATTAAGGGGCACGCCACTGGATGAATTGACTACTCCTGGCATCGGACTGCCGGCTTCACCCAAGGTCGAGACGATAAAGGAAGAGTCTAGCAAAAGTGACTATTCGGATGCTCGACAGGGAGCCTCAAAGCGACCTGGTCTGAGCGCTATGCGAGGGGTTGGCTCTGACTCGGTGAGTTGTCTCTGCCCGTACACTACTCGTTTGTACCTGCCGCTTATATACAGGTCCGCATGGGCACATCGGCCTTGTTCTCTGCTCTCAACTCTCTGCCTCTGGACGAAGATGAAGACGGTGGAGACGCCTCTGAAGACGATGACTATGAAGGCTATTCCAGTGAGGAAAATGCTCCCCAAGCGCGTGCACCCACGCAACGACCTACAAGGCCGAATGGTAGGTTCAATCTGGCTTTAAAACTATCGAGCTGACGTCCAGCGAAACGTATGGGTTCTTCTCTTACCACGATCCGACCGATGTCCACACAGGTCGATGAAGACATGGTTAACATCAATTCATCAGATGCTGCTCGCTCCCGAGCCAATTCCAAATCCCTCAATTTCCCCTTCCGAGCCAACACTGTCGCTCGAAGAGCTCGATCTCCAGCAGCTACCGAGATACAATATCAGCTCGCCAAAGCGACTTTGGGAGAGGCCGACGCTGTACCCGCAAACCCCTCTGATCAAGAGTATTTCCCGACGCCCATAGGCGAAGTTCGGCGATCAAGTGAGGATAGTGAAATGTCAATTGGTCAACCAGCCCGAGAATTGATGTCGGCCCGAATCTCCAAGGAGGAGTATCAAGGACAACAGGAAGAAGCAGAGGAGATCTCAAAGGCCTCGAAGCCAAGTGCAGATCTCGCGACGCTAGCTGAGATTCCATCCAGAGAGGCTAGGGCGGACAACACTTCTGCCGCTTTGAGAGAGGAGTCTGGAGAAAATGAGATTGTCGAGGATCAGATGATGGAGAATCCAAGTGAGAAGAAGAGGTTGAGAAGGGAGAAGTTGGCAGAGAAATTGCAAGATGTATTTGGGCTTGCGGAGAGGGAAGAGGTTGTCGACGAGATGCGATGTTGGTTACTCAGGAGTATCAGTGAGTTCATACTCTGGGCTTGCGGGAGATGCTGACATTCAGTGCTCAAGGGGTACATGTACCTGACTGCTCGACACATCTGTTTCTATGCGCACATGCCGGCTAGAGAGGTGAGTCTGCCTCATGCGTTATAAGCTGTCAGCTGATATTTAGAACGCGGTAGTCAGGACAGGTCCGCTATATAAGAAGGCCTCTCGAACAAAGCTCAACACTAAGTTTTGGGTCGTCCTCCGGAACGACGTCCTAAGCTGGTTCGAATCAACAACAGATCCATACTTCCCCAAAGGCAACATCTCGCTCCAATACGTTTCAAGCTGTGACCCAGTCGATGACAATCGATTCAAGCTCCGCACTCCCGAGAGAAACTATACCTTCAAGGCAGATACCTCCGACGGTCGAGATGAATGGGTCAAATCAATCCAGAAAGTAATGTTCAAGACGCAACATGAAGGGGAATCCGTTAAACTCATCATTCCACTCGAAGCTGTTCTTGATGTCGAAAAGAGCCCTACACTCGAATTTGCGGAGACGATCGAAGTCAGGTGTGTCGACTCTGAAGATCAGATGTCGGTAGACAGCTATTTCTTTGCTTCGTTCCACGATGGTGACAAGGCTTTGAAGTCGATCAGGCAACGTCTGGATGCTCGACCTTCGAGTGATCTGCCCGCAAATGATTCCGCTATCACTCTTCCTACCGATGGAAGTGCGCCGCAGAAACAAAGGACGACGCAAGAAGGTGCATCTCATGCCGCTTCGAGCGGGTTCAAGAAGTTGGGCTCACTCCTGAAACCGATTCTACATGGTTCTAGCTCAAAGCATGACGACTCGCACAAAGACGAAGTCTTCGAGAGGGATGAGATCAGTCACGATAGTCAAGAGACTTTGACGCCAGAAGTACCGGTCAATGATGGTTATCCACCTCGACAATCTGGCGCAGCTCCCGCTGGCATGAACGAAGAGAAGGGATGGGGAGGTAAATTATTCAAGCCCGTTTCCAAGATCCTTGGTACTTCGCCAACCTCGTCAACCCATGTCCGTACATCCTCTTCTGGCCTATCAGGTCACCCTTCCGAACATCGTCGTGCATCTGATCACCTCGCCGACCAGCTGAATATCCGACAACACCTAAGCCGAACGGGCGGGCATGGCAGGGAACATGTCACCGAAGTCGTCGAGCCTACCGTCAATGACGGGACGAATACCGATTCCGAGGATGAACATGAGACCCAAGAATCGAGGGTCGCACGGATGTCTTTCACTTCTTCTGGGGAACAGGGTTATTCCATGATGGAACAGACGGAGGAGGATGATGAGGAATACGCCAAGACTGCCAGGAAGTTTAGGAGTGTTTTCTCCTTGAGCGAGAAGGAAGAGTTGATTGATCGTGAGTTACCTTCTACGATATTGACTATGCTGATGAAAGACTTCCCCGGGTATTTGTATCGAGTCTTGCCTGTCTCTGGTCGGTTCTTTGTCACGCCAAACTACTTCTGCTTCAGATCTTCTCAGCTTCTTTACAAGACCAAGGTACGTCTACCACCTCCAAAGACGAGGCGCTGATAGTAGATGATCATTCCTATTCGGGACATCTACGGCTTGAAGGCCCAGAAAGCTTTCCGATTTGGCCACCACGGCCTCATAGTAGTAATCAAAGGCCACGAAGAAATCTTCCTCGAATTCTCCTCCAAAGAGCGCCGAGAAGCCTGCGTTACCCTACTTGAACATCTCATGGAATCTGTCCGAATCCGAGCAGAAAATGGTGAAGGCGAATTCGATCCAGATTCGCTTGACGAAGACCGTATTCAAGCGAAGATCATGGAAGATCTCGACGCATCAATCCCACTCGATCCACAGGGAAGTAGTGATGATAGTGTGGCTCAAATAGAGCCTAGTCCTTTGTTTGGAAGTACTACTAGTACTTTCCTTGAATTCAAACCGGAACCTATGCGGATTACGTGTTTGACAATCGGGTCTAGAGGGGATGTACAGCCTTATATCGCTTTATGTAAGGGTTTACAGGCTGAGGGACATACCACTCGTATAGCCACTCATGGAGAGTACAAGGACTGGGTCGAAGGTGTAAGCACTGTTAGCGTAAATGTGATGGGGGCTGACAATATAGCATGGAATTGAATTCGCTAGTGTAGGGGGAGACCCTGCCGAATTGATGGCCATGTGCGTCGAGAATGGAATGTTCACAGTGTCCTTCCTGAAAGAGGGAATCTCGAAGGTATGCCCAGTCTCTCTTCTATATGGACATCCGCTGATGATCAGTTCCGAGGATGGCTAGATGATCTACTACGGTCTTCATGGGAGGGTTGTCAGAACTCAGATCTACTTATCGAAAGTCCAAGTGCAATGGGAGGAGTCCATATTGCCGAAGCACTCCGTATACCCTATTACCGGGCTTTCACCGTATGTCCCCTCTTCGTTCATGATTTCTCGCTACCTCGCTAATGAACAGATGCCTTGGACGAGAACACGAGCTTATCCTGTAAGTATCTCATTCTGAGTCTCGTACGATGCTGATAAGTTAGCACGCGTTCGCTGTACCAGAACACAAGAAGGGTGGAGCGTACAATTACATGACCTATACCATGTTTGACCAAGTCTTCTGGCGAGCTATCTCTGGACAAGTGAATCGATTCAGGAAGGAAGTATGTGGTATTGGACCAACCAACTTTGATAAACTCGAGCAGCACAAAAGTACGTCCATTGAACGACAGGGGGAAGAAGCTGATAATAGTCCCATTCTTGTACAACTTCTCTCCCAGTGTTGTCCATCCACCCCTTGACTGGACCGAATGGATTCACGTTACTGGATATTGGTTCCTCGAGAATGCGGACGAGAGCGCCAAGAAATCAAAGTGGACACCTCCTGATGGATTACTCGATTTCATCGATACTGCCCATGTCAAGGGTAAAAAGGTTGTTTACATGTACGTCTCACCTAACCTTCTCGTGATCTCCACTGACGGGATAGTGGATTTGGGTCGATCGTCGTCTCGGATCCAGAGGAGATGACTCGATGTGTCGTCGATGCTGTCGTTGCATCGGGATGTTATGCTATCTTGTCAAAAGGTTGGTCTGACAGGGGAAGCAAGAAGGAAGGTAAAGATGGAGACAAGGACAAGGATGAAAAAGAGAAAGACGAGAAAGACGATAAAGATGAGGCAGATGGGGCTGATGGAGTCAAATACCCTCCAGAGATTTAGTATGCTCTTTCTCTCGACAATAGTTTTTTTGCTGATAGCAGCTCCATCGACTCGATCGATCATAGTTGGTTATTCCCACGGATCGACGCAGCGTGCCACCACGGCGGAGCTGGTACTTCCGGAGCTTCCTTACGAGGTCAGTCTCCACACTCTCTAATGAACTTATATTGATGGGTAGCCGGCATCCCGACAATCATCAAACCCTTCTTTGGAGATCAAGCCTTCTGGTCTGAACGGGTGGAATCACTGGGCGTCGGATCGGCAGTTCGGAAACTTACTGCTGAGAACCTCACCGAGGCTTTGCTTAAAGCGACTACGGATGAGAAACAGATTGCCAAAGCAAAGGTTGTTGGAGAGATGATTAGAAAGGTACGTTACTCATCCTGTCAGGCGACCAGGACTAATGAGTCAGGAGAACGGTGTTGCGAAAGCAATTGAAGCTATCTATAGAGATCTCGAATACGCCAAATCAATTGTTAAACCCGCTCCGACCGAACAAGAGATTCATGGACCCCTCGAGAAAGTCACCTCGTTGCTACACCCAATCACCTCGAGTGAATCAAGTGTATTCAGACGATCTAGGTCCCGCAAATCGGGAGGAGAAGAGGATAGTGAGAAAATGAAACATGAAGAAATAAGGGAGGAGAGGGGTGATGGGAGTGAAGAAAGTTGGGATGTGGTCAGCAATGAGGATCAATCTCAATCACCTCCACAGGCTCAATCAGTGTCACAGCCACAATCACCCCCAAAGTCACAACCACAGTCGCATGCGGTATCTTTGGGTAATCCAATCAACTAGGAATGAGTAGTAGTATCGAAGGAGAAGACATAAATCTGTAGCGAATAGTATCCATTTCTTGCTGGATGAAAGGTAATTAGTAGTAAGGTCAAATACATGTTGAACCCATACCATATGTACAAATGCATCACTGCCATCTTGCTATGCGATCCGATTGATTCCGATAATCCACAGCCAAGCGCATGCCATCCTCACTCGCTCCATGCTCAACATCCCTCGAAACCTATGCACCATATACACGTATACAGCCCTCCATTTCAACCCTACTCATCATCACCAGCTTCAGCAGCTGCTGCTTTCTGTCGAGAGAGCTGCTTCATACGGCTCATGTAGCTATGCGTCAGTTTGATATTCCCGTCTGGACCCCATATGATTGTGTGACATACTCATCAAATTGACATCTGTCATCAGTCTTACTTCAATTGACGACGAGCCTTAAAAACTCACTTCTCATAGCCGTGTCTCTCATCTTCACACTTCCAAGGCTGATATAGGGTTTGATGTCGACATTTGTTTAATGGGATAAGAAGTCTATTCATCAGTTCACTTCCTAATTCTCCATGACCCTGTAGCCCGTTCCCCCTTGAGCTTCCAAAGCTGAGCATGACTTACGCTGAACACTGATCCCTCCATCCGAGAGGTACTCGTGCTGCTTCTAGCTCAGTCTGGGATGCTGTTTGGCTTGATGTCATTGTCACTACTTGGTCTAAGTTAGAGTAGGAACCGACGAATAGAGGGAGGCTTTGATTCATTTCGCTTGGCGTGCCTATCCGACCTGAACACGTGGGTGATTAGGCATGTCATAGCGGTGGCAAACTACAGGCCGCACTTTTTGAGCCTCCTCACGGCTGCTAACTCTACCGGCTCTTCCGGACTACCACTACTAGCTCAGGTCATCTTTAGTTCGCTGAAAGGGTACTCCATCCATCCTATCTTTCGAAACAGATACAGAGGATGAGTTCGAACATCAATCTTTGGGATCTCGGATCAAGTCGGGTACGAGTTAAACGTCCACAACAATCCTGCGCACTCTCGTAGTAGGGATGATTGATGATCCTTTCACCTTATATTGCATCTTGCATCCGCTTCTCATGCCCAGCATCGGCTTCTGCTGGAGCCAATTTAACAGATGGTGATCGTAAAATTCGAATGACGACGTCTACCACCAATATACTCCAAGCGGCAACTTTGTGACCAAACCCTGAACTAATTGATTGTTACCGTTATCATGGTCTCGTGGCAGTTTAGCTTCGGTGACTAACGACTTTCCTACGCTAGAGAGTGATGGTCGGAAAAAGTAATTCCTGCTTTTGATCAAAGCCAAGATGACAAGACGATGAATT
>Ga0308160_10007485_pt1 | contig 10850 bp, 15 predicted proteins | sample PhyFR1_FD_201036 | JGI IMG/M metagenome (GOLD analysis project Ga0308160, IMG submission 201036) | Phyllosphere microbial communities from UC Gill Tract Community Farm, Albany, California, United States - DLSLF.R1 | ecosystem: Host-associated > Plants > Phyllosphere > Unclassified | place: USA... | reverse complement strand
CGATCCGAAGGAATGCAGATGATTGTAACGTAGACTGATCAGATATACATATACATGCTAGCGCTCATTCAATTCAATGACCTCTGCTGCTTCGCGATCCGCATCCCACCCAATATCCAAATCTGAATTCATCTCCCTCTTTACGCATAGCTGTTTATCAGCTCTTGTCTTATAAACACTCATAGAAACTGACCTGTTCGGAGACTACAATCATCAACAAAGCACCTAGCGCTTGGACGACCCAGTAGTATATGGATGTCGGGAATGATTTGGCGTAATATGTTGTCAGGATTAGATGATTGAAATTTAACGTTAGAGAAAAGTCGAGGATATGTGTTGGTCTCCTGACGAGGTAGTATAGGGGTAATATACTGAACATCAGCCTTACTTTTATGTCCCTTGCACCTCGCCCCTCGCTGATGCTCGGCGCTCGGCGGACTCACTCAATAGCACAAGCAATCAACCAAGCCAAACCAATCGTCCACCCTCGCTTCTCATCAACCCCATAATCCCACAAATCATCATCAACCATCTCCCCAATCCCTCTATCTTCCGGAACACTGCCCACCTGTTTCCCACCTGACCAAGCACCTCCGAATGGGATTCGAAAGGATGTAGGGGCGGTGGAACGAGCTGCCATTTCTCGCCAATCCATTATGTGGCCTACTGTCGTTGGGCCTCCTGAGTAGTGGAGGAGAGCTGGGGATGTGAATGATGCCAGGAGGGCTGGGAGGAGGAGGGAGAGGGTTAGGTAGTGGATCGTTTGGATTGACATGATCTGGATTGTTAGTCTTTGATTCTAGCTGTTTGAAGCGGCTGACCTGGCATATGATCCTACAAGGTCAGCTTCAATGTCCGTTCAGTAGGTCTGACAGCTCACAGGACCGGATCCCATCCTTGGACCCTCATCTCTACTCTCTATCTTGTATGATGTCAATAGTATCATTACAAAAGGCGTGTTGCATAGACGGCATGACGCTAAACGGAGTTCTGTTCAATCTCCGTGTACCATACCTTTCAGCCTCAAGGCATGACGATCAACTTTCCGTCAGACCACTATACTTCGCTTCACACTCTAGCATTCTCAGTGTCGCTCAAAGACAGCTTTCGAAATACCGGAGAGACGATCACCTATCTCAACACTTCGATTCTCAGATCAGGCCTCGCTCAAAAGAGACACTACACTCAGCACATGGCTTCACGCTAGCAATCTCACTACCATGGCGACAAACGGGAAACCCAGATTGGGTACGCCAGTAACCCCAACCACACCAACAATAGCATCTCAAATCAATCGAAATGTCCCACTCAAACCCTCACAACCACCTACTATCCCACCCCCAGCTCCAGTGATTCCAGTTTCATTGCTGCAGCCGAATGAACAGAGACTTCTCATTACTTCTTTCTTTGGATTACTAGAGGTGAGCTTCCTTGGAATGATACATCCAGAGCTAATGATAGGTGTACAAAATATGGGACATACTTGCACTTTACTTTACGAATCCAGAACCAACTTGGTCAAATTCGCTTCGCTTAGCTGGCCCAATTTCTGCGGCAGCATGGACGATATTCGAGCTCCTCCTAATTCTATCAGTCGGTTTCCTACGTATACCCCAATTGTCTCCTTCGTTATCGATACCGAACATTATACAAATCGCTGGGCTGCTGGTTGCGTGGAACGCAGTTTGTTGGGTAGTGAGCACGCCCGGGGCTGCATTTGAGCTGCTCAGAGTGGATTTAATTGGACCTCCTAGTCTTGGTGGAGCTAGTGTATGGTCCCTCGTGAAAAGTGTGGGCTGGAAGGAGAAACCACACTTGGGCGGAAAACATCAAATTAGACTGCTTCCCTACAGGTGAGTTGACTCTGACAGTCGATCCTGTCTTGAACTGACAAGTTAGCACCGCTACTCTCAACCCACTCTCCCTCTCGTACTGTATCCCGCCCGACTCGAATCAACCCCTCTACATCCCCATTGTCTTCAACAACTCGATCCCAGATCAGGTATCCTACTTTATCCGCTCGCTCGAAACTGGCGAAACAGAAACAAAGACCGTATCAGGCTCATCACTCCGCCGATCATCACACAGTGACCAGCAACTCGAACTCACCGATGATGAAGAGAATGAAGCTGGAAATCCCGAGATCGATCCTCTCTCCGCCATGGTCCTCCGTACACAAGGCAAGGAAGTTGCAAAGATGCCTTCTGTCAAGCCTTCCGATTCGCTCGCTCTCATCCCTCAACAACTCGCTTCTTCGCAGAGTATACTGTTCCTCACTATCGATAGGCCAAGTTTGATCTCGTTGAAATCTGTTGTGGATAAACGGGGCGATCGGTTCCAGATTACCGCACAGAAGGAAGCGGTCGTTATTGAGTGTCCTACCGGTGGGCATTTCATGAATGAGGACAAGGGTACGATGATCAAGAAAGGCGACAAGATACAACCTGCGGAACAAAGATGTGTGGGAGATGAGGAAGTTGCTCAGTTCCAAGCTCGAGGAGTAGGGTCGCTCAAGGTGTCATGGACCAAGACTTCCAATTCGGCAAAGGAGGCGAAATTGTCAGGTGTCATCGAGGGGATTGAAGATGATATCGAAACTGTCGATACTCTCGGTCTAGTCAGGCGTGATAAGGTCTCAAAGACCCATACTGTACCCCTCCGACTCACTCACGATAAACCTGGAATCTATACCGTTTCTCTCAAGAGCGTGACCGACTCGCTGCACAATACATATTGCCCATCCGGCCACTCCGCCCAGAAAGTCTATAACGTCATGCCGAGAATTACCGCCAATTTACAATGCCCCTCGCCGTACCAATTACTGGTCAACAAGACAGTATCCATTCCCATCATCATTACCGGAGGACACGATTCGAGCGCGGCAAGGGAGATTACCTATTCCTTCCGATCATTAGAAGGAGTGGTCTCTACTCACTCGATGAGATTGAGCAAGAAGAATGAGTTGATTACGGTCTCTGAACCTGGTACTTATACACTCCAAGATTTGAGTGGACAATGTAGTGGAGGAGTGATTGAGCCTTCGAGCTGTAGGGTCCAGTTGATTTCGCCTCCAGCGCTGGATATGACTGTTATTACCTTGAATGAGGGGTGAGTCCTACTACTTTTCGCGGCGATGCTAGCTGACAAGCAGTGCGATGGATATTGGTGTCAATGCTGTATTCGAATTCACCGGTACACCACCGTTTAGGGTTCACTGGACCGAGCAGCGAAAGGGATCCAGATTGGTGGAGCAGTCGAGGAAGTTCGACGCGCATCATGGAGAAGTTATCCTGCAACCCGAGCACGAGGGCCAGTACACCTATGTGAGTCTACACATACCTTGTAGATCTGAGCTAATAACAGACATTCAACGCCGTTAGCGACAAGCACTACTCTGACATCAAGCTGGACGAGAAACCCATCATCCAGACGGTCCATCCCCTCGCAAATGTTGATATCCCCGGTCTGCGAAATGGTATTACCCGCCGAAAGCTCTACTCGTGCTCTGGCGATAATATCGATATCGACCTTGAAGCCAAGGGTAATCCACCTCTTTCCCTCAATTACCTCCTATCATACGGGTCGAAATTCGAAAACAAGACTATCAATATTCAAGCGGGCCGATCGAAACTTGATGTGGTCGTTCCTAAAGAACTCAATTCTGAGAGTGGAGCTTCTGGAAAGCTTTCGGTGACATTACTATCGATTCAGGATGGTGATGGTCGAGTCCGGAAATTACCTGCACCAACTGTCGAAGTTGACATTCACCGTCAGAAACCTACTGTCCGCTTCGCCAAGGCTGGCAGGGTAGTCATTACAGAAGGAGATTCAGCACAAGCGCCATTACGCTTAACGGGCGATGCACCTTGGGAAGTCACTTACTCGTTGAATGGCGGTGAATCAAAGAAGGTCAATCTACGAGACGCCAATAATCATTTGACACTCAACGATGCGGGAATCTACCGACTGGTCGAAGTCAGGGACGCAAATTGTCCTGGTACCGTCGCTATGGATGATACGTTCGAAATTGCCTACAAGCCCCGACCTAGGGTTGAGATTGTTGAAAGCAGTGCTATCTCACGTGTTGGGGGAACGTACAAGCACAAGGGATTCTGTACGGGTGGTGAGGATCAGGTCGCTTTGCGTTTCAATGGTGAGTCCAGCTTTAATTCTCAGTGCTGACAATGCAGGAGAAGGACCGTACGAAGCCTCTTACCGATACACCACAGCTGGACATACTAGTCGACATACTCTCAAGTCGGCACAGGAGACGGGTATCTTGCACCTCAACACTGAGCCAGGACAACATCGATACGATTTTACCGAACTCAAAGATATCAACTACGCCAACAACCCAATTCAGCTATCGGTCCAACATGACGTCTACTCCAGACCTTCAGCTTCATTCATCAAATCCAACTCCAAACCTCTATGTCTTGATCAAGAGCTCAAATCAGACGCTAAGATCAGATTGGAAGGTCAGGCGCCATTCACTATCAATCTCGCTGTCAGGAAACCAGCTTCTAGCAGAGTCGTGTCGCATAGGGTTACGACCAATGATAATGAGTGGACATTGGATCTACCACTCCCAGTCAAGGAGATTGGGCGATATGAAGTCTCCATCGTCTCAATGTCGGATGTCTCGGATTGTGAGCAGATTGTTCACGAGACTGATAAGCTCGTTACGACCGTGGAAGTCGTCGAGTCAGCCAGGATCGTTCCGGTATCGCAGAATAGGGATCTTTGCGTTGGGGACAACTTGGACTTCCTGCTTCAGGGTAAAGCTCCTTGGACTATCGAGTAAGTTATATCCATCATTTGATTCTGATCGAACTCAAGAGTAGATATGAGTGGCTCAAGAAGAAACATACCGTCACCTCGTCCGCTTCGAGATTCTCGAGGTATGCGGAATCACCTGGAAACTTCTCTATCCACTCTGTTGCGCTCAAGGACAACCAGGTCAGTCTACTTCGCCAGGTGGATCCATAGCTGATTGTGTAGTGTAAGCGCAAAGTCGATGATCTCCTGCGCATCGTCCACCCTCTCCCATCTGTCAAGATTCAAGAGGGTCTAGTGCACCTCCGAGAAGGTAAGCACCCCTTTGGTCACAAGAGCTAACAAAGCAGGAGACGACCCAGCATCATTCAGCGTTCATTTCACCGGAACACCACCTTTCACATTCACATACACCCGCTCCCAGCTTGTCGGATCACGTACAAAGATCCTCGATACGCAAACTGTCACCGATATCATGGAGAGGGATTATACGATCTCTTCATCGTTGGAAGGAGATTACGAGGTCACGAGTGTCGCTGATAAATGGTGTCGATATCCACCTTTGACAAAAGGTAGGAATGAAGTTTGAGTATCCTTACAAACAAGAGATGAGAAGGAGGAAGAGATGGCTTAGCCTAACTAGATGTTAACGACATGCATGCATATTCACACCAAGGTCTGAGCGGGGGCAAGGGGGCCTCCGGGATTGCCGAGATCTATTGCCCCTTTCTTGTGCCTGAGATGAAAAGTGACTGACCGAGGACCCGAAAGGTAATGAGGCGACTGTCCCATAACATACGAGCTGGAGTAATCGTAAGTTATACATCTGGCCGGTATGAGCGCTACCCAAACGATTCAGCAGGAAGAGATCGAGCTGCGGACGCCCGGTCCGACTTCATCTTCTTCCAAAACATTCAACTTTTCCGAAGCGACTCCGGCTCAGTCGACCACCAACCTACATTCGGCCGAAAGAACTCGTGTGAGGAATCCTTCTGAAAGCCCGGAAAGGGGGCCTGATGATGAGCCTTCGGAGGGCGCTGTTGAGCAAGCTCCGGAGGGCGGATATGGATGGGTGGTAGTTGCCGCCTGTAGTGTTGCCATGTAGGTCATTCTATTCAATGTGCTATTTAACAGCGATGGGCGGTTGAGCTGATAGCCAGGTTCTTCTTTTCCGGCTCCTCATACTCATTCGGAGTCATTCAAGCGGCTCTCGTTCGACAAGGTCTAGCCCCGCCTTCCACATTAGCTTTCGTCGGATCACTAGCGGCTTCATGTTTGTCGGTATTTGCCATTCCCAATTCGAAATTGATTCGACACTATGGCGCCAAGAAGGTTTTGCTGGCCGGAGCTACTTTATTGGGATTAGGGATGATCTCGGCATCTTTCGCCGTCAAGAATGTTGCTGCTTTGTTTGTGACTAGTGGGGTGATTACTGGAATTGGAGGTAGTATGATATACCTCGTAAGTCACCCTAGCCGATCAAGTCTGCGAGCAAAGCTGATCTTTGTAGCCGGCAGCTACTCTTCCCAATCAGTACTTTGTCAGAAAGAGGGGTTTGGCTATTGGAATTGTCACTGCTTTTGGCGGTTTAGGCGGTGGGGTCATCGCTTTGCTCCTTGGATATCTTATCGAGAAAGTCGGGGTGGCATGGTGTCTTCGGATCTTGGGGCTAGCGACGCTGGCATGTGTGATCCCTGCTATTCTCTTCATTAAAGAGAGGCCTGGAAGAACAAGTCAGTCTACCGTCGATTGGTAAGTCCAAAGTCATTCACCATGAAATCGGGGGCTCATGACGCAGGCGCCTGTTCAAGGATTTACGGTTTGCGACTATCTTTGTCGCCTCGGCTATCGCAACATTCCCACTTATGGTCCCACCATTTTTCCTGCCTCTATACGGCACTGAATTCGGCTTGTCCACCTTGTCGTCTGCAGCGCTGGTATCTGGATTCAACCTATCCTCGGCACTTGGTCGAGTCCTATTCGGGCAATTGGCGGATTACATTGGTCCAGTGAACGCCCTAATTTTGGCGATGATCTGCAATGGTTTCGCCTTGTTGGTCTTATGGCCAGTCAGTATGTCCCTGGCACCGTTGATTGTCTTTGTCATCGTATCAGGAATTTCAGCAGGTAAGTAAATCACAAAGGATGGAATTAACGAATAGGGGCATTCTTTTCACTTATGCCAACCACCGTTGCTTCCCTTACCGATCCTGCAATCATGGCATCCGGTTTCGGTCTACTCGTGACGGGTTGGGGAGCTGGTTACCTACTCGGCCCACCAATTGCCGGATACCTCCTACAGGCTACAGGAGGTGAATCAGCTGGAATCGCAGCTTACCGCCCTGCCATGTTTTACTCGGGTAGTCTTACCGTCGCGAGTTGCCTCATGATTATCGGAATGAAGTTCAAGACAGCCAAAAGCCTGCGGAAGAAGATGTAGATTGAAGAGATTTTGAATATCTGGTTGAATATGCATGCTAAGCATACCGTGAATTATGTACACGCCGGTACCAGAGGGGTGAAAACGTTCCGATCCATCTTGACCAAAGCTGGATACTCGACCTGAACATCAGCTGACGCTATGACCCATTCGCAAGATGACTTACCATTTGTGTTTCCGGGCATTGTACGCCCAGCAAGGCAAAGATCTCCTTCAGCTGTGCTTGCAAGCTCGAGCGCCAAGCTGTATCTGCACTTCTCTCGTCCATTCCACGATCACGGAGATTGACCGCAAGTATACCGCAGACATGGATGATCTGGCCGCGCCATCTCGATATGCGGCCTGTTTGCGCTATAGTCTTCATGACCAGCAGCAGTGCCGTGAGATTTGCCGAGAAGTGTTGTTCGACGGCTGGCGTAGGTGTATACTGGAGTGGACCTAGTAAGGAGGGGATGATGATCTTTGACGTCAGTACAGTTCATGAATCAGACGGAGTACACACCTTGAGCCACCTGACGATTCCGCTTCCCATCACTTCGCACATCAGATCCAGCTGATGGGCGATGTTTATCAATACCGGTCGTCCCTCTATGCCTGGAGGCGCATATGTCCAACCCCTGATTATCGATTTTTCCATGATTTCGCTTAGTCTCTCTGCTCGCTTGACCCCTTGTGTCGTCTTGGAAATGAGATTGAGTGCGAGCGGCAGGACATGCGGTAAAGGCGGATTGGCGTGTAGCGATAGCGTATGTATAGTCGAGTGGAGTAGTAATCGATCCAATCCCATGCGCTTCATAATTTCCGCTGGGAATCGGTCCACCCATGTTTGTAGTACCCTACACCCTCTTCCCCTCCAGGCGGGTTCAAAGTCGTCCATAAGTGTTAGAGTCGGTGGTAGGATCAACCCAATTTTCGGCTCGAGCATATCGTCCGGTAGCTGAGCAATAGCCCACGAGAGGCAATTGTAACAACCCCAAGCTGCTGGTAGCTTGAATGATTGGTGTGCTGTGTCTTGGAAATCAAGATGGGCATCTGCTCCGCCAGCCGGACGTGAGAGAGCTCTCGAATTTGCTGGATTTATTGATGGGTGTGGGTTTGAGAAGAGCTTCCGTATTGGATTCTGCAGTAGGTAGAGGGCTATAGCTGTACGGTCGACATGTTCCGTGATACCTTCCATCAGCTTCCGACAAGATCCTACACTTACGATCTATACGTTCTCGAATGCCTGGCGAGGTGAATCCATCTACGCCGTATAATCGGGTGATGGGGTACATGATATTCCCTTGTTCCTCCAATTCCAGCATATCCCACCCACTACCTCGCAATTTCGACTCGATCTGGTCCAGTGTGCGTGTGACTTCTTGTTGGTATGTTTCGACCCCTTCTTCAGCTACGCTAGTCAGCTAAGGCTTCCTAACTGTACGCACGTATATCACCACCCATGAAACTCGTCAACAGCTCCTCGGGCAAAGCAAGTCGGCCCGCAAGCTCCCTCATAACCTCACCAAAGCTAGGTCCAGATCTTGATGGCCCAGCCTCATCCTCTTGTATCTCCTCTATAAGCGGCATATCTGTATAATGGGTGATGATAATTGCATTGTCATGTGTAATCCTGGACCAGTTGACAAAGTAGGTGATTGGAGACCCCACATTCCCCAATTTGTGAATGAATTGAGCTTTGACCGGCAGACCGGTGTATCTAACAATCAATAACCCCTTTCCTTCCTATGCACTCACTCTTGTATTGTAGATAGCTGTAGGGCAGCTGGACCTATGCTTCTTGTGTCTCTTGTCTATCTTGTGACTTGTCATGAAGTTTGGAGCAGCGTATCAAGATGAGGGCGAGGAAGAGTATCCAAAATATCTATGTGATAAAGTGAGTTTCTGTTTATGGAGTAGCAACCAATACTGAGGCTTTAGTATGCGCTTTTGGTTTCCTCGTCACTAAAGCTACCCGCGTCTATGCCGAAAGATTACACGCAGATCTCCTCGACGAACCTTACAGTCCAGGTGATCTGTGAACACCTATACTTTTTGATCAACGATTACCCCCATTTCTTCATTCGACTAGTTGATGAGTGGTTAGTATTCGAAGCGGAAAATGAACAGGCGAAACTTCTAGAAGATGCACGATTTGGGACTACCTATCCAAGCCGGTCTCGAACGCAAAGGGAGCTTCACCCTCGTATCAGATTTGAGCGTAGGGTCAAGGACACCCTAAGTGAGGCTAGGAAGGCTTTCGAAGGTCTATCAATAAGCGATAGGAAGTGGTATCTATATACGGAAGCTGGTCAATGTAAAGCGGATAGGCTATGTGAGGTGAGACACAAAGAGGTCGAGAGTGACGATGATTCCGAAGGTAAGTCCCATGCGTCAGGCCGTATTGACGTATAGACGAGATGTACTGGCGAGATCCGTGCCCCTCACCTTCGCCCGCTCAGAAACCACCAACTCCTGTATCGAACCCGACTTCGCCTTGTAAACGATCTAGCGACTCGAGGAAAGATGGCGAAAACTCCAAGAGAAGTCGTACCAACGCCACTCCCTCTCCAATCTCCACACGATCCCGATGCATGACATCCGAAATCTTTGGCTCAGCCTCGAGGCGGAATAGGGATATCACTGCGATGGGTATAAGCCCCCTTCCGACCTTCCCGGATTTCGACTTCTCGCGAGAACCCATGGGCGATTCACCCTCGTTTTTGGCCAAACCCTCTTTGACGATTTCGTCTAGATCGGCAACTACGAGCCGCATCGTCACTCCCCCAACCCCACCAGAGGTCGATCTTGATTCAGGGACCCCTTTGAACGAGCTGAACATCAACGATATCTACGAGGACGATGATTGGCAGTGAATACCCTCAGACCTAGGGGATCCCCATACCCCTACAAGGCCTGGGTCACCTGCTCTCGAGCTCGATCAATTCACGGAGATATTCGACATCCCGGTAGCCGATGAAGACGCTTGGAAACCTGTACTCGCCCGTCCCGAGGAAGAACGAACCGTCCTGGTACATCCCAGTAGTCAGCATCAACAGCTGTTCTGGCAACGTGATGTCAGATTTCACGTTCAATGGGAACTACAGAGGCGGATGGCTCAGCAGAATATCGTTGGCTGGGAGGACCTCAACGTCTCGGATCTCGTCATCCTACAGGGCAGTGTGGCCGAAGCACTCCCAAAGATTGATTTGGTCATGCAGGCTGGCGCACAGCGGGCTGTCTGGAAGCAAGAAGACGAGCTAGGCACTCGCCTGACAGTCTCGACATTGAGATCTCGCGAATCAGAAATTACCAAAATCCTCCAGAGTCAACCCTATACCGGTAGTGACGCGGTCAGACGGATGTGTACCGAGGCGGATCGAGAGGAGAGATCCATCAGGGCGCAGGATGGAAAAGGCAGCTACTCGGATGACCCGGACTGGAAATACGGCGGAAAGTTGATCTACACCGTATACATCCGACCCGTAGAGAAGGAGAAGAAAGGTCGACCAGCAGCAGATAGCAGATCACGCATCGAGCTGCATCGCCAGATCGAGACAGACCCACCCACTCAACTCGCCTTCTCGATGGAATTACGACCCCCTACCATGACCGGAAAATCGTTCCATCTGGCTCGGAAATATGGCTCGCGCCG
>Ga0308160_10007482_pt1 | contig 10855 bp, 9 predicted proteins | sample PhyFR1_FD_201036 | JGI IMG/M metagenome (GOLD analysis project Ga0308160, IMG submission 201036) | Phyllosphere microbial communities from UC Gill Tract Community Farm, Albany, California, United States - DLSLF.R1 | ecosystem: Host-associated > Plants > Phyllosphere > Unclassified | place: USA... | reverse complement strand
GCCTTGGCGATGTTGCGCGGCTGCCAGTTGACCGCCGACGTCGAATGTTCCATCAGCAGCCAGGGCTTGCCCTGCGCCCAGCCGCGGGTGAGGTCCGCCGTCGCCGCGAGCTCCTGATAGTTCCGCAGGTCCTCGGCGATCAGGTAGTGGTCGTTGGAGACCACGTCCATGTGCTCGGACCAGCGCCAGTAGTCCACCGGCTGGTGCAGGCCCATGTTGAAGCCCATGAAGTTGGTGGTGACCGGGTGCTCCGAGTGGGAGCGGATGATCTCCGCCTCTGCCTTGTAGCACTCGAGCAGTTCGTCGGAGGAGTAGCGGGCGAAGTCCAGCTGTTGGGTGGGGTTGACCCAGGTGCCGGAGGTGCGCGGCGGCAGGATCTCCTCCCAGTCGTAGTAGCGCTGGGACCAGAACGCGGTGCCCCAGGCGGCGTTGAGCCCGTCCAGGGTGCCGTAGCGGTTCTTCAGCCAGACCCGGAAGCCAGCGGCGGCGCCGTCGGAGTAGTCGGGCTGGTTGTGGCAGCCGTACTCATTGTGTACGTGCCACATGACGACGGCGGGGTGGTCCTTGTAGCGGGTGGCGATCTGCTCGGTCAGGGCGGCGGCGGCCCGGCGGTAGTCCGGGCTGGAGGCGGCGAACGCCTGCCGGGAACCGTAGCTGTGCCGCACGCCGTCGGCCGTCACGGGCAGGGACTCCGGGTACTTGTGGCTGAACCACGGCGGCGGGGAGGCGGTGGCGTTGGCCAGGTCCACCCGGATGCCGTTCTCGTGCAGCAGGTCCAGGACCCGGTCCAGCCAGCCGAACTCGTACTCGCCCTCGGACGGCTCCAGCAGGGACCAGCTGAAGATGCCGACGCTGACCAGGTTCACGCCGGCCTCGCGCATCAGGGCGACGTCCTCGGCCCAGGTCTCCTCCGGCCACTGCTCCGGGTTGTAGTCGCCGCCGAAGGCCAGCTGCGGGGCGCCCTCGGAGCCGAGGCGGGCGGTGATGTAATCCATGGAGGCCCTGGGGGGCTTGGTGCTGTTGTCCACAATTATCCTTTGCTGGAGCCGAGGGTCAGGCCGGCCACGAAGTGCCGCTGGAGCAGGAGGTAGATCACCAGGGCGGGGATGGCGGTGATCATGGCGCCGGCGGCGATGAGGTTGTAGTTGGAGAGGAACTGGCCCTGGAGGTTGTTCACGGCGGTGGTCAGGGGCAGCCGGTCACCGCTCTGCAGGAACAGCAGCGGCCAGAAGAAGTCGTTGTAGATGAAGATGACTTCCAGGGTGCCCATGGCGGCCAGCGCCGGCCGGCACAGCGGGAGGATGATCTCCCAGTACTGGCGCCAGATGCCGGCGCCGTCCACCAGGGCGGCCTCGGTCAGTTCCGGGGAGAGGGCCTTCATGTAGTTCGAGAGCACGAAGGTCACGAAGCCGATCTGGAAGGCGGTGTCCACGGCGATCACGCTGATGTAGGTGTTGAGCAGGCTGCCGGAGTCGCTGACGCTGTACGGCAGCGGGAGGAGCTTGAACATCTCGAACAGCGGGGCGGCGAGGACCTGCGGGGGGAGCAGGTTGCCGGCGGTGAACATGATCAGCAGGGTGACGTTGAACTTCCAGCTGACCCGGCTGACCGCGAACGCCATCATGGAGGCGAAGAAGAGCACCAGGATGACGGAGGGGATGGTGATCAGGGCCGAGTTCCAGGCGTACTGGGCGAAGCCGCCCTGGGTCCAGGCCTGGACGAAGTTGTCGAAGTTGAAGGACCCGCCGAAGCTGAAGTAGCCGTACTTGTCCGTGTCCGCCTTGGGCCGGAGTGCGGTGAAGACGGTCCAGGCCAAGGGGATCAGCCACATCACCGCGAGCACGCTCAGGAAGATGTGGAGGCCGAAGCGGGGCTTGTTGCGCTTGCCGGCGCTCTGGCTCCCGGCTCCCGCGGCGGCGCCGCGCCGTGACGGTGCCCGGCCCGCCGGGCGTGCGTCCGTAGGCTGTGCGATGCTCATGCCTCTTTGTCCTTTCCAAAGGCCCGGGACAGGTAGAACGTGATGGGTACCAGCGAGATGACCAGCAGGATGACGGCCAGGGCCGAGCCGACGCCGATCACCTGGCCCTCGCCGACGAGGTTCTGGATCACCAGGGCGCTGATCAGTTCCAGGCCGTTGGTACCGCGGTTGATGACGTACACGATGTCGAAGGCCCGGAGGGATTCGATCACGGTGATGACGATGATGATGACGTTGACCGGACGCATCGCCGGGAAGATCACCCGGAAGAAGGTCTGCACGGCGTTGGCGCCGTCGATCTGGGCCGCCTCGCGGAGCGTGGGGTCCACGCCCTTGAGGCCGGCCAAATAGAGGATCATGACGTAGCCGGCGTGGCGCCAGGTCGCGGCGATCAGCGCGGCCCAGATGTTCACGCCGGAGTCACCGAACCAGTCGACGGCCTGGGGCGTGCCGGCGGTGCCGAGCAGGAAGTTCAACAGACCGTTGTCCCGGTTGTAGAAAAGCTGCCAGATGACGCCGATCAGGGCCAGGGAGAGCATCACCGGGGTGAAGAAGATGCTCTGGTAGATCCTGGTGCCGCGGATGTTCTGGTCCAGCAGGATGGCCAGCAAAAGCCCCAGCGGGGTGGCGATCACGGCCAAGAACACCAGCCACAGCACGTTGTGCTGCACGGCCGGCCAGAACGGCGGGTAGTTCTGGGCGATGAAGTCGTAGTTGCTGACGCCCGCCGGCTTGATGTCGTCCAGGCTCAGGCCGTTCCACCGGGTGAAGGACAGGGCCGCCGAAAGCAGCGTGGGGATCCAGACCAGAACCAGCTGGATCAGGGTGGGCAGTCCCACCATGAAGGCCAGGACCCACTTGTCGCGGCCGGAAAGGCGGCGGACCCGCCCCGCCCGGGCAGCGGCTGGACGCCGTGCCCCGGCGGGGCTCGTTTTGGATGGTGTACTCACAAGAACATTTCCTTAGTGCCGATGAAAGGGCCCTGGCAGCGCTACTGCGCGGCGTAGAGGGACTTGGCCTGGGCTTCCAGGTTCTTGACGTCCACGTTGCCGTCCTTGATGAAGGACTGCAGCGCGGGGATCATGACGTTGTTCGCCATGGCCGGGAGCGCGTCACGGTCGAAGAACTGGCTGATGCTCTTGGCGTTGGTGATCACGTCTGCCATCTTCTTGGTCAGCGGCGTGAACTTCGAGGTGTCCGAGCCCTTGGCCGTGGCGATGTTGGAGCTGTCCACGGAGGCGTAGACGTCCTGGCCCTCGGGGGTGCCGAGGTAGGCGAGGAAGTCCTTGGCCGACTGGTTCTGGCCGCCCTTCTTGGAGAGCAGGAGACCGTCGATGGGGGCTTCGACGGCGTCGCGGCCTTCCATCGCCAGCTCCGGGAAGGGGAAGAAGTCGATGTCCGCGGCCACGGTCTTGTCCGTGTACTGCTGGGTGAGGAAGGAGCCGAGCAGGTACATGCCGGACTTCTTGTCGCCAAGGTTCTTGGCGGAGTCCTGCCAGGTCATGCCGAGGGCGTTCGGGTTCTGGAACGGCAGCATGGCCTTCCAGGTGTCGAAGACGTCGCTGACCTTCTTCTGGTCCCAGGATTCCTTGTGCGCGGTCAGGTCCATGTGGAACTGGTAGCCGTTCAGGCGCATGTTCAGGTAGTCGAAGGTGCCCATGGCCGGCCAGCCGTCCTTGTCGGCGAATTCGATCGGGATGAGCCCGTCGGCCTGCATCTTCTTGCAGAGGGCCAGGAGGGCGTCGTACGTGGTGGGGACCTCGTAGCCCTTCTCGGCCCAGAGGCTCTTCCGGTAGAAGAAGCCCCACGGGTAGTTGTAGTTCGGGACGAAGTACATCTTGCCGTCGGCGCCGGTGGAGGCCTTCTTCATGGCGTCCGAGTAGTTGCCGCCGATCTTCTCCCAGACGTCGTCGATCGGGGCGAGCAGGCCCTTGCCGGCGTAGTACTGCATGCGGTAACCGGCGAACCAGGTGAAGGTGTCGTCCGGGCTGCCCTGCAGGTAGGTGTTGATCTTGTTCTGGAAGTCGTTGTGCGGAACCGTGTTGGTGGTGACGGCGATGCCGGACTTCTTGGTGAACGCGTCGGTGACGGCCTTGTACGCGGCCTTGGGCACCTCGTCGGACGAACCGGAACCGAAGGTGACCGTCTTGTTGCCGCTGGCGGCGGGTCCGCTGCCGCCGGTGCAGGCGCTGAGCAGGGGCGCCCCGGCGAAGGCGACGGCGCCGGCACCGAACGTCTTCAGCAGCGTCCGGCGGTCCCACCCGCCCTGGCTGGAGGCCCGGCGCAGAGCGTCTTCGTGCATGGTCATGATTTCTCCTTTGAAACAGTGCGGGTGGTGTGAAGCAGCTCACATGATTATTCATCATAATCGCACAATAAGGAACGTCAACAGGCAAAAAAGCACATTTTGTTACGTGCTGGGAACATGCTGAAGGTCCGCCCGGGGGACGCAAGGGGGCGGTGGGCTGTGGAGCCGGTTAGCGGCCGAGGTGCCGGACCGACGCGACGGCGCCGAGTTTGTCCGGATTGCGTACCAGGTACAGCCCGGTGACGTGTCCGCCGTCGGTCTCGATCACGACGGCGAGGTCCGCGCGGCCGCCGCTGGAGATGACGATCGCGGGCATCGCGTTCAGGACAGCGGGCTCCACCCGCATGTCAGGGAGCGGCTTGCCGGCGAGGCCGAGCAGGAAGCGGGCAATGTTTTCCGCGCCCACCACCGGGCGGCGGGCGGCCGAGACCTTGCCCCCGCCGTCGGAGAGCAGGACGGCACCGGGGGCCAGGACATCCATGAGGGCCTGCACGTCGCCGCCCATCGCGGCGGCAATGAACTGGTCCGTGACGTCTTTCCGGTCCCGGGCGTCGACGTCGAAGCGCGGGGTGCGCCGGGCCACGAGCTCCTTGGCGCGGTGGACCAGTTGGCGGACCGCGGCCGGTGTCTTGCCCGTCGCCCCGGCGATCTCCTCGTAGGGGAAGTCGAAGACCTCCCGGAGGATGAAGGCGGCCCGCTGGTCCGGGGAGAGGCTTTCGAGCACTACGAGCATGGCGAAGGAGAGCGAGTCGGCGAGGACGGCGTCGTCCGCGACGTCCGGGAGGGTGGCCACCGGCTCCGGCAGCCAGGGGCCGACGTAGTCCTCGCGCCGCCGCCGCGCACTCCGCAGGGCGTTCAGCGCCTGACGGGTGACGATGGTGGCCAGGTACGCCCGGGGATTGTCGATGCCGTTCGGGTCCGTGGCGGACCATTTCAGGTAGCTCTCCTGGAGCACGTCCTCGGCATCCGCGGCCGTGCCGGTGATCTCGTAGGCGATGGTGAACAGCAGTGGGCGGTGGTCGGCGAAGGTCCGGTGGCTGTCCATGGCGTTACCGCACCCCGGCGGCGGGTTCGGGCAGCGCCGTCTTCGGTCCGCGGGGCCAGGTGAAGGAGCCGGGCCGGCGGGACTCGGCCCGGAGCCAGGACACCGTCATCCGGCATACCTGTTCCTTAGCCAGTGCCGCCAGCGGGCCGCGGAGCACCGGTCCGCGGGGCTGGTCCCCGGCGGTGACGGGCTGGATGAGGCCGGCGCCGCGGCCCAGGCTGACGCAGCGGAGCAGGTAGCCGGCGGACACCGGGGTGGTCCCGCCGCCGTCGAGGTGGGCGGCAATGCCGTCGGCGGCCTGGGCGCCCAGCGGCAGGGACGAGGCGCAGCTCATCCGCAGGTGCCGGCCCTCCGGGCCGGCGACCCGGACGGCGTCGCCGGCGCCGAAGATGTCCGGGTGGTCCGGGCACGCGAGGGACGAATCAACCAGGAGCCGGCCCTGCGGGTCGGTGGGCAGGCCGCTGTCCCGGGCCAGGGGCGGCACCGAGAAGCCGGCCGCTCGGATGGTGCACGCCGAGGGCAGGACCGCGCCGCCGGAGGTAGTGAGGGTGGACTCGTCGCAGGACCGCACGTCGGTATTCTCCACCACCTCGACGCCGAGCCGGGCCAGCCGGGCCCGGACCGCACGCGCGCCGGAGGGCGTCAGGTCCCCGCCCACCACCCCGCGGGTCACCAGGCGCAGGCGCAGGCGCAGGTGCCGGTGGCTTTCGGCGATTTCGGTAACGACCTCGAGCCCGGTCAGCCCGGCACCCACCACGCTGACGGTGCTGCCCGGGGCCAGGCTGCGCAACCGGGCCCGGAGTCGGGCGGCCGAAGGGGCGTCCTGCACGCCGAAGCCGCAGCCGGCGTCGTCCCCGGTGCCGGCTGCTGCCGGGGCGTGGCCGCTGCCGACGGCGTACAGCAGCGCGTCGTAGGCCAGGGGAGCCGGGCTGCCGGCGAGGTGCACCAGCCGCTTGGCCGGATCGATCCGCATGGCGCTGTCCCGGACCAGGTCCACCGCGGGGTTCAGGAGGGACCCGAGCGGAACGGCAGCCGAGGCCCTGGTCCCGGCGGCCACCTGATGGAGCCGGATCCGCTCGATGAAGTCCGCCGCCGGGTTGACCACGGTGACCCGGACAGCCGGGGTGCGGCCTGCGAGCCGGTTGGCGGCCATGACGCCGGCGTAGCCGGCCCCGAGAATGAGAACGCGCTGTGCTGCCATGTCTAACTCCTGTCCGAAGAACCGTTGTTAAACACCAGACACCGCCGGCGCCCCGGGTGTGACAGCCGGGCGGTTATTCGCAGGCGATACCGTCGCCGTCGCGGTCCAGCTTGCTGCTGTAGCCGGGCTGGCCGCGGCGGAGAGGAGCGGCGCCGGCGGCCCGCACGGCCGTGCAGTTGGCGTAGTACGCCGTGGCCGGGGCCGCGGGGACGACGGCGGCGGGCGCCGGTGCGGGGGCTGCCTGGACGGGAGCCGGTGCGGGAGCGGGCTGCACGGGGGCCGGCTGCGCCGGGGCTGCCTGGGCGGGGGGTGCCGTGGCCGGGGCGGGGGCCTGCTCGTTCGTCGGGGCCAGGGCGCCGGGGCAGTCGCCCAGCACCCGGGCCATGGCGTCGTGCTCGGCCTGGGTGACCCAGAGCGAGTAGGTGGCCTTGACCGAGATCTGCCGGGCGACGTACTCGCAGCGGTACGCCTTGTTCGGCGGCAGCCAGGTGGCGGCGTCGCCGTCGCTCTTCTTCGTGTTGGTGGGACCGTCGACGGCGAGGAGGTTCAGCGGGTCGTTCGCGAGGGCGAGGCGCTGGGCCGCGCTGAGCTGCTGGGCGCCCTTCTGCCAGGCGTCGCTGAGCGCCACGACGTGGTCGATCTGGACAGCTGAGCTGGTGCTGCTGCCGCGCACGAAGGCGATCGCCGCAGCGGTGTAGGGGTCGTTCAGGGTGCCGGAGAGGACCACGCAGTCGTGGGTGCCCGGCTTGAGGGCGGTCCCGGTCAAGTCGCGGCGGAGGATGTCGTTGCGGGTGTCGCAGCCGTTGCGGTCGACGTCGGCCCAGGCCTGGCCGAACTGGTCGCGGGAGTACCCGGTCTTGGGTGCGCGGCCCTTGACGGGCAGGGTGGCGAGGACGTCCAGGGCCTTGCTGGCGAAGGCGGGCTGACCGTGCGGTGCCGTGGCCCCGGCGCTGCCGACGGCCGGTACGGTGTCCGGGTCCAGCGGGTTGTCCGGGTCCGCCGACGGCGACGGCGTGGCGGTCGGGGACGGGGACGCGGTAGTGGCGGCGGTGGTGTGGACCGCTGCCGGGACGGCGTCGGCGGCCGGCGGGGCGGGCCCGCCGCACGCGGTGGTGGAGACGAGCACCAGTCCCGCGATACCGCAGGCGATCCAGTCGATGACGCCGCGGCGTCCCTTGGCTGCGGCGCGTGCGCCGTCGTCGTTCCTGCCCATGATCCTGCTTCCCCCGGTGTGCTGCCTGATGCGTGGCCGCGAAAGGCCGTCCCCAGCATAGTGGCGGTGGGTCCGGCGCCCGCGATGCCACGCCGCTCAGGCCAACAGCAGGGCCACCCCGATCATGGCGGGGACGGCCACCACCGTGGTGATCAGCACGGTGTCCTTGGCCACGGTGAGCCCGGTCCGGTACCGGGTGGCGACGACGAAGACGTTCTGGGCGGTGGGCAGGGCGGAGGTGACGACGACGGCGAACAGGGCCTGGCCGTCCAGCCCGAGGGCGAAGCGGGCGAACAGGAACGCCAGCGCCGGGTGCACGACGAGCTTGAAGCAGCTGGCCAGCACCGTGTCCACTTGGCGGCCCGCGGCGGCGTGCAGGGGCCGCGAGCCGTTCAGGCTCATGCCGAAGGCCAGCAGCATGGCGGGGATCGCGGCACCGCCAATCAGATGGATTGGCTGCAGCACCAGCTCCGGGATCTGCACGCCGGTGCCTGCCACCACCAGCCCGAGCGCGGACCCGACGATCATCGGGTTGCGCAGGATCATCAGGAGGAAGCTCAGCGGGGTGGTCCTGTGGCCGCTGGTGGTGGCGTCCAGCAGGATCAGGAACAGCGGCGTGAAGAACGCGAGCTGGAAGATCAGCAGCGGCGCGACGTAGCCGGCGTTGCCGAGGACGAAGACGGCGATGGGGATGCCGAGGTTGGCCGAGTTGGCCAGGGAAGCGCTCATCGAGGAGACCAGGGCCTCCGGCAGCGGCCGCTTGAGCACAAAACGGACCAGCGCGAAATACAGCGCCGCGGTGGCGACGGCCCCGACGGCGGTGACCAGCAGTGGGGCGGCAAAGACCTCGTTGAGCCTGGCCTTGCTGAGGGTCTCGAACAGCAGGGCGGGGCTGGCGACAAAGAAGGTCAGGGCGCTCAGGACGGAGCGGGCGTTCTCGCCGAGGATGCCGCGGCGGCCGACGACCATACCGACCAGGATGATCGACCAGACGACGAAGAAGCCGGCCAGGACGCCTAGCATCCGGCCGGTTCCGGGGTCAGGGGGCGGGGCGGCTTCAGCTCAGGGCGGCGTTGTTCAGCGCATGCGGCGGCCGGAGGATCCCGGCGGTGTGGCCTTCTGCGGGGTCGTTGCCGATCTGCACCACACGGTTGTCCCGGTCCACATGGACCACGGTGGGCGTGAAGGCCTTGGCCTCCTCGGTGGTCATCTGGGCATAGGTGATGAGGATGACGATGTCGTTCTCGTGCATCAGGTGGGCGGCGGCCCCGTTGATGCCGATGACGCCCGAACCGCGCTCGCCGGCGATGGTGTAGGTCTCCAGGCGCGCACCATTGGTGACGTCGACGATGGATACCAGCTCGCCCGGCAGGATGTCCGCCGCTTCCAGCAGGTCCAGGTCCACGGTGACCGAGCCGACATAGTGAAGGTCCGCGTGGGTGACCGTGGCGCGGTGGATTTTGGACTTGAACATTGTGCGATTCATAACAGCTCCAGTCTAGCGCCGGGGCGCTCGGCCCGCTGTGAGCCAGGGAACACCCGCCCAGCCGCCGCCGTTCACTCGGACGGTGAGATCGAGGTCGCGGTCTGGGCCAGCACCTCGCGGGCGGCCAGGATCGCCGGCCGCTTCGCGCTTGACCGCCGGACCGAGGTGAAGACCGTCCGGTAGGGCCGGCCCGGCAGTTCGATCAGCCGGGCCGTGGTGCCCCGCCCGGTCCAGACCAGGTCCGGCATCAACGCCACCGCGTTGCCCGACTCGATCAGCCGGATCTGTGCCTGCAGGTCCGCGGTCTCGAAGCGGACGTCGGGTTCGAAACCGGCACTGCGGCAGGCCTGCTCCGCCCAGTGCCGGGACGCCGCGCCGCGCGGCTCCATCACCCACGGCATGCCGGCGGTGTCCGCGAGCGAGGCCGCCGTGGGCCGCCCGGGCGCGGCCGGCGGTACGGCCAGCCGGATGGCGTCCCGGGTCAGGCTGACCCGGTCCAGTTCGGCGTAGTGGGGCGCGGCGTGGCCGGGGTACTGCTCGGCGATGACCAGGTCGAAGTCCCGCGCCCAGGTCTCGTGCAGCGCCGTCTCCGGTTCCCGCTGGGTCATCTCGATCCGGACCTCGGGGTAGCTCTCGGTCATCCGGGTCAGGGCGTCCGGCATCAGCGCCAGGGCTGCGGACTGGAAGACGGCGATCCGCACGGTGCCCGTCACGGTAGTCAGCGAGGCGGCAAGGTCCGCTTCGGCCTGCTCCAGCGTCTCGAGCAGCTGGGCCGTGTGGGCCACGAGGACCTCCGCCTGCGGCGTCAGCTGGACCCGGCGGCCGGTCTTGCGGAGCAGCTCGACACCGGCTTCCTTCTCCAGCTGGGCCAGTTGCTGGGAGACCGACGACGGGCTGTACTGGAGCGCTTCGGCCACCTCGGCCAGGGTGCCGCGGATCTGGAGTTCGCGCAGCAACCGCAGCCGCCGGACATCGAGCATGACAATTCCTTGTGAATTCTAATGTTTATCGGTTAGGAGAAGTCACTTTATCTAATGGAATCCGGCTTGCATACTGAATCAATCATGTGACCCCCACCACGGGCGCCCGCCGCCGGCTGGGGCGGGGTCCACCCGACGCAGGAGACCGGAATGAGCACCAGCGACCTGACCAGATCGATCATGCGGCGCAAGCCGATCGACGACATCGAGGAAGAAAGCAAGCACAGCGGCCTGTTCAAGAGCCTGGGCCTCTGGCAACTGACGGCCATCGGCGTCGGCGGCATCATCGGCGTCGGCATCTTCTCCCTGGCCGGCCTTGTGGCGCACGGCAGCGAGAGCGAGCCCGGGGTGGGGCCGGCGGTGCTGTTCTCCTTCCTGATCGCGGGCCTGGCCTCCGCCGCGGCCGCCCTGTCCTACGCCGAGTTCGCCGGCATGATCCCGCGCGCGGGGTCCGCCTACACCTACGGGTACGTGGCGCTCGGCGAGGTGATCGGCTGGTTCATCGGCTGGGACCTGCTGCTGGAATACATCGCGATCGTGGCCGTGGTGGCGATCGGCATCTCCGGCTACTTCGACGCCTTCCTCTCCGGCATCGGGATCCACATGCCGGTCTGGATGACCTCCACCGTGGACGAGGGCAAGGG
>Ga0308160_10007481_pt1 | contig 10856 bp, 12 predicted proteins | sample PhyFR1_FD_201036 | JGI IMG/M metagenome (GOLD analysis project Ga0308160, IMG submission 201036) | Phyllosphere microbial communities from UC Gill Tract Community Farm, Albany, California, United States - DLSLF.R1 | ecosystem: Host-associated > Plants > Phyllosphere > Unclassified | place: USA... | reverse complement strand
GCAGTTGTTGGCCTGGAGTCGGTTTGGGTGACGATGGGGTAGTCGCGTTGGCGGAAGTAAGCTGCGAGCCTGTCATGTAGCCTAAGGAACTGCTTCCAGACCTATTGCCGGCCCTGGATATGGTCGATCTTTCGAAAGCGGACACCAGCGGATCTTCACCAGATCCGAGCACTAGCAAGGCTCCTGCAAGATCAGTCAAACCCGGTGTGTCAACGCTTCCCAAAGAGACTTGCCTTGTTGCCACCGCGTTTGAAGGCTCTCCTGCCAGCCTCCCTTGACGAGCCAAGGCACAAGATCCTCCCTAATACTTTCAAGATCCTTAGGATCCTTCGTCATCATCAGATCGAAGACCGCTCTTCGGAAGATGTAAACATGCGAGTCCTGCAAGGCAGTCGTCAACGTCAAAGTAGGATGTCTGTTCAAGTGCAAAGATCAGCGTGAATTGCGTATGCGCATGGTCTCCTTGATACTCGCTGAGCCAATAGGGACATGCGCAAAGCTAGATCGTCCTCTAGAGCCTCTAAAGGCTGGACCATCAACAGTTCCTCTTGGTGTCGGTCATAAGCAACAAGTACCGCTTCCGGGCCATCAGGATCTTTGAGCTCTAGCTCTGCCTTTTCGTACCACATCGACGTGACAAGGCTCCCCAGCTGATTTCTGTGTCGATGTATGAGTGCTGACAGGGTGATCGTCGAAGGTAAAGTTATGTCACAGGGGAGCACAATAAAGTCGGTCTGAATACGCCGAATGTGAACGTTGAATAGAGCATGTCAATCAAACTGTGCACGAGCGCCGGAGCGTCCGCAAACAACTGACCCGAAACCAGTCCCTCCAGCGTCGCAGAATCCGAGCAGTGCCCACTGCACCCGGGCTGCCAAGTCCGACCAATTCAACGCCTCCATCGCTATCTGTATCCGTGTCGTCTTCATTGTTCAACCCCAGTCTCCTTCGGGCATCTCCGCCCCTCGTGTTGAGCGCTGATGTACCGATCTTTTCGACATCTGTGTTCAACTCTGTCTGCTCCCCTCGCTCTGAGATGCCGTGCACTTCGACGTTGAACGAGGCTTCGTGCTTTGAGCCATGCCGCTGAGCTGAGTTGGCCTGCTTGCGATGAGGATCGACCCCGGAAATCCAGGTATTTCGAACGTGCTCAGACAGCATCGTCACTTCCCTATCGGGACAGAGAATCAGAATATCTGACGCCGTCCGTGTGACCGATGAGATTCTGAAGAAGGCTGATGTCGCGTTGATGGTCAAACTTACCTCGGACCCCGGCATTCTCGATCCAAGAGAGGACGCGATCGACCATTACGCCGTTGCCGATCGGCAGCAGCGCTTTGGGAGTACCATTGCTACCTTGTGTAAGAGGGTAAAGCCTTCAGCCCAGAAGAGATTATGCAAATCGTTTAAGGGACTTCATTCGACAAAGAGCGTGTACAGTGCGAGGTTCTTACGATTCACCATAACCACACAGGATCACTGCTTGGAAATCAGTCAACTCGTTCCGCCGGCCGTTGCGTGTACTAAAATATGTGTCAGCAGCACGAGAGGAGGCACCGAACATGGTGAGCTCTGTCTGAATGAGTCGCTAATTCTATTTTAATGGAGCAGCTGATGTGCTCAATCTGGAGAAGGATCTGAAGTCCGTTCATTTACAAATATCATCGCGACTACTGCCTACGAGTAGACGCTTCCGCGAACTCAAGCGCGGTACTTTTCACGTGATTACGTCTGTTCTGCATATATCTGTTTCGAGGGAATCAGTCGAATCTCAATCAGACAAAGCTTCGTCGATCGGGTCATACCTTGATCGTCTTGTCGGCTCCACCGGTTATCAGGCGTGTACCTGTCTTGTCAAACGTTGAGCAAAATACTCCCTGCATAACATAAACCGGGGTTTAGCACGCGTAAAATATGAAAACATGGAGCCGACCCACCGCTTCCGAATCGAGACTGCCACTCTGCGGAATATCAGTCAGATGCTGGAATGGCTTCCCGGTTTCGTAATCCCAAAAAGATAGCGATCCATTATCGCCTAATACCGCGCGATACCATTATGATAAGTGAGTGCTGATCGGTTCGAAGAAGCTGACTGGGCCTCACCTCCAGAGAAAAGGACCCCATCATCATTTACGCTCAACGTGTTGATGATCGCTTCATGTCCGGGGAAGTTGTGCACAAACGTGCCTTCGGGACATTTCCATTTCTTGATGCTGAATGCCGTCAAAGTCGTGTGCTCTTAGCTATCTCCAGTCGAACATGGGATAAAGTCTGCTACGCACTTGTTTCCTCCTGCGCTGGCTGATGCAAAAGTATACTCATGCGGTGCAATGGCGAGGGCTCGTACGCTTTTCTTATGATGAGTGAGGGTAGTCATGGTCTTGCCCGCAGCCAAGTCCCAGAGCCTACATTGTTTGAAACCTCAATATTGCTTAGCCTGGGCAGGTAGAGACGTACTCACCGGACGGTACTGTCCATACTAGCGGTGATCACCTGGGGATCAGAGTCCTGACATTTCACGTCTGCCACAGTGGCAGTGTGTCCCGCCAATGTGAAGATATTTGATTTTGTCCGCATATCCCAGACCTGTGATTGCGAGAGTGATGATGAGATGGTGTGTTGCACATCGAACCCAGCTAATGAAGCTCACTCTAGCCGTAGCATCTCGGCCGGCTGTCACAAGCACATCCAAGGTTGGATGCAACGACAGACTGTAGACTCCAGACAGATGTCCATGATAATGCCTGATAACTTTGTTTGCCTCTAGATCCCAACATTTGACCATCTGCCCAGGTGTAAGGAGTTCGAAATCATTATGACTCGGTCCCAAACGTGAGATGATACACTCACCTTGTCCTCTCCACAGCTGAACAAATACGGATGCCTGGATGAGACTTCGAGCCCGCGGACAGGAGAAATGTGACCCGTAAGAGAGAGCTTCAGTTCTCCGGAAGCCAAGTCCCAAATCTGTGTATATCGAAAGCGTCAGCACAAAGCCTTGACAAAGCAGATCGTGGGCAGGCCCACCTTTATCACACGGTCTCCAGCTCCCGTTGCAAACCATTGATTACCAGGCTCCACTGCCACCGACCTGACCCAACCAAGGTGGCCGGAGATGACAGTTTTCAATTTCCCTGTAGGCGGAGAGCTCACGTAAGAAGGGTTGAAGGAATTGAGGTCCATATTGCGTCACTCACAAGGGGCGTGGTACTCCGGCTTGGCTTCCCGTTGCTCCTTCTTCTTCATTAATGCTTGACTCAGTCTACTGGAGGCTTCGCCACCCTGTGCAGCGTATCCTTGCTGGTGACGGAAAGCAGTTAGCTCACGAGAGGTGACAGCATCGGTCGATGTTGCATCTCGATCCTCCCTGTGCCTACGGCTGTCAGTGAATGACTTCCTGTATCAAGTCGAGAAGGCTTACGTCGGAGTATATGATGAGCCGCCGGCAGAAATGAGTTTTTGCGGGACCGGGCCCGGTACTGATCCAACGGATCCCGAATTCGTCGTGGCCGCATTCAGAGCCTTTTTCGGTCCCACAGTCGTGCCATGTTTAGCTGCCAATACTGGAGGAAGTGTTTGTACATCATGGTACTCTCGCGACAGCCGAGCGGCCGTTTTGATTTTGTTTCTATGATGGTCCTGTCGTCAGTCAAACTGTAACTCGTCCTTCATTCAGGCTGGTATATTCACGCCCTGTCCACTCCTCCAAAATCTGCATCACCACTCTCCGTCTGGAATACCGCTCGGGTTCGCTTAGAGGACAATCGCACCAGCTCCGATAAGGGAGTCAGGTTGTTCAGGCTACTACCGATCGATGTGTCCGATGTCAAGAGATCTGCTGACATGATACTATGTTGATGGACAGGCCGCGATATCTTCCCGATACTCTGACGTGACTGAGCTGATGTTGGGGCGATCGCAGCTGGCCAGCTTGGACATATTGTCAAGCCTGCGAAAGAGCAAAGAATAGAGTCTTCTTACTCTGTACGAATAGGTCGAAACCCGACTCGATCAGAAAACGCATGCGCCAGCGGAAAACGCATTCGATTGCGCGCGAAAAGCGTAGGCGCCCGGTGCAATACCATCTTTGGCAAATGTTTACGACGCTACATGAAAGCGTTGCTCAAGCCGGAGAGATACATGGACGGCTCGTTCCTTCATATATCTATGTTTTGATCATTTTTCGTTTGATCTGTGTCTCCGTCGCTCCGACTCGACAAAACTTGTCAGCGATCGCGATGACGTCGTATTCCCCTTGTTGCGAAGATCGAATGACGTAGCTATGCTCTGAAATTCCGGCGATGGTCTTTGCACAGGGAGCAAGTTCAGGTCACGCCATGACAGAAGAGGTCTCTGCACTTACTTCTGTCTCCTGAACGATGAGTTTTTTGCCAGAATAAATCGATCTTGTGTAGGTACTGAGTAGCAGATCCGGTAGTAAGCTCCCGTCTGGTCTAATGGAAGTACTCGTACTCACAATGTGAATGGCGGCGTGCCCTTGAAGCGCACTCTGATATCGGTCAGATCGCCTGTGGCAAGTATGCGATCAGAAAACATGCTTAGCATTGCGCAGGCACTCCGCCAAACTTCAATCAAGGACACACCTTCATGCAACCATGAATCTCCCTCTTCCATATGAGCCGAAGGCAAAGAATGGATGGTAGCGCTCATACCAGTGACAGGAGCCTCACACTATATCCAGGAAAGTGAGTCCTGGAGTCTAGGCCTCACGCCACAAGCTTGACTGACATTTGTTGCTTTCCGATGTGAGACCGATTGAATATTGATTACGCCGGGCTTATCGGCCAATCTGTGAAATTCGGGCTTGTCGGTCTCGATGCGATGTGCCTTGCCCCCGAAAGTATAACTGAGGCACATGTATTCTCAGCGAATTTGAGCGACAGTCTGCCGGAGGAACAATGACTACTGACCCGATCGTCCAAGGGGATGTGCCTGAAAGAGCAGACATCAACCTCTGGGATCTTGGCTGCGACAGCACGACGCTCGTACCTTGCAGAAAGTATTCAAGAGTGTCCCCTACACAATAGTGCGATCTCGGGCTTGCACTTTGTATCCTCGCCGGCTCAACTACTGCTACGCGGATCGACCTCTCTGAGTTCATCATGGGCTCCCACGCACAGCCGGTAGCATCCGATATTGAGACTATCGTAAAGACATACGTGCCCGCGCTGTCGAAGGTGAATGCCGGCAGTTCGAAATCCCATTTCGTTTGAGAGATTTGGTCTACCTCAAAGACCCGTTTGCCAACCTTCTTGGTGTCACTCGCTTCCACCCGGATAGAGAACGGGGCCTGGCCTGTGAACTCTACCTGGGGGGGGGTTTTCCTCTTGTCGAACCTGTCATACAGACAATAGACGAGAGATCCTCTATTGGTCAGGAGTGCTGTAGGTCTGTCTAGGATAGTTTGTTCGATTGTGAACACAGCCTGTTTGACTTCGAAGTTTGGCTGGAAGCCGTAGTTCGCGTCTGCAACTTGGAGTAGTCTATACTCGTGCTGACCAGGAACGGAAGAGAGCGGCAGAGTTGCTCGACCGGTGCTAGTCTGGCCGTCTTGTATAGACCGTGTGGTCTTGTCCCGCCCGTTGACATTGAGGTGTTCGTATCGGTACTGAAATGGCCGCTTCCCTGTAGTCCTCATTTTAGCATACCGGGTTCACTCATATCTCGGGTGAACTCGCCTTCGAAAATCAGCTCCACACTATCAAGGTTTCCCTTGCACACGGCGGGCCGGTGGTGAATGTTTGATCGACCCGTTTCTCCATCTGCATCAGCCAATGACATCGATGGCTTTTGTAGGTGTTCGATGGCGATTCTGCTATGGGAGACAGAGATGGAGCCAGCACAATGCTTGTCACGAACCTGAGTGAATGGCAGAGGACCAAGGGCAGAACAGGTACCGTCCCGATGAGATCCAGGTTTCACAAATTGGGAAGGTATCACCTACCTGGAGTAAGTCGTAAAAGCCCGGTTCGCTCAGTCTCAGTTGAGGTTCGTGTTGCGAAAGTCTTTGCTCGTGCACAGAGCCGGCCTTATCGCGCTGGTATGTAACGTGCCATGGCTGGAGAAATGACGTAGGCAGTCTTTCATTAGCTAGAAACCCATTCCAGAGCTCGAGACATAATACCGTAACGAAATCAAAACTTACAGGCTGGCCGGTCAATTTCAAAGGAACAGAAGCGGTTGACCCCTGGGTAATACGATAGACTGGCCCGGCAGGTGAATCCTTAAATTCGGCCGTAGGCTAGAATGTTCTTCCTCGAATAAATAACGACGCGTACGACCGAAATCTCAGGAGGGGTAAAACATACGATATCGGTCTTGACGTCAAAGGCAAAACGGTGTTCAGGCAGAGCGATCGTACATCCATGTCCATCCCAAACCCGTGTGAGAGACACGAAAAATTGACCACCATTCTTGACCAAAGCGTCTGGGATATCAACCGTGAGTTTGTGTCTTCCAGCGGATCCAAAGGTTGCGTTGTTCCTAGATCCATCAGACCGGTTCGGCCAGATGACGTCGTATTCAACCGTGAACGGGGAGGTTCCCTGATAAACCAGTCTAAATCAGCACAGAAGACGACCACACAGGGGACCAGGCTTGCCTTGAGCTGAAATCCAACCTCCGTCGAATTGGTCTGACACGTCCGAATGATCCTCCTGTTCCCATGATTCCCGTGACCTAGATCCAGATGGAACTCTGCTTGGGGGTGTATAGTTTGTTCGAACTTTGAATGGAGCAGTGTGACGTTATCATAGTTCTTATCAGAGACGCCGAATGGCTCCTGGAATGTAGTGCAAAGGTGCACAGGTGAGTTCGGTGCAAGTTCGAAGCTGGTACTTTTCACTCACGAAGATATAGGTGCCAGGTTGCTGCGGCTTGATAGCGATTGTTTCTCGACTCGCATAAATCGCATCTTTAACGAACGTTTTTGGAGAGTGGCCCTTTTGATAAAAACGGTAATGGAAAGCATAAGGTGGGGTGCCCCTGATGAATTGTATATTTGCCTTGAATCCAATCTCGCCAGCACTGTCGAAGCGCGGGGTTCTCAGTCTCAATGCCAAGATTCTGGTACTTCCCAAAGAGCCTCACTGACCAGTCATGCTCCGGGACAATCTCGATCCGACTTTGAGGTGGCGGAACCTCTGTAACGGTAACAACTGAGCCTGCGCTGGAACCTTTGCACTTGCCAGCGAGAACTTGTTGTATCGTATAAGTTCCGGGCTTAGACACGGCGTAACTGTAGCTTCGGAGCTTCGTGCGCACAGTTTCTACCGAGGAGGTGGTGTCCGTGCAGGAAGGCTCAGGATCGTATCGTATTTGTATCAATACATCGTTGGCAGATGAGTCCTTGTCTATGTCAAGGTGTAAAACCGCCGTCGAATTCTCCTTCATAAATACGTGATCTCCCGTGGACCCTGATCGTCTGTGATTGAATGTAGCAACTGGCAGTGTTTGCACTTGATAGGTACGTCTAGTCTCCTGAGAAGCCGGGTAGTGAAAATTTCCCAGCCCATCGTAGATCGCCGATATCTCGACAGTGTAGAACCCAGGTTGGTTGTGCTGAAGAGGGATTTCAATGACATGATTCTGCGCAGCCCCAAGGTCATCGGCTTCAGTCAATCGTTGAAGAAGTCTGTCAACATTGGAGTTCGGCACCTGCCCCGCCAGTACAGCTTTCGAGGTGTCTTCGGTCACCTGAGTCGCCGGACTTTGCTCTATATCCCGTAGGACGTGCTCCTCGGGGATCGCGCTACCTTGTTTACTGACAGTATATCGAAGAGAAAGGGGACCAGTACCCCTAAGGTTGACAATCTCGCGGTCGATGTCTCCTATGCAGCGAGTCTCAGTTTCCGAAGCCTTAGAGCCATTCTCGCGGACGAAATGGCCTTGACTAGGGCATTCGGCCACGACAACCGGGCTACTTGGCCTGATGCGGAAATCATACTTGTCACGGTCTTGTACCCTGACGAGATCCACAAGTCCCACCTCCGAGATGGGCAGATAATAGATGCTTTCCGAGGCCTCCATATCTTGCGGTAAGGCAGAAACAGTGTCACCCGCCCTGACAGAAGGACGTCCTTCTCTTTGCGTTCCGCCAAGTTGAACATTTGAACTCGCTTTCTCACCATCGGATCGTGCGCTCTTCTCGTCCAAAGACTCTTCCTCGTCTTGATACCACTTCCGGCGCTTCAGAGCCTTTTCTATCTTGTGACGCCTCGGGCGTTCAAGCTTGTTAGCTTTGATGGTGTGTACGGTTGGCCCGGTCTCCTGATGATTGTAAGCCTTCACCGCATATTGGATCGTGTCTGCCTGGGAAGCGTTGACCAAAATCGGGATATGAACGGCTTCTTTGCCCGATCCGGGAGATAAGCAGTAAGTGACTCCCACTGGGTTGATGATTACATCGCTTAACAGGAGTGCAACATGTAAGCTGAGGCGGTCCTACAGACTCAGACGTGACAGCTTACCCATTCGTCAAGATTCGCACAGACCGATGGCCGAGCAAATGCTGATTTTCGGCTATCACATTTGAAGGATCCATCGAACGTTCAGTCAGAGTCCGGACTCGACTGCTTCTGCCGGTCAGATCTAGGAAAAGCAGAGGTCATGTTTCGAAATCCAATTGGCGCTGAAAACATCCGCGATGTGACTTACGATTCCACGTCCATGCGATCGTCGCAAGCATCATGCTGGCTGGATTCCACTGCCCGAATAGAGTGGCGTTCCCTAGGAGGAGCAAACCTGTGTATAGAAGGGCCTTGAAGCGACCTTGGAGGAGACCTGGTACGCGCACGCGGTGAATGAGAGCTATCGTTATGATATCCAACAAGACCCATTTTGTGAAATAGGATGCGCTCAAGGATCCATGATTTGGCTGTTCATTCTGAACCCGGTTGAGTACCCGTTGCACGAAGGGAATACTCGCCTCGGTGCCCCCGGTGTCACTCGAGTCCAAAGATCTCAGAAAGAAGGCCAGAAAGTCGGTGAATTTGTAGATCTGATTCCGTCCCATCGAAGCAGGAGATGTGAGTGGTCAAAACCACATACAGAGAACAATTGTAAGAGAGAGATCTCACCTGGGTTGCACCGATAAAGGCTAGAGCATACAGCTGCTGATCTGGCCTGGGTACCCAAGTATCAAGGATGCGAGACCGAGGTGGTGCTGAACCCTTAGCCTGTGATGTGTTGGTAGGCTTCATGATACTGGGATCGCTTCGATACTTTGAGAGGATCGCCCGAACGAACAGATGCAGTTTCGAGCTATACCATCTATCCTTCTTGATGGTCCAGAACGTTGGCCAATCTCATAAAACACCAGAATCCCAGATCCCACCAAGAATCTAAATGTATGACGTTTGACGCGCCCACCCCCGGACAATTATTTGGGCAGAGCGGGTTTGCATCCGCTGTGCGGAACCTCCAACCTAGCCACCAAGCGACTACTGATCGCGGCATGCAAGAAGATGCAGCTCTCAGAAACTAACATCGCAAAGTATTGATTGATCGAAGCTATTGATTTATTGACTCGCTAGTCTATTTTACTACTATCGAAGATTGATTGATTGCTTGATAGAAAATCGCAAAAGGCTGGTGCCTGAACTAGCTACAGGGCATATACCTTCCAATTGGCCGCTACATATAGCTCTCCGCCAGTCGCAAAGGCTGCTCACCACGCTGCGCTCAGCGAATGGGTAGGACATTGCCCATGAACGATTTAAGACATTCTCTCCTCAATTCCGCAACATGACGACTGATCCTGTGCATGAGACGAAGGATACCTCCTACGTAGCTCAATGGACGACGGGATCGAGCAGTCCCCATGGATTCAGCTTGATTAGACCTGGAAGCGTAGACGGAAGCGTTGATGGCAGCAAGGCATCCTGGCAGGGAAACGAAGCGTTTCACTATGGAATGGGAGATACCTCTCTATCAGAGGGAAACGGTCCTGAGGGAGACGAGACGGAAACTATTAGTCCTGTCCAGCTCACAAGCTGGCTGCAAGACACTTTAACCCACGTACAACCCTTCGACTCCAGTCCGAGTCAGAACTCCTCTCGTCCCTTCTCGAGTAAGTGCTTGTTTAAGAGGATTGTAGAGAATGCCCTAATGACTGTCAGGCTCGTGTGATTGTCAGATATATCTGCTGTTATTGCTCTACCTAATGTTCCGCCAGATCCGCTGAGACCGTCTCGGAAGCCCCTTCCTCCGGGCAATATCAGCCAGGGAGCCTTTACCAAAGCCCCTCCACCAACCTTCTATGCTTCTTATCTGGATAGTCTTCTTAAAGGAGACGGTCCTTCAGATAGGGCACCGTGGCCAATCTTTCAGGAGGCAGGTCTGGATAAGCAGAACCGTGGGACAGAGTTCGAAGGATCACAAGACCGACGATCGGATCAACCCAGCGGTGATCCTGTATCGACGATATGGCAGGACGACAAGAGTTCCGGGCACTCTTTGGATCTCGTCAATCTACCAAGCTTGTTTTTCGATTCCGAGTTTGACCTTGCAAACCCTCTGACTTGGGAGAGCCTGGGTATGCTAGCCGAATCGCCTTCCCCTTCCATCGACGACAATTTGCACGCATTGACCAACCACCTCGATGTCCTTGAGTCTCACCTGGTGAAGGAGATATCGAAACGGTCACCAATGTTTTTTTCAGCCTTGGACAATCTGCAGAGACTGACTGCTCAGTCGTCGGCTTGTCTTGAGCAAATCGTATTATTGCAGTCGGGATTGAGGCGGATCGATCTCAGCGTCTCGCACCGGGGTCTACGTTTAAGTCATGCTCAACACGATCTCGATATTCAAAGAACCGTGTCCAGGGGGATCCAGGA
>Ga0308160_10007480_pt1 | contig 10858 bp, 9 predicted proteins | sample PhyFR1_FD_201036 | JGI IMG/M metagenome (GOLD analysis project Ga0308160, IMG submission 201036) | Phyllosphere microbial communities from UC Gill Tract Community Farm, Albany, California, United States - DLSLF.R1 | ecosystem: Host-associated > Plants > Phyllosphere > Unclassified | place: USA... | reverse complement strand
AATACACCCAGGGGCGTGGCGTGGGGATCGTCGAGTTCGCAATCGCCTGGGTGCTGAACAATGCGGCGGTGAGCTCAGCGATCGTCGGGCCACGGACCGAGGCGCAGTGGGACGCCTACACCGGCGCGCTGGCGGTGAAGATCAGCGCCGAAGACGAGGCGTTCATTGATTCGTTGGTTACGCCGGGGCATTCGTCCTCGCCGGGGTTCAACGATGTCGGGCATTTTGTATCCGGTCGGTTGGCACGCCTGTAGACTGCCGACGAAATAATCGGCTTTCGCGAGGACAGTGTGTCTAAAGGTGTGGTGTTATCGGTCTTGGCCTCGGTGTTGTTTGCGGTGATGTATTACTTCACATCGCTGCTTACCCCCTTGAGTGGCCTGGAAATTTTCGGCTGGCGCATGTTGCTCACCGTGCCCTGCATGACGGTGTTCATGATTGTCAGCGGTGAGTGGCGCAGGGTGTGGGAACTGCTGCGCATGCTGGCGGCTAAGCCACGGCTGATTGGCGGCGTGCTGGTGTCGTCTGCCCTGCTCGGCGTGCAGTTATGGCTGTTCATGTGGGCGCCGCTCAATGGGCGCAGCCTGGACGTGTCGGTGGGGTATTTCCTGCTGCCGTTGACCATGGTGCTCACCGGGCGCCTGGTCTACGGCGAGCGCCTCTCACGGCTGCAACAGATCGCCGTGGTGTTGGCCGCGCTTGGCGTGTTGAACGAGCTGTATCAGGCCGGTGGTTTTTCCTGGGCCACACTGGTGGTGATCATCGGCTACCCGGTGTACTTCGTGGTGCGTAAGTACCTGAGCACCGACCATCTGGGTGGGCTGTGGCTGGATATGGCGTTGATGCTGCCGGTGGCCTGGTGGTTTGTACAAAGCGGCGGACAAGGCTTTGCTGTGCTGGATGGGCACCCAAAGCTCTATGCATTGATTCCCATGCTGGGCCTTATCAGTGCCTCGGCGCTGGTGAGCTATATCATTGCCAGTCGCTTGCTGGCGTTCAGCCTGTTCGGGCTGCTGAGCTACGTGGAGCCGGTGCTGTTGCTGGCGGTGGCGTTGCTATTGGGTGAAGGCATCCAGGGTGGGCAATGGCTGACCTATATCCCGATCTGGCTGGCGGTGATGGTGCTGGTGTATGAAGGGTTCAAGCACTTGGTGCGTCAGCGCCGAGCCTGAAAGGCCGGCTGGGATTGGATGGGGTTATGGGGGCATCCTTACCCCTCTGTATTACAGCCTGGATTGAATCAGGTCCTCACCTGAGTGGTCGGCTCTTTGTAAGTGCCGACCTGCCCCTCGATGACATCGGCCACGTCGTTGAATCTATCCCTCCATGCGCCATAGTGGGGAATATTGCTTTGGACTTGACTGCCCCCCTTTCCAGGGTGGCATCCATCTGTTCCTTATCAACCCCAAACACCTTGCCGATCCGATTGTCATGGTTCAATTCAAGCAGCGTTCCTTTCGCTGGATTCTTCAGTATTTCTTCGATGGAGGTGGCAACGTCGCCAGGCACGCCTAGCTCTTTGAGCGCCATTCCAATACCGCGCAACGGGTTTCTGAGTTGCCTCACGAACTCATCCAGGAGCCCGCGCACATCATTGGCGCCCGCATTGTCCAATGAAACGCTGGCAACTTTCTTGGTGAATTGGTTAAGCGTCATCGGTTCCAGCGGTTTGTTGTCGTTCAACCCGTTTTGAGCGAAAAACCATTCTTTCCCATTGCTGCCGTGCATGTTTCCATAAGCGTCGTAGGTATAAAGTAATTTCTTACCATCTTCTGGATACCCGATATAGGTCGCTTTTCCATCTGGCGTGACGTTGTGAAGCTGCGTGCGCACCAGCCCACTGATCTGAACCGGTGGCACTGAAACGTCTTTGTTCAACCGTTCGAAAATATCACCCGTCTCATAGCCAAAACTGCCCACGACTGCATTGATGTCGCCATCAGCGAACTCGCCGAACTTCTTGTTAACCCGATCCTCCTGTTTCGGCGCTTTATCACTGGAAAAATGCTCGGTAAATCGCTTGCGCTCGGTCGGGTCGCTGGCCACATCCTTGAGCCAGGCAGTCATCTCCTCTGCATTTTTGAACTCATGAAACGATGTCACGTCTTCTTCCGGCATATACAGGACGAGATTAGGCCCCTCTTCTGTAGGCGGCACGCGCTTGATCACCATCATGTCGTTGAACTGAACGCCATCAACGGCAAATGTCGAGACCTGCACACCCGGTTTATCGCGAGAGACTGCTGCTTTCACCCACTGATATCCCTCTGCGCTGAGTGTGCCGCCCAAGTACTCGGTTTCATTGTCATCGAGAAACTTTTTACGCGCTTGATCGACCGGATCTGCATCACCGGTTGAACGGACATTGCGCGCGGGGCCCGACTGCTCCATGGATATAGGTGACCCGATCGGGCGTTGAGGGGCAGGAGAATTCACATTCATAAGAGAGCCTCTTCATAGTGGAAGCGCAGGTTTTTCTGCGTCCTGCCCTCTGTGTGATTGTTGAAGAAACACCTGTTCCCAGTAAACCGTAAGGCATTGGCAACACGATGCATCACGCACAAAAAAGCCCAGTTAAAACTGGGCTTTTTTGCTTTAACCCGTCATCAATCGGCGGTCAGTACACCACGACGCACCTGGTCGCGCTCGATCGACTCGAACAACGCCTTGAAGTTGCCCTCGCCAAACCCATCGTCGCCTTTGCGCTGGATGAATTCGAAGAACACCGGGCCCATCAGGGTTTCCGAGAAGATCTGCAGCAGTAGACGCTTGTCACCGGCAACCGACGAGCCATCCAGCAGGATGCCACGCGATTGCAACTGGTCCACCGGCTCACCGTGGTTCGGCAGGCGGCCTTCAAGCATTTCGTAGTAAGTGTCGGGCGGCGCGGTCATGAAGCGCATGCCGATTTTCTTCAGCGCGTCCCAGGTCTGGACCAGGTCGTCGGTGAGGAACGCGACGTGCTGGATGCCCTCGCCGTTGAACTGCATCAGGAACTCTTCGATCTGCCCGGCGCCCTTGGACGATTCTTCGTTCAACGGGATACGGATCTTGCCGTCCGGCGCGCTCATGGCCTTGGAGGTCAGGCCGGTGTATTCGCCTTTGATGTCGAAATAACGCGCTTCGCGGAAGTTGAACAGCTTCTCGTAGAAGTTGGCCCAATAGATCATGCGCCCGCGATAGACGTTGTGGGTCAGGTGGTCGATGACCTTCAGGCCAGCGCCTACCGGGTTGCGATCAACCCCTTCGAGGTAGACGAAGTCGATGTCGTAGATCGAGTTGCCTTCGCCGAACCGGTCGATCAGGTACAACGGCGAACCGCCAATGCCTTTGATCGCCGGCAGGTTCAGCTCCATCGGGCCGGTGTCGATGTGGATCGGCTGGGCGCCCAGCTCCAGGGCACGTTTGTAGGCCTGTTGCGAGTCCTTGACGCGGAACGCCATGCCGCACACCGACGGGCCATGCTCGGCCGCGAAGTAAGAAGCGAGGCTGTCGGGTTCGTTGTTGAGGATAAGGTTGATCTCGCCCTGGCGATACAGGTGCACGTTCTTGGAACGGTGGGTCGCCACTTTGGTGAAACCCATGATCTCGAAGATCGGCTCCAGGGTGCCTGGGGTGGGCGATGCAAATTCGATGAATTCAAAGCCCATCAGGCCCATTGGGTTGTCGAGTTGGTCGGTCATGTTCGGTGCCTCATCATTCTTGTGGGTAGCAATTGTTTAGCTGCAAGCAAGGATGAGGCTGGAGGGTGGCGCACAAGAAAGGCCTCGCACGCTGCGGGCGAGGAAGTCACCAAAGATGAGGGGGGAGCCAAGTAGCTTCATGGTGTCATCAGTCTCTGACGGCCGAGGCTTGCGTGAGCGCAAGTCCATATTCTTGTATGCGTAAACTGATTCTACACAGCGTAACCAGGTTTGTCCGTACTCTTATCAAATCCCCATTGCCCTGCCCCGCGCAAGGGGTTTGTTGCACAGGTAGATGCCCAACAGGATGACCGCGCCACCCGCCAGCATCGGCACCGATTACGCAGCCCAGGATCAACAGGTCACCGACCCAAGCGTTGCGGGCCCCTGCATGAGGTTGGGATTGCGGCTCACGATCACCATAGCCGCCCCAGCAGGCACAGCCCGATACCCAGCCACTTGGCCCGGCCCAGGCGCTCCTTGAACAACAACCAGGACGCCAGGCCGATCACTGCCGGGTTCAATGCCACGATCAAGGACGCCCGCGACGCATTGATGTAGTGAAGGCCATAGAAAAAACACAGGTTGTAGAAAAAGATGCCGCATAGGCCCAGCAGTACCAGCCGCGCCATTTGCCCTGTAGTTGGGCGCGCCAGTGGGATGCGCGCGCAGGCCAGGAACAGCAGCAACGCGAGGCTGGCCAGGATAAACCGCAGGCAGGCCTCTCCCGCAACCCTGGCGTTTATCGCACTGGCGCAAACGCTCTACCCTGATTCCGGGGCTCACCGGTAACTCAGGGTAAACGAGGCCAGGCCGTTGGCGGTCCCAGGCTTGATGGTCGACGCGGTTTGAACGTAACGGGCGGTCAAGGGAATCGTCAGGGTGCCGTTGCCCGTGTTTGCGACCTGCCATTGGTTCGGGTTGCCCACGCCGGAGGAATCGGGCCCATAGCTTACCAACCGATCGCCACTGAGCAATTGCAGGGCGACGCCGCGGGCGTGCGAGTTGCGGGTCAAGGACAACTGGTTACTGCGGTTGCCGGGTTCCGTCTGGTCAGTCACGGTGATCCATACATCCAGGATGCCGCCGGTGCCGCCGGCACAGTCCAGGGTTATGTTGCGACTAACGCTGCCGGCGCTGCTGCCGACTCCCTTGAAATCACGGCTGGGCACCTGCCCCAGCGGCATTGCAAGCGACGGCGTGGTCACCCGGCAAGTTGGCTTTTGCGGCGGCAATATCACCGTATCGGCAAAGTTGACCGAGGCAGCGCCGGGGCTTTCGATATTGACATTGGTCAGCATATACCTGGCGACTGTGTTCCCAGGGATGGTGCCCGAGGTGATCGGGCCCGTTGCCACCAGATACACGCGCCCTTGCAGGCCCCAGCCATTGGGTTTGTTGTGCTTGGTGTCCAACAGCGTGACGCCGGTGTGGGTGATGACCTTCAAATGCTGGGACGGATCCCCGGCCATCATGACGAACCCGACGCCAGGGTAGCTGGTCGCATAGACGGGCAACGTCAGCCCATTTGCGTTGAACGTCATGCCGGTTGCCGGCGAATTGACCACGCTGAGGTTGGCCGACACCGGCTGCGACAATGGCCAGTCGGTGTAGCGGCACCGCATGACAAAGCCATTGCCGGCGAAGTCATAGCCACTTGGGTAGCCAATCGCCTCGCCCACCTGCAGGTTGTTAGGCAGGGTGATGGGCGGGACGAACAGCGTCACCGGGGCTTGGGGGGTACAGACGCCTGCATTGAAATGCGCCTGTGCGTCCATCGCGACTGCGCAAATACTCAAGCACACGCCAATCTGTAAAAACCTGAACATCAATTGCCGGACACCGTTCATATCGCCAAATCCTTCGTGTGCCCCAAAGACACTGTGTGCGTACGCGTCATGCCATGGTCATCCAGGGTGGTAAATCGCAGCGCGACCGTACCCTGCCCCCACGGCGCCCTGCCCTCCAGCACGATGCGGGCAACCGAACGCGGCAACAGCATCGGCGGGGCCTCACTGTGGTACTCGACGCCATCGACGGTCAGCAATACGCTGGAAAGCGTCACATGAAAGGCACTGGGATTGCGCACCTGCAGGACCGGGCCGTCGCCCGCCAGGCGCCACTGCAACGTATCCACCGCCTGCTGCGCTTTGCCTGGCAACGCGTCCGGGCGCAGGAAGAGCTTGATCCGTGTGCGAAAGGCAAATTGCAGCTGGTTGCCGGTGTCGACAGACGGGCGGATCCCTAGCACATTCAGCCAGTACACCAACTCCTGAGGCACGGCCATGGCCTTGTCTTGGGTCGCGTGGTACATCACCCGCAATGCGCGGTGCTTGCCGGCATCCAGGCGCAGGATCGGCGGGGTCACCGTAAAGGGCACATCACTGGACTCAGGCGCGACCTGCGGGTCGCCCGCATCGATCCACACCTGGGCCAATCGCGGGCCGTCGGCCTCATTGTGCAGGTTGACCGTTACCCCAGCGGCGCTGGCCGGGTAAATGATGCGCGTGCGGTCAATGACGATTTCCCCATGGGCCAATACTGTCTGCACCGCCAGGGCCAGGCCAAGCAGCGCGCGGAGCAATCGATGAGTCATCAACTGCGCTCCTCGTCCGCATCACCATGGTCGGCACATTGACTGACCAACTGGTCCGCGCTTTCCTGGCGTTGCTCGGGCCTGCGCGGCGGCAAACGGTAATGGATGAAGCACTGGTCAGCCGCCCCTGCATTCCAGCGCACCGTCAACCGCCCCTGGTCGGCAACCCCGCGCACAAAAGCCTTGCCAGCCTGGCCGATCACGCCGATTTCGACGCCGCGCTCGTCAAACACTTGCGCGGCAAATGGCAACGGCTTGCCACCCAGATGAGTGGCCTTGATCACCACGGCACGGCCACTGACGGTCTCGAACCTGACCAGTGAGACGGCTCCCAGCGTCGGCACCACGGCGTGACTCGATTCCTTGAGTTCGACATCCATGGGCATGCCCTCGGGATCGATATCTACTTCATTGCGCTGATAAGCCCTGAGGGCTGGCAGCACCGCATAACCCTGCTTATCGATACGCGCCCCGCTGCTGCCGAGCCGGGCACCTTGTGCATCCGGCGCATACACCAGTGCCGAGGCTTCACCGAGGTTTTGCGCGAAGGTCACGCCACCCTCGTGGGCTATCAGCCCGCCATCGGCACTCATGGATAGTTGCGAACTGTCGCGGGCCTGGGCATAGCCGGCCCGCAGGCTTGCAGCCCGGCTGCGGTAGCCCGCGTAGGCATTGAAGCTGGAGCCTTGCTGGTGGCCCGTGCCACGGCTGCCGGTCAGCCCGTAGCTGGCTTCACCGCTGTCACCCAGCAAACCATTGATTCCCACCTGATGCTGGCTGCCGCGTGAATCGCCAGCATCGTGCGACAGGCTGCTGCTCAGGGTTGGCGCACGCGTTCCTGCGCCCAATGGCATGGACAGTGTCAGCACCAGGTGATTATCCACGCGCCCGGCTTGCGCCGACCGGCCAAAAAAGATTTCGTCGCTGCGCTCGTGATCGTTCAATTGATGGGTTTCACTGACACGCGAGCGCTGCGCCGAAAGGTTCCAGTTGAGTGACTTCCAATTAGCCGCATAACTGAGGGTGAAGGATGTCTGGCGCCCTTGGCGGCCCGCCCAGTAGTCGATGGAGCTGCCATACAGGCTCAGCGAGCCTGCGCCCAACTGCTGGCTGATTGTCAGGTCGAGGCGGCTTTTCTGCCTGGCGTAACTGTTGATACTCCCGCCTTGGCGGGCCAGTTCCCGCATATTGAGCGCATCAGGCAGGTTCAGGTACCCGGCCGTGGAGAAACGATAGGCGCCCAGCGCAAAGTGCGTTCCCGAGAACGGCAGGTTCTTGTTATAGGCCAGGCCCCAGCTTTGCCCGCCGACTACGCCCAGCCCCTGAACCTGAGTGCGCGAGTAGGTGCTGTCGAGGGAGAACGCGCCAATCGGAGTGCTCATCGCCAGGCCGGCCTTGGCCTGGCCGTAGCCTTGGGAAAGCGTACTGCCACCATAGGCGCTAATACGATCGCCCAGGCCATGCTGCAGCGTACCCTGCAAGATCAGCGGGCTGGCATCGCTGACGCCGTATTGCTGCAACTGCCCCAAGGTCACGCTGTGGTGGCTGGCACCGTCACGCAGCAGGTAAGGCACCACGGAGTAAGGCACCACGAAGCTGCTGCGCCGGCCGTCGACCTCGGTGACGCTGACGTGTAGGTCGCCGCCGTACCCGGTGGGGTACAGGTCATCGATGACAAACGGCCCCGGGGCCACTGTGGTTTCGTAGAGGGTGTAGCCGTTCTGGCGCACTGTCACCGTTGCATTGCTGTCGGCAATGCCTCGCACCTGAGGCGCATAGCCTTGTTGCGACTGGGCAAGCATGCGGTCATCGGTGGCCAGGGTGATGCCGCGTATACGCACACCGTCGAGGATCTGGCCACTGCTGAAGCTGTCGCCGACGGTCAGTTGTGAACGCCAGGCGGCAAGGGACCGTTGCAGGTAGGTGGCGGTGTGTTGATAACGCGCCAGGCCGCTACCGGATGCCCATGCCTGCCCACCCTGATGGCGCAGCCGCCAGTCGCCCAGGTTGAGACCGCCGTTGAGGCCCAGGTAGCCACGATCCTCACCGGCGCCCGCTGTCGCCGTCGCGGCACTGAAGTTGTAGTTGAGCAGCGCGGCGTCAATGCCATTGTCCCATTCAGACGGGTCAATGTAGCCGCGCGCGGAACGGTTGATATAGATCTGCGGGATGCTGACATCCAGGGTCAGGGTCTCGATATCGACGCGGCTGCTGGCCATGGGTATCCACGCGGCAAAATCCCGGCAGGCATGCTCGGTGTTATCCGCCGGCGCCTGCACAGAAACCCCCAGTTGGCCAAGCTCGGCAGCGTTCAGGCACGGCTGGGCGTCGTCCTGCCCGGCAAAGGGGGCGAAGGTGATCTCGCGGCGCCCCATCGATTGCCCGTTGAGCATCACATCTACGCGGTAAACACCTGGCGCCAACACGTTGGTGGTATTGAAGCGTGAGATATCTGCCGAAGAGGACAGGCCGCTGGCGAACGCCTCGATGTCAAACACCAGTGGCGCGGCTTCTGCCGACATCAATAAGGTACTGAGCAGGCCCAGCCACAGCAGTAAGTTGGGGTTGGCAAACAGCCAGGCCGTAAAGCGGTGAACGGGTATTTGCAAAAAGGCATACATGATCAGAACTTCAGGGGAGCACGCTGCGGCACGGAGAATGCGCCGTAATCATTGATGTATTTGAAATGCACCTGGGCGTCGGCGGGTATTGCTTGTGCGACATCCTTGACGGGCAGCTTCAGGCTGCCGCCGGGGGGCACCATGCCCTCTCCCGCCGGTAACAGGCGAGCACCCGGGCCCGAGCCCATGGCCAACGCAACCTCATTGAAGGTCACGTGATAAGCCGATGGGTTGTGCACTTCCAGTAGCGGTCCCTGGGCACTCCGGTGCAGGGTCCAGCGTAAGTGGGTGGGCGCCTCGTCCGCGGAGCCCGGCAATTGGGCCGGGCGGAAAAACACTTTGGTGCGGATACGAAAAGCGAACTGCAGGTGGTTCGAAGGGGCCTCTTGCGGGCTGCCCTGTGCCACGTTGACCTTGGGCGGTATCTCCAGGGCGTTGAGCCAGAACAACGATTCGCGGTCATCCGGCAGTGGGTCCTGGGTATACACCAGTCGCACTACCTGGCTTTTGCCCGCGTCCATGCGAAACACAGGCGGCGACAGGCTGAACGGCACGTCGCTGCCGGTGGGGTCTTGCGCCGGGTCGCCCTGGTCCAGCCACACCTGGACCAGGCGCGGCGCTCGCTGATCGTCATTGGTCAGGCGCAGCGTGATTTCTCGACGCTGCTGCGGATAGATGTGCCGCGTGCCGTCGATCACTACGCCGGCGTGAGCGGCGGACAGCAACCCGACACTGGTCAGCAGTGCGCTCAGCAGGGGGGTCACTAGCAATGTCCGGGCAAGCATTTCGTCTGTCCTTGCCTGGCGCACGGCCAGGCAACGGGGCCTCGATCAGGGGAACGTCACCGAGTACAGCACTTGCGTACTGACCGGGCCTGGCGTAGCAGTGCCCGTGGCAATGTATTGGGCAGCAAAGGGCAGCGACACCTCGCCGCTTGCCGGGACTTTCGCGGGGCTGGAGTTCTGGCCCAGGCGCAAATCCATGGGCTGGTGGGTGACGCCATCCACAAGTTGCACCTCAACGAGGGTGGCAGGCGTCGGCTTGGCGGGTGCCTGGTTGACCAGGTTACCGGTCGCCGGATTGATCGCGGGGCTGCTGCTCTCATACATCACGGCGACGGTCGTATCCTTCGGGCAGGAACCGACATGGATGTAATAGGGTTTCGCCCCGGCAGTCTGGCCGGGCGCCTTGAGCGCGCTGGCCTGGACCTTGTTGAGTGGCACCGAAAAGTCCGGGCTGGTGCCGGGCGCAGAGCCCGTGCCACCGCTGATGCTGCAAGTGGTGCCGGTGATTTCACCGGTCAAGGTGATCTTGCCGTCTGCGGCGACAACAGGCAGAGCGGCAACGCCGGTGACCGCCAGAAATACAACGGCCAATGCGATAGTTTTCATTACAGATACTTCCTCGTGAATGTCAGTGAAAGAGTTGCAAGCCATGACTCATCAATCGAAGGGCGAGACGCGGCCCTCCCGCCAAAATTGGGCTGAGCGGCTATGAAAGAGGCTGTAGGGATTAAGGGCTACCGAGTCTCTTACGTTTTGCAATGAAGTTTATGTTGCCAAGTTGAAGTGCCCGCCACAACTGACCGAACGGCTAGGTCAGTAGGCGTTAAACAAGTGAGCAGCCCCGTGCAATGCCATCTATCATCGGCAGAGCCCACTCTCTTTTTCACGATCGACTGCTCCCATGCCCCTGACCGTCAAAGGCCCACGAAGCCGAGCCGCACGCTATTTCATCAGCACCCTGTGCGGGCTGCTGCCCATTCTGTTGGGGGTGGTAATTCTTTACTGGCAAGCCGAACGCACGCTCGAGCAAAGCACAGCGCAAACCGCTCAAGAAGCGGTGCGCCAGTTCGACCTGATGCTGGACAATACCGCCATCGCTGCCCAGGCTTTGCTGCCGCTGGCCGGTAAACCTTGTGACAGCGTCGCCAAGTTGGCGCTACGTGAACAAGTCAC
>Ga0308160_10007479_pt1 | contig 10858 bp, 9 predicted proteins | sample PhyFR1_FD_201036 | JGI IMG/M metagenome (GOLD analysis project Ga0308160, IMG submission 201036) | Phyllosphere microbial communities from UC Gill Tract Community Farm, Albany, California, United States - DLSLF.R1 | ecosystem: Host-associated > Plants > Phyllosphere > Unclassified | place: USA... | reverse complement strand
GCGTGTGGGTGGTTGAGGAGGTATGAGGGGAGACGGAGGGGTTGGGTGCGGTGGGCTAGGCGGTGGGGGGAGGTGGGGCGGAGTTTTGGGGTTGGGTTGGGATCGGGGTGGATTGAGCGAGACATCGAGGGTAAGATGTGGGGTGATTAGTTGGATCTGTTTTTCTTTGGAGGGGGGTGAGGAGGAGGTTGTGCGATAAGGATATGGGTGGGTGATTCCTGCGTGTCGCCCAGTGAACGAAATACGTTCGTTATTGACCCTGGCTTGAGATGAGTGGGGTTGTTACTCGGATGAGCACAATTTAGATGCAAAAATGAGAGTGCGATGGGAAAAGGTTATGACGATCGAGAGGGAGAGAGGAAGAGGGATTGTAATTGAATCTCAATGCGTTTGGCGCGCAGTCTTGACTCCGTGTCAGAGAGAAACATGAGATCACTTCGAGGTCAATTCATATCGTCTTGAGCAATATGGTGGGATGGAGATGGTCGGTTACTACTGACTGACCGAAGGGGATCGTCTAGTTGTGGCTTGTTTGAGATGTGAAACCCTTGCGATTCCTTTGCTTTCTTTTGTCAAATCGTTCACCGGTGAGCTGAAACACGAGGGGTGATAAGCATCGAGAGAAGGAATCGCTGTGATGCCACGTCATGATCGGTCGTTGGATGTAGTTTACGTCATATCACGTCATTGCTGTTGCTGTGTTATCAAAATAATAACTCGCTGGGCATCACTTTTACCTGGTTCTTTCGAGCAAATACGTGCAAAAAGTTCGGAGAGAACGCGGCGAACGAACAGGCAAAAGAGCAAAAAGGTGCAACCAACAAAGAATAATTCAACTCCCAATACCATCCTCGACTTGTTTGTAGCTCATTCGTCTAGCCCGAGGACTACTCAAACCAAAAACGCAAAACTACTCCCCAAAACCCCAACGCCCCCGCTCCCGGACACGCTTTTCTCGAAACATAGACCGAGGAACGTAATAGAACGAGCTCCACGTAGAAACCGCACTCCTGCACATCAAGTCAAAAACAAGACAAATAGTAATCGATCCATCATGGTGAGTCTTGAGGGCCCTTTACTTGTTTGACGATCGTGTGTCAGGAGGCGGAAGGCTCATCTCGTGTTTTGTCTCTTCGTTTCATCTCTCTCGTCGCTCGACCATTCGAACAACTCCGCAACTTCCTGACATCGACGAACGTATCGTGTCCTCTTTCTCCCAACCATACACCTGCATGCACGAAAACGGAGCGGCGCACCACAGTCTGTCGTCGGTATCGATCTCGGAAACTTGGCCTCGAAAATCGGTGTCGCCCGTAACCGTGGTATCGAGTGAGTCGGGACGAGAGAAACAACTTTTCCGTTTGATGGGTTGACGAGTGAGCTGATGAGATGATTTTCTTGTGTCCCCGCCAGTGTGATCGCCAACGAGGTATCCAACTTGGCCACTCCGTGAGTCTGCCTGTACGAACATGATACTCCGCGGGCACCAACACTGACATCACAACTGCGCCCCTCTCCAGCTCCCTCGTCTCATTCACCCCCCGTCAACGTCTCATCGGTGAGGCTGCCAAGACGGCCGAGACCTCCAACTTCAAGAACACCATCGGATCCCTCAAGCGACTCGTCGGTCGAACGCTCTCCGACCCCGAGATCAGCGAGTACGAGAAGAAATTCATCAACGCCGAACTCGTCGACGCCAACGGTTCCGTCGGTGTCAAGATCAAGTACCTCGGTGATACCACCGTGTTCAACGCCACTCAGTTGGTAGCTTCTTACCTCGGAAAGTTGAGGGACACTGCTGCGGCCGAGCTCAAGGCTCCCGTCACCGACGTCGTCATCGCCGTTCCCGGTTGGTACACCGACGTTCAACGACGAGCCGTCCTCGACGCCGCCAACATTGCCGGTCTCAACGCGCTCAGGTTGATCAACGATACCACCGCCGTCGCTCTCGGATACGGAATCACCAAGGCCGATCTCCCCGAGGGTGTCGAGAACGCCAAGAACGTCGTCTTTGTCGACATTGGTCACTCCAACTACTCTGCCTCGGTCGTCGGATTCAGCAAAGGTCAGCTCACCGTCAAGGGTACCGCGTACGACCAGCACTTTGGAGGACGAGATTTCGACTATGCGTTGATCCAGCATTTCGCTGAAGAGTTCAAGCAAAAGTACAAGATCGACGTCATGTCCAACCCCAAGGCCATCTTCCGTCTCTCGACATCGTGTGAGAGGCTCAAGAAGATCTTGTCGGCCAACTTGGAGGGTATCCTCAACGTCGAGAGCATCATGAACGATGTCGACGCGTCGTCGAGTTTGAACCGAGAGACGTTCCAGAAGCTCACCTCGCACTTGTTGGACCGTGTCACCGCGCCCGTCGAAAAGGCTATCGCCGATGCCGGGTTGACGTTGGACCAGATCGACGCCATCGAGTTGGTCGGTGGATCCACCCGTATCCCCGCCATCAAGGAGCGTCTCTTGCAGTTCTACGGAGCTGGCAAGGTCCTCTCCACCACCCTCAACGCCGACGAGGCCATCTGTCGAGGTGCCACGTTTGCCTGTGCTACCCTCTCGCCCGTCTTCCGAGTTCGAGAGTTTGCCGTCAACGACATCAACCCGTACGCCATCAAGATCACGTGGGAGAAGGAGGAGGGTAACCCTGACGAGGATACCGAGTTGTTGGTCTTCCCCAAGAAGAACGCGATCCCCTCGACCAAGGTACTCACCTTCCACCGTGCCGGACCTTTCGAGCTCGAGGCCAAGTACACCGAGGATGCTGGCGTCCCCGCTGGTATCAACCCTTGGATCGGCAAGGTCGCTGTCAAGGGAGTTTCCAAGACCGCTTCCGGCGAGTTGGCTTGTGTCAAGGTCAAGACCCGTCTCAATTTGCACGGAATCTTGAGCTTCGAAGAGGCTTACACGGTTGAAGAGGTCGAGGAGGAGGAAAAGTTCACCACCGGCGAGGGTGATGAGAAGAAGGAGGAGACGAGAAAGGTCCGCAAGGTCAAGCGAACTGGGACCTTGAACTTGGTCGGAGGATACAGTGGTTTGACGAGCGAGACCAGGAACACGTACCACGAGGAAGAGGGCAAGATGGCTTCGTCCGACAAGTTGGTCATGGAGACCGAGGAGCGAAAGAACGCGCTCGAAGAGTACGTCTACGACACCCGAGGAAAGCTCGACGGACGATACGCTCCGTTCGTTCAGGCTTCCGAGAAGGAGACCCTCTTGTCCGGGTTGCAAGCCGCCGAGGACTGGTTGTACACCGACGAGGGCGAGGATGCCACCAAGTCGGCTTACGTCGCAAAGCTCGACGAGCTCAAGAAGACTGGTGACCCCATCGTCAACAGGTGGAAGGAGAGCGAGGAGAGGCCCAAGGCTGCCGCCGCTTTGCGAGAGGTCGTCAACACTTGGTTGTCTGCCGCTCAGAGTGGTGAGGAGAAGTACTCTCACATCACCGACGCCGACAAGGAGAAGGTCGTGAGTAGTTAGAAGCGTCTGCCGGGTGTCAAGTCGACTGTTCGCTAATCCATTCGCAACGTGTTTCCTCGCCCTACTCTCAGATCGAGAAGTGCGCTACCAACCAAAAGTGGCTCGAGGACAACCTCGTCCGACAATCCGAGCGAGCCAAGAACGTCAACCCCATCATCAGCTCGACCGAGATCTTGTCTCGACGAGATGACGTTCAGTTCACCTCGGCCGGCACGATGAACAGGCCCAAGCCCAAGGTCGCCAAGACCGAGGCCCCCAAGGAGGAGGCTCCCCCCAAGAAGGAGGAGGACGTCGAAATGGAGGAAGGAAAGGAGGTCGAGGAGGACATGGACGTCGACTAGTCGTCGAGCGTCTTTTCGGACACTACCATATTGCTTACGTCGACTCGTGTATCTGGCATATATTTCGTTTATACATCGTTTGTTTAGAAGGAATACCAATCTCGTCCCGGTCTCGATTGCGTCGTGTCCGGAGGCGTCCATCAATGTGCGAATGTGACGAAGGCGGAAATCATTATCTTGGTCGTTACAAGGTTCAATAGCGATACACTGGCAATCGCCACTTTCCACAGCTCAGTTTACATATCCTCTGTACCCCACGCATATGCCTCGACTTGTTTTCGTTTCCTGTCATTAAGCTTCTGGAACAGTTTAGCCTCGTATCCCGTTGATCGGTCTGTGCGGGGAAGCGGCGGTACCATGTCAGCTCATGCACTGTTGTCATATACGCAAGGTCGCGACGACTTACCAACTCCATCCCAACGGAAACCGGGTGGGATTCCGAATCGATTTGGTGGTGGTGCAGGTCCCGTATATTTTTGTCGTTGAGGGCCTTTCTTTTTTCGTTGCTACAGCACAAGTCGGGACGATGAGCACGGGAGTCACATCGAGTCTGGGCAGATGAGATCGAACTTACTGTCAGGAAAGCCGCAGCCGGGTCTTCTCTTCGAACTTCATTCCGCTGTTCTTCGTTCATACTTCGGTCATGAGCGGATCTGCAGAGCAACGCAAAAGATCTATTAGCCTTACGTCGCGTACGCCCACGATCCAAATTGACTGACCTGGCGAAAGATGTTCCAGCAGCCTGTCGTTCCCGCCGCAGTTCTTCGTCTCTCTGATTCCGCTGCACCAACCCCTTGTTCCAATCCTTCTTGGCAGCCTGTCTCGCTCGATCCTCTTGTTCCCGCTTCTGCGCCTCGGCCCTTTCAGCATTAACATCCACTATCTTTCCCGTTCGGTCACGATGGATCGTCTGTTGATGATCCGGTCGCTCGTCGTCCCCTTCTTCTTCAGAGACTTCTTCCCCCGCCTCGATCTTCATTCGCCTCATTTCCGCCCGTTCTCGCTGACGTTCGGCTTCTTTCCGAGCTTCCTCGATTGCCTGGGCTTCGACTTCTTCCTTGAGCTGTGCGGCGGTCAAAAGACCGCCTTTCCGTTTCTTGACAGGCGGCGCAGCTGGTGGAGTTGTCTCGGCATCCGCCGATGGGGTGTCAACACTTTCGGTAGGGGTCTCGGCTAGCGAACCGCCTCCAGCTGTTGACCAGTTGGCTTTGGTCATTCGGAAAGCCTTGGGAGCAGCCGTCACGACTAGAAAGGAAGTCAATGACAGGAGTTACTCTCGAATGCACTCGTCAGGACACTACGAAACTCTGCGGCTTACCTGGTGTATCCGCCTCCTCCTCCTCAACTTCACCCCAAGCAGCCCCCATGCTATCCTCATCCGCAATCAACAACCCTGTCCCTTCTCCAACAGCCACCGGCACAGCTTTGTCGACCCTTCTCTTCTTCTTCTTAGGTCGTCCTTCTTCTGCCCGAGAAAGAATGGCATCGGCTTTCGCCCCAGACATGTACCTGTTGTAGAGTCAGGTGGTTAGCCAGTTGTCAAGCTCGACCGAAACGAAATGACACAGCGACTCACTTGGAGGCCAAGTAGGCCGATAGATCGCTCATTTCGTGACGTTGACAACAGTCGAATCAGCGGGTAGCCCAGTCTCCTACGGCTCCTCTGGCTATTCGTCTTGGAATGAGCATAGATCTTTGAGGTAATCAGATCTATCTGCTTAATAGCGAGCTCCCAGAGTCGCTAGTCGAGCTCGGCTGAGGCCGAGTCACGTGACGTACCTCATGGATTTGAATTGGCGTTTCGTCACTCGCGCTTGTATCAAAGATCTTTCTGACGCCGCTCATGCTATAGTCTACTAACTGAAAAGGGCCAGGAATGTATAGGCAAGCTTCTGATACTGCACTCACACCCAAGAGTTCAGAAGAATCTATGTCTGGTAGAAGCAGCGAAGACTAACGGTTCGCGCGCACCCTATCAGTCATTTTAGTCACTGTCTAATAACATACAGCCCCAGAAGACAGGTCAACCCATCGAAACAACGCAGCCATATCGTACAATCAAAAGGCTTGGAAATTGTCCATTATATATTGGAGAATTCGTCTTATACGACGTTTTGTGGTTCGAGCTTTTCAAGACTGTCTTCGCTAGCCCACGAATCGCTAGTCGGGAGAGCAGGTCTGTCGGAAACGACCCGATCGTCTTTCTTGATCATCCGGTTCGCGATCTTCCAAGTGACCCAGCTCCCCCAACTGGAATGAAAGGTCAGCTTCATCCGGTATAAGGCGCGCTGTCGTCTCACACTTACACTTGTGTCATCATCAAACCGATTGCACAGATCCAGACGATAGTCGTCCAGAAAACGTCCAGACCGCTAGTAAATTCACGGTCTCGAAGCCCCCATACCACCAAAATACCGATCGAAGAAAGAGTCTTAACGATCGTAGTCTGCACCGTCGCAATCTTGAGCAATATCGAAGTTCGTTGAGGGTTCCAGCGGAGTCGATCTAGCAAAGCGGAAGATTGGTAAATAAGCTCATCCACACAAAAGCCCTAGCAGCATGCCTCACATCCAATCAGACCAACGAAAGTCAACTGCTCTGTTGTTGCCTGGAAGAGCCAGATACAAGCCGTAATGATGAAGGATGGATTCTGGGTAACTTGTGACATTGTAGCGCCCATGGATATGCTGTTGAAGGTTTAATCATTGGCATTGACCATGACGCGATCATCGGTATAACTTACACAAAGACCGTGATGAAGTGATGACAAAGCCTGGTGAAGCAAGTGGATCAGCTACAAGACACGTGTGAGAATGATTTTGGTCGTAACGCACAAAGGCCATCTCATGGACAAGCGATAGCTCAATTCGAAGAGATCTGCGACGACAAATGGCTGAGCGGGGAAAGTACTACCAATATGACAGGAAACGAGCACTCACAAAGCCCCGAGACTAGGATTCCTGCAGCCCGACCTGCTCGTAGCTGGAAGAGCTGATAATCACCACCGAATGCTGGGGTGGAGACCAATTGAGTTCCGAGTGCTACCAAAGTTATGAAGACCGTCAAAACGTAGATAATGACGTTCTTGCGATGTTCCAGCGTGAGTTGGGTAAACTTGGGCGCGACTCGTGACATCAACCTAAAAGTTCAAGCGAAAACCCAATTAGCGCCTATATTTACGTCTAGATATGGTCTATAACTCGCATTTCGATGCCCTTGGCCATAACGTAGAGTAAGGCCCAGTAAACTGATGACAATGGCATCAGTATCGTCAGAGGACAGCTAATCGTACCTTGATGCGTACCGATGAAGCCGACAGGATACCATGTGGGATCCCAGCTTGTAATCTGTTCTCCGAACATCTGCATCTCGAGCAGAGGCGAGATATCGACCCCATTCTTGAACTCGATGCCCTGAGTGAGTTTCCGATTTTCGACCGTCGGCAGGACAGGGCCTAGCAGATTGAGGGTCTCATGGGCATGCGCGTCGTTGCAGAAGCTGTTATCCACCGCGAAAGAGGCACAGTAAATGTCCGGCTGGATAGCTGCCAGCGGCGCGTGAACGACTCGACAGGTAGAGCTGTTGCTGGCCAACCTGTCGGAATCTCCCACTGCCAATCCGGACATGGCAGCGATACAAGTCTTGTATGATTCGAATTGCTGATTACCCCCTTGGCAGAGAGACGTCGCAGCCTTGCAAGCTTGATCGGATAAGCTTCAGTACATTGTGGTCAGCACAAGGAGAGCCGCACGTTCGTCGTTTGCATTCGAGGCACTCACTACGACTGCATCATTTCTTCCGGGCTTGTCGTGTTCGAGCTAGCGTTTAATCCCTGCAAAAGGTGCCTGATTCCCATATTCATGTAAGCCGCCCGTCAACTGCCCATGATCGTGATCGCATTTACTGTGTCGCCTGCTCCATCGTCCTCGTCCAATCTCTAAAACTGATGTCTAGGTAAGAGATAAGACTGACGGCAATTGTCAGCTAATGCAGGACCCAATCGCGCGCGCTAGATCTACCCATTGGCGTTATATTTGAACCAGAGATCGCTCTGAAACACAAACCATTAGCTTTGCACGGTTATCAACACACCTGGTCTATTTACCTGTACTGGAATCACCAAATCCGCGCCGTATTCAAGCTGGAAGGACACGCTAGTCCCGACGATTCCGTTCTCTACGGCGATATTTGTTACATCATAAGCGATCGGTCTACCTATGAGAGATTTCCCATCCGTAGAGGTCGGTGGATTGAACAGGTCGAAGAGAAAGGTAGTTGCTTCGCCCTCTCCATAAAGCCTGACAGGCGGTATCATTATCAGGCAGTGTCAGCAAATTATCGCCGTTCCCATACGGGAGAGGTGACCTACGTTTTCAATACTGCGCATCGCAGAAACAACATCGGACACTGGTCAGTTTCTAGATGTGGATCATGGAACGGACATATGAATCGTCTTCGGCACTGACTTTCTATGTTGACGCTGATACAACCCCTGGCAATCGTGAGCCGATGTTCTGAATGTTTCGTAACAGCAAGAGGCGCGACTTACACAACATCATCCTCAAAAATGGATGCATTGGTGTTATTGCCCCCAATGAATCGATCGGCGAACAGCTTGACATTCTTCAGAGCAAGAAAACTAGAAATGGTGGCTGCGTTCGTGACATGCAGGAGAGCAAACACAACGATGATGGCGTAAGGTAGCATATCTTTACTATGGCGGTCACAACGGCGAAATTCTTTCTATCGCTCTTGATCTATAGCGAGTGCGGACGTTATGTCGAGGCATGGGCCTGATGATTTCAGATATATGTAGGTTCATACCATGAGTATGTGCGTCCTACCAGTATTTTCATCTTTCCGGGCTGGCGGTTGACCTGTTCAAAAGATACTTCCGAAACGCCAAAATCCCAGCCGCGCAGCGTGCTGACTGGTCATGCCCGAGGTGTAAACACGCGGTCATATCGCCACGTTCTAAAAGCTGCATGGGCGATAAGCACTCGATCGCCGGACCCAAAGCTCGAGATCTGGATTGTGGTTCGTGGGACAACTCGGATTCTCGTAGTGGCCTTGGAGATATTGTGAATCTGCCAAGCCGATCCGCAGACGGCTGTATGGATAGTCTCGGGACTCCTTAAGCTGAATCCGCGCCAGCCATCGAATGGACAAATTGCGGACCCCACTGATGGAGTTCGCCACGTTCATATATCGGGCAGCAAAGATTGGTTCCCATCACGGCGTACTTGTTTGTCATCGCTGCCGAAGGCAAGGCGGACTCCCCCCCTCCCAATCAGCAGATCCAATATCGCCCGTCGCAGGTTGGATGAGTTCGTGATGATCCCGACAGGGGGCGCGCTCGGTGCCTTGTGGACATATAGAAGTTGACATGCAAGCCTTCGGTCTTGCGTATGATGGGAATAGATCATTACTTTCCAAAACAAGCAGCACAGACGTCGAGGCTGATTCCGTCGATGTCTCGGTTCCATGGTACCATGCGGAAAGGCGGGTCCGGAAGCAGAACCGCGGCCCGGAAACAAGTGAGATTTCACCCGCGCTGCCCTCGGAAACGCTTGAATCGGTGTTCAAAATCGATTCGCATGGGCAAAACGGCAACAGACACCATCCACATGGGTATCTTTATCGTCTCAGCACGAGACGTCAAGCATCCCGCAAGAGGGTAGAAAAACGGGCACGATGCGGTCGAAATTAGCCAGATACGCAAAGAGATGTAAAGCGGGATCAGCAGCTTCCGCACCGTCTGCGTGAACGTTGCTCGATCTGGTTTTCGAAAGGTCGGACAGCTCGGCAGTCAAACTTCCGAGCCATCAGATGGGATGGATGGGGAGTGATATGTGATGTCGTACCTCGAACTTACAGCAAGCGGTTGGCAAGTGCTTAGGGTTCCGCTTCTGGAAGTCGATCAATGTGATCCTCCCAAAGGCATACATCGAAGTGTCAAGGCCGATCATCAAAGCAGGGTTTCTTAAGCTTGAGCTTAGTACCGTTTCCTGAGCCTGTCGTATCTCGATTTCTGGTCTGTTGCTTCGGGCTGCAGGTGTGCGGTGACGGTGCATGATCGTGATGGTCGATACTGGATCTGCTGAGGCTAAATGTTATCATGATTTGTGTGCCTTCTTGCGCCCTCATTAGCGGGTCCAGCTAATATCTGGATCATCGGTCAAGACCATGGGGAGGCAAACAGGCGTGCAGCCAGTCAAGAACTACCGATTGCGTGCAGGTTCCTTAACATGAAACGCGCGACCATGCGATAGCGGGCTGTCAGCCGCGCACAACTTAACTCAGGTCGACCCCGGATGGGCTTTCGTAAGTAAATTTTTATGAACCCTCAGACGGCAGTATTACTGTGCCCCGAACGAATCCGATCAATCCTGAGGTGCTTCATGGGTTGTCATTGATGACACGCTAGTTTATCCGCTCATTCGCGTGATCCGAGCCCTGGTTCGACAGGTCGAAGTGAAATTCCACGCGCTCAAGTGATCAATACCTCGAACAATGCAAAGACGACCGTTCAGCACACGGCTCATGGCCCTCGAGCTTCTCCACCCAGCACCGTCGTCGTTCACGTTCCGGAGAGATGTCTCTCTGGCAATGATCGATCATCACGTTGAGGCGATGACGGTTAATGATCAGGACCCGAACCACTTTCTCAACGACCGCTGTGTTCGGGGTCAGCCTTTCGGTTCGTTCTGCACATTCCGAGGGGTGAACCACCCGGTCAGACTCGTTGAAGCCTATGAGCGTAGGCCTGATAGGTCAGAGCAAAGCCCTGACGAGGAATATCGCGCCCAAGGCTAATCGTCCTTCGCTATGTCGACCTATGTAGCATCCGCTCACCATGCGCATCATGAGACCGGATCTGCCGCAATCTGAAGGCTGAGTTAAAGGGAGCTCTTCAGCTTCCAACGCAAACCGAACCTTCTTGTAAATGACGGTCCTCTTCATCGCTCAAGTTCGGGTCCAGCCTTATCCTCGCTTTCGCAAATGCAGTCGACTCTCCCCAACTTCTTTGT
>Ga0308160_10007478_pt1 | contig 10858 bp, 18 predicted proteins | sample PhyFR1_FD_201036 | JGI IMG/M metagenome (GOLD analysis project Ga0308160, IMG submission 201036) | Phyllosphere microbial communities from UC Gill Tract Community Farm, Albany, California, United States - DLSLF.R1 | ecosystem: Host-associated > Plants > Phyllosphere > Unclassified | place: USA... | reverse complement strand
TTCAGGAATGGATGTGACCCGCCGGTCAGAGGTAAACTTACTTGTACTAAGCAATCAGATGGAACTGGATAATGGTAGTATGCCATATGATAGTCATAAATAAGATGACGAGTTACAATACACAAAGCGGACACCAATTCTCCATCGTGATATTGATACCCTCAAATGGGATGGAGCGCCCGCCATCTTTCCACGAAGTTGTCGGGTTTGCCCATCTCCAGCCACGCCTTGAAGAAGACTTCCCTATGTATATGGCCGTGGAGGGCTCTGGACAAATGGACATTGATCATGTTACCGATCTGTTTGTCTTTCTGGAAACGTCAACTATATCATCTCTAGGCCGGACTAACATCTTCGACGCATCCCACCAAGTGGTAATCGTCCGGTACGCCTTGAAGCCGTTTTCTTTCCGCCACCGTCAACGTTCTACGCTGATTGTAGTGGATTGGACCTGTGTATTTTCCTCCAGGCCCGGAAGTTGTTATCAAGGTCATGGCTCCTCGATCAGGATTGATCCGTCTAGAATGGCCTTTCTGCTTCAGCGTTTCCTCCTGGGCCCATATAAGAGCCCTCACCTGGGATCTCAGAACGCGCTTGCTGACCAACAAACGCATTCGAGGAGAAAATGCTACTGGTCAGTCCAGTCTCTGCACAGCAAAAGTTACGTACATGTCCAGGATCCTAGGTGTCCATGGTGGTGTATAGTGGTTTTCCACCTCCATAGCCTCTTTCCGTTGTCTTGCCTGGTAGTCGTTACAAGCAGGTGAATCATAAGGACGAGGCTCAAGGAACCCTATTCGATCCCCGGTAGCTCGATTAGCATCAAAGGTCGGCATACCTCGGGGAGCGGCATATCCACGATGATTGTACTCGAATCGAGGTAGATCCGAGATGGCATCCCTGACCGTTACGGCGGGAAAGGGACCACTACCATAATCACCTTGGCTTCCAACGTAAAAGTCTTTGAAGGACTTGGATCCGCTCGCGAATCTGTTGACTTCTAGTTCTGGATTGGCATGAGTCGGTTCCGGGGTCGATGGAAGAGGCACACCTCTCCTGGCGCATATGAGGAAAAGTCGATTCCGGTTTTGAGGTGACCCAAAAGACCTAGAATCGAGTTGAACTAGGCGAACTTGATAGCCTATCTCCCTTAGCCCTCTGATCCCGGCGACAGCGAAGTTCTTGGCTCCTTCGCTTTCATCTCCCCCGTCCCTGTCCCGCTTCATACCCAGGACATTTTCGAGGATGAAGATGTCGGGTTGGAGTCGATCAATCTCTTTGATGGTAATGAAGAGTTCGTCGTTCCTCGAATCATGGACCTTGTTCTGGTGGTTGGCTCCAGAATGACCTTGACTGCTTGTCAGCCTAGCACTCTCATTGACACTCACCAAGGAGGTCCGGCGCTCGCCAACACCATAGATCCAGGACTGGGAAGGACTCTATCTTCTTGTTGGATCTCCAACGCGTCTTCCTCCTTGGCAGCTTGACTAGCTTCACCGACTGTCGTCTCATGAACTGTGGCTTTAGGAGAATTATACCTGAGTGGTCAGCCAGCTCTACAGACACACAGCTGTCACGAACCTCAACGTCTTGCAGGCCTTTTCATCCATTTCAACAGCATGCTTGTGTCGGAAATAGCCCTTTGCGCCGATCATTCCGCCCCCACCTCCCGAATAGTAGTCAGCTGCCGGTAGCTTGACTTTGCGCAAGAATTGCTTGTAGGACTGTTCAAGATCATCGGAGGCTGTGGTACAGATATCACAACTCGACATCGGTGTAATCAATGGTGCGAGATCCCCATTCGACCTCAACCTCTCTTGACAATAGAAACTCGGCGTTGAAGTCGATTGATGATCTGTGTGAAGGTGGGCTGCTTCAAGCGTGACTCGTGTCCGATCAAGTATAGCGCTGAGAGGAATTCGGCGCAGCTCCTTGGTCCTCAATAGGCGTTTCTACTTGATCAGTCACCGCGGAAAATCTTGAGCGGACGCACCTCTGAAACGTATTCTACACTCGCTTTGCCCTTGGCCCAGTCTGAGAATCTTTCAAATAGCTCAACACGAGCTATATTGTTGTCTAGCTGGACGATGCGAGCCACGCGCCATACCAATGCGGATGTGTGGCCAGGATTGACGCTCTTTTCCTCGAGAAGGATACAGTCGTGGAGGTGGTAAACAGTTGGAGGCTCTTTCGCCTTGGTGCAGCAGGAGTCGCACAAGGGAAGATCGTCCGAGTCGCGCAATGTGGGATCACGCCATACGTTGAAAGCATGCCAGAATGTATGTCTGGATCTCAGCGTTGTCTCACTGCGACTTTGACTCAACTCACCTGAGGAAGGGTTGACCTGGAATTAGGCTTGGGCCGCCGACGTGGATTGGACTGACTGATTGGATAATACTCAGCCTGATGGTCTGGCAATCGCCGTGTCTGAGGAACAGCTCATTTGGCGTCCCGCATGGCGATTCGAAGAGCCATTGGACGTGACACGAGAGGTCGAGCTTGACCACGGCGTCGGATGAGCGACTCGGCTTTTTCTCGACTATGCTGCGAACGAGAGCTCGCCTTCCGTTCAGCGGCGATCATATAGCATGTACTGAAGTACTTACTGCAGACTTGGCCGACTCTCATCGTCCCTCTGTGCCAGACAGGTGATCATCGAGTCGACCTTGATGTCAGCCAGAGGCTCCAGAGTGCAGATGGCCTACGCACCTCGATTGACATGCCCCCATACCGAACAGCACGATAGTGATTCTCATCACGCTTGACCGCAAACGGTTCCTCAATCAGGCCGTGCTGCATTCTCTTCTTGTTGAGATTTCGTTCGAGGACCGGGCTAGGGTTCCGATCGTCATCATCTGTTGACGCTCTTGGTCGTTTTTTAGCTGACGAAAGACTTGACTGGGAGGGTAATTCGAGATCCGATAGATCGGCAGTCAGATCGATTATTTCTTCATTCTTGGAAATCATCTTGATCGTCTTTGATGTAGGTGTTTGAGTTGAGGATTTAAATTGAAGAGTGAGGTGAAGAGTATGGAAAACAGAATAAGAGAGTGAAACGGATAGCAAACAGTTTCCTCGAGACGGTCATTCGTGCTTGACGACGGTTGCCTCGTCAACCCACACCTGCCCTCCCTCATACACATCCTTTGGTGCCTGGGCGTCAAGTCCACGCCTCCAGAGGTAGTCCAAAAAGCCCATAATGTTACATGCTTGACGACTCCAAAAGATTGACAACCTCATTTCCCCTGACCTTCCCGCCCTCCTTTATGCGCCATACCACGAGTTATGCAGACCGATGGCATCATTTGGCGAGGGCATATTTTGTGCTCCTAGCTTTGGCGAGTGGTTTGATAGACCGATCAAGGAGTCTGACCTTGACATTGAGTCTGACCTCGTCATTGTGATCAGAGAATCTGCGCCGTCTGATATGTCAGCTCTAATTTTCAAGTCATGTTGGTGAACTTACTCATAGGCCCACTGCATCCGTTGCCAACCTCCTCGGCTTCCGAGATGGTAACGCTCTTCTTCTTTGCTTTGGCGTTATCACTCCTCAACTTGTCGAGGTGTTCTAGGTATCGGTCGTCGACACCTCCAGTAACGTATTCTCCATTGAATACCGAGCAATCGAAAGTCTCGATGGCTGGGTTTGATGATCGACAAGACTGGACGAGGTCCTCGATAGTCTGGTAAATGACTAGATCGGCACCGATGGCTTCTGCGATTTCAGGTTCTGTTCGACCATGTGCGACGAGCTCGCGGGGTGATGGCATGTCGATACCGTACACGTTGGGATGTCTGAAGTTCAGCTTTGGCGAAAAGAGGCCGGATAGCTTACCTGACGGGAGGAGCGCATGATGCACAAATGACCTTCTTGGCTCCGACATCTTTTGCCATTTGGATAATCTCCTTTGATGTGGTTCCTCTTACAATCGAATCGTCGACCAGCATGACCACCTTGTCCTTGAACTCGATAGGCATGGCATTCAACTTCTTCCTGACGTTTTGACGACGTTGCGTCTGTCCGGGCATGATGAATGTTCGTCCAACATATCTGTTCTTGACGAAACCTTCTCGGTATGGGATGCCGAGGTGTTGGGCACATTGGAGAGCTGCGACTCGAGAGGTATCTGGAACGGGAATGACGACGTCGACTACAAGTCCAGCTTTTGCCAATTCCTTCTTGGCGGTTTCGGCGAGTAGGTCACCCATGGCCATTCGACTTCGGTAGACCGAGATACCGTCAATGGTAGAGTCGGGCCGAGCAAAGTAGACGAACTCGAACATGTCGGGTGCGAAAGTGGCTGGTTCAGCGACTTGTCGTCGGGTCATGCCGTTTCGAGTAATGATGATGGCCTCTCCTGCTTTGTCAGCATGTGTTCTTGTTTACTTGGTAGTGACGAACCATTCTTGACATCCTCCCATCCGGTGAATCCTAGTCCTTGTGCGACAACACTCTCACTGGCAGCCAAATAGTCGGTTCCTCCTCTCTGTCCTTGCCTGGTAGCGATACCAAGGGGTCGAATACCGTTAGGATCACGGAAAGCGATAAGACCGAAACCGGCCAACATGGCAACACAGGCATAAGCTCCTCGGCACGAAGCCATAGTGGATTTCATGGCGGTAAAGATATCTTCCTCGTTGATCCTGATCTTCAGCGCGTGGTATTTGAGGTTGAGATATGGACATACCTGAACTTTCCAGTCTGCTGAAGGTTGTCGGCAAAGATGTTGAGCATTAGCTCAGAATCCGAGTCGGTGTTGATATGCCTGTGAGCCTCGGCGTCGAGTGCCTGCCTGAGAGCGGGAGTGTTGATCAAGTTACCGTTCTACAGGTCAGCATGGCTATGGGTGCTCTAATCAAGAACGTACATGGGCAAAGCAGATACCGTAAGGAGAGTTGACGTAGAAAGGCTGAGCTTCGGCATGGGCAGAACTACCAGCAGTGGGGTATCGGACTGTTTCGTCAGCCCTTCACTCTTGAGCTCAAGCAGCTGACTGACCATGTCCAACACCCATCCATCCCTTCATACCCGAGATGGCCGAGGTGTCAAAGACATCCCGGACCATACCGTTGGCCTTGACCTGGTAGAATCGTCCACCGGCACCACAAGTGACAACACCCGCTGCGTCCTGACCTCTAGTCATCAGAAAAGTCCAAAGAGACCTAAGCTTGCTACTGACCGATGCTGGAGAAGAGAAAGCCCTTCGACACTTGATTCATGTCAGCTCGACTTCAATGTGGATTGCTCGCAGACATACATCTCTTGACCTGCCAACGAGGTCTGGGTGGTCATGGGGTCATGCAAAAGAAGACCAAGTACACCACACACTGGACTGTCAGTGCTATACGCTGCTGACTCTACTCACTCTTTGCTATAGGTGATGCTGCTATATGGTGTCTGCTGCTTGACTCATTTTCTGCTGATTCACTCGACTCTGCCCCTCGATAATTTTGCTTCCGTAACAGATAAGGACGCGTGTGGTAGCTGGTTGGGAGAAATGCAGGAAATACAATTGGACTTATCTTTGCCAAGACAATCGATCGACGACCCTCCCAACGACGACAAATCATTCATCATGCATAAGGTCCCCATTCCGCCAGGTCCAGTGTACGACATGTCATGCATTCGATCTCTAATTGCCTAAGCTCATGGCCAGGCCAAGAGGTGCGCACATCATCATATTTGTCATGCAGCGGGAAGGTGGCAAGCAAAAAGACCGAGGTTCAGGACTCGTCCCACCGCTTTAAGCCTGCCAAGCACCTCGGTGTGGGGTGGAGGTCCTGAACTCTAATATCTCTCCTTTCTCAATTAGTAGGTCTATACTCCCTCTTTGATCATACACACGGGTTCGATGTTTGTTCGTCATTGTTAATCAGTAACGTTGTACTTCTAGCAATATATACGAAAAATCAAGATCACGTATCAGCAAGATGTGGTGGTTACAATTGATATTCGGATTATCCCTCTTGCCACGGGTCATGAGTCAAACGGATGCCTTCGAATTCTCATGGCCAGGAGATACGGATCAATGTGGAGTGAGTACCTTCTCTTCTTTCTCATGGCCGTCGCTGACTATCGCAGACGTACGATCTTTCATGGACCGGTGGATCGCCACCGTTCAGGGCATTCTTTGTGTAGGTCATCTTACTCCTTCGCTTCCAACCGCTGACGATACTCAGACCGATCGAAGGCGCTCCGATGGTATACGATATCCCCGACTCTGCTTATACTGGGACATCGGGACGTTATCCAGTGAGCCGACTTTTGTGAAACAAGATTATGGTAGCGAGACTGACTGTTCAGGTCCTGCACCAATTTGCGGCAGATACGCCATATGTGGTCTACATGTCGGATGCTAATGGTGATGGAACTGGTGAGTCACCGATCGATTCGCCTTCCTTTGGCAATCTTCTGACTCTTTAGGTGGATCATCGATTCTCCAAGTCACGCAGCCCGGGGCCTCATCATGCGAAACATCTTCTTCTTCAAACCACACCACCCAATCGTTCTCTTTCAACGCTTCTGGTACAGTCGCTCAATGTTCAGACGATTTCCACTTGGAGTGGGACTACTCGTCGGCAAACGCACCATACAACGTCTCGATTGTACCTCTAGACCAGAGCTTCCGGCCATTCACGGTGCAGATGAGCAGACGCTCAGAAGGCAGTATCAATTGGGTCATCAACCTTCAGGCTGGAATCAACTTCACGATCATGTTCAAGTGAGTATCGGTCCACATTGCTCAAGAAAGGTCAGCGCTGATCTGAAGTGACGACACGGGATACGGTACCGGCGGAACTGGTGGTATTTACCAAGTCGCATTGGAGTCTGGCATGCCTTCGAATTGCGGGGGTCTTATCCTCGCTGCCGCCCAGAACCCCTTACCGGCAGGGTTGACGACCGCTTCCTTACCCCCGGCACCTAGCACCACCGGCTCCGAAACGGCCAGCGTCACCGGTACTGGTCGACCAAGCACTTCGGCGAGTGCAGGCGGATCATCATCCAACGGTCTATCGGGAGGTGCTATCGCCGGAATCGTTATAGGAGTTATTGCTGGATTACTCCTCCTTCTACTCTTACTGTTCTGCCTGTACCGACGCCGAAAGAACCGCGACAGTCAACGGTTACCTGATCACGCTGCTCCCCCATCCCCGGACGCAATGCAGGAGAGGAATCGAAATTCCCTCAGTGGTCTCCCAGCCTCCGTCTCTCGGAACTTCACCTACGGTCATGGTCATTCTCGCAACACCTCAACATCAACGCCTCAGCTGGCCGACTTTGGTGGGTATGAACAAGCAGAAGTCCCACGAGACGCCCAGCCCACTGTCGTTCCATTCGTACCTCAAAGCGCGTCCATGTCCCCCTCGACATCGGACGAACACACCACCGATATGGACAACCGAAGGAGATCAAAATTAGCCATGTCGATGTCTTCACAGCCTACCTTCAGGGTCTCGAACGGGGTCCCAGAAGGTGGACCAAGCCCTACTACTCCCACAAGAGCTACCACGGCGACGAGACGAAGCACGATGGACTTGTCAAGTCTCGATATCCCCGAAGATGATTCGACTACAACATACAGGCGGTTGACGGATGGCGGGCGATTCGTCGCTAGTCCCGAAGGTGGACCAGGAAGGACAGTGGATCTCCCACCGCTGTATAATGATGTTCCACAGGATGGTCCTGCGCCAGGAAGTGAGAGGCGATAGTCGTATCAGTCAGGGGCAGAAGGATGAGGAGATATGATAGAATTGTATAATCGTAATGCCGTTCCAAAGATACATTTGTAGTAACCCGAACCAGACCAGACCTGATATGATGTATAATGGTACAGACAATTCCTATGCGAATCCAACAGACTTCTTCTTTGGCTTGACGTCCTCGTCCTTGGCTCCGTCGGGCGTCTTGCCCTTTCTAAGCTGTTTCTTCACCTTTGCCTCTTTCATCAATGCAAACTTTGCGTCTCGCTACTTGATCAGCCCATATCCTCAACTAAAGGCGAGTAGACTCACAAGTTCCCTCGTATCAGCCTTTTTCTTCTCATGCCTCTGTTTCTTTTTATCTTTATTAGGTCCAGCAACCGTTTCCTCCTGTTTCATCTCCAGCGGATCATTCCTCCGACGTTGATTGTCAAGCTTGGATTTGACGACTGTATCCTTGCTCCCTGTCACATCTGCCATCAGGGACATTAATCCGGCCTTATCGTCAGCCACAATACTATGTAGAAGGGTAAGAAAGCTTACCTTGTCCTCGAGGAAGATTTTGCCTTTCTTTCCATCTCCTCCTGCCTTTCTTTTCCGTCCAGTGTTTTTGGGTACTTCGCCTGCTTGAACCTCGGCGGGTCTTGAGGGTCCAGCTTCTGCCTCGGGTGACATGATCTCGGCTCTTGTGGGTAGGTAAAGTCTGTTGATTGGCGGTAAAGAAGAGCAGAATGTCGAAAACTTGACGATCCAAGCGGTCAGCTCGTGCCTGAATCCGTCCACCACTCCGCCAAGGGAACCAACCCAATGCTACTTGTCAACTCTATGCATCCACACTATCATCAGCTCGGCAGCAGTACAGACGATATACCCGACGAGGCAGACGCTACGGTGAATGCAGCCAGATTCTCGCCAAAGAGGGGGTGGATCAGGTCCACAGTTGAGGCGTTCTGACATTTACCCCTGTTTCCACCAAAAAGTTCTTATTGTTCTCCCTTCCCCTGGCTTGATTTCACTTGATCGAGGCGGGTCGAGTTACTACTTCCGATCTAGTGCAAACATATCCACACAGCCTTTCCCCGTGCTCAAGCAGGAGGTCGCATGATCAATAGGCACTCGCTTCTGGCCTGGATGGGTCACGTTATAGGATTACTGGCGATATGCCTAATAAACGACTTGACCTTGACTGACTTGTTTATACATTCTACCCCTAGGTTCTCATACTCAGACGATGTTGCTCTCCAATCTTCTAATCCTGTGTCCAGCCTTAATGGTCCCGGCCCATGGGTTCTTCTTTGTCTCGGGATGGGGAACGACCAACCGGCTTGGTCTACCTACCATCACCCGAGATCGACCAGTCTGCGCCACCAATGTCGGGAGAACGGTGCTGCAAGGGTTGAACGTTGATGGGGGATGTAGATATACGGTGCGGTATGGGGATGCGAAGCGGTGGGAAGCCTCGCAGGCGAGCTCATATCTTGGGTAAGCCCCCTGGTGTCTACAGTGCAATCAATGGGCTGGGCTGATGATCAGGAGTAAGCCCCATACTTTACCTCCTGCTTGCCCGCAGTATAGAGGTGGTTACTCGGACGGTAATAACCAGTCGGAGGATTGCTTATATGCAGCGGTCTATACCCCGCTCACCGTGGCTTCAAATGCCAACCTTCCAGTATTCGTCTGGTGAGCCCACCACTCACTACCTGACTGATCTATAGGATACACGGAGGATCCTTCAACTCTGGTTCAGCTACCGCCCCAGCCTTATCAGGTGCCAGAATGGCCCAAGAAGGAAATATAATCGTAGTAGTCCTCCAATACCGGTTAGGAGTCCTAGGATATCTCCCTCCATCATCCGCACCTTCTTCGAAAAACCCAAATCTAGGTGTTGGGGATGTAGTCCTGGCTTTGAAGTGGTTGAGAAATTCCGCTAGGGATTTCGGAGGGGATGGGGGAAGACTTGTGGTCGGTGGACAGAGCTCGGGGGCGCATCTTATCAGGGGTACGTCCTCTTATGTGATGGTGGGCAGGGGCTGATAGATAGCATTGTGGGCGACTACTGCGGCTAGGGGTTTCTTCCGAGGTGCTATACTTCAATCGGATCCTATGGTAAGTCCCAGTACCACCTCTTGGCAAGAAGAAGAAGCTGATTATAGTTCTACGGTTTGGCTTCACCAAGTATCACCGACGCTCTCACGAAGTCGTTCTACGCCTTGCCGGACATCGCTAAATGTACCACGCTGGACTGCTTACAGAAGATATCGGCGGATGATATTGTTACTGCTCAGGAAGAGCTGGTCCAGACTGCACCATTCACAATACCAGGTGTACCCCTTGGAGAGCGTAAGTTTACCCTCCAGCTCAAACAATGAATGGAAAGCTGACAGATCTAGCGATCAGACCTACGTATGGCCGCCCGTCCATCCCATCCGACCCATCGTCTCTCCTATTCCAATCTCCCAACCGCCTCTTGTCCCCACCGGACCAGCTCCCAATCCTAATGACATCAACAGCAAACGAAGCCGGTCAGATTGTCCAATCCCTCTTCCCCTCCCCTGTCCCATCATCCAACTCGACCCTGTTATCAACCCTCTCTTTCCTAGTAGGAGAAGAGAGGGCGGCTGCATTGGTGGTCTCTGGGAAATACCGTTTAGGTACAGGAGGAGATACATTCCGGGAGACTTTTGAAAAGATCGTCACGGATGGGATATGGAAATGTCCCGCTAGGCAGGCTGGAAGGGAGTGGGCCAAGAATGGGGGAAAGGTATGGGTTGGGGAATGGACAAAGGGGAGGGCGTATGTTAGTAATCAGGATGGGGGTTACTGTTCGGAGAAAGGGAGGGTATGCCACGAGGTATGATGCTCCCACAGTCATTTGGGTAGTGAACTGACAAGCAGGATGATATATTACCGACTTTTGGAGCGAAGCGCGATACCTTGGTACGTCAAACAACTCATCTCTCAGGTGGTGGTAATGCTGATTGACAGAGCCGTGAAGTATCCGCAGCTTGGATATCGTTCATAAAAAACCTGGACCCAAACCCCTCAAGTGGGTCAAATAAGCGCTGGAGCCCGTTCACCTCCGGATCCGATGTCAAGGATGTCTACGCAGTAGGTGGTGGATCAGTCGGGGATTGTCCCAAGGATCTATGGGGTACGG
>Ga0308160_10007476_pt1 | contig 10859 bp, 10 predicted proteins | sample PhyFR1_FD_201036 | JGI IMG/M metagenome (GOLD analysis project Ga0308160, IMG submission 201036) | Phyllosphere microbial communities from UC Gill Tract Community Farm, Albany, California, United States - DLSLF.R1 | ecosystem: Host-associated > Plants > Phyllosphere > Unclassified | place: USA... | reverse complement strand
TTTAACGCTGAGTTTTAAGCATGTTCTAAGACAGATCGGCGAAACTAATCACCGTGCGATAACCCGTTATCGGCAACCCTTTCATCCAGGAGTACGTCCATGCAAAACGAAGGTGCAGTCACTGCCATCACCGCAAAACGTCTCACGCTGGCGCTCTGCGCGGCGGGCGTTATTGGCGGGGCGGTCGGTGCGATTGCGGTCAACCACAACAACGCCACCGCCCAGGCCCCCGCCACCGTTGCAGCCGCCCCCGCGCCGGTACAGGCGCCGCCCGCAGTAGCCGGCGCGCCCGCGGCCACCGTGTCCCTGCCGGACTTCACCACCATCGCCAAGCAGAACGGCAAGGCGGTCGTGAACATCCGCGTCATGGGCACCACCAAGACCAGCGCGCGCGGCATGCCACAAGTGAGCCCGGGCGACCCGTTCTATGAATTCTTCCGTCAGTTCCAGGACCCGCGCGGTTCGCAACGCGACGCTCCCGTTTTCGGCGCCGGATCGGGCTTCATCGTAAGCCCGGACGGCGTCATCCTGACAAATGCCCACGTGGTGCAGGGCGCCAGCGAGGTCACGGTCAAGCTGGCCGACCGCCGCGAGTTCCGCGCCAAGGTGCTGGGCTCCGACCCGCGCACCGACGTGGCCGTGCTGAAGATCGACGCCAAGGGCCTGCCGACTGTCCCGCTGGGCAATGCGCGTGCGCTGCAGACCGGCGAATGGGTGCTGGCCATCGGCTCGCCGTTCGGCCTGGAGTCGACCGTCACCGCCGGCGTGGTCAGCGCCACCGGCCGCAGCCTGGGCAACGACAGCCAGGTGCAGTTCATCCAGACCGACGTCGCCGTCAACCCCGGCAACTCGGGCGGTCCGCTACTGAATACCCGCGGCGAAGTGGTCGGCATCAACTCGCAGATCTATAGCCAGACCGGCGGCTACCAGGGCCTGTCGTTCGCGATCCCGATCGACGTCGCGGCGCGCATCAAGGACCAGATCGTCGCCACCGGCAAGGTGCAGCATGCCAAGCTGGGCGTGTCGATCCAGGAGGTGGACCAGAGCTTCGCCGATTCCTTCAACCTGGCGTCGCCCGAAGGCGCGCTGGTGGCGAATGTCGAACGCGGCAGCGCCGCCGAAAAGGCCGGCCTGAAGTCCGGCGACGTGGTGCGCAAGGTGAACGGCCAGACGATCATCGCTTCGGCCGACCTGCCGGGCACGCTGGCGGTGGCCAAGCCGGGCGACAAGGTCGCGCTCGACGTCTGGCGCGACGGCAAGATCGTGCGCCTGAACGCGACCCTGGCGAATGCCGACGACAAGGCCGCGCCCGATGAGCGCGAAGAAGTGGCGGCAGCCGACAAGGGCGCCAAGCTGGGCCTGGCGCTGCGTCCGCTGGAGCCGATCGAACGGCGCCAGAGCGGCATCGCCGCCGGCCTGGTGATCGAGGACGCGCGCGGCGCGGCCGCGATTGCCGGCGTGGCGCCGGGGGACGTACTGCTGTCGGTGAACGGCAAGCCGGTCAACAGCGTCGACCAGGTGCGCGACGTGGTCGGCAAGTCCAGCAAGTCGGTAGCCTTGCTGATCCAGCGCGGAAATGAAAGAATCTTCATTCCGGTGCGGATTGGCTAAGACGTCGTCTTGGCGCAGCCGGATCACACACAAGAGGTAAGGCGATGCGGCTGTTATTGGTAGAAGACGATACGATGATCGGTGAGGTGGTGCTCGACCTGCTGCGGGCCGAGCACTACGCCGTCGATTGGGTCAAGGACGGCGAAATGGCCGACACGGCCCTGGTGCAGAACCAGAACTACGACCTGGTCCTGCTCGACCTGGGCCTGCCGCGCAAGGACGGCCTGGACGTGCTGCGCTCGATGCGCACGCGCAAGGACCGCACCCCGGTGCTGGTCGCCACCGCGCGCGACTCCGTCCCCCAGCGCATCGCCGGCCTGGATGCCGGCGCCGACGACTACGTACTCAAACCCTACGACCTCGACGAGCTGCTGGCGCGCATCCGTGCCTTGCTGCGCCGCGCCGCGGGCCGCGCCGAGCCCATCTTCGAATACAAGAACATCTCGATCAACCCCGCCACCCGCGAAACCCTGGTCGACGGCGAGCCGGTGTCGCTGTCGGCGCGCGAATGGGCCGTCTTGGAGGCCCTGGTGGCGCGCCCCGGCGCCGTGCTGTCGCGCGCCCAGCTCGAGGAAAAGCTGTACAGCTGGCGCGATGAAGTCAGCAGCAACGCGGTCGAGGTGTATATCCACGGCCTGCGCAAGAAACTCGGGAGCGACCTGATCCAGAACGTGCGCGGCGTCGGCTACATGGTGCCGAAGGCATGAGAATGACGCACTCGCTGCGCGGGCGCCTGTTGTGGTTCCTGCTGGCGGCAATTACTTTGGCGGCGCTGGCGCAAGCCTCGATCGCCTACAACACGGCATTGTCCGACGCCGACCAGATCTTCGACTACCACATGCAGCAGATGGCGCTGTCGCTGCGGTCGAGCACGCCGTTGTCGAACACCGAGGCGCGCGAAAAACTCGAGGAAGCCCCCGGCAACGACGACCTGGTGGTGCAGATGTGGTCGCCCGATGGCGTGCAGGTGTTCCACAGCGTGTCGCGCGCGCGCCTGCCGCAGCGCGCCGTGCTCGGCTTTTCCAACGTCAAGGCCAACGGCACCACCTACCGCGTGTTCTCGATCCAGACCTCGGGCCAGACAGTGCAGGTGGCGCAGGACCTGGCCGTGCGCCGCAACATGGCCGGCAACCTGGCCCTGCGCACGCTCGGGCCCACGGCGGTCATGATGCCGATCCTGATGCTGGTGGTGTGGTGGGTGGTGAGCGGCTCGTTGAAACCGGTGGCGCGCGTGCGCAAGCAGGTGGCGGCGCGCCAGGCCGACGATCTGTCGCCGGTGTCGGAAGCCGGCTTGCCCGACGAAGTGCGTCCGCTGGTGCACGAACTGAACCTGCTGTTCGGGCGCGTGAAGACAGCCTTCGACGCCCAGCAGCATTTCGTGGCCGACGCCGCCCACGAGCTGCGCACGCCACTCGCCGCGCTGCGCCTGCAGGCGCAAAGCCTGGACCGCGCCGACAATCCCGAGGCGCGCAAGACGGCCGTGGCGCGCCTGACCGCCGGCATCGACCGCGCCACGCGCCTGGTCGAGCAATTGCTGGTGCTGGCGCGCCAGGAAGCATCGGCCGCAAACGGCGCGGCAACCAGGCCGGTCGACCTGGCCGAGCTGGCGCGCCGCACCGTGGGCGACTTGACCGGCCTGGCCCAGGCCAAGAACATCGACCTCGGCCTGCAGCATGCCGACGAAGCCAGCGTCAACGGCCAGCCCGACGCCCTGCACATCCTGCTGCGCAACCTCGTCGAGAACGCGGTGAAGTACACCCCGGCCGGCGGCACGGTCGACATCGCGCTGCGCCTGGAAGCAGGCGCAGCCGTGGTCAGCGTCGAGGACAGCGGGCCGGGCATTCCGCCGGATGAGCGCGAGCGCGTGTTCGACCGCTTTTATCGGGTCGCGGGCAGCGAGGCAGCCGGCAGCGGACTGGGGCTGGCGATCATCAAGGCGATTGCCGAGCGCCATGGGGCGACGCTCAGGCTCGACCAGTCGGAGCGGCTGGGCGGGCTGGCGGCGATCGTGCGTTTTCCGCTGGGGAAGGCCTGAGCGACAGGCCTGTCATGGCATGCGCCTTCATGCCTGCCCCGCGTCCCGTACTGCATTTCGTACCGACTCCTGCGCGCGTACATAACTTTCCGCCACCGCCGCGTAATTCGGCGCAACCAGCCCATACAGCCGGGCAAGCTCCGCCGCCTCGGGCCGCGCCCAGGTGCGGTGGAGTTCCGACAGCAGCGCGTTGGTCGTGGTCGGCTTCACACCACCCTGCACCAGGCGCGCCAGCGATACGCGCGACGCCATCTCGCTGGGATCGCCCGAGGCGTCGATGACGGCAAGCACCTCGTAGCCGGCGGCGCGCGCATCGAGGGCCGGGAACATGACGCATGCGCCGGTCCAGACGCCGGCCATCACCAGCGTCTTGCGCTCGGTAGAACGGACCGTTGCGACGAAATCGTCGTTGTCCCAGGCGTTTACCTCTCCCTTGCGCGGCACGTAGACGGCATGTGGCGCGTATTCGTGAATTTCCGGCATCAGCGGGCCGTTGCTGCCGGCCGGTTCCGAGGCCGTGGTGATGACCGGGATCTTCAGCAGGGTGCACAGCCTGGCAATCGTTTCCACGTTGCGCCGCAAATCGGCCACGGGGATATCCTTGACGGTCTGGAACAGGCCGGATTGGTGATCGAGCAGCAGGACCAGCGTATCGGCTGGATCGAGCAGCATCGCGCCGCCGCCCGAAGGCAGGACACTGGCTTTGGACTGGGAAGTGTTTGGCATGGTCGTCCCCTGGCGCTCAGAGCTTGCGTGCGAGGAAATCGCGGATCAGCGGCACCATCACATCGAGCTGGTCTTCCAGCGCGAAGTGCCCGCTGTCGAGCAGGTGCAATTCGGCCTCGGGCAAATCGCGCAGGTAGGGGTGGGCGCCGGGCTCCGGGAAGATCACGTCGTTCTTGCCCCAGACGATCAATGTCGGCGGCTGGTGCTGGCGGAAGAAGGCCTGGAAGGCCGGATACAGCGGCACGTTGCTGCCATAGTCGTGCAGCAGGTCGAGCTGGATGTCGCTGTTGCCGGGGCGGTCGAGCAGGGCCTGGTCGACGATCCAGTTGTCGGGGCTGATGCGGGCCGCGTCGCTCATGCCGTCAAGATATTGGAATTTGGTGGTGTCGAGCGTGAGCAGGCCAGCCAGCGCATCCCGCTTGGCCTGCGATCCATCCGCCCAGTAAGCTTTGATCGGGTCCCAGAATGCGCCCAGCCCTTCGGTATAGGCGTTACCGTTCTGGACAATCAGTGCCTGCACACGTTCGGGATGGGCGAGCGCCAGCCGGTAGCCGATCGGGGCGCCGTAATCCATCACGTACAGGCTGTATTTGCTGGCTCCAAGCGCCACCGTGAATTGATCGACGATGTCGGCCAGGTGGGCGAACGTATACTCGAATTCCGTGTGCTTCGGTGCATCGCTTTGTCCATAGCCGGGATAATCCGGCGCGATCACGCGGTAACGGTCGGCCAGCAGCGGAATCAGGTTGCGGAACATGTGCGACGAGGTGGGAAAGCCGTGCAGCAGCAGGAGCACCGGGGCATCGGCGGGCCCGGCTTCGCGGTAAAAGACGTTCACGCCGTCGATCCGCACGGTCTTGTAGTGGATGACGGGGATTGCCGGGGCGGCAGGGCTCTCGTCCGGTGCAGGACGAGAGGTCTGCGAAATCGGTTCAAGTTGACTCATGGTGTTCTCCAAAAGGTCAGGGCGCCATCATTGGACGCTCGCGCCTACTTTTGGTTCTGAACAGATGAGAAATCGATGCGCCGGACGTATGAGCCGGTAGGACGCTTCAGGAACGAAGCAGGGTCGGCAGCTCGCGCGACGGGAACTGGTGGCGCCGCTCGTCCGGTTTGGTGAGTACGCGGCGTGCCACCTCGAAGGGCACGCCGAGTTTTGCCAGCTCGCGCGCGGGCGAGGGCTGGCCGGCATCAAGCGGCGTGTTAACGATGGTGTGGATGAGCAGGGCGGTCCTGTAGTCGGTGCGGCGGTCCATGGCCTATCCTATCACGCGCGTGCGGCGCCCTATGCATACCGCAGAGCACGACGGGAAATGCATCGCTTGTATTTGTCTTTACGTTTCGTTACACACCTTACATCAATCGTGTGACGTGATTCAGAAGAAAGATGTAATCTAAATTACAACTTTTGATTTGGAGCTCATCATGAAAAAAATCACCATTCCCGCCCTGATGCTGGCTGTTGCCATGGTCGCCACCGGCTGCAAAAAAGCCGACGACAATCCGAACATGGGCCCTGCCCAGGAAGCCGGCGCCGCCATCGATAACGCCGGCGCCAACACCGCCGCTGCTGCCCGCGAAGGCGCAGAACGCGTCGACGCCGCCACCGACCGCGCCGCCGCCAACATGGAAAACGCCGCCGAGCGTGCCGGCCAGAACATCGACCAGGCCACCGACCGTGCCGGCGAAAAAATGCGTGAAGCCGGCGCCGAAGTGCGCCAGGAATCGCGCGAAGCCGGCCAGAACATCAAGGAAGGCGCTAGCGATGCCACCGCCGCTACGGGCCGTGCCGTCGAACGTGCTGGCGAAAAAATCCAGGACGCATCGAAGTAATCAATCAGGCGAAGCATGCTTCGCTTGATGGTTGCCTGATGGTTGCCTGCTAGCCGCCTGACGCGTGTCCGGTATTCAGCCTCGCCACACCGGGGCTGTGCCGCTTTGCCGTCCCGGCTTTGGCGAGAGAGCCTGCCTTCGCGCGGGCTTGCCGCGTTGCAGCCGCCGATGCGGCAACACCCATGCGACGCTCTGCATGCGGCGCCACCGACAAAACTGTCTGCCCCATGTTGCAAGCCTTCCAGGATCTGCTGCGCCCGCCACCGGGCATGGAATTCGACTTCAGCCAGCCGGCCGGCGAGCCAGCGTTGGCGCCGCTTGACGGCGTCACCTGGCGCGTGTTCGCCAATCCTGTTTCCCTGTTCGTCGGCGGCGTGACCGCCGTCTTGCTGGAACTGGCCGAACCCTCGGTGCGCTCGGGCGTGTGGGACCACAGCAGTTTCCAGCGCGATCCGGGCATGCGCCTGCGCCGTACCGGTTATGCGGCAATGATGACGGTATACGGCCCCCGTTCAGCCGCAGAACAATTAATCGCGCGCGCGGTGCGCCTGCATGGCCACGTGCGCGGCAGCACGCCCGGTGGGCTTGCCTACCACGCGAACGATCCGCGCCTGCTCGACTGGGTGCAGGCAACGGCCGTGTTCGGCTTTACCGAGGCGTATCACCGTTACGCGCAACCCTTGTCCGCACATGAAAAGGACGCGGCTTTCATCGAGTCGGCAGCTTCGGCACGGCTGTACGGCGCCACCGGCCTGCCGCACGCGTGGACCGAATGGGAAACGCTGCTGGCCGCCACCGCGCTGGAAGGGTCGGCCATCCTGGCCGATTTCCTGGAGATCATGCGCACGGCGGCGATCCTGCCCACACCGCTGCGCCCGCTCCAGCACCTGCTGGTGCGCGCCGCCGTCGACATCACCCCGGAACCGGTGCGTTCGCTGCCGCAATTGCAAGGCCACGGCCTGCGCTTCGGCGAAGCAGCGCTGGTACGTACCCTGGCGCGCTCGGCCGCCTTCCTGCCGCTGGGCGATATGCCGCCGGCACAGGCAGCCCGCCGGCTGAAGAGCTGGGGTCAGGTCTGACAAACGGACACGAACTCGACTGTAAGCGTGGATTCTTGCAGGCTCAGCCTGCTTTTCTGGATCGGACATCAAGCATTAAGGCTGAGCTCGTGTCCGAATGTCAGACCTGACCCTCGCTGTTATTGGCCCGCGTCGACGGCCTGCAATGCCTGTTTCGCCATCGCCAGCACGCCGTTGTAGGACTTGGCGGCGGCGATGAAGCGGCCGTTGTGGCAGAAGGTGGCGTCGGGTACGCCGGTGACGGCGGCCAGGTCGGCGTCGCGCAGTCCGGCCCAAGGCGCGGGCAAATCGGCGCGGGCGTCGAAGCTTTCCGTGCTGACCGAGACCGTGTGCAGCATGTAGCGCTGTTCGCCGATGCTGTGGCTGATCACGAACAGCACCTTCGGCATTTCCTTGCGCACGATGCTGGACCAGGGCAGGGCGCTGTTGCGCAGATACAGCAGGCGGCCGTCCTCCAGGGTCTCGGCGTCGCGCACCTGTTCCACGGCCAGCAGCGCGCCGACGCGGTATTTCACCGAATTGACCATGATGTCGGTCAGCAGCGCCATGGCGCGGCGGAATTCCTGCAAGCGGTAGGCTTCGGTCGGGGCGCCGTAGCCGATGCGCTCTTCGTCCAGCCAGTTCGGGTTGAAGCCGGAGACAATCGCCGACAGGCCATAGCCGCCCGGCGCGTTCTTGGCGGCGCCGACGTCCGACAAATCGAGGTATTGCACGATGTCGGCGTCGATGGCATAGGCCATCTCCTGGGCCGTGCTGTCCTTCAATTCGCGCCCGACGTGCTGCAGGGCGAGGGCGGCGACGCAGCGCGCGCCGTATTCGCGCCAGACCAGGCCGGCGCTGGCGTAGGGTACGCCGCTGGGGCGGACGCCGTCGAAACCTTTCTGGTGGTGGTCGAAGCGGCCGCTGGCCGGGTCCCAGATGCCGCCGACGTCGACGGCGAAGTCGGCCGCCTCGATGACGGCGCCGTCGCGCGTACGGACCAGCGCGGCGTCGGGAAACAGGATCTGCAGGACGGCGCAAGCCCATGCGTCATCCGCATGGAACTTGCCGTTGTGGGTCACGATGACCATGGAAACTCCAGTTCAATTCTTTTGAGCGAATGCGGATGATACCGGCTTCGAGGACGCACCGCGAACATCCGCGGGTTGTGCACAAAAGAATTGGCGTTCGCTCAGCCATACGGTATCTTCTTCAGCTTGAAGATCGGGCAACATTTTGATCGTCAACGACAACCGCCGATTATCCAGAACCGAAGAGGACAATGTAGATGAACGAGTTGGTCAGCACTATTAATGGCATTATCTGGAGCCCGGCCCTGATTGTGCTCTGCCTGGGCGTGGGCCTGTATTTTTCGCTGCGCTCGCGTTTCCTGCAGGTGCGCCATGTGCGCGAAATGACGCGCCTGATGTTCGAAGGTAAAAGTTCGGAGCAGGGTGTCTCGTCGTTCCAGGCGCTGACCATGACCCTGGCCGGCCGCGTCGGCACCGGCAACATCGCCGGCGTCGCTACCGCGATTACCTTCGGCGGCCCCGGCGCCGTGTTCTGGATGTGGGCCGTGGCCTTCCTCGGCGCCAGTTCCGCCTTTGTCGAGTCGACGCTCGGCCAGGTCTACAAGGAGCAGATCGCCAATCAATACCGCGGCGGCCCGGCCTTCTACATCGAGAAGGGCCTGGGCATGAAGTGGTATGCGCTGACCTTTGCCTTTGCCACCATTCTCGCCACCGGCCTGCTGCTGCCGGGCGTGCAGGCCAACTCCATCGCCGAGGGCCTGCAGACCGCGGTCGGCATCGACCGCAACGTCACGGCGGCGCTGCTGGCGATCGCGCTCGGCTTCATCATCTTCGGCGGCGTCAAGCGCATCGCCACCTTTGCCGAGATCATCGTGCCCTTCATGGCGCTCGGCTACATCATCGTCGCCTGCGTCATCATCTTCCTGAACATCGAGCAGCTGCCCGGCGTGATCAAGCTGATCTTCAGCTCGGCCTTCGGCCTGGACGCGGGCTTCGGCGCCATCATCGGCATGGCCATCCAGTGGGGCGTGAAGCGCGGCGTGTACTCGAACGAGGCAGGCCAGGGCACCGGCCCGCACGCCTCGTCGGCGGCGGAAGTGAGCCACCCGGCCAAGCAGGGCCTGGTGCAGGGCTTCTCGGTCTACGTCGACACCCTGTTCGTGTGCTCGGCCACCGCCTTCATGCTGCTCATTACCGGCCAGTACAACGTGGAGGGCCCGAACGGCGTGGCGATGTACACCGGCGTGCACGGCGTGGCCAGCGGCCCCGGCTACGTGCAGACCGCGCTGGAAAACGTGATGCCGGGCTTCGGCGCGATTTTCGTGGCGGTGGCGCTGCTGTTCTTCGCGTTCACCACCATCGTCGCCTACTACTACATCGCCGAAACGAATATCGCCTACATCGACCGCCATGCGCGCCATCCGTGGATGAAGTTCGTGCTGAAGGTGGCGATCATCGCCGCCACCGTCTACGGCACAGTCAAGACCGCGGACCTGGCCTGGGCGCTGGGCGACATCGGCGTCGGCCTGATGGCCTGGCTGAACCTGGTGGCCATCGTCCTGCTGCGTAACGTGGCCTTCAAGTGCCTGCGCGACTACGAGGCGCAGAAGAAGCTGGGCAAGGATCCGCAGTTCGATCCGCTGGCGCTGGGGATCGCGAATGCGCATTACTGGGAGCGGCGCGTGGCCGAGGGCAAGCGCAGCGATGCGGCGGCGAAGGATGTGAACCTGGCCGGCTAAGGGCAGCCATTGGAAATGGCGACGACAACGGCAGCGACGGCTGCCGTTGTCGTTTCCGGGAGGGTAATTCGTCAGCGCTGCCGCGAGCGGGCGATGGCGGCCAAAATCGCGGTCAGCCGCGCCGGGTCGGCCGGCTTGACCAGGTGCTCGTCGAAACCGGCGTCGAAGGACTTGCGGCGGTCGCTTTCGTGGCCGTAGCCGGTGACGGCGATCAGCACCGCGTTGGCGGTTTCCGGCTGTGCGCGCAGGCGCCGCGCCAGTTCGTGGCCGTCCATGTCGGGCAGGCCGATGTCGAGGATGCACACATCCGGCGTCTCGCTGCGCGCACGCGCCAGCGCCGCCTGCGAGCCGTGTTCGACCGTGGTGCGGTGGCCGGCCGCTTCCAGCACCATGGCCAGCATCGCCGCCGCGTCGGCATTGTCGTCGACCACCAGCACACGCAGGCCGGCGCCGGCCGGTGCGGGCGTGGGCGCGGCGTCGCCACTGCGGCGATGCTTTGCCGTTTGCGCGGCCTGCGCCGCCTGCGCGTCCAGGCGCGGCAGGCAGACACGGAAACAGCTGCCCTGGCCCGGCCCGGCGCTGTGGCAGGTGACGCTGCCGCCGTGCAGCTCGACCAGGCTTTTCACCAACGCCAGGCCGAGGCCCAGGCCTCCGGCCGAACGGTCCGCGCTGCGTTCGGCCTGGGCGAACAGTTCAAAGGCGCGCGCCGCCAGCTCGGGCGTCATGCCGATGCCGTTGTCGGCCACCTCGATCAGCACGCGGTCGGCGCGCACTTCCAGGCCGAGCGTGATGCTGCCGCCCTCGTCGGTGTACTTGGCGGCGTTGT
>Ga0308160_10007475_pt1 | contig 10861 bp, 8 predicted proteins | sample PhyFR1_FD_201036 | JGI IMG/M metagenome (GOLD analysis project Ga0308160, IMG submission 201036) | Phyllosphere microbial communities from UC Gill Tract Community Farm, Albany, California, United States - DLSLF.R1 | ecosystem: Host-associated > Plants > Phyllosphere > Unclassified | place: USA... | reverse complement strand
GCAGCGGCCAGACAATCGATGCCGTCACTGGACGCGGCGCACTGACGGTAGCCCAACTGACGCAGCACCTGCTGCCGAAGCTCGATCCGCAGGCGCTACTGGTGAGTGATGCCAACGCGGCTTACCGGGCGTTCGCCAGCAAGCACCGGATTGCCCACCAGGGAGTCAACCTGAGTGCCGGCCAGCGGGTGCGCCTGAGTGCGGCGGGCGCCATCCACGTCCAAAACGTCAACGCCTATCACGCGCGTTTGCGCCAGTGGCTTACGCCATTTCGCGGCGTGGCATCGCGCTATTTGCCGAATTATCTGGGCTGGCGCTGGGCGCTCGACATGGGCCGAATTGCTACCATCGAACAATTGTTCAGCATCGCAGTCAAACTCATCTATACGAAACGGTGACAGCGCCAAAAAAAACCGCTGACGAAGCAGCGGTTTGATGAAGCAGCAGTGACTTCAGCGGCGCCTGATGGCGCGCCTGCTGCCGATATGTGCGGCCAGGCACAGCAGCGCGAGCAAGAGCAGGCCGCCAGCGCTGACCAGAATGCCAGTGCGCTCGCTCTGCGTTTTGCCGAGCACGACGTCGATCTGGCGGCGTCCGGCGCCGGCGTCGATCGCCAGTGCCGGCGTTTGCGCATGCAAGCTGCTCACGCGGCAGGTGGCCGGGGTGCCGGTATCGATGCATTGCCAGCCCGGATAGAAGAACTGGCGAACCACGATCCGTACGTCGCTTGCCGCATCGAGGTGAATGCGCAGATGGCGCGCCGACAGCGTTTCGAGGCGCGCCGTGGCCTGGCCCGACATCACGCGGATATTGCTGTCGTTCTCGAACAGCGCCGCGGTCTTGCTGACGCTGCCGAGCCGGTATTCGGGAACATCGATGCCATCGGCCACCGGATGGCGTTCGAACGCCGGCTTGCCCAAGAAGATCAGGCCGGCATTGACGGCCAGCAACGCCGCCAGCAGCGGCAGCGTCAGCCGGTGCAAGATGCTGCGCGCCGGCCGCGCGGCGCCACGCGCCCACAGCACGTAAAGGGCAACGACCAAGGCCAACAGCATGGTCTGCGCGGTCAGCAGGCGCCAGGGAAACTGGATCTTCTGGGCGATCGGAACCAGTTTCCACAAGGGCGCGGCGACGATCGTCATCATGAACAGCATGAACACCGACCCGGCGAGCGCGGCTTTCATCAGGAGGCGATGGCCTGGTTCGAGCGGCGCCGAACGCAGCGTCAGGACGCCCAACAGGAACAGCGCGCCGAACTGCACCACGGTGATACCCGAGATCGCCAGTTCGCCGCCTTGCCAGCGTCCCGACAACAGCAGCCAGCGATCGAATTCGAAGAAGCCGGTGTACAGGGCGGCAGTGTTGATATAGCTCTGGTGCGTCAGCGCAGTCGCCAGATAGGCGCCGGCGATCAGGATCGCGGCGGCGGAGGCCGCGCAGGTCCACAAGAAGATGTCTTTGCGCTTCGCTGAGTACGACAGCAGCGCGGCATAGGCGACGTACATGGGCGGCAAGACCAGGCACGATGGCGCATGGCTGAGGGCCAGCGCGGCGGTGGCGAGCGTGTAAATGACGACGCCGCGCGCGGGTGTGCGGGCAATCACATGGATCGCCCACAAGGAGAACGGCGCCCAGGCAAACGCCCACAACTCGGCATAGGCCGCGCGGTGATACGTGTCCAGGAACAGGTGATAAGGCGACAGCAGAAACACCAGCGCGCCGCACAAGGCGCTGACGCGCTCGCGGGTAAGTTCGCGCAGCCACAGGTAAGCGCCGGCGCTGCCGGTGAACAGCGCCAGCGTCGAGGCGATACCGAGGCGCTGCTGGGCCCAGGCGGCGCCATCCGACAGCGGGGCGAGCAGGGCGGCCACGATGTGCGGCAACGGTGGATAGATGAAGAAGGCCGGGCTGCCCAGACCCTTGTTGATGTCGCCCAGCCAGCGCGGGTAGAGTTCGCCGCCCCAGAACTGCTCGGCGAAGATCGCTTGCCAGCGCGCGTGGGTCGGAGCGTCATGGCCGCTGAACGGCAAGCCGATCAGCCAGATGGGGACCATCACGCACAGGCTGATGAAGAGCAGGATCAGGAACGGTGTGAACCGGGATGCCAGCATTTTGTCGAGGCTGCTGGTCGGGGTGGGCGTGGCGCTGCTTGAAGCGGGTTGGTGCATGGGTCGGAAGTCCTGAACAGTCAGCTGCAGGCACACAGGCCCATCGCATTTCGGGGAATAAGTACGTGCCGAAATGTAGCAGTGGGTTGTATTAATGTCTATTGTTTTCGCCACTGCGGGAACGGCGCGGCGAACCTTTGACAGGGCATAACTGATTTTGATTTGGGAAATAAAAAAGCCGCTGACGAATCAGCGGCTTTTTGGAATGCGGTTGGTGGAGGCGGCGGGAATCGAACCCGCGTCCGCAAGCACTCTACAGACAGTTCTACATACTTAGCACTATCATTTGATTTAACCGATACAACGGGGATGTGCACCCTTTGTACAAGCGAGTTACCTTAAATTTCGGAAGCAACCAAGTAACCCGATTGATTCCTAGCCTCTGTAAATGACTCTACCAGTCTTGCGACTCACCCCAGAGGCGAGGTGTTGTAGAGTTAGCAGCAATTAAGCTGCTTGTGCGTACGAGTTATCGTTTGCAGTTATTGATTTCTGGATGTATTTACGAGGTAACCAGTCCTCGGTATGCCCTGCGCTGCTTTGCAACCCACGTCGAAACCAGGTCGCCCCCAACGTCAAGAAACTCCATTGTACTCCAACTGCCTGCGATGTACAGACCTGTTCATTAGAGACGGCTTAAGCTGATGCTGCTCAAAAAATGCACAATGAATGGCATATTTGCAATATGCTTGGAGGCTCCATGACCCGACGCGAGGATGTCCCGATGACGTGTATCGTTTGTGGCAAACCCCAGGTAGCCGGGCTGGCCGGATGGCATGCCACCTGTCCTGCCTGCCACTATGAAAGCGCGGCGCTCGCCGTCGCCATCAACGCGCACCAGGGGCCAGCCGTGGATGAGGCCGAGCGCGAAGCCGGCCTCAAGGCGCTGCGCCTGGAAAATTTCCGCACCATCGTCGCCTGGGCGCGGCGTCATGTGGCGCTTGCCCGGCCGCGCCTGCTCGATGTCGGCAGTGCGCATGGCTGGTTCCTCGAAACAGCCCAGGAGCAGTTCGAGGTACTCGGCGTCGAGCCCGATGCGGTGGTGGGCGGGCGCGCCGCGGCGCGTGGCCTGCCGGTGCGTTCGGGGTATTTCCCAGACGTCCTCAAGGACGGCGAGCGTTTCGACGTGATCGTGTTTAACGATGTGATCGAGCACATTCCGGATATCCGCAGCGCGCTCGCCGCTTGCCATGCGCGCCTGAACGGGGGCGGGGTCCTGATCCTGAACCTGCCGAACAGCCGCGGCTTCTTCTATCGCCTGTCGAAGCTGATCGCGCGGCTTGGCTGGCGCGCGCCGTTCGAGCGCCTGTGGCAGAAAGACCTGCCGTCGCCGCACGTGCATTACTTTAATCCGCGCAACCTCGAGCAGCTGGTGCAAGGGCAGGGCTTCGATGTGGCCGAGGCGGCCGAGCTGCCGGCGCTGCGCGCCAAGGGATTGCTCGAGCGCCTGCGCTGCGCCGGCAACGTGCCGACGCTGTCGCTGTACGTGCAGTACGTGGCGATCATGTGCGCCATTCCCGTGCTGCGCATGTTCCCGAGCGACATCATCGTCGGCGTATTCAAGAAAAAAGCCGCAGGCTGAAAGGCTGCGGCTCGGTAATGCGGGGGCAGGATTAACGGTTGCGGTTGGCGATCTCGTTGCCGATGATGCCGCCGCCGATCACGCCGGCCACGGTGGCCAGCTTCTTGCCGTTGCCGCCGCCGACCTGATTGCCGATCAGGCCGCCAATCACGGCACCGGTGCCGATGCCCACGTAGTTAGGCTGGGCCGGTGCCGGCTGCGAGTAGCGCGGCTCTTCATAGCGCACCGGCTTCGGTGCGGCGTGCACCACGCGGGTTTTCTCGACCACCTTGACCACTGGCTTTTCTTTGATGATCACGGTCGGTTGCGCCTGCACGGGCTGAACCGGCTGGGCGTAAGCCACCTGCTGCGCCGGCACCATCGCCGGGACCATCGCTGGCACCATCTGCTGGGTTTGCGCTGCGACTGGCTGCATTGCCATCTGGCCTTGCTGGGCCGCGTATTGGGGGTTCATGCCTGGCTGCTGCATCGCATACGGCGACGAGGCTGCCAGCGGCATGGTTTCAGGTGCGCTTTTCGACGTCGGGAGCAGCCCGGTGATGGCGGCGGCCCCGGTCAGGCTGACGATGATGACCGAAGCGGCGGCGGCGGCCATCAGTGGGTGGATACGGTTGCTGGTCGGGTTTTCCATGATCTGCTCCAAACACGTTGTGTTGTTGTATGGAGCTAGATTAATGACGAACCCGTCTCATGGATAGACGCGCGGCTGTATCAATCGTAAAGATCTGTAAGTGACGCCTCAAGCCGCCTGCTCGTCCCGGCCGCTCGCAGCTGCCACTTCGCGCAGCGTGGCCAGCAGGTGGGCCGGCGTATCGAGCAGGTAGTCCGCGCCCCAGGCCGACGGCTCGATCGCGCCGCAATAGCCCCAGGCGCAGGCCACCGTCACCATGCCCGCCGCGCGGCCGGCTTCGATGTCGCGCAGGTCGTCGCCCACGTACCAGCACTGTTCCGGTGCGATGCCGAGGCGGCGCGCGCCTTCCAGCAGCGGCGCCGGGTGCGGCTTGGCGTGCGGGGTGGTGTCGCCCGAGACGATGCAGCCGGCGTGGGCCAGTGCAATCTGCGGCACCAGCGGATCGGTAAAGCGCATTGGCTTGTTGGTGACGATGCCCCAGGCCATGCCGGCTTGTTCGATGCCGGCCAGCAGTTCGACGATGCCATCGAACAGCGTGGTGTGTTCCCACATCGCCATCTGGTAACGGTCGAACCACGCCAGGCGCAATGCTTCGTAGCCGTCGTCGCCCGGCGCCAGGCCAAAGGCGGCGCCGATCATGCCGCGCGCGCCGGCCGACGCGGTCGGGCGCAGCACGTCGTACGGCGTCGGGTCGAGCCCACGTTCGGTGCGCAGCCAGTTGACGGCGGCGGCCAGATCGGGTGCGGTGTCGGCCAGCGTGCCGTCGAGGTCGAACAGGACGGCGCGCGGCGCCGGCAGGGTAAGGGGGAAGGTCATTGTCAGAGCGGTTTGCTGCACGCCACCATGTAGTTCACACTGGTGTCGTTGTTGAGCGAATAGATCTTGGTCAGCGGGTTGTAGGTCAGGCCTTTCAGGCCATCGACCTGCAGCTCGGCCTGGCGTACGTATTGCGACAGTTCGGCCGGGGTGATGAACTTGCCGTAGTCGTGGGTGCCACGAGGCAGCAGGCGCAGGATGTATTCGGCGCCGATCACCGCGAACAGATACGACTTGGGGTTGCGGTTCAGGGTCGAGAAGAACACATGGCCACCCGGTTTCACCAGCGCCGCCGCGGCGCGCACGATCGAGGCCGGGTCAGGCACGTGCTCGAGCATTTCCATGCAGGTGACCACGTCGTACTGGCCGGCTTCTTCGGCCGCCATGTCTTCGGCGGCGATGTGCTTGTAGCGCACCTCCACGCCCGATTCCAGGCTATGCAGGTCGGCCACTTTCAGCGCCTTCTTCGACAGGTCGATGCCGGTCACCTTGGCGCCTTTCTTTGCCATCGCTTCGGACAGCACGCCGCCACCGCAGCCGATGTCGATCACGTTCTTGCCCGCCAATGGGGCGCGCGCGTTGATCCACTCCAGGCGCAAAGGATTGATTTCATGCAGCGGACGGAATTCCGAGGTCGGATCCCACCAGCGGTGGGCCAGTTCGCTGAACTTCTGAATTTCTAATGGGTCTGCGTTTGTCGTCGTCATAGCTCGGAATAATAACGGAATTCGATTTCTCCTGCGGAGAGAATCGTCCCCCAAAGGCGGGGAGAGCGGGGCGTCGGCACCGATTGAACCGCAGCATAAAAAAACGTCGTCCCCACGCGAGCGGGGACGACGTTTTTGCAGTAGCCAGGCCGCGTGGCCCGGATTACCTGTTACTGATTACTTGTTGACGTTGCGGGTACCGACGACTTCGATCTCCACGCGGCGGTTCTGAGCGCGGCCTTCGGCGGACTTGTTGTCGGCCTTCGGCTGGCTTTCGCCCTTGCCTTCGGTGTAGATACGGGTGTCTTCGACGCCCTTGGTCTTCAGGTAGGCCTTGACGGCTTCAGCGCGGCGGATCGACAGCTTCTGGTTATAGGCATCGGTGCCGACCGAGTCGGTGTGGCCGACGGCGATGATGACTTCCAGGTTCATGTCGCCGAGCTTGCCGGTCAGGTCGTCCAGTGCGGCTTTGCCGGCTGGCTTCAGGATGGCTTTGTCGAAGTCGAAGAAGGCGTCAGCCGAGTAGCTCACTTTTTCCGAGGTCGGCACTGGTGCTGCGATTGGGGCTGGTGCGGCTTCGGCGACCGGCGCTGCTGGTGGCGGAGGGGCGACGCACTTGCCGTTCTCAAGTTTCTCTGGCTCGACGCAGAGTGGTGCGTCGCAACCTGGGACCGCATCAGCCGGGGTCCAGTAGCCGGTGCGCCAGCACAGGCCGAATGGATTGCGGGCGATCACGCCGCGCGTGTCCTGTACATAGGCGCTGTACGGGGTGCGAGCCTGGATGTCGGTGGTCAGTGGGGCGTACGGCGGAGCGGTTTGGGCGGAGGCAACGCCTGCAATCGCAGCCGATGCTGCGAACAGAATGGCGATCAATTTCTTCATATTCTTTTCCTTTCGGTAATTTCCGTGTCGATTCAGAACAGGCTAATGTGGTCAAGAGATTAACACGGTGGCCGGACTGTCCGTTTCGGAATTGTGAAACAAGCAATTAACTTCCTGATCATTTTGCCACACGCACCAAAATCGCACGACTGCACCTAAAAGAAACATCAGGCATTCAATCGACTCACGTTGTTTTACCGCAACATTTCCCCAATCGGAATAGCTTGGCAACGACAATACTGGAAGTTTTGTGTTTTAGATAACGCTGTTTGCGACCAAAAGGCGCTGGCCGGAATTGCGCTGTTGCTATGGCACGCGTGGTAGAATCGTCAGTTGAAACCTATAACCATTGCCTGAAAAGCTGTCGACCCGCCCAATGGATCAATTCGCAAAAGAAACAGTCCCGATTTCCCTCGAAGAAGAGATGCGCAAGAGCTACCTCGATTACGCGATGAGCGTGATCGTGGGCCGCGCGCTGCCGGATGTGCGCGACGGCCTGAAGCCGGTGCACCGCCGCGTCCTGTTCGCCATGCACGAAATGAGCAACGTCTGGAACCGCCCGTACGTCAAGTGCGCGCGCGTGGTCGGCGAAACCATGGGTAAATACCACCCGCACGGCGACGCATCGATTTACGACACGCTGGTGCGGATGGCCCAGGATTTCTCGCTGCGCTACACGCTGGTCGACGGCCAGGGCAACTTCGGCTCGATCGACGGCGACGGCGCGGCGGCAATGCGCTACACCGAGTGCCGCCTGGATAAGATCGCCGGCGAAATCCTGGCCGACATCGACAAGGACACGGTCGACTTCCAGCCGAACTACGACGGCAAGGAAAAAGAACCGACCGTCTTGCCAACCCGCATTCCGAACCTGCTGATCAATGGCTCATCGGGCATCGCGGTCGGCATGGCCACCAATATCCCGCCGCACAATCTGTCGGAAATCATCGCCGGTGCGCTGCACGTGCTGCACAACCCGGAATGCACGATCGACGAGCTGATCGAACTGATCCCGGCGCCTGACTTCCCGACCGCCGGCATCATCTATGGCGTCTCGGGCGTGCGCGACGGCTACCGCACCGGCCGTGGCCGCGTGGTGATGCGCGCCAAGACCCACTTCGAAGAGTATGGCAAGGACGGCGGTCGTACCGCGATCATCGTCGACGAGCTGCCGTACCAGGTCAACAAGAAGTCACTGCTCGAGCGCATCGCCGAGAACGTGCGCGACAAGAAGCTCGAAGGCATCAGCGACATCCGCGACGAGTCCGACAAGTCGGGCATGCGCGTGGTGATTGAGCTCAAGCGCGGCGAAGTGCCTGAAGTGGTGCTGAACAATCTGTACAAGCAGACCCAGCTGCAAGACACCTTCGGCATGAACATGGTGGCGCTGGTCAATGGCCAGCCAAAGCTGCTGAACCTGAAGCAGATGCTCGAATGCTTCCTGTCGCACCGCCGCGAAGTCGTTACCCGCCGCACCGTGTACGAACTGCGCAAGGCGCGCGACCGCGGCCACATGCTCGAAGGCCTGGCCGTCGCGCTGGCCAATATCGACGACTTCATCGCCATCATCAAGGCCGCGCCGACTCCGCCGCTGGCCAAGGTCGAGCTGATGCAGAAGGCCTGGGATTCGTCCCTGGTGCGCGAAATGCTCAATCGTACCGAAACCGGCGCCGCCGGCGGTATCGAAGCGTTCCGCCCCGAGCACCTGCCGAAGCACTACGGCATGCAGCCGGATGGCCTGTACAAGCTGTCTGATGAACAGGCGCAAGAGATCCTGCAGATGCGCCTGCAGCGCCTGACCGGTCTCGAGCAGGACAAGATCGTCAACGAGTACAAGGAAGTGATGACTCACATCGCCGACCTGCTCGACATCCTGTCCAGGCCAGAGCGCGTGACCACGATCATCGTCGACGAAATGGGCCAGATCAAGGCCGACTACGCCGACAATGGCAAGGACAGCCGCCGTTCGGTCATCGAGCACAATGCCAGCGACCTCGAAACCGAAGACCTGATCACCCCGCAGGACATGGTGGTGACCTTGTCGCATTCGGGTTACATGAAGTCGCAGCCGATCGGCGAATACCGCGCCCAGAAGCGCGGCGGCCGCGGCAAGCAGGCGATGGCCACCAAGGAAGACGACTGGATCGACCAGCTGTTCATCGCCAATACCCACGACTACATCCTGTGCTTCAGCAACCGTGGCCGCATGTACTGGCTCAAGGTATGGGAAGTGCCGCAGGGTTCGCGCAACTCGCGCGGCAGGCCGATCGTCAACATGTTCCCGCTGCAGGACAACGAGAAGATCACGGTCATCCTGCCGTTGCAGGGCGAAAACCGCACCTTCCCGGAAGACCACTACGTGTTCATGGCGACCTCGCTCGGCACCGTCAAGAAGACCCCGCTGAAAGACTTCAGCAACCCGCGCAAGGCCGGCATCATCGCCGTCGACCTCGACGAGGGCGACGTGCTGGTCGGCGCCGCGCTCACCGACGGCAAGCACGACGTGATGCTGTTCTCGGACGGCGGCAAGGCAGTGCGCTTCGACGAGAACGACGTGCGTCCGATGGGCCGCACCGCGCGCGGTGTGCGCGGCATGAACCTCGAAGAAGGCCAGGGCGTGATTGCGCTGCTGGTGGCCGAGAACGAGCAGCAGTCGGTGCTGACGGCAACCGAGAACGGTTTTGGCAAGCGTACCCCGATCATCGAGTACACCCGCCATGGCCGCGGCACCAAGGGCATGATCGCGATCCAGACCAGCGAGCGTAATGGCAAGGTGGTGGCCGCGACCCTGGTCGAGGCGAGCGACGAGATCATGCTCATCACCACCGGCGGCGTCCTGATTCGCACCCGCGTCGGCGAGATCCGCGAGATGGGCCGCGCGACCCAGGGCGTGACCCTGATCGCGGTCGAAGACGGCACCAAGCTGTCGGGCCTGCAGCGCATCGTCGAAACCGACCTCGAAGAAGTCGAGTTCGAGCAGCCGCCGGAGTAATCCGGGGTACCCGAACGGGAGCGTCTGCTCCCGTTCGGGTTGATCTCGGTTTTACCGCAGTTTCAGGCGGCCGGTCCCGTGAGCCGGTCGTGCACGAAGTCGATGGGCTCACCGCCCGCACTGGAAAAACCAGAATGAAAAAACGCCTCGCTGCAGTCACCATCGCCGCCGCTTTTGCCGGCGCGCCATCGTTCGCCATGGCGCAATCGGCGGCGCCTGCCGCCGCTGCCGCCGCCAAGGTCGATCCGCAAACCACCGCCGCCGTCAAGCAGATGTTCGACGCGATGGAAGTGCGCAAGATGATGGTCGCTTCGTTCTCCGAGATGGAAAAAGCGCTGCCGCAGATGATGCGCGCCCAGGCCGTCGCCATGATCAACGCCGACAGCGCAATGGACGCTGCCAGGAAGCAGGAGGCGCTGGCCAAGGTCGACCAGATGCTGCCTGGCGCATCCGCCGCGGTGAGCAAGCTGTTTCGCGATCCGACCCTGCTCGACGAGATGATGGTCGAGATGGTGCCGCTGTACGCCAACAACTACAGCACCGCCGAGATCAAGGAACTGACCAGGTTCTACACCACGCCGCTGGGCCGCAAGATGCTGGCGCTGACGCCGCGCCTGTCGGCCGAGAGCATGGCCCTGGGCCAGCGCATCGTGATGCCGCGCCTGAACAATCTGATGCAGGACATCATGCAGGCCGCCGCGCCGGCAAAATAACACCGTAGAAAGGACCGCATGACCCGGATATTCAACTTCTCGGCCGGCCCGGCCGTGTTGCCAACGGAAGTGCTGCAGCAGGCCGCCAGCGAGATGCTCGACTGGCACGGCAGCGGCATGTCGGTGATGGAGATGAGCCATCGCGGTCCTGAATTTTCCAGCATCCACCGCCAGGCGCTGGACGACCTGCGCGAACTGCTGCAGGTCCCGGCCAACTACAAGATATTGTTCCAGCAGGGCGGGGGACTGGGGCAGAACGCCATCGTTCCACTCAACCTGGCCGGGCGCCGCGCCGACCCGGTGATCGACTTCATCCATACCGGTTCCTGGTCGGGCAAGTCGGTCAAGGAAGCGGCGCGCTATGCCCGTG
>Ga0308160_10007474_pt1 | contig 10861 bp, 5 predicted proteins | sample PhyFR1_FD_201036 | JGI IMG/M metagenome (GOLD analysis project Ga0308160, IMG submission 201036) | Phyllosphere microbial communities from UC Gill Tract Community Farm, Albany, California, United States - DLSLF.R1 | ecosystem: Host-associated > Plants > Phyllosphere > Unclassified | place: USA... | reverse complement strand
CTCCAATTGCCGAAAGTGTCGGCCAGAGGTCAGAAGTCGCCACAGCCCTTCCTGGCACTCCACAATTAATCGAAACCTTGCTGTAACTGGTCCCGCCGCTCGGTTTTATGTTTTTACACAACCTGGGCCAGAAGCGGACGGTCGGGGCACCGCCGAACTTGCTTATTGCGACACCATGAACTCAACTCCGGACGATATCGAAGTTCACGCAGCATGCAATATGGAGGCCGTAATTGGGTTGTTGTCGAGCAGTATCGGACCGCTCTCGACCGATTGTGCTTCGGACCAGGATCCTAAGATCTATGCGTTTGAGAGTACAACAGTCGTGCTAGGAGCGAGTGAGGATGGTTTCCTTAGTATTTGGATTCGCGGAGCCTCCAAGTGGCCGACCTCTCAGGCCTTTGGCAGATATCTTGCTGCGGCACTAGATTGCATCGTTAGGTGTGATCCGGGAGATGAGTTTTCTGAGTTAAGTCCGTACTCGAATGTATTCCTTCAGATTGAACGTGGAACAGAGAGCATGGTGGCTTGGGGATGAGTTCGTGTTTGCGTCAAAGGTCGGCTATGGGTCGAAAGCAGTCCTTCAATAGCTCCTCAATCGGCCAGAATCAGCCATCCATCACATCTCTTTGTCAGAGGGTATGTAATGATGCGAAGGACGGACGTGCGTCGTCGCAATGGTTCGAGATGGACCCGCTCGACGATTCCACCGATCCGGTGTTCAAAGAGGACTGACCCAGCGGCCGCGCGTCAGGAAGCGGCCACATGCCCCTCGTCTACCGACAGTACGGCGAAAGGTCTTGTCAGGCTTTCGAAGGCCATCGCGCCCGCTAGGCCGGCAGCCGCACCGACGCCACCAGCCCGCCCTCGGGATGGTTGGCCAGCTCCAGCCGCCCACCATGCGCCTCGATCACGCTGCGCGCGATCCCCAGTCCCAGCCCCATCCCGCCATCGTTCTGTTCGCGTCCGTGCGCCAGCCGCACGTAGGGGTCGAACAGGCTGCCCAGGGCGTCCTCCGGCACGCCGGGCCCATGGTCGCGCAGGCGGATCAGCACCGCGTCCGCTTCGCGTGCCACGTCGATCTCGGCCCGGGCGCCGTAGTACAGCGCATTGTCCAGCAGATTGCCGAGCGCGCGTTTCAGCGCCAGCGGCTTGGCGCGCACTGTCACGCCGGACGGTTCGAATGCCACCGAATGCCCGGCCAGCTCGGCGCTGCGCACCATACGCCCCAGCAGCGCGTCGAGCTTGATCTCGGTTGGGTTCTCGTGGATGTCGCTGTCCTTCACGCATTGCAGCGCGCCCTTCACCATCATGTCGAGTTCGTCCAGGTCTTCCTCGAACTCGTTGCGCAGGGCCTCGTCGTCGAGCAGTTCGGCGCGCAGCTTCAGGCGCGTGATCGGGGTGCGCAAATCGTGCGAGATCGAGATGAACAGGCGGTCGCGGTCCTCAATGTAGCGGGCGATCCGCTCGCGCATGGCGCTGAAGGCGCGCGCGGTGTTGATGAACTCGCGGCTGCCGGTTTCCGGCAAGGGCTGCACCTCCTCGTCATGCCCCTGCCCCAGCTTCGCTGCGGCATCCGACAGCGCCGCCAGCGGGCGCGTGATCGAGCGCACCACCAATAAGCACAGCAAGAGCACCACCGCCAGCGACAAGGCCTGCGGCATCAGCCGGTCCCAGGCAAAGGGATCGCTGCTGTCCAAAAAATAGGGGTTCGGCATCAGCGCCGCCATGTACAGCCAGTTGCCCGGCTCGATCTCGGTCTGGATCACGAGGATCGGCGCCGGGTCGGGTTTCAAGAGCAGCACGTGCTGGACCCAGGTGTTCGGCAAGTCTTCCAGGCGCACGTCGTGTTCGGCCACCACCAGCCGGTCGGGCCGGCCGAAGGCGAGCCGGAAGCCCGGCGAATTCGGCAAGTCTTCCCGCAGCGCCTTGCCGATGGTGTCGATCACGCTTTGCGCCAGCGGATGCGGCGCGATCTGCTCGATCGGCACGTAGGCGTGGTTCAGGTTCACGAAGAAGCGCGTGCCGCCCATCTCGCGCAGCTGCTGGATGATCAGCAAACGGTAGGCCGGCGGCAGGCTGCGGAAGAAGCGGATCGCGCCGGCCGCGCTGTGCGCCATGTACTGGGCCGCCGATTCGGCCTCGACCTGCGACTTGGCGCGCAGCTGGCTGGCCCAGATGGCGCTGGCCGCAAGCTGGGTCACCAGCACGCCGGCCACCATCACCAGGGTCAGGCGTCCCAGCAGCGAGGCCGGCCAAAGGCGTGCCAACCGCGGCGACAGCCTGGCGCCCGCGCGCTTAAACACTGGACACGCTGACGTCGGCCGAAAACACGTAGCCGGCGCCGCGCACCGTCTTGATCAGCGCCGGCTGCTTGCCGTCGTCGTTCAGGCGCAGGCGCAGGCGGCTGATCTGCACATCGAGCGAGCGGTCCAGCGGCCCGGCGTCGCGTCCGCGCGTTTCCTCGCACAGCAAACTGCGGTCCAGCACCTGGGCCGGATGCTCGATGAAGTATTTCAGCAGCTGGAAATCCAGGCCGGTCAGCGCCAGCTGCCTGCCTTCGCTGTCGGTCACGGTGCGCTCCAGCGCGTCGAGCGTGAAGCCGACGAAGCGGTAGTAGCGCGCCGCCGGCGTCTCAGGGGCGGCCCGGCGCAGGATCGCCTTGATGCGGGCCAGCAGCTCGCGCGGGCTGTAGGGCTTGGCGATGTAGTCGTCGGCGCCGAGCTCCAGGCCGACGATGCGGTCGGTTTCGTCCGAGCTGGCGGTGAGCATGATGATCGGTACGTTCGAGCGCTGGCGCACCTTCTTGCACAGCACGAAGCCGTCGGTATCGGGCAGCATCACGTCGAGGATCACCAGCGACAGCGTGTCGGCGTGGGCCTGCAGCTCGGCCAGGAAGCTCTCGCCGTTGTGCGACAGGATCACCTCGTACTGGTTCTTTTCCAGGTAGGTCTTCAGAAGGTCGCGCGTCTTCCGGTCATCGTCCACGATCAGTATTTTGCGCACCGGGTGCTCCCTGGCTGGTGAGGTTGAAGAGTCGGAACAGGGCGGCCAGGCGGCGCTGGGCCACGGCCACCGGCGCCCGGTCGTCGATGAAATAACGGTGGACCTCGGCGATGATGGCGTCGCGGCTGGCTTCGTCCAGGGCCATGCGGTGCACCATGCTCGGCGCCTGCACGGCGGCGCCCTTGCCGAACAGGGTCCAGGAGGCGCGCGCGCAGCTGTCCATCCGCGCCGGGTCGGCATCGCGCCGCACCGGCACCCCGCCCTTCAGTACATTGAAATCGGCCTGGGTCGACGGCGCCAGCAGCAGGCGCGCCATCTTTTCCTGGGCCTGCACGTGGCTGTAGTCGCCGGCGAACATCGACAGCGTGTCGACGCTGTACAGGTGGTACTGGCTGCTGCCCGGCGCGCCGGCACAGCCGTAGTCGCCGCCCTGCGTCATCCCGTGTTCGTTCAGTTCGGCCTTGGCCCAGTCGCCCATGATCATCATGCCGGCCTCGCCGCGCGCGAAGCGGCGCACCACCTCGGTCCAAGGGCGTTCGGCCAGCGCGCCCTTGGCCCAGCCCTTCACGGTGCGCAGGCGCTGCAGTGCGTGCGCCGTGCGCGGGTCGGCGGCGGCTTGCGGGCTGCGCCGCACGAAGAGCTCGCGGTAGAACGCCGGGCCGCTCTCGGCCAGCACCAGGTTCTCGAACAGCGTCGCCACCTGCCAGGGCTCGCTGCTTTGCGCCAGCGGTTGCACCCCAAGCGCCAGCAGGCGCTGCGCGGCGGCCTCGAATTCGTTCCAGGTGCCTGGGGGCGCCAGCTTCAGGCGCGCGAACAGCGCGCGGTTGTAGAACAGCGTATTCACGCGGTGGATGCCGAGCGGCGCTGCCAGCGTGTGCTTGCGGTATTCGATCAGGTTGCGGACGGTCGGGAACAGGAAGCTGTTCCAGTTGTCGGCGGCGGCAGCGTTGTCGAGTTCGAGCAGCAGACCCATCTCGCCCCATTCGGCCACCGAGACGCCGATGATCTGCGTGACCTCGGGTGCGTCGCCCGCCAGCACCCTGCCCTTCAAGACCTTGCCGGCGCCGATGCCGGCGCCGCCGGGAATCGCGGCATCCTGCCACTGCACGCCTTCGGCGGCCAGGCGCGCAGCCAGCACGTTGGCCGCCTTGCGCTCGCTGGGCGAGGTCCACCAGTGCAGCACTTGCAGGCTGGATGATGGCGCCGGGGCCGGCGCGGCGGGCTGCTGGGCCGCACCCGCCATGCCGTGCAGGGCGCAGGCCGCGGCGATCAAGGCGCGCCCCGCTGCGCCCCAGGTTCGGGACCATGCCGCATCACCACCAGACCGAGCTGCCTTTCCCATCGACGCTATCACACGCTATCCCGCTGAAAACGCTGATTATAGCTCTGCCGTGGCCTACCCTGGCTGCATTCATTGTTATTCCGGTCAGGGTGTATCTGGCTGAATCGGTTATCAGGTAGGGTGGACGGCTGCGCCGTCCACGCGGTGATCGCTTGCGGCTCCGTTTTCGTGCCGAATGATCTTGCTGCAAACCATCACCGCGTGGACGGGGAACCCGTCCACCCTACGTGACGCTTGCGGCTCCGCTTTCGTGCCGAATGATCTCGCTGCAAACGATCACCGCGTGGACGGGGAACCCGTGCACCCTACGTGACCGGCCATGCCGCTAGCGCCGCTCGATGCGCGACACCAGCCCGGCGCGGCCATTGCGGTCGAAGGCCGCCACCTGTATCACGCCGCGTTCCGAGATCGGACCGTCGACGAGGCGGCTGGCGGCGGTCGGCGCGCTGCCGTCGGTCGTGTAGCGCAGCGTCATGCCGGGCAGGACGTGGTTGACCAGCACCTTGTCGCCTTCGACCAGCAGGCCGGGCGGCGCGATGCGGTAGGCCACGCCGGCCTTGTCGAGGTCGAGACGCGGCAGCACGCGCTGGCCCAGCGCGTTCACGAAGCCGGACCAGGCCGTGCGGTGCAGCGCGGCGGCCTTGGCGGCATCCGGTTCAAGGGCCCAGGCCGGGTCGGCGGCCCAGGCGCGTTCGGCCACGGCCAGCAGGCGCGGCATCACCAGGTAGTCGATGCCGGCCGGGTCGCGCAGGGTCTCGGTGAACAGCGTCGCTTCCAGCCCGCGCACGCGCCGCTTGCCGTAGTCGGTCAGGCCGTCCTTGCCGATGCGGGCGGCGTCGCCGGCGTTCTTCAGGTAGTCGAAGGGGATGAAATCGTAGGTGTCCTGCAGTTCGATGTAGGCGCCCCAGTTCATGCCCGGCTCCTCCGGGTTGGCGTTGTAAGCCATGTCCATGTACATCTTGGTCACCGGCGCCAGCACGATGTCGTAGCCGGCATTCGCCAGGCGGTAAGCCAGGTCCTCGGCGCCTTCGGTGTTGTTCCAGACCCAGGCCGTGAAGCCGCTGCGGGTAAAGCGCGGGTTCGGGATCAGCTTGTTGCGGCCGTGGAGCTGGGTCTTGCGCGCCGCCAGTTCTTCCCAACCCGAGGTGTACAGGCCGTGGGCGCGCAGCATGCCGTCGACGCGCTCGTAAAAATAATCCCACAGGTCGGCCGTGGATTCCAGGTTCAGGCGGGCCATGGTGGCGCGTGCGAGCGGCGACTGTTCCCAGGCGCCGTTCGGCAGTTCGTCGCCGCCCATGTGGATGGTCCGCAGCGGGACGCCGGCTTCGCGGTGCAGGGCCACGACCTCGTTCACCACGTGCTGGACAAACGTGAAGCTCGACTTCAGGCCGGGATTCAGCACATGGTCGTTGTACAGCTGCGGCGATTTATAGACCGATTTGTCGTCGAAGTCGTTCAGCAGGTACTTGGCCGCGTCCGGGTCGCCGGCCGCTTTCAGGCGGTGGTAGCGCGCTTCCATCGCCTGCACGGCGGCGCGGGCGTGGCCCGGCATCTCGATCTCGGGAATGACCTCGATGTGGCGCGCGGCGGCGTAGCGCAGGATGTCGATGTAGTCGGCGCGGGTGTAGTAGCCGCTGCCGTGCGGGTCCGCCGGGTCGGGGCCGGAGCCATAGGCCGGCTGCAGGCGTACGCCGGGTTTCGCGCTGTGGCCGCGCACGGCGCCGATGGTCGTCAGCTCGGGCAGGCCGGCAATCTCCAGGCGCCAGCCCTCGTCTTCAGTCAGGTGGAAGTGGAACTTGTTCAGCTTGTAGCGCGCCATCAGGTCGAGCCACTTGAACACGGTTTCCTTCGTATGGAAGTTGCGGCCGACGTCGAGCTGGAAGCCGCGGTATGGAAAGCGCGGGGCGTCGACGATGCGCACCTCGGGCAAGGCCAGCGTGGCCGCACCCGGCAGCGGCAGCAAATCGCGCAGGGTTTGCAGGCCGTAGGCCACGCCCGCCGGGCTGTTGCCGACGATGGCGATGCCGCTGTCCTTGCCGCTACCTTGCACTGTCAGGCTGTAGGCTTCCGGCGAGCTTTGGCCCTCGACCTTGCCGACGGAAAGGCGCAGCGCCGGGCCGCCCGCCGCCAGCTGCGCCGGGAACAGCGAGCGCGCCAGCGCTGCCTCGCCCGCCAGGCTTGCGGCGGCCATCACAGTCGGCATCTTCGCCAGGCGCAGCATGCCCTTGCCCTTCTCCAGATGCAGCGGCGTCGGCAGCACCGGCGGCACGCTGGCCGCAGGCAGGCGGTCGGCGTGGGTATTGTTGCGGTAGGTGTCTGCCGTGGTGATGGTCGGGTGGCCAGGGACCGGTCCCTTGTCCAGCTGTTCCGGGCGCGTGACCGGCAGCAGCGCGAAGTCGCTGATCGCCACCGCGGTATCGGGAGCGGCGTCGTACACGAGATAAGGGCCGAGCGGCGCCCGCGCCATCTTGATGATCGCCTGCGGGTGGGTGTAGTCGACGTTCACGGTCTGGCCCGGCGCCAGGCCGGGAAAGCCGGGGTCGGGACGCATGCGGTACAAGTTGCCGGCCACCTGCTCCAGCCTGACTTTACTCGGCAGGCTGCCGGTGACGACGCCGTCCATGCTGTTGAAGTACAGCGTCCAGCCCGACGCCGGCAGGGGCTGGCTGTCGCGGTTGGTCAGGATCATGCGCGCCTGGGCGCGGCCTTCCCGAAACGCGGGCGTGTATTCGTTGCGCACCAGTTCCCAGCGCATCTGCAGTCTGGCGCCGTTCGCAACGCCGCTGGGCGCAGCCACGGTCTGCGTGGCCTGTGGCGCAGCCTGCGCGCCGATCGCCAGCGGCGCCGCCAATACCAGCGATGCCAGTGCGCATGCGCGCATGATTCCTGTTCTTTTCACGCGTATCTCCATTTATTGTTGCGACCGTTTGTACCACCGGTCGAAATCGCTTTGCAAGCGCGTTGCGGCTTCCTGCGGCGCCAGGCTGCCTTCCAGCACCCTCGCATTCACGTTCCACAGCACGCTTTCCATGCTCGGCTGGCCGCGGTGCAGCACCTGGGCGTTCAGGCGAATCGTCGAGGCGCAGCTGCGGCGCCACTCGGCCATCTGCTTGGCCACCGGGTCGCGCAGCGCGATCAGGTGGTTCGACAGGGTAAAGAAGCCGGTCAGGCGGTTGCTGTAGATGTCGGCGAATTCCTGGGAGCCGACCCAGGCCAGGAAAATCAAGGCATCCTTCTTGTTGCGCGACTTGCGGTTGATGCCGATGCCCAGGTCCATGTGGTCCGAGATGTAGCAGGCGTCGCCGCGCCGCCGCAGCGGCGGCGCAAAGACGCCCAGCTCCAGGCCCGGTGCGCGGCCGAAGTAGGCGATGTCCCAGGAGCCGGCCGGATAGATCGCGGCCCGCCCTTCGGCGAACATGGCGCGGCTCTGGGCATAGGTTTGGGCGGCGGCGCCCTTGCCGAGGTAGCCGCCCATGCGCGCGCCAAAGGCCAGGGCCTCGACGAAAGGCGGGTCGGTGAGCCTGGCGCGACCTTCGATCAAGGCCTGTTGGCCGGCCTCGCCGCGCCAGAAATTCGGCCCGATATTCGTGAACACGAGCTGGCTCGCTTCCCACTGCTCAGCCGTGCCCAGCGCCAGCGGCGCCACGCCGTTCCGACGCAGCGCATCGAGCACGCCGAAGAATTCATCGACGGTCTTCGGCGCCTGCAGGTCCAGCCTGCGGAAGATCGCCTTGTTGTACATGAAGCCGTGGATCACCGAGGCCACCGGCATGCAGAACGATTCCTTGCCGCCCGCCGTCTGCCAGGCCACGCGGGCGCCCGGCTCGAAGTACTGCATGCCGGGCTTGCCATCCAGGCGTTCGAGATGGCCGTCGGTGTACAGCGCGAGCGAGGCATCGAAGGGCCGGCAGGCGACCAGGTCGCCCGCACTGCCCTCCTGCAAGCGTGCACGCAGGCGGGCGTCGTACTCGGTAGGCGCGGTCGGTGCGAACTTCACCTCGATGCCGGGATGGCTGCGCTGGAAGGCGGGAATGATCACCCCCTCCCAGAGCGCCTTGTCGTCCACGCGCCAGCTTTCGATGACGAGCGTGCCGGCGCCGGCGGGCCGGAAGGCCGCCAGCGCCAGCATGGCCAGCAAGAGCGCGCGTCGCAGCATGCCGGCGAACCCGCTTACCAGTCCGCCATCAGGCGCAGGCCGAACATGCGCGGCTCGTTGTACTGGCCGATCACGTAGCCCGGGTCGACGATGCGCGCATTGTTCTTGGCGAAGACGTCGCTCAGGTTGTTCACGTACAGCTCCGCGCGCCATGCGCCGTCCGGTGCGCTCAGGCGCAGCGAGGCGTCGTAGGTGGCATAGGCCTTCTGCATGTTGCCGACAATCGGGTTGTCCAGGTTCTGGATGCTGAAGTACATCTTGTCCTGCCAGCGTGCCGACAGGCGCGGGGTCAGCTGGTAGCCGCCGGCCACCTCGAAGCGCTGCGAGGCCTCGATGCGCGCCGAGTTGCGCGGCGCGTTCGGCAGGTCATTGCCGACCACGTTGGCCGGGAAGCGTCCCACCAGTGCCGGGTTCGGGCCGGTGTAGCGCACGCAGGGTTCGACGCCATAGGTCTCGCGGAATGGGCCGCACGGCACGTCGCGCCAGGTTTGCGTGTAGTCGGGATACGAGGTGACCTTGGCGCGCAGGTGCGAGTACTGCATGTTGATCTCGGTGCCGGTCCATGGACGGTATTTGCCTTCCAGTTCCAGGCCCGAGATCTTGGCGCGCGCCGCATTCGTGGTGCCGTACAACACGGCCGAATCGCAGGACGGGTTCGCGGCGGTACACGGGATCGCCGGGATGATCTTGCCCATCTCGACCGCGCCGGTCATCTGCATGTCCTTGTAGCGGCTGTGGAAGGCGGTGGCCGAGAACGACAGGCGGTTGTCGAGCAGGCGGCCCTTGTAGCCGATCTCGAAGTTGGTCAGCGTTTCCGGCTTCCACGGCAGGAAGGTGTAGTGCGGGCCTGGCGTACGGTCGGCGCAGTTGCCGCCCAGGCCGCGTGCGCAGATGTTCTGCTTGTCGCTGAAGCCGCCCGTCTTGTAGCCGGTGGACAGCGAGGTGAACACGAAGTCGTTCGGCGTCAGCTGGTAGCTCAGGCCGAGGCGCCAGGTGAACTTGTTCCAGGCGTCGCGGTTGTTGCTGACGTCGGGGACGATCGACGGGTCCATGCCGGCCACGCCATAGTAGGCGCCCATGCCCGGCTTCAGGTCGGCACTGTTGAAGAAGCGGCCCGGCAGCGGCGTGTACTGGCCCTGGAAGTAGGAGTACGGATCGCTCGAGGTGCCCGAATCGTAGAACAGGCCGTTCTTGTCTTCGCGTACGTCGCGCGTCATGCGCCCGCCCACGGTCAGGTTCCACTTCGGCGCAAAGGCCCAGTCCAGCTGGCTGAACACGGCCATCGAATCTGCCTGGCGGTCGGTCTGGCTGTACAGGTTGTAGTACGGGACGCCCGGCGCGTTCACCATCGCCGAGATCGAATCTTCGCCGAACTCGATGGCGTTCTTCTCGTGCATCCAGAACAGGCCGGTCACGTAGCGCAGGCTGCCCTGCTCGCCGCGCAATTGCAGCTCCTGCACCGTGGTCTTGAACTTCGAGGAATTGGTGAAGCCGGCCGAATCGTTGACGAAGCCGCCGTAGATGTTGATGTCGGCGGCCAGCGGCTGGTAGCCCGAGTCGCCGTCGCGGATCTGGCGTCGCTTCTGCACCGAGTGCGAGACGTTGTATTCGACGGTGGCCGCATCCGACAGATTCCAGGTCAGGCGGTTGCGGAAGGTGTCGATGGTCCAGTCGAGTTCACCCGGCACGTTGATCTTCACGTCCCACTGGCCGCCCGGACAGGCGTAGGCGGTGCCGGCCGCCATCTTGCAGTCCTTCAGGGCGATGTCGCCGGCGCCGCGGTTGGTGTAGCGCTCGTAGGCGCCCAGCCATTCGAGCTTGTCGGTGGCGCGCCAGCGGCCCTGCAGGCGGGCCGCCCACTCGTTCTTGTTCATGTACGACTCGCTCGGGCCGACCTTGCGGTTGTGGCGCTGGTCGACGTCGGGGATGATGTTGCCGGCGGCGTCGCGTGCCGGCGTCACGCCGAACTCGGGGAAGTTCGCGGCGTAGAAATCCTGTTCCTGGTTCAGGTAGCTGTCGCGCTTGACCGCCATCACGGTGGCGCGCATGGCGAAGTTGTCGCTGACCGGGATGTTCTGCACCGCCGTCACCTGGCGCAGGTTGTACTTGCCGAAGGTGAGGCTGGCGTTGCCATTGCTTTGATCGAACTGCGGCTTGTTCGGGATGATGTTGATGCTGCCGCCGGTGGCATTCCGGCCGAACAGGGTGCCTTGCGGGCCGCGCAGCACTTCCACCTGTTCCAGGTCGAACAGCAGCGCCAGCGCCGACTGCGGACGCGGCGTGTAGATGCCGTCGACGTTCAGGCTGACGGCCGGGTTGCCGATCTCGGTGAAGTCGTTGCTGCTGACGCCGCGGAT
>Ga0308160_10007471_pt1 | contig 10863 bp, 10 predicted proteins | sample PhyFR1_FD_201036 | JGI IMG/M metagenome (GOLD analysis project Ga0308160, IMG submission 201036) | Phyllosphere microbial communities from UC Gill Tract Community Farm, Albany, California, United States - DLSLF.R1 | ecosystem: Host-associated > Plants > Phyllosphere > Unclassified | place: USA... | reverse complement strand
GGTGCGAGGCGTCGCAGGTCCTGGTGACCAACGGCGGCAAGCAGGCCGTCTACAACACCTTCGCCACCCTGCTGGATCCGGGCGATGAGGTCATTGTCCCGGCACCGTTCTGGACCACCTACCCGGAGGCCATCCGGCTGGCCGGCGGCGTGCCGGTGGAGGTCTTCGCCGGGCCGGAGCAGGGTTACCTGGTGACCGTCGAGCAGCTCGAGGCAGCCGTCACGGACCGGACCAAGATCCTGCTGTTCGTCTCCCCCTCGAACCCCACGGGCGCCGTCTACTCCCCGGAGCAGGTCACGGCAATCGGCGAGTGGGCCGCGGCCAAGGGCCTGTGGGTGGTCACCGATGAGATCTACGAGCACCTGACCTACGACGGCGTTCCGTTCACCTCGATCGCCACGGCTGTCCCCGCCCTCGGGGACAAGGTGGTCATCCTCAACGGCGTCGCCAAGACCTACGCCATGACCGGCTGGCGGGTGGGATGGATGATCGGCCCGGCCGACGTCATCAAGGCCGCCACCAACCTGCAGTCCCACGCGACCTCCAACGTCTCCAACGTTCCGCAGATCGCGGCACTGGCAGCCGTCTCCGGCCCGCTGACCGCCGTAGAGGAAATGAAGGTTGCCTTCGACCGCCGCCGCAAGGCGATCGTCGCGGGGCTGAACGCGATCGAGGGCGTCGACTGCCCCACCCCCAAGGGCGCGTTCTACGCGTACGCGGACGTCCGGGCGCTGCTGGGCAAGGAATTCCCGACGGCGAACGGGCCGGTGGCGCCGTCGACGTCGGCCGAGCTCGCGGCGCTGATCCTCGACGAGGTCGAGGTGGCCGTGGTGCCCGGTGAGGCGTTCGGCCCCTCCGGCTACCTGCGCCTGTCCTACGCCCTCAGCGACGAGGATCTGGCCACCGGCGTCGGCCGCCTGCAGGAATTCCTGGGCAAGGCCAAGTAACCGCCCCTCCCTTTTGCGCTATCACTGAGGGCCCCTATTCCGCTGGAATGGGGGCCCTCAGTGATAGCGCATCCGGGTTAAAGCAGGCGGCGTTCGGCGGCCCAGCGGGTCAGTTCGTGCCGGCTGGAGAGCTGGAGCTTACGGAGCACGGCGGAAACGTGGGTCTCCACGGTCTTGATGGAGATGAACAGCTCCTTGGCCACCTCCTTATAGCTGTACCCGCGCGCGATCAGCCGCATCACCTCGAGTTCGCGGGCCGAGAGCCGGTCCAGTTCGTCGTCGGCGATGTCCGAGGGCGAGGTCCCGAAGGCGTCCAGCACGAATCCGGCGAGTCGCGGGGAGAAGACCGCGTCCCCGCCCGCGACGCGGCGCACGGCGTTGCTGATTTCGGCGCCGGAGATGGACTTGGTGACGTAGCCGCGGGCGCCGGCGCGGATCACGGAGACGACGTCCTCGGCGGCGTCGGAGACGCTCAGGGCCAGGAAGCGGGTGGTGCCCAGCAGCGCGGCGCAGCCGGCCAGGACGTCTCGGCCGCCGCCGCCGGTCCCGCCCGGCAGGTGGACGTCGAGCAGCACCACGTCCGGCCGGGCCTCGCCGATGACACGCACCGCGTCCTCGACGGTGGCGGCCTCCCCCACGACGGCGATCCCGGCGTCGAGGTCCGCCTTTAGGCCGGAGCGGAAGATGGCGTGGTCGTCCACGATCACCACCCTGGTGGCGGGGACGGGGGCTCCCGCGGGCAGGGGGCTGTCGGGCTGGCTGGTCATGGCGTGTCCTTCGTGGTGGTGCCGGCGGGTGTGGGCCGGGGTGGTTCGGGAGGCGTGGTGGTGGACGGCGGCGTGGTGGTGGACGGAGGTGCGGCCGTGGCCGCGTCGGGGACCAGGGGCAGGCTGAGCCGGACCTCGGTGCCGTCCGGGTTGCTGACGATCACGGCCGTTCCGCCGTGCCGCCGCATCCGGCCGATGATGGATTCCCTTACGCCCAGCCGGTCCGCGGGGATGGCGGCCGGGTCGAAGCCGGGCCCGCGGTCCTTGACGAAGATTTCCGCGGCCGCGCCCGTGGCTTCCAGGTACACGGAGACGGGGCCGCCGCCGTGCCGTGCGGCGTTGAGCATGGCCTCCCGCGCGGCCATGACGAGGGCCTCCAGCCGCCCGGTCATGGCGCAGTCCCCGACGCTGACGACGTCGACGGGCTGGCCCAGCGCGTCCTCCACCTCCGCGGCGGCGGCTTGGAGGGCGTCCGAGAGCTGTCCCTCGTCCTGTTCCGCATTGCGGTACAGCCAGCCGCGGAGCTCACGCTCCTGGGCCCGGGCCAGGCGGATGACGTCCTGTTCGTTCCCGGCCCGGCGCTGGATCAGCGCGAGGGTCTGCAGCACCGAGTCGTGCAGGTGGGCGGCGATCTCGGCCCGTTCCGTGGCGCGGACCCGGCCTTCCCGTTCGGTCTCGAGGTCACGCCAGAACTTCAGCCCCCAGGGCAGCAGCACCAGAGCAACGCCGCCCAGGACCGCCACCGAGGCCAGGAGCGCCAGCCAGGTCTGCTGCCACGATCCGGAGCCGGAGACCATCACCAGGACCCCGGCCACCACCAACGCCAATCCGGCCGCGAGTCGTGCCCAGCCGCCGGCCTGGTTTGCCTTGGCCTTGTCCATGATCCCGGTACGGCGCGTCTCATCCAGCTGCATCCAGGCGATGGCCGCGCCGCCGAGGATCGCGGCCACGGGAATCAGTGTGCCCAGCGGGACGTCCAGCCCCAGCAGCCGCGCTACCAGGATCCCGGCGGCCAGCAGCAACCCGACGCCCAGGAGGATCTCCTTCCCGTAGGGCATCCCGGCGAGCCGGAAGCGCCACGGCTCCCCGGCGGGGGCCGTGCTTCCTTGGGTCTCCGGGGATTCCACGGGGGCGCTCACGGCCGGGGCGATGGGCGACGCCGGACGCCGGGCGTTGCGGCGGGCGCTCTCGTCCGCTGTTGGCACCATGATCCACAGCCAGGCGTAGAACGCGACGCCGGCGCCGCCGGCGAACGCGGCCACCACCATGCCGGCGCGGATCATCTGCACGGGCCAGCCCAGGTGGCGGGCGAGCCCCGCGCAGACACCGGCGATCATGCGGTCGCCGCCGCGGGTCAGCGGTGGGCGGAGGGGCGCGGTGGTCATGGATCCATCCAAGCACGGCAGGGGCTTTCCTGAGGCGGTTCGCGGCCCGAACCGGGGGCCGGTCAGGGACCGGTCAGGGGTTTCCCCAGTAGAGCGGGCGGTCCCGCCGGCGGGAGGATCGAACTATGAACACGCACCCTGACCCCGATGAGGTCCCGGCCGCCGGCGGCAAGCCGGACGGCCGTCCCGCCACTGACCCGACGGACAGCACGGCGGACGCCTCCGCGCCGTCGCCTGCCGGCCCGTCGCTTTCCGGCCCCTCGCTTTCCGGCCCCTCGCAGGCCTCCTCGGCGGAACCGGACGGCGCGCCCCGGTACGCGCCGCCGCCCTACACCCCTCCGCCCGGCGGCACCCCGCCATACACGCCGCCGCCTGGCCCTCCCTACTCCGGCGACCGCCGGGCGGGCGGGTCCCAGCAGAACTTCTTCGATTGGATCCGGAGCCACGGCATCCACCGGGGCCGCGAGCGCTGGGTGGCCGGCGTGGCCAGCGGCATCGCCCAGCGCTTGGGCGTCGACCCACTGATTGTGCGCGGCATCCTGATTGTTCTGACGGTCTTCGCCGGCGTCGGAGTCCTGCTGTACGGGCTGGCCTGGGCCCTGCTGCCCGAACCCGACGGCCGGATCCACGTCCAGGAGGCGGCCGCCGGACGGTGGAGCACCGGTATGACCGGCGCGCTGATCACCACGCTGATCGGCTTCCCGAGCCTGGGCAACGGCGTCTGGGGCTGGGACCGGTACGGTTTCGGCGCCGTCGTCTGGACTGTCTTCTGGGTGGGCGGGGCGATCTACGCCTTCTACTACTTCTCCCAGCGCGGCAGGACGCGCCGGCCAGCCGAGACCCACGGCGCCGGGTTCTCGAAGCAGGATCCGGCGGGAACCGGAACAGCACCGTCCGCGACCGGCACCCCGGCGGGTTTCCCGTCGGATGGCACCCCGCCCATGGGCGCCTATCCGACCGCCTCGTATCCCACCACGACCTACCCCACCGGGCCGGACTACTCGGCGGCGCCCGCGGCCCCCGCGGCCGGCCACACCGCGGGCCCGTCAGCCTATGCGCCGGTACCTGCTCCGAAGGTCCGGACCGCCGGTCCTGGCGCCCCCGCCGTCGCCGTCACGACCGGCCTCGCGCTCCTGGCGGGCGGCGGGCTCAAGGCACTCGACGCCGTCCACGCCATCAACCTCGGGCCGGCCGGCAACGCGGTGGTCTGGGCAGTGGGAGCCGCCGTCTTGGGCCTCGGCATCCTGGTCTGCGGCCTGCGCGGCCGCGGGGCCGGCGTCCTCAGCTTCTTCGCCGTGGTGGCGCTGGTCACCGGGGCGGTCTACGGCCTGGTCCCGAACGCGGACCGGGCTCGGTTCCAGAACGTCGACTGGGCTCCGACCACCATCGGTCAGGCCGTTGACGGCTTCGACATCACCGGCGGCAGCGGCACGGTGGACCTGACCCGGCTGGACCTGAACGCACCCCTGAGCTCCGACGTCGTGGTACCCCTGGACGCGACCGCCAGCAACATCACCGTGCTGATTCCGCGTGATGTCCCCGTGCAGATCCGGGCGGACCTGACAATGGGAAACCTCAACGACTCCAACGGCAACCACGGCGGCATGACCAGCCAGCAGAGCGACTACAACACGGACGTCGCCGGGTCCCGCCTGGTCATCAAGGTCTCCGGCACCCTGAGCAACATCACCGTGAAGGAAGGGAACTGACATGAGCAGCTACGACCCGGGAACCACCCCGGACGGCACCCCGTTGGTCACGGAGAACGCACCCGCCAGCGAGGGCGCCCGGGTGGGGACGGTGGTGTGGGGGCTGATCGTGCTGGCCCTCGCCGCGCTGATCATCATTTCCCGCCTGGGCCTGGTGGTCCTGAACGGGACCTACGTCCTGATCGGCCTGATGATCGGGGCCGGCGCGGCCCTCGTGATCGGCGGACTGGTCTCCGCCCGCAAGCGTGACAAAGCCACTACTACAAGGAAGTCTTGATCCATGGAAAAGTTCTTCAGCATTGTCCGGGGCCTCGGCCTGCGCCGGGGACCGCAGCGGTGGCTCGGCGGTGTCTGCGGCGGCATCGCGGCCAGGCTCAACGTGGACGTCGCCTACGTACGGATCGCGTTCCTCCTCTTCGCCCTGCTGCCGGGCCCGGCCTTCGTGTTCTACCTGGCCGCCTGGGCCCTCCTCCCGGACCAGCAGAACGCCATCATCGCCCAGACGTTCCTGGAGCGCCGCGCGAACCGCCCCTGACCCCGGCTCATGACTGACGCTGCCCCCGCCACTGCCTGTGGCGGGGGCAGCGCGCGTCCGGGCCTCCGGGACCGGTTTGTGTCCTGCCCCACATCCCCGGCTAAACTTCTTGGTGAGCTCAGCGTGGCGCTCTGCCCGTACACCTTCAAACCAGGATTTGAGCCCAGACATGAAAATTGGAATCCTCACCAGCGGCGGCGACTGCCCCGGACTGAACGCCGTCATCCGTGGCGCCGTTCTCAAGGGCATCGCGGTCCACGGCCACGAGTTCGTGGGATTCCTGGACGGCTGGCGCGGCGTCGTCGAGGGCGACATCATCGAGATTCCCCGGACCATGGTCCGCGGCATCGCCAAGCAGGGCGGCACCATCCTGGGCACCTCCCGCACCAACCCGTTTGAAAACAACGGCGGCCCCGAGGTCATCAAGGCCCACATGGACCGGCTGGGCATCGACGCCATCATCGCGATCGGCGGCGAGGGCACCCTCGCGGCCGCCAAGCGCCTCACAGACGCCGGCCTCAAGATCGTCGGCGTGCCGAAGACCGTCGACAACGACCTCGACGCCACGGACTACACCTTCGGCTTCGACACCGCCGTCGAGATCGCCACCGAGGCGATCGACCGGCTGCGGACCACCGGTGAATCGCACCACCGCACCATGATCGCCGAGGTCATGGGCCGGCACGTGGGCTGGATCGCCCTGCACGCCGGCATGGCCTCCGGCGCCCATGCCATCCTCATACCCGAGCAGCAGGCCTCCATGGAGCAGATCACCGAATGGGTGGTCTCAGCCCATGAGCGCGGCCGCGCACCCCTGGTGGTCGTCGCGGAGGGCTTCGTCCCCGAGGGCCAGGAATCGCCGCACTCCGAGCGCGGACTGGACACCTTCGGCCGGCCCCGGCTCGGCGGCATCGCTGAACTGCTGGCACCTGAACTCGAGGCCCGGACCGGCATCGAAACCCGCGCCACGGTCCTCGGCCACATCCAGCGCGGCGGCGTCCCCACCGCCTTCGACCGGGTCCTCGCCACCCGCCTCGGCATGGCGGCCATCGACTCTGTGGTGGAGGAGCGCTGGGGCACCATGGTTTCGCTCAACGGCACGGACATCGTCCACGTCGGTTTCGAGGCGGCCCTGGGCAACCTCAAGAGCGTCCCGCAGCACCGCTACGAGGAAGCCGCCGTCCTCTTCGGCTAGGCCACGCAACTCGGGTGGGCCGTGACCGGTCTGGGTAGGGTTGAACCATGACACTCACGCCCGGCTCCGCCGACATCATCCAGCTCGCGTGGGCCCGCCGTTTGGGGCTCGACGACGGCGCGTTCGCGGCCTCCGGCGGGCAGCGCATCACCCGCGTCGTCGACGATGCCCGGGCGCTGCAGTTCGTCCGGCTGTTCGGCGGCTCGGCCCTGGTGGGACCGGATTGGGCGCTGGAGGCCGCCGAGGCCTACTCCGATGAGGAGCTGGCCCAGCACGTGACGCTCCTGACGATCACCCGTGCCCGGGGCGGCCACGGCCTCGGTGCCGCTGCCCTTTTCTTCGCCGATGACCTGCCCCTGAGGCAGCCTGCCGAAGAGCTCACCGTCTCGCACGGCAACCCCGAGGCCATCGAACTCGAGGGTCTGTGCCCGCCGGATGACGTCAACGAGGTGGGCCTGGCGGACCTGGAAAACCGGTTCACCATCATGCACGTCGAGGACGGCCACCGCTCCCCCGTGGCCTGCGGCGCCTACAGCGAGTGGGAGGGTATCCTGGCGCACCTTGGTGTCCTGGTGGCCCCCGAGTGGAGGCGGCGCGGGCTCGGTACGCTCGCAGCCTCGATCGCCGCCCACGAGGCCCTCGCCTCCGGGTTGACCCTGCAGTGGCGTGCCGATGTCAGCAACAAGGGCTCGCTGGCCCTGGCTCGGAGCCTGGGCTTCACCGCCGGCGGGATCCAGACCAGCGTCCTGCTGGGCTAGAGCTGCCTCTTCGGCCCCGGCTCTCAGGGCCGCTCGACGGGACATCCCATCGAGCGGCCCGGGCGTATCGCCTTAGACCTGCCGGGCTTCCACGCCCTCGGCCACGGCGTCGCGGCCGCCTTCCTTCGCGGGCTCCGCCGTCGCAGACTCCGACGTGGGCTTGGATTCTGTTGCCGGTGCCGTCCACGGCTGGGTGACCTGAGGCTTGGCGAAGAACAGCGCCACGGCAGCGCCGAGCAGGATGACGGCGGCGGGCAGCAGGATTGACTGGCCCATCGCCGTCGAGAACCCTTCATGCAGCTGCGGCGGCAGCGCGCCGCCAAACGCCATGGGGCTGGCCGTGCCGGCCGATCCCGGCGCCGCCGGAAGCTCTGCGGCCAGCCGGGACTGGATCAGCACGGCGATAGCGGCGCTGCCCAGGACGGCGCCAATCTGGCGGGTGGTGTTGTAGACGCCGGAACCGGCGCCGGCCTGTCGCGGCGGCAGGTTGCGGGTGGCGGTGGAGCTCAGGGGAGCCCAGATCCCGGCGTTGGCGAAACCGAGGACGGTGCTCGGCAACAGGAACAGCCAGATGGGCGTGTCCGGGTGCATCAGCGTGGAGTTCCAGAACAGGGCCACGGACATCAGGACCAGACCGGTGGCGGTAATGTACTTCGGGTTGACCCGGTCGATGATACGGCCCACCACCGGGGCCAGTCCGCCGGAGATAACGGCCATGGGCACCATCATCAGCGCCGACTGCGTGGGGGTGAGGCCGCGCACCACCTGGTAGTAGAAGATCAGGGGCAGACCGAACCCGGTGACCGTGAAGCCAACCGAAGTGATGGCGATGTTGGCCAGCGAGAAGTTGCGGTCCTTGAACAGGCCCAGCGGCAGGAGCGGCTCACCCTTGTTGAAGTGCTGCCAGAGGACGAAGCCCACGAGCACGATGATGCCGGCGATGATCAGGCCCCACACGGTAATCGGGCCGCTGATGGTGCCCCAGTTGAAGGTTTCACCCTCCTGGATGCCGAACACCAGCAGGAACAGGCCGACGGCGCTGAGCAGCACGCCGGGGATGTCGAACTTGTGCGGATGGGTGTCCAGCGCCGGGACGAACCGCAGTGCCAGCACGAAGCCGACGATGCCGACCGGAATGTTGATGAAGAAGATCCACTCCCAGCCAAGCCCGTCCACCAGGACGCCGCCGAGGATAGGGCCCACCAGGGTGGCGACGCCGGCGGTGGCGCCCCAGATGCCCATGGCGGCACCGCGGCGGTCCGGCGGGAAAATCCTGGTGATGACGGCCATGGTCTGGGGCGTCATCAGCGCGGCGCCGAGGCCCTGCAGCACGCGGGCCGCGATCAAGGTCTGGATGTCGCCGGAGAGCCCGCACCAGAGTGAGGCAAGGGTGAAGACCACCAGGCCGGTGAGGTAGAGCCGCTTCGGACCGAACCGGTCGCCCAGGCGTCCGGTGATCAGCAGCGGAACCGCGTAGGCCAGCAGGTACGCGCTGGTCACCCAGATCACCGAGTTGATGTCGGCGTTGAGTCCTTCCATGATCTTCGGGTTCGCCACCGAGACGATGGTGGTGTCGATCAGGATCATGAAGAACCCGATCACCAGGGACCAGAGGGCCGCCCAGGGCCGCGCTACGTTTTCCATCGGTTCTTCCTTTAGGTGCTTACTGCCGGGGTGAAGGTGGAGCGTTGAGACTACAGCCGGGGTGGGACAACCAGGTCAGCGCAACAGGGCGAGGATCTCGGTGCGCGCGAACATGGTGGCCGCGTCCCGGGCGGTGGGGCTGCCGGCGTCGGGGTCCGCGCCGGCATCGACCAGCGCCTCGACCACGTCGCGGTAGCCCTTGAAGACGGCGCCGGCCAGCGGCGTCTGGCCGCGGTCGTTGGCGGTGTTGGCATCGCCGCCGTGGCTCAGGATCAGCCGCACCGTCTCCGCGTGGCCGTGGTAGGCGGCCAGCATCAGGAGGGAATCGCCGGAGGCGGTGCTCAGCGTCGCGGGGGCGCCGGCGGAGAGGTACGCCGCCAGAAGTGGCGTGTCACCCTCCCTGGCGGCGTCGAAAAGCCGGTGCGCGAGGTCGAGGGCGTCCGCGTCGGGGGCCTGCGTGGCTGAATGCTGTTCGCCGGTCATCGGGGGCTCCTCAGGAATCCGGTCTGCCGGCCGACAACCTGGCCGGCGTCGGGCGCGACCACGAGTTCCTGGGCCGCCGGGTATGTCTCGGTGCCGTCAGCGACGGTCAGGACCTGCGCCGGATCGGCGGAGCGCTTGATCACCGCGAGGGCCACCGGGCCCATTTCGTAGTGCTGGCCCACCGAAGTCACGGTGCCGACCTTCTTGTCCCCGGCGAGCACGTCACTGCCGACGGCGGGCAACGTGTGCTGGGACCCGTCGAGCTGGAGGAACACCAGGCGGCGGGGCGGGTGGCCGAGGTTGTGGACGCGGGCGACGGTTTCCTGGCCCTTGTAGCAGCCCTTGGCCAGGTGGACGGCCGTGCGCAGCAGGTCCAGCTCGTGCGGGATGGTCTTTTCGTCGGTCTCCGCACCCCAGCGCGGACGCCAGGCGGCGATGCGCAGCGCCTCGGCGGCGAGGGTACCGGCGAGGGGGCGCTCCCCTACTGTGGCTTCAAGCTCCGCTGCGGGGACCAGGTATTCGAACCACGGCCGCTCCAGCCCGGGGTGCTCCTGCTCGGCCACCACAGCGTAGGAGTACCCTCCGGCGCCGACGTGCGGCCAGGGATCCTCCCAGACGGTCAGGCGGTCCCATTCGGGGACAGCCCGGGTGCTGCCCAGCACGGCCCAGTCCGCGGACACGTCGGCGATCTCCACACGGAGCATGAACTTCATCCGGTTCAACCACTCCGCCAACGGGGCGGCTTCCGCGGCCTCGACGATCAGCCAGGTGGTGGCGCCGTCGTCGACGACGCGGGCATCGAACTCGATCCGGCCCTGCACGCTGAGCAGCAGCAGCTCGGTGGACTGGCCCGGGGGCAGTGCCGTGACCTGCTGCGAGGAGAGGGTGTTGAGCCAGCTCAGGCGGTCGGGTCCGGTGACCGTGACCACCCCGCGGTGGGATAGGTCGACGACGGCGGTGCCGGCCGCCAGGGCGCGCTGCTCACGCAGGGGCTCGCCGTAGTGGGAGGCCACGCCGGCGTCGGGTCCGGCGGCTTCCACGGCCCCGGGGCGCGACAGCAAAGGGCTCTTGGTGCTCATATGAAGTAGAAGTCCTCTGTCCTCAGCGGTATTCCGGATTTTCGAAGTCAAAACGGGTGCCCGATTTCCAAGCCTCGGGCAGGTTGCCGTAGGCGGGGATTCCGCCGGCATCCTTGAGCATCCGGGCCAGGTGCAAAAGGTTCCAGGTCATAAAGGTGGCGTTGCGGTTGGTGAAGTCGTTCTCCGGGCCGCCGGAGTCCTCGTCGAGGTAGCTGGGACCAGGTCCCACGGCGCCGATCCAGCCGGCGTCGGCCTGGGGCGGGATGGTGAACCCGATGTGCTGCAGGCTGTAGAGCACGTTCATGGCGCAGTGCTTGATGCCGTCCTCGTTGCCGGTGATGAGGCACCCGCCGACCTTGGG
>Ga0308160_10007470_pt1 | contig 10865 bp, 8 predicted proteins | sample PhyFR1_FD_201036 | JGI IMG/M metagenome (GOLD analysis project Ga0308160, IMG submission 201036) | Phyllosphere microbial communities from UC Gill Tract Community Farm, Albany, California, United States - DLSLF.R1 | ecosystem: Host-associated > Plants > Phyllosphere > Unclassified | place: USA... | reverse complement strand
TGCGCGGCGTCCAGATCGTTCGCTTCCCGCAGGCGCTTGGCCAGCGAGACCTCTTCCTCGTGGCTGAGCATCGGCAGGCGGTTGACGGCGGAAATATACGCGTCGATGTTACCGAGATTGCCGGTGAAGCCGAGGTTCAGGGCACGGCTGCTGGTCGGGACCAATGCGGATTGTGCGGACATCATGTTTTTCCTCGTAGAGTAATCTTTACTGCATCGACCGGTCAGCGGGACATCCCGGAGCCGGTTGCACGCTGTTGTTTCGATGCGTGCCCAATGCGGATCAGACCTTGTTTACCTTCTCTTGAGCACATATATTAGCACTCCCCATGTGAGAGTGCTAGCGACCCTGGGGAATCCCAAGGCCGTTTAAGTTTCATCAAAGTATTTCTCTAAGGTATCGAAAAAATGGCTGTTTTACTGTAGAGCAGAACCTTGCATTATTGTTGAGATAGCTCAAATGTACTGGGCTTGCGTGTGCTGTCAGGACTTAGGTTACGGGTGCAGGACGGGCATTTTCTGTTAATTGGCGCACCGAGAAAAGGTGGCACGCCCACGATGCGCCTCTGTCTGGCGCGGCGGCGGCATGCGCGCCTACAAGGCGGGGCGTGCAAATTCGCATGGCGGCACCATATCGGGTGCCTGGCGCCAAAATGAAAAAGGGTGACAAGGCCTGGCCCTGTCACCCTTTTCATTGACCGGAAAACAATTTTCAGCGCATGCGCGCCAGGTGCCTTTGCACGGACAGCAGGGCGCCGATCAAGCCAAGGCCGGCGCTGATCGCCAGCAAGCCCGCCACCTCGAAGGGCCCCAGCGGTGCCAGCTGGAATTCCGATGCGTACAGGCGCGCGAATTCGGCGATGGCATTGTTCAGCGGATTCAGGGCCAGCGCCACCGCACCCAGGGCGACCGCACCGGCGCACAGGCCGAGCAGGGCGCCCGTGTAATAGAAGGGGCGGTGGATGAAATTGTCGGTCGCGCCCAGCAGCTTGGAGACGGCGATTTCCTCGCGCTGGGTGAGGACCTGCAGGCGGATCGTATTGAAGACCACCGCGATCACTACCACACCCAGTGTAATAGCCAGCAACAGCAGCGCCAGGCGCAGGATGCCGAGCAGGGCGGCCAGGCGTTTCACCCAGGCGGAATCGACCTGCACGGTATCGACCTGAGGCAGGGCGCCCATCTGCTCGACGATGCCGTCGATGCGCGCCGCTTCCACGGTGCTATTAAAACCTTCCAGCTTCATCACGTAGCTGTCGGGCAGCGGGTTCTCACCCAGCGTGTCGAGGGCGGCGGACAGGCCGCTGCGGTCTTTCAGGTCGTCGAGCGCTTTCTCGCGCGGCACGAACACGATTTTCGCGTTGCTGCCTTGCAGGATCTGGCGCAGCTGCGGCTCCAGCGACTGCGCCTCCTCGCGCGTCGCCCCCGGCCTCACGAACAGGCTCACTTCCGGATCGACCGACAGCTGTTCCGACATCGGTCGCACGTTGTCGAGCAGGGTGATGCCGGCGAAGGGCAGGGCCAGCGCGACGGCCACGACCAGCACGTTGAACAGGAAGCTGCCCGGCGCCTTGCGCAGGGTCGACAGGGCCGCGCCGAGCGCGAACTGGTGCTGGCGGATCCACGGGCTCATGCCGCACCTCCTACCAGCTGGCCGTGTTCGAGACGGATCACGCGCGCCGCGCCGTCGAGCACCTGCTCGTCGTGGGTCGAGATCAGGCAGGTCACGCCGACCGAGTTAAAGGCGCGCAAGGCGTCGAGCACCTTGTCGGCCGCCACGCGGTCGAGGTTGGCCGTCGGTTCGTCGGCCAGGATGATCTGCGGCCGGTTGACGATGGCGCGCGCGATCGCCACGCGCTGCTGCTCGCCGCCCGACAGTTCGAGCGCCTGGGCCTTGGCGCGGTCCAGCAGGCCGACCTTGTCGAGCGCGGCGCGGGCACGCTGCTCGGCGCCGGCCTTGGGCGCACCGGTCACGAGGAGGGGCAGCATGACGTTGGCCAGGATGTTGCGGTCGTTCAGCAGGCGCTGGTGCTGGAAGATCAGGCCGAGTTTGCGGCGCAGGAAGGGGATGCCGGGCTTGCCCAGCTTGCCGATGTCCTGGCCGAACACGACCACGCGTCCGCTGCTGGGACGTTCGATGGCCGCGATCATCTTCATCAGCGTCGACTTGCCGGCGCCCGATGGACCGGCCAGGTAGACCAGCTCGCCCTTGTTGATGTTGAGGGACACCTCGCGCAGGGCGGTGGCGTCGGCGGAATAACGTTTCGAGACGGAGTGGAATTCGATCATCTGGTCTCAGCCCAGCAGCGCTTCAACGAACTCTTCTGCATTGAAAGGCTGCAGGTCGTCCAGCTTTTCGCCCACGCCGATGAAGTACACGGGCACCGGACGGGTGCGCGCGATCGCCGCCAGCACGCCACCCTTGGCGGTACCGTCGAGCTTGGTGATCACGAGGCCGGTCAGCTGCAGCGCATCATCAAACGCCTTCACCTGCGCCAGCGCGTTCTGGCCGGTATTGCCGTCGATGACGAGCAGGGTTTCATGCGGGGCGCCCTCCATGCCCTTGCCGATCACGCGCTTGATTTTTTTCAGCTCTTCCATCAGGTGCAGCTGGGTCGGCAGGCGGCCGGCGGTATCGACCATGACGACGTCGGTGCCGCGCGCCTTGCCCGACTGCACCGCGTCGAAGGCGACCGCAGCCGGGTCACCGGAAGCTTGCGAGATCACGGTGACGTTGTTGCGCTGGCCCCAGACCATCAGCTGCTCGCGGGCGGCGGCGCGGAAGGTGTCGCCGGCGGCCAGCAGCACGGATTGACTTGATCTCTGCATGTGCTTGGCAAGCTTGCCGATGGTGGTGGTTTTACCGGCGCCGTTGACGCCGGAAATCATCATCACCAGCGGTTCGTAGCGGCCCAGTTCCAGCGGCTTCTGCAGGGGCTGCAGCATCTCGACCATCAATTCCTTGAGCGCCGTCTTGACGGCGGCGGCATCGAGCAGCTTGTCTTCCTTGACCTTGCGGCGCAGGCTGTCGAGCAGGAACTGGGTGGCGTCCATGCCTGCGTCCGACATCAGCAGCGCGGATTCGAGTTCCTCGTACAGGTCTTCGTCGATGCGGGCGCCGACGAACAGCAGGGACAGGTTGCTCGAGGTCTTGGACAGGCCCGCCTTCAGGCGTGCCATCCATGACTTCTTCTTCTCCGCTTCGGTCGTAGGACGTTCGGCGGTTTCTTCGATGAACAGGTCGGCTTCAGGCAGGCCTTGCGTCACCGGCTCCGGGGCCAGGATTGCCGGGGCTGGTGTTGCAGGCGCAGGCGCGGGAGCAGGGGCGGGCGCCGGCACAACCTCGGCCGGCGTGTCGGCTTTTTTTCTTTTAAAGAAACTAAACATGGATAGCGTGGGTGGAGGTGGTGCATGCACATGCCGGGACGTCTTCACCGGCACGACGAAAAGGGTCGCGCGTATTTTACCAGAGGGACGTACTGACGAATCGGCAACGAACTGGGGCGGGGCGCAGCCTGTCAATATGCGCAAACGCGACAGTTCGGCTGCTCGGCCTGTATGGAGCAAGCGACCTGACGTGGCTGAATCGTGCGCCCCGGCCGAGCTTTGCGAACAGGTCTACAGTAAGAACTCATCAAAAAAGGAGGGAATGCCAATGACACGCTTGCGCAGTGCCGTCGCCTGGTTGTTCATCATCCTCGTCGCGCTGTTCCTGACGCAGCCGACTGTGGAGTGCGACTCTAGTCGAACCAAACGTGCATAAACGTGTCCCACTGTGATCATGGAAAACACGATGCGAACAGGACAGGCCGCCAGGCTGCTGGGGATCACGGTGAAGACGCTGCAGCGCTGGGAGCGCGAGGGCCGGCTCGTGGCGGCGGCGCATTGCTTCTCGAGCCGGCTGTACGGCCTGCGCAATTACCGCCGCGAAGTGCGTGCTACCCTGGAAAGCGATCATGCTGCTGGCGCATCGGATCAGGTTTGAGCCGAGCCGGGCACAGCGCGACTACTTCGCGCGCGCGGCCGGCACCGCCCGCCGGGTCTGGAACTGGGCGCTGGCCGAATGGCAGCGCCAGGCGGCCGCCGGCGGCAAGCCAAACGCGATGGCGCTGAAAAAGCAGTTCAACGCAATCAAGTACGCTGACCCGGCCTGGCTCGACGAGAACGGCCGTCCCTGGATCCGCACCATCCACCGCGACGCGCATGCACAGCCCTTCGCCAACCTGGCCCGGGCCTGGAGCCGCTACTTCGAGCAGCGCCGTGCCGGCGCGCCGGCGCACCCTCCGGTCTTCAAGAAGAAGGGTCGCTGCCTCGATGCGTTCTACCTGGCGAACGATAAATTCAGGCTCGATGGGTGCGCAGCCGTGTTGCCGAAGGTCGGCCGGGTAGCGCTGTGCGAAGCGCTGCGCTGGCCCGGCAAGATCCTGGGCGCGAGCGTCTCGCGCGAAGCCGGTCACTGGTTTTTATGCGTCCAGGTCGACGTACCCGACGGGACCGCGCGCCTGCCGCGCAGCCGCGACGGCATCACCGGCGTCGACCTCGGGCTGAGCGCCGCCGCCACGCTGTCGAACGGCGAGAAGATCGCGGCACCTCGTCCTCTGACCAGCGCGCTGCGGCGCCTGCGCATCCGCGGCCGCAAGCTGTCGCGCAAGCTCGAAGCGGCCAAGGCGGCTGCCGGCATCGCGGGCAGGATCCCGAAGGGCACCAGGTTGCCCGTGTCGAAGAACCGCACCAAGGGTGCTCAGGCGCTGGCGCGCCTGCAGGCTAGGATCGCCCGGGTGCGCCGGGACTTCACCCACAAGCTCACAACCCGTCTCTGCCGCGACAACCAGGCGCTGGCGATCGAGGACCTGAATGTGAGCGGCATGCTGGCCAATGCGCGCCTGGCGCGTGCCATTGCCGACGTCGGCTTCTACGAGATCCGGCGCCAGCTGCTGTACAAGGCGGCGCGCTACGGCACGAACATCGTGCTGGCCGGGCGCTGGTACCCGTCCAGCAAGCTGTGCTCGAACTGCGGGGCGAAGCATGCCTGCCTGGGGCTGGGCGAGCGTTCCTGGACCTGCGCGGCCTGCGGCGCGCATCACGACCGCGACATCAACGCGGCCATCAATTTGCAGCGGCTCGCTACCGGCGCCCTTGCGGCGCGAACGGCGCTACCCGTGGCGAGTCCGGTGGCGACGCCGGGCACTGCCGCCGGCCCTGGGCTGGCGGGAGGCGGGAAAGTCACGCCTGTCAAGTACGAACACGGTCAGCAAGACGGTTCGGGGCAGGAAGAGAACGCTGCACACTTTTGTGCACGTTTTTGCTAGCAGCAGCGCAGCGTGTTCGATGGACCCTTGCCGCTGCCGGCGGAACTGGAACCACTGCTACCTGGTTAGCGCTTGCGGCGCCACCAGTTGCCTTTCTTTTCGGGAACTAGCGGCACCAGGCGCCAGGCGCCGTAGGGATTGTTGAACAGCGAACCCTCACCGTAATCGATGGCTTCCGTCCGTTCGACCCGGTACACCGGCTTGCCCTCGCTGACCGAGAAGGTGTGGCCATCCTCGAACTGGGGTGCATGTTCGAGCAGGTAGCGCGTGAAGAAGCGCAGCATGTCGGCGGCCTGCGTCTTGTCGCCGCCGCTGGTGATCGCTTCCGGCAAGCCGAAATTGTGCATGCCGCAGGAATAGACGTCGGCGCCGGCCACGTACACCACCAGCGCGCGGTGGGCAGTGAGTTGGTCGAGCTGGTCGCACATGTCGATCCAGTAGGCCGGGGCATGGGCGATGCCCGTGCTGTCGACCTTCACGCCCAGGCCGCCGCTGTCGACCAGGGCGGCGCCGGCGCGCATCATGGCGTCGGCCGCCTCGCGCGAGCCGCCCGGCGCGACCAGGTAAGCGACCGAGCGGTGATCCTCGATGTCGGCCATCGCCACGGTGGTGGCCCAGTGCGGCCCGGCCTTGCGGAAGTCGTCCGCCAGCGCCTGGTCGGCCCGCTGCAGCACGAGTTCGCAGGCGAAACCGGTCTCGCTGTCGCGCAACACGTTGCCGACAAGGGAATAGCCGATGGCGCTCAAGGCGATTTCGTCGGCCAGGACGGTGCTGTCTTCCCACGGACCGGGAATGCACAGGACCAGTTCCGGGATGTTGCTCACGGTGTTTCGTCTCCTCTTTATTGTGCTTGGGCGCCCGATGGGACGCGTGTTTGCGGTATTGCCTGCCGTACAGCATAGCCTTTTCAGAAAAATGGCGCTTTTGGCAATCGGGCGAGGCCATGTCGAGTGAATAACGCTCATCTGGTTAACTGTGACTAGCGAGCGACAGTTGCAATATTTTCTTTATATAAAAATAATTCTGAAACATAATTGCGTGTTTATTAATTATTGGGCGTCAACATGGCTACAACCGCTTTTCGGAAACAAAGCGTATTGCCCTCGGTGATTCTGTGTACCCTGATGGGATTGCTGAGCGCCTGCGGCGGCGGCGGAGGCGGCGGCCCAAGCCAGGGCAGTGCTGCTCCGGTCGGTAGCGGCGCGCCCTCGACGCCCAGCCCGGCCCCGTCCACAGGGTCCACACCGACGCCGCCGGCAGCCCCAGGCGTGTTGACCTTCAGCACACCCACCGCAGCCACCACGGTCGAAGCAGGGCGTTCGATTCCGATCAGCGCCGACGCGACGGTCACGCAGCCTGCCGATTTCAGTACGGCCAGCGCGGTCTACGCCTATATCATCGATACGACCGGCGTCATCCTGCCGCAAGTGCAGATCGTCCAGACCGGCCCGATTTCCTACCGCGCGGTGATGCAGACCGCGCCTTCGCTTGCGGCCGGCACCTATAAAGGAAGTTTCACGGTCAAGGTCTGCCGCGACGTCAATTGCGCCCAGCAATTCCCGGGTTCGCCCATGCAGCTGCCGTACGAGATCACTGTCACGGCGCCGCCCGCCCCGGTGACGCCACCCACGGGTACGACCCCACCTGACCCGACCCCGACTCCGACAACGCCGCCATCTCCGACACCGACGCCGACGCCCGTGCCGGTGCCTGCGTTCACCGCCGTACCGCTGGCCAATCTCGACCTAACCATCAACGCCGGCAAGGCGGCGCCCACGCCGCTCAGCGTCCGGGTCAGCGCGCCCGGCCAGACCTGGACCGCATCGAGCGCCGCCGCCTGGCTCACCTTGCTGGATACGCGCGGATCCGGAGACGGCGCTTTTCGGGTCGGCTATGACGTGTCCGCGCTGGTGCTGGGCATGCAGACGGCGACGATCCTGGTCAAGTCCAGCGATGGCCGCAGCGTCAGCGTGCCGGTGCAAGCGCAGTTGCTGCCGGCCGCGTTCAGCGTGGACCGCGGCCAGATCACGTTCACGGCCATCAACGGCGCGCCGATCGGGGCCGAAGCGGTCAAGTTCAACGTCGTCGATGGCGCCGTGACATGGGCGGCCAGCACCAACGTGCCATGGCTGAGCATAACGCCCACGGGCGGACCGACGCCCGGCGTCACCTCGCTGAAGGTGGATCCGGCGCAGGGCAAGCTGGCCAGCGGCCAGTATGCCGGCCAGCTGACGATCAGCGCACCCAACACCAACACCAGCACGGTCCCGGTGACGCTCAACCTGAGCCCCGCCACGCTCAAGGCCTCGAGCACGTCCCTGGTGCTGGGCGGCACCTACGGCCGCGACGCGGATACGGCGGCGACCTTGCTCAGCCTGAATACGCTCGGCAACGCCCATCCATGGACGATGTCGGCACTGCCCGCTTGGCTGGGCGCCAGCGCCGTCAGCGGCCAGGTCAGCCAGACCGGCGTCGACCTGAGCTTCTCGCAACGGTTCGCCAATCTTCCGGTGGGCACCAGTGTCGCCGCGCTGACCGCCACCGCGAAAGTCAATGGCGACACCGTGACTGCGCCGATCACGGTCACGGCCAACCGCGACGTGCATAAACTGCTGTTTTCGGAAACCGGCGTGGCGCTGTCGTCGACCCCCAGCTGGTCGCGCCTGAGCCGGACGATCACCGTCACCGACAACTTTGGCCAGGCCCCAAGCTGGAGCGCAAGTTCGGACAAGGCCTGGCTGACGGTCACGCGCAGCGGCAACGTACTGACCCTGAATGCCAATCCGGCCAGCCTGCCGACCAATGCGATCAGCTACGCCACGGTGACGCTGAGCAGCCCGGACACGAGCATCTCGGTTGCGGAGACCTTGCGCGTCGCGCTCTGGAAAGGCAGCGTCACGCCGGGCGCGACGACGAAGCTGGACAAGACCTATTGGCACCTGAAAACCGACCCGATCCGTCCTTACCTGTATGCCAACCAAGGCGGCGCGTCGATCGACGTCTATAACGTCTACACCGCGGCCCTGGTCGGGACGATCTCCAATCTGGGCGCTTCGCTCGGCAAGATGAGCGTGAGCCAGAACGGTGCAAGCCTATACGTATACGACACCGCCAACCGTAATATCGTCGTGGTCGACCTGGCGTCGATGACCAAGGCCAGCGTCTGGCCCCTCGTGAACGCGGTCAACCACTACTCGAAACTGCTGGCCGTGCGGCCCAATGGCGTGCAGTTGGTCGTTGCCGCCGACGGCGTGGTGTACAACGCGGAAAACGGTGCGCAGGCAGGGATGTCGAGCATTGCGCCGACCGCCGTCACCAGCGACGGCAAGCGCATCTATTCGGAAGGAGCCGGATACGACATCGACTACAGCGCCATGGCGGGTGGCACCCTGTTCAGCAAGGCCGCAGGGGGCAGCTTCGGCGCCTCCGATGTTGCGGTCAGCGGCGACGGCACGCGGCTGTACGCCGCAAGCGGCGCGCCCTATCGCTGCAGGCGGATCAGTCCCACGGACGGGCGCGAAATCGGCGATCTGCCGGGCGGCGATGCCTATCCGAACAACGTCGAAGTCGGGAGCGATGGACGCGTCTATTGCGGCATCATGGGCTGGTATTCCAGCGCCGACGTCTGGGTGCACGGCGCCGACGGCAGGTTGCTGAGCAGCTTCAAGTTCGCCGGCTACGCCCGCGCGCTTACCGACGACTCCCTGAACATTTCCGGCGACGGTCTGATCATGGTCGGCCAGACCGACGATCCCTTCCTGGCGTTCGTACCGGTCGGTCCCTGAGCTGCGCTGATCCCGGCGCTGGAAACGAAAAAGCCCCTGCAGTGCAGGGGCTTTGCTTATCGAGCTCGCGGCGCGTCAGCCCGCCTTCGCCGCCTGCGCGGCCTTGCGCATCGCCTCCAGAGTCAGGTTCGGCGTGATCAGGTTGCCATCGTAGCGCAGCTCGATCACGGCCGGCAGGTTTTTACTCTTCGTGTGCTCCAGCGCCCGCGCCAGGGCCGGCGCGAAGTCGGCGGTCTTCTCGACCACTTCGCCATGGCCGCCATAGGCTTGCGCCAGCGCCGCGAAGTCCGGATTGTGCAGGGTCGTGCCCGACACGCGGCCCGGATAGGTTTTCTCCTGGTGCATGCGGATGGTGCCGAACATGCTGTTGTTGAAGACGACGATCACGACGCCGGCGCCGTACTGTACGGCGGTCGCCAGTTCCTGGCCGGTCATCATGAATTCGCCATCGCCGGCGAAGGTGACGACGGTGCGCTGCGGATCGACGATTTTCGCGGCGATCCCCGACGGCACCGCATAGCCCATCGCGCCATTCGTCGGCGCCAGCTGGGTGCGCATGGCGCCGTAGCGGTAGAAGCGGTGCGCCCAGGAGGCGTAATTACCGGCGCCGTTGGTGATGATGGCGTCGCGCGGCAGGACGGCCATCATGTCCTGCACTACCTGCCAGAGGTCGAGCGGGGCCTGGCCGTCCTTGAAGATCGGCGGCTGCTGCTGGAAGGCGGCGAGGTCGGCCTTGGCTTCGGCGACCGTGTGGCGCCAGGCGCTGGCGTCGACCGGTTCCATCGCGGCCAGCATGCTGGTCGCCTGCGGCGCGCCGCTGGCGATCATCAGTTCGGCCTGGTAGACGCTGCCCAGCTCCTCGGGATCATTGTGGATATGGACTAGGCGCTGCTTCGGCACCGGCGAATCGAGCAGGGTGTAGCCGCCTGTCGTCATCTCGCCTAGGCGCGGGCCGATCGCGATCACCAGGTCGGCATCTTTCACGCGTGCGGCCAGCTTCGGGTTGATGCCGATGCCGACGTCGCCGATGTAGTGCGGATGTGCATTGTCCATCAGGTCCTGGAAACGGAAGGTGCAGGCCACTGGCAGCATGTTCGCTTCAGCAAAGGCTTGCAGGTCGGCGCAGGCCTGGGCGTTCCAGCTGCCGCCCCCTAACAGGACGACAGGACGCTGCGCTTCGGCCAGCATGCCGCGCAAGGTGTCGATCTGGGCCTGCGAAGGCGCGGCCTGCACCGGTTGGTAGCGACGCGTGTCGGCCACTTGCGCGGTGTCGACCAGCATGTCTTCCGGCAGCGCCAGCACGACGGGGCCCGGACGGCCGCTGGTGGCGATCTGAAAAGCGCGCGCGATGTATTCGGGCATGCGGTCGGCGCGGTCGATCTGCGCCACCCATTTCGCCATCTGGCCGTACATGCGGCGGTAGTCGATTTCCTGGAAGGCTTCGCGGTCGACGAAATCGTTGCCGACCTGGCCGATGAACAGGATCATCGGCGTCGAATCCTGGTAGGCGGTGTGCACGCCGATCGAGGCGTTGGTCGCGCCCGGGCCGCGGGTGACGAAGCAGATGCCGGGCTTGCCGGTCAGTTTGCCGTAGGCCTCGGCCATGAAGGCCGCGCCCCCTTCCTGGCGGTTGATGACGAAGCGGATATCGGAATCGTGCAGGGCGTCGAGCACGTCGAGATAGCTTTCGCCGGGCACGCCGAAGGCGGTGTCGACGCCGTGGACATGCAGTGCATCGACCAGGATCTGGCCGCCGGTGCGGGAAGGGTGCG
>Ga0308160_10007469_pt1 | contig 10865 bp, 7 predicted proteins | sample PhyFR1_FD_201036 | JGI IMG/M metagenome (GOLD analysis project Ga0308160, IMG submission 201036) | Phyllosphere microbial communities from UC Gill Tract Community Farm, Albany, California, United States - DLSLF.R1 | ecosystem: Host-associated > Plants > Phyllosphere > Unclassified | place: USA... | reverse complement strand
CGCGCGGCATGTTCAAAACGACCCGCCCGGACGACCTGCTGGTGCACGCGATCCGCGGCGCCATGGCCGCCGTGCCGAACCTCGACCCGGCACTGATCGTCGACGCCATCGTCGGCTGCTCGTTCCCGGAAGCGGAGCAGGGCTTCAACATCGCCCGTAACTCGGTGGTGCTGGCCGGCCTGCCGAACACGGTCGGCGGCGTGACCGTCAACCGCTACTGCGCCTCGGGCATCACCGCCCTGGCGATGGCCGCGGACCGCATCCGCGTCGGTGAAGCCGACGTGATGATCGCCGGCGGCGTCGAATCGATGTCGATGGTGCCGATGATGGGCCACCACCCGTCGATCAACATGGACACGTTTAAAGACGAAAACGTGGGCCTGGCCTACGGCATGGGCCTGACCGCCGAGAAAGTGGCGCAGCAGTGGAAAGTGTCGCGCGAAGACCAGGACGCCTTCGGCCTGGAATCGCACCGCCGCGCCATCGCCGCCCAGCAGGCAGGCTACTTCAAGGACGAAATCACCCCGGTCGAAATCGTCACCCGCACGCCTAACCTGGCGACCGGCGAGATCTCGGTCAAGCGCCGCACCGTCGACCTGGACGAAGGCCCGCGCGCCGACGCCAGCGCTGAAGGCATGGCCAAGCTGAAGCCGGTCTTCGCGGCGAAAGGCACCGTCACCGCTGCGACCTCGTCGCAGATGTCGGACGGCGCCGGCGCCCTGATCGTTGTCAGCGAAAAGATCCTGCGTGAGCACAACCTGACCCCGCTGGCCAAGTTCTCGTCGTTCGCCGTGCGCGGCGTGCCGCCGGAAATCATGGGCATCGGCCCGAAGGTGGCGATTCCCGCGGCGCTGGCTGCCGCCGGCCTGACCCAGGACCAGCTGGACTGGATCGAGCTGAACGAAGCGTTTGCGGCGCAGGCGCTGGCCGTGATCCGCGATCTGGACCTGGACACCAGCAAGGTCAACCCGATGGGCGGCGCGATCGCCCTGGGCCACCCGCTGGGCGCGACCGGCGCCATCCGCGCCGCGACCGTCGTGCACGCACTGCGCCGCAATAACCTGAAGTACGGCATGGTGACGATGTGCGTCGGCGCCGGCATGGGCGCGGCTGGTATCATCGAGCGCGTTTAATTTTGGACAGGGGCCGTGTCAGCGTGTGCGTTGACGCGGCCTGTGAATCCGCGCGGGCATGCCCGCCCTACGGTGTACCGTAGGGCGGGCATGCCCGCGTGGTCTTTCGTACTTCTGAACACCCTGGAGACACATGATGGCCATCCAAACGAATAAACAAAACGGCATCCTCACCATCGAATTCGACCGCCTCGAGCGCAAGAACGCCATCACCGGCGCCATGTACACCACCATGGCCGACGCCTTGCTCGACGCCGAACAAGACCCGCAAGTGCGCGCCGTCCTCATCACCGGCAAGCCGGAAATCTTCACCGCCGGTAACGACCTCGACGACTTCCTGAACAACGTCGGCGAAGGTGCCATGACCGAAGACCGTCCGGTATTCCGCTTCATGAAAGCCCTGGAAGGCTGTACCAAGCCGGTCATCGCCGCCGTTAGCGGCGCCGCGGTCGGCATCGGCACCACGATGCTGATGCACTGCGACCTGGTCTATTGCGCCGACAGCGCCAAGTTCTCGATGCCCTTCAGCCAGCTCGGCCTGTGCCCGGAGTTCGCCTCGTCGCTGCTGGTCGCGCAAGCCGCCGGCTACACCCGCGCCGCCGAAAAGCTGATGCTGGGCGAAGCGTTTGGTGCGCAGGAAGCCTTCGAGATGGGCATCGTCGCCCGCGTGCTGCCGGCCGTCGAGCTGCTGGAGTTCGCCCGCGGCCAGGCCGCCAAGCTGGTCGCCCTGCCGGCCGCCTCGATCCGCGCCACCAAGGCCCTGATGCGCCGCCCGCGCGCCGCCATCGTCGCCGAGACCATGGGCGTCGAAAACAAGCAGTTCAGCACCATGCTGGTCGGCGCCGAAGCAAAAGAGGCATTCACGGCCTTCTTCCAGAAGCGCAAGCCGGACTTTTCGAAGTTCGACTAAATCCCGTCCCCGATCGCGGTCTCATCATCGTCCGCGCCTGGGGATGCCAGGCGCCGCGCGATGACGGCCGTCAGCACGCCCTGCAGCACGTGGATGAACCAGCGCTCGCCGGCCTTGCGCGGGCCGGCTGCGAATTCTCCCTGCGTGATCCCGAGCACGGGCGCGATGGCGCCGATGTTGACCGCGTACAGGGCCGTGCCGTAGAGCGCGCCGAGCGTCACTGGAGACAGCGACGGCGCCATGTCCTCCAGTTTCGGTAGTGCCGCCCCGAAGGCGGCCGACGCGCCCAGGTGGTTGGCGAACTCGGCAATGCTGGTGCCGGTGTCGCCGATCACCGCGCGCGAACCCGTCTTCTCGTCGATCCAGTCGACGGCGTCCCGGTCCAACGTCTTGGTCATGACGCCGCTCTTGCGGCCCGCAAACATGACTGCGCTCGTCACCACGCCCGCGATGATTCCGCCTACCATGGCGGCTGCCTGTCGTTGCATGAAAGCTCTCCTTTAGAAAGATGAACCGGCTGCGGTGTCACGCCACAGTCGGGGTCGTCATGCGACCTTACCCCGGCAGGCGGCGTGCTTCGGTTCGATATCGTACGGAGTGCGTGCAGTGTATCGACGCAGCGAGACGGACAGTGCCGCTCGAAAAGAGAATTGGTGCCGGTATGTTTCCCGACCGCCGGCGCCGGTAGGGCAGCGAAGCTGCCGCGTTCTTGAGAACGAAGTCTATCTTCGCTCTCCAATATGACAGCAGTTTGACTTACACGCGCTTCGGTTCGGGAACCGGCTTTTGCACTGCGTTGTCGCACAGCGTCAGCACCGCGCGCACCAGTTCCGCCGGCGCCACTGGCTTCGACAGGTACTCATCAAAACCCGCTTCGAGCGAGCGCATCCTGTCTTCGCGGCGCGAGAAGGCGGTCAGCGCCAGGGCGCGCACGCCGGTCACGTGCGGGTTGCTCGACGCGCGCACGCGGCGCATCAGTTCCATCCCGTCCATGCCCGGCATGCCGATGTCGCTCACCATCAGGTCGGGTTTCAGACGGTCGATCATCTGCAGCGCCTCATACGCGGTCGAGGCGGTGACGATGGTGGCGGCCATGTCGGCCAGCACGTAATGGACGATGTCGAGCGAATCGCGCTCATCGTCCACCACCAGGATCGTCAATCCGCTGAGTGCGCCGCTGCCGGCGCGCACGGCGTCAAGGTCGTGCGGCTTGAGCAGGCAGTCGGGCGCGGCGGGCGTGTCATCGATGCCCTGCAGCGGCATGGTGAGCGTGAAGGTGGCGCCTTCGCCTTCGCCGGCGCTGGCCGCGCTTAAGCTCCCGCCTTGCAGTTCGACCAGCTGCTGGGCGATCGACAGGCCGAGACCCAGGCCGCCATGACGGCGCGTGGACGAGGCATCGGCCTGGCGGAAGCGGTCGAACACGTGCGGCAGGAAGTCGGGCGCGATGCCGATGCCGGTGTCGCTGACCTCGATGACGATGGTGTCGCCCACGCGCTTCGAGCTGACGCGCACGGCGCCGCCGCCCGGCGTGAACTTGATCGCGTTCGACAGCAGATTCGTCATCACCTGCTGCAGGCGGCCGGCGTCCGCCGCCAGCGGACCGGCATGGCTTTCGATCAGCATTTCCAGGCGCACGCCCTTGGCCAGGGCGACCGGGCGCACCGTCTCCACCGCGGCGGCGATGAAGTCCGAGGGCCAGGTGCGGTCGACCTCGATGCGGATCTTGCCGGCAATGAGGCGGCTCATGTCGAGCATGTCCTCGATCAGCTGCGACTGCGCGCGCGCATTGCGCTCGATCGTCTGCAGGCCGCGTTTCAGCATCTTTTCGTCCTTGCCGCCGTCCATCAGCAGCTGCGCCCAGCCGAGCATGGCGTTGAGCGGGGTGCGCAGCTCGTGCGAGAGGGTGGACAGGAATTCGTCCTTCATGTCGGACAGGCGCTCGGCCTCGAGGCGGGCCTTCTGCTCATGCAGGTACAGGGTCTGGCGCTCGGCCGAGGTGGCGAGCGAGGCGGCCAGGATGCGCGAACGGTCTTCCAGGCGCGAGTCATAGACGGCGACCAGGGTGGCGATGGTCAGCAGCAGCAGGGCGGTCACGGTCACCATGCCGGCCAACAGATCCTGGCTGATGCCGACGTCGGCTTCCAGGCAGATGCTGCCCGGTAAAAAGTGCGCCGCTTCCATGCCGGTGTAGTGCATGCCGACGATGGCGAAGCCCATCATGACGGCGGCCGCCAGCTGGGCCAGCCCGGCGTGGCGCATGCGGTGGCGCAGGTGGAAGGCGAGCCAGAGCGCGCCGGCGGAGGCGCCGATCGCGATCAGGACCGAGAGGCCGAACAGCAGCGGATCGTATTCGATGCCGGGACGCATGCGCATGGCGGCCATGCCCGTGTAGTGCATGGCATTGATGCCCAGGCCCATCAGGACCGCGCTGAGGGCGAAGTGGCCGGGGCGCGGCATTGGGCGGCTGATCTGCGACAGGGCCAGCATCGAGGCCAGCACCGGCAGCAGCCAGGAAATGAAGGTGATGCCGATGTCGTAGCCGACCGGGAAGGGCAGGCGGAAGGCTTGCATGCCGATGAAGTGCATGGCCCAGATGCCGCTGCCCATGGCAAAGGCGCCGCCACCCATCCACCACCAGGTGGTGCGGCCGTGCGAATGGCGCACGCGTTCGGCCAGGCTCAGCGCGGTGTACGAGGCATAGATTGCGACCAGGATCGACACCAGGACGAGTGTCGGTTCGTAATGGCCAAGAGACATGGCAAATTGGAGAAAAAGACGAGTGGGCCAGTCTACACGGCGACGGCCCAGTTCGCATCAAATTTCCAAGCTGCAACTTATAAACGGCCACAAGCGGCGCGGCGGCGCAACAGAGCCGCCGCGGCGTTCAGGCCTGGCGCCGGTGGGTGGTGGGCAGGAAGGCGGTCGCCAGGCCCAGTAGCGGCAGGAAGGCCAGCACGCCGTAGACCTGCACGATGCCATAGCTGTCGGCCAGCTTGCCCAGGCCGGCGGCGCCGATACCGCCGATGCCGAACATGAGGCCGAACATCAGGCCGGAGACCATGCCGACGCGTCCCGGCACGGCTTCCTGGGCATACACGACCAAAGCGGCGAAGGCCGAGGACATCACCAGGCCGATGACGATCGCCAGTACCGCCGTCCACCACAGGTTGGCATGCGGCAGGATCAGCGCGAAGGGAGCCACGCCGAGGAAGGAGATCCAGATCACCGCCTTGCGGCCGATGCGGTCGCCGACCGGCCCGCCGGCGAAGGTGCCGGCCGCCACCGCCGCCAGGAACATGAACAGGAACATCTGGCTGTGCTGGACGCCGAGATGGAAGCGCTCCATCAGATAAAAAGTGAAGTAGTTCGTGAACGAGGCGATGTAGACGAACTTGGCGAACATCAGGATGCAGATCACGATCACGGCGCGGATCACGCCCGCGCGGTCGAGGCCGGCGTGGTGCTTGCCAGATAAGCTTTTCGCCTTGGCGCTGCCGTGATGCCTGACCCAGTGCGTCAGGCGGAAGAGCAGCAGGATCGCCGCCACCGCCACGACCATGAACCAGGCCACGGCGCCCTGGCCATGCGGAATGATGATGGCGGCCGCCAGCAGCGGGCCGATCGCCGAGCCGCTGTTGCCGCCCACCTGGAAGGTCGACTGCGCGGTGCCGAAACGCCCGCCCGAGGCCAGGCGAGCGATGCGCGAGGCTTCCGGGTGGAAGGTTGCGGAGCCGACGCCGATGGTGCCCGCCGCGAGCAGCAGCATGGGATAGCTGCCGGCGCTGGCCAGCAGCGCGATGCCGATCAGGGTCATCACCATGCCGAAGGGCAGCAGATAGGGTTTCGGGTGCTTGTCCGTGTACAGGCCGATCCAGGGCTGGAGCAGCGAGGCGACCACCTGGTACACCAGCGCGATGATGCCGATCTCGCCGAAGCTCAGCTTGAAACTCGTTTTCAGCAGCGGAAAGATCGCAGGCAGCATGGCCTGGATCATGTCGTTGAGCAGGTGGGCGACTGCCGCGCCGCCGACGATGGGCAGCAGGAAGCCGTGCGCTTGTTGTGAGGAAACCGGTGTATCGGGCGTGACGGACTGGGTGGCGGGATTGGTCATGGCGAGGAGGGAGAGGACGGCTGTGCAAGTGCGCATGCCTGCGCCGCCAGGGTCTGGCGGCCTTGCGGCATGACATCTTCGGGATTTTACAGGGAGCTGGTCAGCGCTGCAGGATCAGCGCCGCCATCGCCGCGACCGCGCCGGCGGCCGCCACGGCCCAGGGACCGATGCGCATGATCTCGCCGGATTGCCCGGCCTGCACGGCCAGCGGACCGCTGACGGGACGCCATTCGTCGCGTCCGGCCGCGGCGGCGCGTGCGGCGGCCGCTTCCTGTTCGTAGAGGGTGGAAAAGCGTTCCAGGTCGAGCGGATTCAATGTGGCCATGTAGGCAACGATCTGGTCGTGCTGGTCGAGCCTGACCTGGTAGCGGTTACGTCCGGCCGCCACCGCGCTGCGCAGGTGGGCGGCTTCGGTTTCGACCAGTTCGCGCACGTGTTCGCGCGTAATGGCGGCCAGCACGATTCTCGGTCGTTCAACGCTTCGTCTTTCGGCTTGCACTTGCTGTCTCTCTCGGCGTTCCGTCTGAACGAGCAGTCTACGCCGCCGGCCGCTCCTTTGCCAACACACTTGGCTTGCCCACACTGCTGTCGAGCAGACAAGAACGGCCGGCAAAGCGTCTCAAAATTTCTACAAAGAAAAATATATTTCATGCGGTTACCAGATTGGCATTTAGTTCGCCCCGAGAAATGCGTAACCTGAGCGGCTCGCCGCCTTCGGCGAACGACAGCGCAGTACACGGTACCTGAATTGAACGACAAGACAACGACAAGCGATCTGGCACGGCTGGCCGAGGAAAACACCGCCCTGATCGAAAACTCCCTGGACCTGATTGCCCTCATCGACGCCGAGGGCCGTTTCCTGCGCCTGAACGCGGCGACCTTCGACATCCTCGGCTACCTGCCTGAGGAGCTGGTGGGGCGCTGCTACTTCGAATTGCTGGCCGAGGATGAGCGTCCCTTGTTCGAGGTTCTGCGCGCCAACCTGCGCGCGGGCGTGTCGATCCGGCGCGATCTGCACAGCCGCTGGGTGCACAAGGCGGGGCACGCCGTCGTGATGTCGGTCTCGGTGCGCTGGTGCGCGCTTAGCCAGGTGACCTATGCGACGGCGCGCGACGTCACCGAAGAGCATGCCGCGCGCCAGGCCCTGGACAAGTCCCAGCAGCAGCTGCAGGTCATGCTGGAAAGCATCGGCGACGCCTTCTTTGCCGTCGACCGCAACTGGCGCGTGACCTACGCCAACCGCAAGGCGGGCAATTTCGTGAACGTCGACGCCGGGGCCGCCATCGGCCGCAACCTGCTCGAGGTCGCGCCCGACCTGCACAACTCCCCCTCGCTCGCCTATTATCGGCGCGCCATGGAAACGGGCGAAGCCTGCGCCTTCGAGACCTACTGGGAGCCGTCCGGCGTCTGGGTCGAGGCGCGCGCCTATCCGAGCGAGGACGGCCTGTCCGTCTATTTCCACGACATCAGCTTCAAGCGCCAGGCCGAGCAGGCGCTGCGGAAAAGCGAGCAGCGCTTCCGCAACCTGTTCCAGCAGGCGGCCGACAGCATCGTGATTGCCGACCGCGAGCTGCGCATCGTCGCCGCCAACGGCCGCGCCTGCAGTGTATTCGGCTATACCGAAGAGGAATTCCTGGGCCTGCGCGCGCCCGACATCGACAGCGACTTCAGCTACACGGCCGAACTGGGGGCGGCGCTCCAGGACGGGCAAACCCGGCTGCTGCGCATCACCAAGCGGCGCAAGGACGGCAGCACCTTCCCGGCCGACGTCCACATCTCGCGCTTCGAGGATGGCGGCAAGGAGTTTTACCAGGCCATCATCCGCGACGTCACCGAACGAGAGGAAACGCAGAACCGCCTGCGCGAGCTGGCCACCCACGACACCCTGACTGGGCTGCCGAACCGCGCGCTGCTGGGTGAACGCGTGCAGCGCCTGCTCGACACCTGCCCGCACGGTTCCACAGTGGCGACGATGTTCCTCGACCTCGACCGTTTCAAGGAAGTCAACGACTCCTTTGGCCACGAGTTCGGCGACATCCTGCTGTGCGAAGTGGCGGCGCGCCTGCGCGGGGTGATCCGTCCGGGCGACGTCATCGCCCGCCTGGGCGGCGACGAATTCGTGATCGCGGCCCTGTGCCCCAGCGGCCAGGCCGCGGCCGGGCGCACCGGCGAGAAACTGCTGGACGTGCTGACCACCCCGATCACGATCGCCGGCCAGGACGTGATCATCGGCGCCTCGATCGGCATCAGCCTGTTCCCGGCCGACGGCAACAGCAAGGAGCAATTGTTCCAGGCGGCCGACACGGCGATGTACCGCGCCAAGGCGGCCGGGCGCAACCGCTACCGCTTCTTCGAGCCGGAAATGGCCTTCGCCACGCGCGAACGGATGGCGCTGGAAACCTCGCTGCGCCCGGCGCTGGCGCGCGGCGAATTCGAGCTGCACTACCAGCCGCGCATCGACCTGCGCAGCATGGCCATGGCCGGCATGGAAGCCCTGATCCGCTGGAACCATCCGGAGCGCGGCCTGGTCTCGCCGGCGCAGTTCATCCCGATCGCCGAGGAGACCGGACTGATCGCGCCGATCGGACGCTGGGTGCTGCGAGAGGCCTGCCTGCAAACGCGGCGCCTGATGACGGAATTCGGGCGCGAGATCTGTGTTTCGGTGAATGTCTCGGCGCGCCAGCTGGCGCATGCGACCTTTGTCGGCGAAGTGCGGCAGGCGTTGCAGGAGTCAAGCATCCCGCCGCATTGCCTGGAACTGGAACTGACCGAAAGCGCGCTGATCGCCGACATCGAGCGCACCGCGCTAATGCTGCGCGAGCTGCACGGGCTGGGCGTGAAACTGGCGGTCGACGACTTCGGCACCGGCTACTCGGGCCTGGCCTACCTGCGCAGCTTCCCGATCGACGTGTTGAAACTCGATCGCTCCTTCGTGCTGCAGGAAGACGAGCGCATCAGCGCTTTCGATTTCGTGAAAGCGTTTGTGGACATGGCGCACGCCTTGAAGCTGGAGGTCGTGGCCGAGGGCGTGGAGACGGCCGAAGTGGTCGAATTTCTGCGCGCGGCCGATTGCGACGAGGCGCAGGGATATTACTTTGCGAAGCCCTTGCCGTTGGCAGACCTGCGTCAGCTGCTTGCATCCGGGACTGTTACGTAACGTAGGGTGGGCTCCTGAGCCCACGCGTCTGCAACGCCTGCAATACGTCTGCTTCGTTCGACGCGTTACCGGTGCCGACTTCGACATCGCTGCGTCGACGCTATCGTTGAAACGCGTGGGCTCGGGAGTGTTTAGCACAGAGACATAGGTAACACCTGTCTAGAGACATAGGTAACACTTTTATGATCATTGCACAGCCAACAAATGGAGTGTGCGATGCCTTGGAAAGAATGTTCCCAGATGTCTTCTAAACTCGAGTTCGCAATGTTGGCGGCAGAGCCCAATATCGACATGCAGGCCCTGTGCCGGTCTTTCGGCGTCAGCCGAAAGACCGGCTATAAGTGGCGTAAGCTCTACCTCGAACATGGCAAGGAAGGGTTGAGGGACCGGTCGCGGCGTCCGTTATCCATGCCTCGACGCTGCAGTGCAGAACTCGAGGAAATGGTAGTGGCCTTGCATGACAGATACCCTTGCTGGGGAGCGCGCAAGTTGCGGGCCTTGCTGCCCGACGAAATAGCGCCGCATCCCAATACGATTGCCGCGATCCTGCGCCGGCACGGGCGCCAGTTGGTGCCGCAGACAGACCAAACGAGCCCATCAAAAAAACGCTTCGAGCACGAAGCGCCAAATCTGCTGTGGCAGATGGACTTCAAGGGGCACTTTGCACTGACCGACCCACGCGCCGGCCGCTGTCATCCGTTGACGGTGCTGGACGACTATTCGCGCTTTTCAATAGCATTGAAAGCCTGTTCGGGCGAGACCTACGAACAGGTGCAGGCAGCGCTGACACAGGCTTTCTGCCTGTATGGGCTGCCTGAACGGATTACCTGTGATAACGGCCCGCCATGGGGAACGTCAGGACACGAGACGTTATCACGCCTGGAGGTCTGGCTCATTCGTCTTGGAGTTCGTGTCAGCCATAGCAGGCCGTATCACCCGCAGACACAGGGCAAGGACGAACGCTTTCACCGTACGCTCAAGCGTGATTTGCTCGCGCGCTTTGGCTTCAATTCGATCGAAGCATGCCAGCTCGGATTCGACGACTGGCGTGAGCAATACAACCTGATTCGGCCCCACGAAGCACTCGGGCAAAAGCCTCCGATCACGCGTTACCGTCCCAGCGCCAGACCATTTCCGACTCACCTACCAATCGTTGAATATGACGATACCGATACGGTGCGCCAAGTCCGGCGCCACGGCCAACTTGCCTTCAAGGGGCACGATTATTTCGTCGGCGAAGGCCTGACCGGCGAACGCGTAGCCATCCGGCCAGCTCATGAAGACGGGCTCTTCCAAGTGATTTTCTGCGACCGCGAGGTCATCCAAATCAACCTTAGAACCAACTAAAATCTAACCCGGCAGTGTCACCTATGTGTCTAGACACCTGTTACCTATGTGTCTGTGCTATACAAGGACTCCACCCTACGCCGTGCCCGCTATTCCGCCTGCGCCAGCACGTCGCGCACGCGCACCACGTGCAGTAGGTTGGTGGCGCCGGCCTGGCCGGAAGGGAAGCCGGCCACCACGACCACCTGGTCGTCCTCACGGGCCAGC
>Ga0308160_10007468_pt1 | contig 10866 bp, 10 predicted proteins | sample PhyFR1_FD_201036 | JGI IMG/M metagenome (GOLD analysis project Ga0308160, IMG submission 201036) | Phyllosphere microbial communities from UC Gill Tract Community Farm, Albany, California, United States - DLSLF.R1 | ecosystem: Host-associated > Plants > Phyllosphere > Unclassified | place: USA... | reverse complement strand
CGGTGCTGCGGCGGCAGGTGCGGCGGCGGCCGGTGCTACGTCGGCCGGGTTGGCCGGAGCCACTGCGCCCGGAACGGCATCGGCCGGGTTGGCCGGCAGTGCCGGGGCCTTCTGGGCTGGAATCGTGACGTTCTCCATCACGCCGCCGCGGACGCTGGCATGCGGACGGTTGCTGCCGAAGTAGGCCAGGGCCAGCGTCGATGCAAAGAACACGGCAGCGGCGACCGCGGTCGACTTCGACAGGAAGTTCGACGAGCCGCTGGCGCCGAACAGGCTGCCGGAGGCGCCGGAACCGAAGGCGGCGCCCATGTCGGCACCCTTGCCATGCTGGACCAGCACCAGGCCGATGATGGCCAGCGCCGACACGACTTGCACCACGACGATCAGATTGAACAACACGTTCATTATTTATTCCATTCCAAGGTTTAACTACAAACCCGGGCCTGAGCCCGGGCGACAACATCAATCACGCAGTACTGAATTACTTCGCAGCATGAATAATGCCCAGAAAATCCTGGGCTTTCAATGCCGCCCCACCGATCAGCCCGCCGTCGATGTCCGGCTGCGCCAGCAGTGCCGCCGCATTGTCCGGCTTCATGCTGCCGCCGTACAGGATGGCAATGCGCTGCGCCGCCTCGCCGTTGCGTGCCGCGATGCGGCTGCGCAGGTGGGCATGCACCGCCTGCGCCATCTCCGGCGTTGCATTCTTGCCGGTGCCGATCGCCCATACGGGCTCATAGGCGACGACGATCTTTGCCACCGCATCCGCGTCCAGCTGTTCCAGCACCGCATCGAGCTGGGCGCCGACCACCGCTTCGGTCTGGCCCGCCTCGCGCTCCTCCAGGGTTTCGCCAACGCACACGATCGGCGTCATGCCTTCCTGCAGCACCGCGAGTGCCTTGCTGGCCACCATCGCGCTGCTTTCCATATGGTAGGCACGGCGCTCGGAGTGGCCGACGATCACGTAGCGGCAGTCGAACTCGGACAGCATTCTGGCGCAGACTTCGCCCGTGAAGGCGCCGAAGCCATGTACCGATACATCTTGCGCACCCCAGGCGATCGGGGTACCCGACAGCACTTCCTCGCATTGCTGCAGATAAGGCGACGGCACGCATACCGCGCAAGCGGCCGGCGCATCGGTCAATCCCGCGGCGATGTCCGCCAGCAGCGTTGCGTTGCCCGCGCGGCTGCCATTCATCTTCCAATTGCCTACGATGAGTTTGGCACGCATCAAAACCCCACGGTCAAATAACCCGCTATTTTAGCGGTCGTTGAAAAGTCGGTCAAACGATGGTTGACCTTGCATGTTGCTTGCATCTCAATTTCCTTACGCAGTTTCCAAATCCAGCATGATCTTCCCGACGTGGGTGCTGCTCTCCATCAGCGCATGCGCCTCGGCAGCCGCGCTCAAGGGGAAGGTTTTGTAGATCACGGGCCTGATCGTACCGGCGGCCAGCAGCGGCCACACGCGTTCGCGCAATTCGCGCGCGATCTGCGCCTTGAACGCGACCGGACGTGGACGCAGCGTCGAACCGGTGATCGTCAGGCGCCGACGCAGCACCTGGCCGAGGTCGACGTTGGCCTTGGCCCCGCCCAGCAGCGCGATGATCACGATGCGGCCGTCGTCGGCCAGGCAGGACACTTCGCGCGCGACGTAGTCGCCGCCGACCATGTCGAGCACCACGTCGACGCCCTTGCCCCCGGTCAGTTCCTTGACCACGGCCACGAAGTCTTCTTCCTTGTAGTTGATGGCGCGCTCGGCCCCGAGTTCTTCGCAGGCGCGGCATTTTTCAGCCGTGCCGGCGGTGGCGAACACGCGGTGACCCAGCGCCTTCGCGACCTGGATCGCGGTGACGCCGATGCCCGAGCTGCCGCCCTGCACCAGCAGGGTCTCGCCTTCCTTCAGGCCGGCGCGCTGGAACACATTGCTCCACACGGTGAAGAAGGTCTCGGGCAGCGAGGCCGCTTCGAGCAGGCTCAGGCCCTGCGGCACCGGCAGGCATTGCGCCAGCGGTGCGGCGCAGTATTCGGCATAGCCGCCGCCCTGCACCAGCGCGCACACCAGGTCGCCTTTCTCGAAGCCGCTGTCGCCGAGGTCGCCGTCGACGATCTCGCCGGCCACTTCCAGGCCCGGCAGGTCGGAAGCGCCGGGCGGCACCGGATACTGGCCGAGACGCTGGAACACGTCGGGGCGGTTGACGCCGGCGGCGCGGACCTTGATCAGGATCTCGCCCGGCTTGAGTTCAGGGACAGGACGTTCGCACGGCTGCAGGACTTCCGGGCCGCCGGGCTGGGTGATTTCGATCGCTTGCATATCGCACCTTAGTTAAATAAAGAGCAATTGTACGCCAGCGCTCGGGGGCGTCCAAGCGAGCACATCCGTGCAAGCCTTTGATAACGCTAACAAATTCTTGTTTACACGGCTATGCGCCCTGGGTTCGCGCCAGATCAAGGATTGCCGCCGCCCTGCCCTTGCTGTTATGCCCGAGCCCGCTTAGATTGGCTCGGCGAGCCCATGCATAGCGCATCGCGCTTTCCGCGCGGCGCCATGGACGCATCACAAAGGAGCGAAAAATGAAGCTCAGTTTGCCTGCCCTGCTGGACGCCGGGCGCAGAACCTTCGCGGCATGGCTGCCGCGTCCCTCCACCCCGCAGGCCGCACGGCGCGGCTTCCTGCTGGCCGGTGTCGGCCTGGCCGCGGTGCTGTCCTGGCAGCCGCCGCCGGTCTATGCCCAGGGCTGGAATGCCGACCGCTGGGTCGGTACCTGGGGCGCCGGTCCGGGCGGGCCGCCGCTGCCGGCCAACACCCAGACCTTCACCGACCAGACCCTGCGCCTGATCGTCCATACCAGCATCGGCGGCACGCGGGTGCGGATCCGCCTGTCGAATGAAATGGGGTCGACGCCGCTGCGCATCGGCGGCGCCCACATCGCGCTGCGTGCCGGCGGCGCCGACATCCAGCCCGGCAGCGACCGTCCGCTGACCTTCAGCGGCTTCCCCGGCATCACGATCCCGCCCGGTGCGCCGGTGCTGTCCGACCCGGTCGACCTGAACGTGCCGGCGTTGTCCGATCTCGCCATCAGCCTGTACCTGCCGGGCACCCAGGGCGCCACCACCATCCACGGCACCGCCAGCCAGACCAACTACGTGTCGCTGCCGGGCGGCGATTTCACCGGCGCCGCCACCTTCCCGACCCAGCGCACGATCCTGTCCTGGCCCTTCCTGACGGAAGTCGACGTGACGGGCAACGGCGCAGCCATCGTGACGCTGGGCGACTCGATCACCGACGGCACCCGCAGCACGCCCGACACCAACAACCGCTGGCCCGACTGGCTGGCACGGCGCCTGCAGATCGTGCGCGACCCGGTCGCCGGCGTCAATGCCGCCCTCGGCGTGGTCAACCGCGGCATCAGCGGCAACCGCCTGCTGTCGAATCCGCCGGAAGGCTCGCTGGCCGGACGCAGCATCCAGGAGCGTTTCGACCGCGACGTGCTGGCCACCGCCGGCGTGCGCTACATGACGCTGATGATCGGGATTAACGACATCGGCAACAGCTCGGCCACCAATCCGGTGACGGCCAACGACCTGATCGCCGGCTACCGCCAGGTGATCGCGCGCGCCCATGCCAAGGGAATCGCCGTGTTCGGGGCCACGCTGACGCCGTTCGAGGGCGCCGGCTATTACTCGCCCGAGAAGGAAGTGGTGCGCCAGGCCGTCAACAACTGGATCCGCTCGGGCGACGAGTTCGACGGCGTGATCGATTTCGACCGCGTCACGCGCGACCCGAGCCACCCGACGCGCTTCCTGCCGGCCTACGACAGCGGCGATCACCTGCACCCGAACGACCTCGGCTACCAGGCGATGGGCACGGCGGTGCCGCTGGAATTGTTCCGTTCGCTGGGTGGCGGCTACCTGCAGGCCGGTTCGCTGCAGTCGGGTTCGTCTTACAGGTAAGTTTGGAGTAAAGCCGGCATGCTGGCGGCATGTCGGTGAAAACTAGCAGGATACCGGGTCGTGATCACCGCCAGCCGAGGCTGGCGGTGATCACGGCCCGACTTAGCTACTGATTACTTCTTGTCGTTCTTATGGCTCTGCGAACCGGCCCTGGCGTGCTGCTCCGGCGAGCCGCCGCGGATGCCGCCGCCGCCCTCGTTGCCGTCCTGCCGGCTGCTGCCGCCCTGGCTCTGGCGGTTGCCGTCGTTCTTGTGGCTCATCGAGCCGGCCCGGCGCGCCTCTTCCGAGGTGAACTCGTGCGCGTTGCCCGATGCGTGTGCCGCCTTGCCGCCTTCGGAGGCGATTTCGCGCTGCTTCTGCGGGTCCATCGATGCGAAACCGCGGTTGCTGGTGTCGCCGCTTTGCTTGTTACCCTTGCTACCCTTACCGCCTTGATTCGATGCCATGACGATGCCCTCCATTGGTTGAGCCGTGGAACAGCTGGGTGAAGATAAACTCATCTTAGGCGTCCACGGATGCGTTCGCCATCATCGGCATGTAGGACTGCACCGCAAGGATATGTCGTCCGCCACTTGCCATCAGATCGATAGTCAGCCGGCGCCGGCGCCCGTGCGCGACTGCGCCGGCAGCGGCGTGCCCGGCTTCCAGCTGCGCGACAGCGCCTGCGCTTCCTCGATCTGCTCCTGGCTCATCTGGCGCGCGATCCCCGCACGCTGTTCGACAGCGTTGCGGTGGCCGCTGGCGGCGGCCAGGTTCATCAGCATGTAGGCCAGCACCACGTCCTGCGGCATGCCGGCCACGTGGTAGCGGTACATCAGGCCGAGCGCGTGCTGGGCATCCGGGTGGCCTTGCTCGGCCGCCTTGCGGAACCATTGCACGGCCAGCACGTGATCCTGGGGCACCGCGTTGCCGGTGTAGTACATGGCGCCGATCACGTACTGGGCGTCGGCCTTGCCCTGCAGCGCGGCCTTGTAATGCCACGAAAAGGCTTGCTTGTAGTCGCGCGGCACGCCGCGGCCCATGTAGTACATCAGCCCGAGCAGGTGCTGGGCGTCGGCATTGCCGGCCCTGGCGAGCGGCGTGACTTCCCTGAGGGCGAGCGCGTAGTTGCGCGCGTTGTAGGCGCTGGCCCCCTCGAGGAAGCCGGCCATGGCACTGCAGTGCAGGCCCAGAGCGAACAGGATGGCGAGCGCGAGTTTTTTCACTTCCAACTCACCTTGCCCAGGCCGTCGACCGCGACCTTGCGGTTGAGCGGCTTGCCGTACACGGTCACCGAACCGAGCCCGGACAGGTTGAGGCTGGCATTCTGGCGCGCCGTGACCCGGGCATTGCCCAGGCCGGACAGGTCGATGTCGACGTTGTCGGCGTTGAACTGCTGGGCGTCCAGGCTGCCCAGTCCGCCGAGGTCGGCCTTCAGCCAGCGCGCGCGGCCGTTCAGGGTCACGACGCCGGCGCCCTGCAGGTTCAGCTCGACGCCGTCGCCGTCCAGGCCGTCCAGGCGCATGCTGCCGATGCCGCCCAGGTTGACGCGCACCAGCCGGTAATGGCCGGCCACCCGCATCGAACCGGCGCCGTCCAGCCTCAAGGTCAGTTCCTCGCCCGAGAAGCCGCTGATGTCGGTCGAGCCGAGGCTCTCGGAGCTCACCTCGCGCAGCGCCGGCAGGGTCAGCTCGGCCTGCAGGCCGCCCATGCGCATGCGGCCATGCACCTCGCTGCCGATGTTCAGGGTGTCGCCGTTCTGGGCGGTGACGGCCTTGGCCAGCCAGCGCCGCTCGCCGCTCAGCGTGAGTGCCGGCGCCGCGCCCTGGCGGATCTGCAGCCCGATCACGCCCTCCAGGCGCACACGCACCACGCGCGCATCGATCTGGCGGGTTTCCCGCGCAAACTCGGCCGGGTCGTCGGCATAGCCGCCAGGGGCCGCCTGCGCCATCCCGACCGCGGCCCAGAAGCCCGCCTGCGCCAGTCCCAGCGCCGTTCTCATCGTCATCTGCATGTCCGCATCCTGTTCTTGTTGTACTGAAAACACTACCAGCAAGCCGGCCGATGTTCCAGACCATCGTGCGAAAAAGGATAGCCTTTCTGGCATCGGGCAAGCCAGCGGCATGCGACGAACTGCAGAATCCGGGGCCTGGCCCGCATGCCCTGCCGGCGCCGGCCTGGCCACGGGGATAAAAAAAGCCTCCCGGGCTGAACCCGGGAGGCTTTTTGATGAGACCGGCCGACTGCTTACTTCTTGGCCGACTGCTTGGAGCCGCCATGCGACGACTGCTTGGTCTCGCCGTGCTCGGCACGCTGCTTGTTGACGATGCGCGAGGCGACTTCTTCCTCGCGGCCGGGGTAGCGGTGCTCCTTCTTGAACTCGGTTTCGAGCTTCTTGAACTCTTTTTCGCGTTTGGGGCTGGCGCCACGGGGCATGATGACCTCCAATCGTTGATGTCGATGGAGGCAGGTTAGCCCCGTGCCGGCCGCGTTACGGTGCGTTGACGCACCTTATGGCTGAACGCGTGGACGCCAAACGATCAGCCTTGCAGCGCTTTTTCCAGGTCGTCAAGCTCGGCCGGCTTGACCAGGTGCGCATCGAAGCCCGCCGCCTGCGCCTTGCGCCGGTCTTCCGGCGAACCGTAGCCGGTATGCGCCACCAGGCGGATCGATTTCAGCACCGGATGCGCCTTCAGCATGCGCGCCAGCTCGTAGCCGTCGACACCCGGCAGGCCGATGTCGAGCACGATCACGTCCGGCTGCTTTTCCAGCGCCAGCGCCTCCAGGTGGCTCGCATCGGCCGTGGTATAGGCATCGTAGCCCATCTCGGCCAGCAGGAATGCCATCATCTCCATCGCATCGACGTTGTCGTCCACCAGCAGCACGCGGCGTCCGCCGCTCGCAGAAGACGATGCCTCCTGCGCAGCCGGGGCCACCTGTTGTGTGGACGTGGTGCGCAGCACCGGCAGCTCCATCGTGAAGGTGCTGCCCAGGCCGATGCCCGGGCTGGTCGCCGACAGGCGCCCGCCATGCATCTCGAGCAGGCGCGAGACCAGCGACAGGCCGATTCCGAGGCCTTCCGGCGCGCGGTCCGGCGGCACCGCGGCCTGGGCGAACATGCCGAAGATGCGCGACAGGTTGTCCTCGGCGATGCCGATGCCGTCGTCCTGCACCGCGATGCGCACCGTGCCCTCGTCCAGCGTCACCTCGACCCGGATATGGCCGCCCTTGGGCGTGAACTTGGCGGCGTTGTGCAACAGGTTGCCCATCGACTGGGCCAGGCGCACCGGGTCGCCCTCGACCCACACCTGCTGCTGCGGCGTGACCACGTCCAGTGTGTGCTCGCGCGCCTGGATCAGCGGGGCGGCGGTCTCGATGGCCTGGGCGATCACGCTGCCCAGTTCCACCTCTTCCTTGCGCAGCGCGATCTTGCCTTCCGAGATGCGCGCCACGTCGAGCAGGTCGTCGACCAGGTGCGCCAGGTGGTCGACCTGGCGCGTGATGACTTCGCGCGCGCGCGCCTGGCGTTCTTCCGCGCCCTGCCCGGTCGCGCCCAGCAGCGCCGCCGCATTGCGGATCGGCGACAGCGGATTGCGCAGCTCGTGCGCCAGCGTGGCCAGGAATTCGTTCTTGTTGGCGTCGGCCGCGCGCAGCAGGCTTTCCATTTCGCGGCGCCGCGTGATGTCGCTGGTGACGCGCGCCACCCGGTACACCTCGCCGCGGCGGTCGCGCACCGCGAACAGGCGGTCGCGCACCCAGCGCACGCTGCCGTCTTCCATCGCGATGCGGAACTCGGCCTCGTAGTGCGGCACCTCGGCCAGCGCATTCCACAGCGCGCTCACGTGGCCGCGGTCGTCGACGTGCACGGCGTCAAGCCAGCTGTTCGGCTGCTGCTGCAGCGCCTCGACGCTGCGGCCCCACATCGCGGCATACGCCGGACTGACGTATTCGACGGTGCGCGCCGGCAGCGAGAACATCCAGAACACGTCTTCGATGTTGTCGGTCAGCTGGCGAAATCGCTCCTCACTCTCGCGCAGCGCGGTCTGGGTCTGGCGCATGCGCAGCAGCGCGTTGACGTTGGCGATCAGTTCGTCGGCTTCGATCGGTGCGGCGAGATAGTTGTCGGCACCGCCTTCGAGGCCGCGGATCTTGTCGGCGCGCCCGGTCAGCGCGGCCGAGGTCTGCAGCACCAGCACGGCCGCGCTGTCGGGGTCGGCCTTGATACGGCGGCACACTTCGATGCCGTTGATGTCGGGGAGCTTGACGTCGAGCAGCACCAGGGCCACCTCGCCGCGGCGCACGATCGCCAGCGCATCGGTGCCGTTGGTGGCTTCGATCACGCCGAAGCCGGCGCTCTGCAGGATCCGGGTCTTGGCGTAGCGGGCGCCGTCGTTGTCGTCGACATTCAGGATCAGGGTGGTGGCATTCATCGTCGTGTGTCCGTCAATTGCTTGGCTCGGCCGGCGGCGTGAAGCGGCGCGGCAGGATCAGGCTGAAGGTCGAGCCCTGCCCGACCCGGCTTTCCACTTCCACGCGGCCGCCGAGCAGGTCCGCCAGCTTGCGGCACAGGGGCAGGCCGAGGCCGGTGCCCTTGCTGCGCCGCTGCAGCGGATGTTCGATCTGGCTGAACTCCTCGAAGATCAGCTGCAGGTTGTCCGGGCTGATGCCGATCCCGGTATCGACCACCTGGAAGCGGATCTCGCCGCTGGCGGCATCCTCGGAGGCCAGCACGCGCACCGCGCCCTGCTCGGTGAACTTCAGGGCATTCGAAATGAAATTGCGCAGGATCTGGGCGATCTTGCCCTCGTCCGAATCGAAGGGGGCGACGTCGTCGCCCGACTCGAACACCAGCTCCACGCGGTTGTCGTCGACCAGCGGGCGCAGCATGCCCTTGAGGGCGCGGAACAGGTTCTCGACCACCACCGGCGCCGGGAACACCTCGACCTTGCCGGCCTCGATCTTGGCCAGGTCGAGCAGGTCGTTGACCAGTTCCGACAGGTCGTTGGCGGCCGTTTCGATGTACTTGACCTGGCGTTCCTGCTCGAGCGTGAGGTCGCCGTCCATGCGTCCCAGCAGCAGCTGGGCCAGCGCGCGGATCGAGGATAGCGGCGTGCGCAGCTCATGGCTGGTGTTGGACAGGAAGCGCGACTTCATCTCGTCGGCCTTGCGCAGGCGCTCGGCCTTGTCCTCGATCTCGGCGTACAGCGCCACGATGCCGCGGTTGGTGTCTTCCAGCTCGCGCGTCAGCGACAGCAGGTCTTCCTGGCGCTCGCGCAGCTCGGCCAGCGTCGCCGCCAGCTCGCGGTTCTGCAGATGCACCTCGAGGTAGGTATTCGCCACCGGGCTGTCCTTGGCCAGCTGGTTGCCGATTTCCAGCAGGCGCGCGCCGTCGATGTAGTCCTGCGGCGGCAGCGCCTTGCACATCGTGATCGAGGGTGCGCCGGCCGCGACCTCGCACTGGTCCATCAGGCGGTGTGCGGTGACCACGGCATCTTGAGGAAGCGCGTGCTGCAGCTCGCCGCCGGCACCGGGGCCGGCGCCGACCGTCACTTCCAGCTGCTGACCGCGGCCGCCATCGCGCAACTGGAACACGGCGCGCCCGCCGAAGCGCAGCTGGCAGGCGGCACGCGCCGCTTCCGAGACGGCGGTGGCGATGCGCACCTGGTCCTGCTGCGAAAAGCCGAGCAGCTGCGACACCTGGCGCGCGCGCTGGCGCACCAGCACCACGTCCTGGTCGTTGTCGAGCGCGAGATTCAGCACGCGCTGGGTTTTCATGCGTGTCCTCCACGGCGGCGGCCCACCAGCACCATCGCGTCGTCGCGGCGGCGGATGAAGTCGCGCATCAGGATACCGGCCACGATTGCCGGCGTGCGGGCGAGCAGGCCGGGATAGGCTTTCAGGTCCCACTGGGTCTGGATGCCGTCCGAATGCAGGATCACCAGCGCGCCCGGCGGACAGTCGACGGCAAATTCCTGCACCTTGCGCATGTTGTTGCCGACGATGCCGTTGTGCGACACCATGGCGCGCCGGCCTTCGCCGTCGTAGACCACGCCGGCCACGTTGCCGATGCCGGCAAAGCGCAGTGCGTTCGCCGCATAATCGATGCGCGCCACCGACAGCGCCGCGCCGCGCGTGGTGCGCAGCGCCTCGTGCGCCCCCTGCAGCGTCTCGGCCGGCGCGGCGCCCGGGCGCCGTTCGAGCGCGCCGATGGCACCGGCGGCAGCCTTGTGCGCTTCCGGCCCGTGGCCGAGGCCGTCCACGCCGAGCATGCTGGCGCCGTCGCGGTTGCAGGACACCGCCCAGCCATCGCCGCTTTCGTCTTCGCCGGCCAGCGGCACGCACAGCGCACCGACTTCGATGCCGCAGGGTTCAGGCGGCGCCGGCGTGCTCCAGAGGCGCATGAAGAAAGCGGCGCCCCGGTCGCGCGCGGTCCAGACGTCGAACTCGTCGGCCTGGCGGTGCAGCGCACCGAGGCCGGTACCGGCGGTGCCGGCGGTGGAAACGCCGTCGCGCAGGCTGGTCTGGAGGTCGCGGATGCCGGGCCCGTTGTCGACCGCGAGCACGTCGATGCCGGGCGTGTCCACGCCGGACTGCGCGCGCATGATGTACAGCGTGCCCTCGCCCGCATGCTTGAGGATGTTGGTGCCGGCTTCGGTGATCACGATCGCCAGCCGGCCGGCCTGCACTTCCGCGAAGCCGAGCGCATCCGCCAGCTTCTGGCCGGCGCGGCGCGCCGCGGCGACGTCGCTGGCATGGAGGATCGGGAAGACGATCTGCGGCTGCAGGGAACTGATCAGCGTTTCCATTTGACGACGGACACTGCCGTGCCCTCTCCCGGACGGGTGTCGATCTCGAATTCGTCGCACAGGCGCTTGGAGCCGCTCAGGCCCAGGCCCAGGCCGCCGCCGGTGGTATAGCCGTCGCGCAGGGCCA
>Ga0308160_10007467_pt1 | contig 10867 bp, 12 predicted proteins | sample PhyFR1_FD_201036 | JGI IMG/M metagenome (GOLD analysis project Ga0308160, IMG submission 201036) | Phyllosphere microbial communities from UC Gill Tract Community Farm, Albany, California, United States - DLSLF.R1 | ecosystem: Host-associated > Plants > Phyllosphere > Unclassified | place: USA... | reverse complement strand
ACGCCGGCGGCCGGCTGGTCGAGCAGGCCGGTTCGACCATGCAGGAAGTCGTGCAGGGCATCACGCGCGTCACCGACATCATGGCGGAAATCGCATCGGCCAGCGCCGAGCAGTCCATGGGCATCGAGCAGGTGAACGCCGCGATCACGCAAATGGACGACGTCACCCAGCAGAACGCGGCCCTGGTGGAACAGGCCGCCGCCGCGGCGGCGTCGCTCGAGGAGCAGGCGGCGGCCCTGGCAAGGCTGGTGGGCACCTTCAAGGTGGACGACGCCCAGGCCGGCGCCGGTCCGGTGCGGGCGCCGGCCGAACGCCCTTCCCCTGCCGCCTGGCGGCCGCTGCTGGCCAGCGCTTAAGTACTCGACCGGAAATAAATGTGAGTTTTGGCAAACAGAACCGGATGCGGTGCAAGGCGGCGAGCGCGCCGCAGTGCGAGCACTGCAAGCACGAGCCAACGCAGCAACGCGCCGGTTATGGCAGCCAAAAACACATTTATTTATGGGCGAGTACTTAGCGCGCTTTGCCGAGCCAGGCGCGCAGGCCGTGCGTGAACACGAGGGGGAACACGCTGGCATGGTCTTCGCCCGGGAAGACCTCGACCTGGGTGCGCAAGCCGCGGTAGCGCCGGCTCTTCAAGGCCGCATCGAATTCCTTCAGGTCGGCCACCATGTCGGCCTCTTCTTCCGAACGCGAACGGCGCTTGCCCGGCGCCAGCGTCTCGCGCCCGCCGATGCCGAAATACACCGAGGCCGGCAAGTCGCGCCCTGCCTTGGCGTAGGCCTGCTCGCGCGCGAACAGCACGCCGCGGTCGAACCACAAGGAGGGGCTGCCGAGGATGTAGTGCTCGAAGGTGGCGGGCTGCGTCAGCAGGATCTCCAGCCCCAGCAAGCTGCCATAGGAATGGCCGACGAAGGCCTTGCGCCGCATGTCGGCCCGGTACTGCGCGGCGACCAGGGGGAAGACCTCGCCGGCGATGAAGCGGCCGTAGGCGCCGGCTTCGCCGAAGGCGGGCGCGCGGCCCGGCATGTCCGAGGTATAGGCTTGGGAACGTGGCGTCGAGGGCGTGTAGTCGCGGCGGCGGCTGTAGCCAGGCGTGTCGCCCTTCGCGTACGACAGGCCGACGACGATTGCCTCTTCCATGCCGGCGTGCTTGGCCAGGCGGCTGGCAATGGCACGCGCCAGCGGGAAGGCGTAGTTGGCGTCGGTGACGAACAGCACCGGGTAGCGCCGCTGCGAGCTTCCATAGGATTCGGGCAGCGCCACCAGCAGCTGGTAGTCGCGCTTCAGGCTGGCGGAGTGGATGTCGCGCACTTCGGTGCCGTCCAGCTGATACGGCAGGGGCGCGGCGGCGGCGCCCAGGCAGAGAAAGAAAGCCGAGGCGAGGATCAGTCGTTTCAAGGGTGCTCCTGAAGGTGTCGGTATGCTTTGAATTCTGCCGCGCCGCCTGCCGGGCGGCAGCAGCGCAGGGACGAAACCCCGGTTCCGTGTGACGGTCGGGATGGCGGCAACGGCCCGACAATTGTTGCCACTGTTATACTTTTGTCGATGAAGGATCGCTCCCACCCCGCCCCTCTTGCCCCGGTATCCGCCACCCGCACCATCGCCATCGCGCTGCTGCTGTGGACGGCCATCAGCATGCTCGGCGCCCTGCAGACCTACAGCGACAACCTGCGCGGCGGCATCGACAGCCACTACCCCGCCCTGCTCGCCACCTGGTTCCTCGAATACGCGGTGCCGCTGATCGTGCTCAGCGCCGGCCTGTCGCTGGCGCTGTCGCGCTGGCCCGGCCTCACCGAGCGGCCGCGCCATGTATTCGCCCTCTTCCTCGGCCTGGTGCTGGTGTTCCAGCCCGCGCAATGGACCTGGATGGCGTGGATGCGCGGCTACCTCGATATCGCCAGCCTCGGCGACGTCTGGCAGCTGCTGCGCAAGATGCTGCTGGTCGGCTGGTTTTCGGCCAGCGGCACCTTTGCCGCCGTCCTCGCCCTGCATTACTGGCGCCGTGCGCGCGAACGCGAACTGGCCTGGCAGCGTTCGCAGACCGACATGCTGCAGCTGCGCCTGGCGCTCGAGGAACAGCGCATGCTGGCCCTGCGCGCCCAGCTCGAACCGCACTTCCTGTTCAACGCCCTGAACGCGATCAGCGCCCTGGTGCGCGGCGGCGACACTGCCCTGGCCTTGGGCGGCATCGGCCGCCTGAGCGAGCTGCTGCGCTATGCGCTGGCCGCGAGTACGCGCAGCAGTTCCACGGTGGCAGAGGAACTCGCTTTTGTCCGCGGCTACCTCGACCTGCAGCGCCTGCGCTATGGCGAACGGCTGCAGGTGCGCATCGAAGGCGATGGCCCCATCCTGCACGACGCCGCCTGTCCGCCCCTGCTGCTGCAGCCGCTGATCGAGAACGCGCTGCGCCATGACCTCGACTGCCGCGCCGGGCCGGGCGACATCCGCCTGACTTTCGCCCGGATCGGCAGCGAACTGGCGATCCGCGTCACCAACCCGGCCGGCCCCGGCACGCCGGCCAATCCCGGCGCCGGGCTCGGGCTGGCCAACACGCGCGAGCGCCTGCGCCTGATGCATCCGGGCGCCTCGCTGCAGGCCGGGCTGCAGGGCGAACGCTTCGTCGCCGAGGTGCGCCTGCCGCTGGCCGGGGAGGACTGACATGCCGATTCGCTACCTGATCGTCGACGACGAACTGCCCGGCCGCAGCAACCTGCGCCTGGCGATGCGTGCGTATCCGGACTGGCAACTGGTGGCCGAATGCGCCAGCGCCGCAGACGCGCGCGCGGTCCTGGCCGGCGGCGAGATCGACCTGGTCTTCCTCGACGTCCAGATGCCGCATGAATCGGGCCTGGTGCTGGCGCGCGAACTGGCGCGCCTGCCTGAACCGCCGCTGGTCGTCTTCGTGACCGCCCACAGCACGCATGCGGTCGAGGCCTTCGAGGTGCACGCGCTCGACTACCTATTGAAACCGCTCGACGACGCGCGCCTGGCCCAGGCCGTGGAACGCAGCGCCGCCCTGCTGCGCGGCCGCCAGCGCGCCGCCTATGGCGCGGCCCTGCGCGACTATGCGCAGGATGGCAAACCGGACCACCTGAATGTGCGCTCGGTCGGGCGCATCGAGCGCATCGCCATCGATGACATCTGCTGGGCCGCCTCGGCCGGCAACTACGTCGAACTGCACCTGGCCGCGCGCACGGTGCTGCATCGGATCACGCTGGGCAGCCTGGAAGCCCTGCTGCCGCCAGGCGCCTTCTTGCGCGTGCACCGCAGCGCCATCGTACGGCGCGAGCAGATCGCGCGCCTGGACAGCAGCGGCGACGCCTCCTGGCGCCTCACGCTGCGCTGTGGCGCCGTAGCGGCGGTTAGCGAACGCTATCTGGATGCCGTGAAGGCGAGCATGTGACGAAACACGGCGTGGGCGGGACGACGGTGCTGTTTGCGCCCTGCCGGCGCACCTATACTAAGCAGCCAACCCACCGCCAGAACGGAGCCAACGTGTCCATCCGCCGCCTCGCCATTGCCCTCCTTTGTTCGGGCATCATTCCCGCCGCCGCGGCCACGCCGGACGACGCCGCCATTCGCCGCATCGTCGACCGCGCCGTGCAGCCGCTGATGAAACAGCATGGCGTACCCGGCATGGCGGTGGCCGTCACGGTGGACGGCAGGGCTTTGTTCTTCAACTATGGCCTGGCCGCGACAGCGCCGGCCAAACCAGTGAGCGAGCACACGCTGTTCGAACTGGGTTCGATCAGCAAGACCTTCACGGCCACGCTGGCCGCCGACGCCGAGGCGCGCGGCAAGCTGTCGCTCGACGACCATCCCGGCAAGTACCTGCCCGCCCTGCAGGGCAGCGCGCTCGACAGCGCCACCTTGCTCGACCTCGGCACCTATACCGCCGGCGGCCTGCCCCTGCAGGTGCCCGAGAAGGTGGAGGACGAGGCGCAACTGCTGGCCTGGCTGGGCACCTGGCAACCGGACGCCGCGCCGGGTACGCAGCGCCGCTACTCGAACCCCAGCATCGGCCTGCTGGGACGGATCGCCGCCACGGCGCTGCACACCGACTTCCGCGACGCACTCGAACGCGCGCTGTTTCCCAGGCTTGGCCTGCACCACACTGCCATCCGTGTGCCGGCAGCGGCCATGCCTGACTACGCCTGGGGCCACGACGACCAGGGCACGCCGGTGCGGGTGAGTCCCGGAACCCTGGATGCGGAAAGCTATGGCGTGAAGTCGAGCGCCGCCGACATGGTCCGCTACCTGCAGGCCAACATCGACCCGGCCAGCCTGGACAAAACAACGCGGCGCGCCATCGAGGGAACCCACATCGGCTACTACGCGGTGGGAACGATGGTGCAGGGCCTCGGCTGGGAGCAGTACCGCGGCCCGCTCACCATGCAGCGCCTGCTGGACGGGAACGCGGCGAACATGATCCACGACCCCAATCCCGTGCAGAAGCTGACGCCGACGCCAGCGCCGCCCGGCACCCTGTTCAACAAGACCGGCTCCACGCGCGGATTCGGCGCCTATGCGGCTTTCGTTCCCCAACAGCGCATCGGTATCGTCATGCTGGCAAACAAAAACTACCCGATCCCCGCCCGCGTGGCGGCCGGCTATGCGATCCTCGACGATATCGCTTCGATCATCCGGCAGGACTCCGCTACCCGATGAACACCGGCACCCTGGCCTCGCAAAACGGCACGCGGCAAGCGCCCTCACCCGCAGCGCCTGCGCGCAGCCGCAACGTCGGCATCGACTGCCTGCGCGGCCTGGCCATCCTGCTGGTGATCGTGCACCACCTGGCCCTGCCCTTCCGCCTGCCGCTCGGCCCCAGCCTGCTCGGCGAGTGGCTTCCGAAGCGCCTGGTCGACGCCATCAGCTTCAACGGCTACGAAGCGGTGTTCGTGTTCTTCGTCATCTCGGGCTTCCTGATCACCACGCGCATCATCGACCGCGACGGCAGCCTGGAAGGCGTCGACCTCCGCCGTTTCTATGCGGCCAGGGCCAGGCGCATCCTGCCCCTGCTTGGGCTGGTCCTGGCGGTGCTGAGCATACTCGCCTTGTCCGGCGTGCCTGGCTTTGCACCCGAGGGCGAGCAATCCACGGCCGGCCTGCTGGCGTCGGCGCTCACCTTCACCTTCAACCTGTACGAAGGCCGCACCGGCTGGGCGCCGGCGGGCTGGGACGTATTGTGGTCGCTGTCGATCGAAGAAGCCTTTTATCTCGGCTTCCCGCTGCTCTGCCTGTGGCTGCCGCGGCGCCTGCTGGTGGGCGTGCTGCTATTGTGGGCGCTGGCATTGTCGCCGCTGCGCGACCTGGTGCCGCCGCAGGACGAAGTCTGGCGCGAGAAGGCTTACCTGCCCGGCATGGCGGCGATTGCCTGGGGCGTGCTGGCGGCATTGCTGGCGCGGCGCTGGGCGCCGTCGCGAGGCCAGGCGCAATTGATGGCCGTGTGCGGCGCGCTGTGCCTGGTGCTGGCTTTCGTGTGGGGCGATGTGGCCTGGCGCCACCTGTACAAGTCCAACCTGTACTGGCTGTGCATCGGCGCCTGCCTGCTGCTGCTGGCCTTTTATGCGCACCCGCCGGCCCCACGGCGCGCCCTGGGCTGGCTGGCGCGCATGGGCGAGCTGAGTTATGAGCTGTACCTGTCGCACATGTTCGTGGTGCTGGGCGTGGTGGCCGTCTACCGCGCGCTGCTGGGCGAGGAGAATGCCTGGACCTTCGTCGTGTACCTGCCGGTGCTGCTGCTGTGCCGCCTGCTGGCGGGTGGACTGGAGGGGCTGGCCGGCCGCCTGGGCATGACGGCGCCATCCGGCGCCGCGCGCTGAGCGGCCAGGCCTGGAACTGCGCTTAGAACTGCTCCCACTCGCCTTCACTGTCCGCGGCGTGCGCCAGCTTGCGCGCCGGCTTTAAAGCAGGCGCCTTGGCGGCGCGGACCGGCGCCGCCAGCTGCTGCTTCGCAGCTTGCGCCACGGGTTGAACGACATTCCCGGCCACCTGGAACACACTCACCATCTCGGCCAGCTTGCCGGCCTGCTCCTGCATCGACTGCGATGCGGCCGCGGCCTCCTCGACCAGGGCGGCGTTCTGCTGGGTCACGACATCCATCTCGGCCACGGCGGTGTTGATCTGCTCGATGCCGACTTCCTGCTCGCTGCCGGCTGCGCTGATCTCGTCCATGATCTGGGTAACGCGGCGCACGCTGGCGACGATTTCCTGCATCGTCGTTCCCGCTTCGTTCACCAGCGCACTGCCGGTGTACACCTGCTCCACCGAATCGGTAATCAGCTGCTTGATGTCCTTGGCGGCGCTGGCCGAGCGGTGCGCCAGGTTGCGCACCTCGGTGGCGACCACGGCGAAGCCGCGGCCCTGTTCACCGGCGCGCGCCGCTTCCACCGCCGCATTCAGCGCCAGGATGTTGGTCTGGAAGGCGATGCTGTCGATGACGCCGATGATGTCGGCGATCTTGTCCGACGACTGGCTGATCGAAGCCATGGTGTCGACCACGCGCTCGACGATCTCGCCGCCTTTTACCGCGATCTGCGACGCCGAGCCGACCAGCTGGCTGGCCTGGCGCGCATTGTCCGAGTTCTGGCGCACGGTCGAGGTCAGTTCCTCGAGCGAGGACGCGGTCTCTTCCAGGTTGGCCGCCTGCTGCTCGGTGCGGCTCGACAAATCGAGGTTGCCGGCGGCGATCTCGCCGCTGGCGGTGGCGATGGCGTCGCTGCCGCTGCGTACGCCGCGCACCGTGTCGGCCAGGCTGTCCTGCATCGTCGCCAGGCCGCGCATCAGTGCACCCATCTCGTCCTTGCGGGTCGCATCGATGGTGTTGGTCAGCTTGCCCTCGGCGATGGCGTTGAAGTGGTTCAGGGCCTGCTTCAACGGCGTCATCACGGCGCGCAGCAGCAGCACGGTCGAGACCAGCGCGGCGAGCAGGCCGGCCACGATCGCGCCGACCGAGAACGCCATGTTGCGGTGGTAGGCCGCCTGGCTGTCGGTGTACTGGCGGGTGGCCGATTCCAGCTGGTAGGACGAGAGCTTTTCGGCGCTGTCGGTGTAGATGCGGAACAGGCGCGTGACTTCGCTCAGCATCAGGCGGTCGACTTCAGGCTGGTTCTTCTCGCGCAGCGCCTTAATGGCGGCGCGGATGCCGTCCTTGACCAGGGCCTGGCGCGCCGCATCGACGCCGTTTGCCATCGCCTGCTCGCCGTCATCGAATGGCAAGGCGGCGTAGCGCGCCCAGGCCTTGTCGCTGGCCGCGAGAAAGCCTTCGGCGCGGGTCAGGGTGTCGGCGGCATTCTCCGCGTCCGGCTGCATCGCGACGCGGTCGATCGACAGACGCGCGCGGTCGATCTGGATCTGGGCGTCCATGATGGACTTCATGGAGACCATGGAGTTTTCGTTGACGTTCTTGAGAACGGCGTTGGTGTCGTTCAGGGCCAGGATGCCGGCGGTACCGATGAAAATCATCAGGACGCTCAGCAATGCCATGGTCGCTATCAGGCGGGTTCGGATAGTCATGTCAGCAAGGTGTGAAGGTGTTTCAGGACGTTGTCTGTCGGATAATGAGCGATTATCAAAATCGCGATGACGCAACAGGGCGTGGGTAATTCGATAACAGGCGGTGTAAATGGAATAGTGCGCTGCCAGGTTTGAAACAACACATCGGCTGACAAGCAAGCATAGGCAAGTCTATACAGGTGATTTCTGTACAGCAAAGGATTGATGCCGGATTTACTGCAGGTTTACCTTTTAAGCGACAGTTCAATTCTTCTTTATTAACGATACGAATAGCGAACCGACATCGGAATTATCCGGTCGATAATTCACTTGTTTTCTTTTTATTGCAGAGCGATTAAGCGGATCTGTTCCAGGCAAAACGAAACGGTCCTGACCACCGGTGGAATTTTCAAATCATGCAGATATCGGATTGACGTGGCAGGCAGCCTGTCATCGCGCCCGGCTTTGCACCGAGTGCTCAGCCGGCGGGCAGTTGCTGCGAATGCGCATCAAGGGTGCCTGTGCGCCAACCGAACCAGCTTCAGGCGCCAGGCAAAACCGGGCCAGATAGTGCAAGGGACTGCCCGCGTTCCTCGCCTTGCGTGCCTCGATCAGCACCTGGTAGGCCGTGCCCGCTTCCAGTACCGCCGCCGGCGTCTGCGGCAGCGCCTGCACCCGCCCCGCGTACGGAATGCACATGCTGTGGGTGACCGGAAAAGTACGCTCGCGCGGCATCGTCATTTTCCACATCGGCTTGCCGGTAATGTCACTGACCGCCACGGCCTGGAAGTCCGGCGCACCGCCGCGTTGCTCTTCACGTACGGAGATCGTGAAGCACGGCATGCCATTTGCCCCAACGCGGACCTCGGCCTCGCCGATGCGGCGCGCGGCCTGCGCCGGGGGCACGAGCAGGACGGTCAGCAGCAGGGTCGGCAACAGCTTCATGGTGTCGGACAACAGGAGAGCAGGCAGGGATTCCAAGCCTAGACTGTTGCCGCAGAGCAGCATTGAGGAAACTCAATGCTGGATGGGTAGGCAACGTGCGGACGGCGCCGCTATCGCCGGACGGTCAGCCGAAGCGGGCAATGCGGCCAGCCAGGCCGCGGTGCAGGTTGGCGCGGTTGCCCGGGTTGGCCAGGAAGCCTGCAAGCACCCGCTCGTACAGCGCCAGCTGGCCGCCGTACTGGCGCTGGCGCATGGCATCAGGCCGGCGCAGGAATTTCAGCACGAAGTAATCGGCCAGCAGGTCGCCCTGCGCTTCCATGTTGTAGTCGGCCAGCGTCGCGCCTTCGCGCAGTTCGTAGCTGTACTGCAGGCCCAGGCGCACGGCGCCGCGCAGGCGCACCGGGTAGCCTAGCTGGTGCTGCCAGACGTGCACCATCTCGTGCATGAACCAGTGCTGGCCGGTGATGGCCGCTTGAGAGTAGTCGTCGAGGAAGCAGGAAGCGTGGAAGTACATGCTGCCGTTCGGCGTCATGCAGCAGTTCTTCGGCTGGAATGGCATATAGCGCCGGCAATGAATACGTACCCGCCCGTAATCGATGGCATCGCGGAACAGCAGGGACGTCAGCGCGATTTCGCCTTCTGTCAGCGGACGCTTCTTGCTACGCATAGTTGAGCTGCTTTCCTGTAATACGAGAACGCGCCGTAGGTAAATTCCGATTTATCGACGGTGCAAGGATTATAGAGGACGACGGTTGACCGCTCCCACTCCCGCTTCGGTGGCGCCGGGCCAGAATCGTGAGCTTGCATAATTCATAACGGAGGCGAACTTGGCTATCGACGCGTACTTGAAGATCGAAGGTATCAACGGGGAATCGGAAGACGACAAGCACAAGCAGTGGATCGAAGTAAGCAACGTGATGTACGCGATTCACCAGCCAAGAGCAGAAACGGTATCGACGGCTGGAGGCTTAACCAGCGGAAGGGCTGAACTGCATCCGATCACGTTTCAGAAACTGGCGGACATCGCTAGTCCGGTGCTGCTTCAAACCTGCGCAGCAGGCAAGACAATCCCGAAGGCAGTCTTCGAGTTCATGCGGGCCGACAGCGACGGCAAGCCAATTCCGTACTTTAAAATCGAAGTGGAAAACTTGATGATTGCGAACATCACTCCCGACAGCGGCGACGGTGGAGTCATCCGTGAGCGAGTGCACGTAGCGTACGCAAAGATCAAGTGGAACTATATACGCCAGAGCATCCGGGGCGGCGCGCAAGGCAATACGTCTGGCGGCTGGGATTGCAGCGCCAACAAGGTGTGCTAACTGGAGGTCGGTGTGTCCAAGTATGAAGGCGATCAAATGATTCTCTGCCCGCTCGACATAACAGACTTCAAGCACACTTGTGCCGTCGTCGTGTCGGGTGATGGCCCAAACCTCTGCGGCCACACGCTGCTCCACGTTGGCGATAGATGGTATGTTCATGTCGCCGGGGGTTACAGCGGACCGAAGTTCATGCATGCGGACGGCTACCAGAGGTACTTGAGGGAGAACGGCAAACGCGAGATTCGACGCTGGATTGTCAAGCTGCCCAACCCTAGGGGGGCGCATGAAAAGTTGCATGACCTGCTAGAGAAGCCGTGGCTATGGGCTATCTTGCCGCATAACTGCGTGGCCTTTGTAGAGGAAGTTGTACAGGCTGGCGGCAGCAAGGCAGGCATGTACTTCAACTGTCCTTCCGTGGAGCCTTTCGCATGACTCGGAGAATCCTACTTTCACTCGGAGCCGGTTTCTTGGTCTGCTGGGCTGTCTGGCTCTCGGTCATCCTGAATGCGCCCGATCTGTACGTAGAACGCGCATTAGCCATCATCTTTTATGTTTCGCTCGCTACAACCATTGTCACCTTTCTCACTCTCTGGCTTTCGGAACATCTGGTGTTGAAAGCGGCAAGCCGAAAGGAAACGTAGGAACCTTTCACATGAAGCGCACGTTCATTTCACTCGGCGTCGGCTCCTTTGTGGTAGCGGCTATTTACATTTCTATATTCTTCTTCGATCCCGGAATGAATATCGAAAAGGCCTTCAATATAATCGTCTTGTCGTTTATTGGCTCGACTATTCTTACCGCACTGGTGTGGAGACCACGCAACCGCCACCACCACCAAAGTAAATAACGGCCTCGGCAATGACAAAGGGGACGGCTACAAATGCCTGTAGCCGCCCCCTCTCTTAGCGCCAGCGTGCGGGCGTGACTATTTACTGCTTGCGCAGCGCCGCCGCAGCCTTGGCCAGCTCGGTAATCCGACCCCAGTCGCCATTCGCCAGCGCATCCTTCGGCGTCAGCCACGAGCCACCGACGCAGGCCACGTTCTTGCAGGCCAGGAAAGCCGGGGCGGTGTCGATCGAGATGCCGCCGGTCGGGCAGAAGGTCAC
>Ga0308160_10007465_pt1 | contig 10869 bp, 8 predicted proteins | sample PhyFR1_FD_201036 | JGI IMG/M metagenome (GOLD analysis project Ga0308160, IMG submission 201036) | Phyllosphere microbial communities from UC Gill Tract Community Farm, Albany, California, United States - DLSLF.R1 | ecosystem: Host-associated > Plants > Phyllosphere > Unclassified | place: USA... | reverse complement strand
GCCAGGAGTTGACAAGCCTGCTGCACAAGCTGACGCGCAACCAGACCATCTCGGTGGTGCGCGCCTTTTCCTACTTCTCGCACCTGGCCAACATCGCCGAAGACCAGCACCACAACCGGCGCCGCCGCACCCACCTGCTGAACGGCTCGCCGCCGCGCGAAGGCAGCGTCGGCTACGCGCTCGGCAAACTGCGCGCCGCCGGTGTCGAGCAGTCCACCGTCGAGCGCTTCTTCAAAGACGCGCTGATTTCGCCGGTGCTGACCGCCCACCCGACCGAGGTGCAGCGCAAAAGCATCCTCGACGCCGAGCACGACATCGCGCGCCTGCTCGCCGAACGCGATCTGCCGCTCACGCCGAAAGAACAGGTACGCAACCTGCAGCTGATGCACGCCCGCATCGCCACCCTGTGGCAAACGCGCATGCTGCGCTACACCAAGCTGACGGTGGCCGACGAAATCGAAAACGCCCTGTCCTACTACCGCATCACCTTCCTGCGCGAGCTGCCGGCGCTGTACGACGACATCGCGTTCGAGATCGGCACCCAGTACCACGGCGAACCCGCGCAGCTGGGCGACAGCGCTTATGTGCAGATGGGCAGCTGGATCGGCGGCGACCGTGACGGCAACCCGAACGTGAACGCCGGCACCATGCGCCACGCCGTGATGCGCCACGCCACCACCATACTCGACTGGTACCTGGACGAAGTGCACGCCCTCGGCGCCGAGCTCTCGACCTCGACGCTGATGGTCGATGTCACGCCCGCCATGCAGGCGCTCGCGGACCGTTCGACCGACCAGTCGCCGCACCGCGAGGACGAACCCTATCGCCGCGCCCTGATCGGCATGTACGCGCGCCTGGCCTCCAGCGCGCGCGAACTCGGCGCGACCAACATCCTGCGCAAGGAAGTCGGCCATGCCGAGCCGTATGCGGATGCGAACGCATTCGCCGCCGACCTGCAGATCGTGGCCGACTCCTTGAGTGCGAACCACGGCGCCATGCTGATCCTGCCGCGCCTGGCCGGCCTGATGCGCGCGGCCCGCATCTTCGGCTTCCACCTGGCCTCGCTCGACATGCGCCAGACCTCGGACGTGCACGAACGCGTGCTGGCCGAGATGTTCGAAAAAGCCGGCGTCGAAGCCGATTACGCGGCGCTGTCGGAAGACGACAAGGTGAAGCTGCTGCTGGCCGAACTGGCGCAACCGCGCCTGCTGTACACGCCGTACGAGACCTATTCCGACGAAACCGAATCGGAACTGGCCATCGTGCGCGCCGCGCGCGAGATCCGCCAGCGCTATGGTGCGCGCGCGATCCGCAACTACATCATCTCGCACACCGAAGCCGTGTCCGATCTGCTGGAAGTGCTGCTGCTGCAAAAGGAAGGCGGCCTGCTGCACGTCTCGCAGGGCAAGTCCGACGTGATGGTGATTCCGCTGTTCGAAACCATCCCCGACCTGCAGCGCGCGGGCGAAATCATGGAAGCCTGGATGGCTTTGCCTCCGGTGGCGCGCGTGATCGAGCACCAGGGCCGGCTGCAGGAAGTCATGCTGGGCTACTCGGACTCGAACAAGGATGGCGGTTTCCTGACCTCGAACTGGGAGCTGTACCAGGCCGAACTCAAATTGGTGGAAGTCTTCGAGCGCGCCAAGGTCAAGCTGCGCCTGTTCCACGGCCGCGGCGGCACCGTCGGCCGCGGCGGCGGCCCGAGCTACCAGGCGATCCTGGCGCAGCCGCCGGGCACCGTGAATGGCCAGATCCGCCTGACCGAACAGGGCGAGATCATCGCGTCGAAATTCTCGAACCCGGAAATCGGCCGGCGCAACCTGGAGCTGCTGGTCGCGGCCACCCTCGAAGCCAGCCTGACGCCGCACCCGGTGGAAGGCGACAAGGCCGAGCGCCTGGCGCGCTTCGAGGGCGTGATGGCGGAGCTGTCCGAGCGCGCCTACAAGGCTTACCGCAACCTGGTCTACGAGACCCCGGGCTTCACCGACTACTTCTTCGCCGCCACGCCGATTGCCGAAATCGCGGAGCTGAACCTCGGTTCGCGTCCGGCCTCGCGCAAGTCGACGCGCCGCATCGAAGACCTGCGCGCGATCCCCTGGGGCTTCTCCTGGGGCCAGTGCCGCCTGCTGCTGCCGGGCTGGTACGGCTTCGGGTCGGCGGTCGCGGGCTGGCTGCAGGATGGTCCGCATGAAGAACGCCTGGCCACGCTGCAGGCGATGTTCAGGGAGTGGCCGTTCTTTGCCACGCTGCTGTCGAACATGGACATGGTGTTGGCCAAGACCGACCTCGCGATTGCCTCGCGCTACGCCGAGCTGGTGCCCGATGCGGAACTGCGCGAACGCATCTTCAAGCGTATCGCAGCGGAGCACGGCGAAACCATCCGCCGCCTGGAAGCGGTCACCGGCGCCGGCGAACGCCTGGCCGGCAACCCGCTCCTGGCCCGTTCGATCCAGAACCGCTTCGCCTACCTCGACCCGCTGAATCACTTGCAGGTCGAGCTGATCCACCGCCACCGCGCCATGTCGCGCAAGGCCGGCGAAGGCGAAGGCGGCGAAATGGACCCGCGCGTACACCGCGGGATTCACTTGTCGATCAACGGCGTGGCGGCTGGTTTGCGTAATACCGGCTAGGCGCATGGTATGTGCATTGGTGGGGACGAGTCCCCACCCTACGTTCATAACGGGGGCTCGAACCCATCGTTCATCGTAGGGTGGGTTCTCGAACCCACCATGATTCTCGAACCCACCATGAACGGTCGGAGATTCACCTCCAACGCCTCGATCGCCGCAGCCGGATTATTCGTCTCCTCTGTTCACGCCACATGACTGGTAAGATCCCTCGTTCTGTCCAAGGATTCCACCATTTGAGCACGACCGCCTTCACCCCACCCAGCCCTAAACGCCTGCACATTGCGATTGCGATCTCCCTGCTCGCCCACGCGCTGTTGTTGAGCCTAAGCTTGGGTGGTGAAGCCTTCGGCCTGCCCGGCCTGCATTTCCCTTGGGAAGAGCGCCGGCTCGCCGCCAACGATCTGCGCATTTCCCTCGCGCCGGCCCAGCCGAAAGCGGCGGCGCCAGTGCCTGCACCTGCAGCCGCCCCTGCGCCTGACAGCGCGCCGGAAGCGCCAGCAACACCGCTGCTCGCCGTGCCCGCCCCACGCGCCGCCGCCAGCAAGCCCGCCATGACCATCCCGGCGCCGTCCGCGCAGGACGCTGCGCCCGCCGTTCCATCGCCTGCGCCGCCAGCGGCGCCTCGTCCAGCCCCACCGCCGCCAGCCGAGCGCCCTGCCGTGACCTTGCCGAGCATCGCCGACAAGCAGTCCGACGCAGCACGACAGGAACAGCGCCAGCAAGACGCCGACCTCGAATCCGCCCGACAGGAAGCCGAACGCATCGCGCTCGTGCAAAAGGAAAACCAGCGCCGCGAAGCCGTGCTGCAGGAACAAGCACGCCAGGCGCAGCGTGACGCGGCCCGTGAGGCACAACGTCAACAAGAACAACTGCGCGCCGAGCAGGCGGCAAGAGAGGCCGAACGCCAGGAAGCCGAACGCCAGGCCCTGGCCCGGCAGGACGCCGATCGCCGCGCTTCACAGGAGCAGAAGCAATTACAGGAGCAGAAGCAATTACAGGAGCAGAAGCAATTACAAGAGCAGGAGCGGGCACGCCTCGCCGAACAATCGCGCCAGGAAGCCGAACGCGCCGACGCGGCACGCCGCGAAGCCGCCCGTCTGGAACAGGCAAGACTGGCCCAGCTTGAAGCGGAGAAGCAGGAAACCGCCCGCCGCGAGGCAGCGCAACGCGAAGCGGCAAGACAGGAAGCCGTCGCCCAGGAAGCCGCGCGTCAGGACGCCATCCGGCGCGAGGCCGCCCGCCAGGAAGCGGCGCGCCAGGAACAGGCAAGGCTGGCGCAACGCGAAGCGGAACGACAGGAAGCCGCCCGGCGCGACGCCGCCGAGCGCGAAGCCGCGCGCCAGGAAGCGGTCGCCCAGGAAGCGGCACGTCAGGACCAGGCGCGCCAGGCTCAAAACCAACTGGCCCAGGCCCAGCGCCAGAAAGCCGAACAGGAAGCGCAGCGCGAGGAACGCCTGCGCGCCATTGGCCGCCAACTCAACGAAGAAGCGGCGAAACGCGACGCCGCCGCCAAACTCCCGCCCACCACCAGCAGCCTGCGCCGCGGCTGGCTGTTCGGCCGCAGCGACCCGAATGCCGACATGCTGCAGTACGCGCAGGCGATGAGCCACAAGATCGAAATGAACCAGCCTTTCGACACCGTGCGCGACCTGGTCAGGCAGCCGCATACGCAGCCGGTGGTCACGGTTGCCGTACGCGCCGATGGCTCGGTCGAAAAAGTGACCTTCGTCGTCTCCAGCGGCAACCGCGCCCTCGACGCGGCCATCGAAAGCGTCGTGGCCAGCCAGGCGCCCTACGGCAAATTCCCGCCTGCCCTGGCGCGCCAGTACGACGTCATCGAGATCCGCCGCACCTGGATTTTCGACATGGCAATCCGGCTCGAGTAACAGCACTCTCCATAGCATGCATGCTGTCGAGAAACTTTAAAGTAGCACGTGCAATCAAATCTTGCTCGTGACCGATTCGAATGCGGCTTATCGCGCCTTTGCGCGCAAGCATCGCATCGCCCACCAGGCTGTGGACCTGCGCCGCGGCGAGCGGGTGCGTGCCGGCGTGAACGGCGCCATTCACGTGCAGAACGTAAATGCTTATCACCGGCGCTGGCGCGAGTGGATCGCCCGCTTTCACGGCGCGGCTTCGCGCTACCTGCCGAATTACCTGGGCTGGCGGCGCGCTCTGGATGGTGCCCGAGTTACTTCCTCGGATCAATTGCTGGGTTTGGCAATCAAGCCCTTCCACAGCCAACGGTGACAGCGCCCTTTTTTACGTCCCTGCTTGCCCGGCCTGCGTAAGGAACCAGCTGCGGAACCGGCCCAAAGCGCTGTCCTGCGCCTTGTCCTCGCGGTAGGCAAAGTAGTGGCGCGTCTCTTCCAGCACCAGCTCCTGCTCCACCGGCCGGGTCATTAAACCCTTGTCGATCAGCGGCCGCACCAGATGGTCGAAGCCGAGCGCAACGCCCTGCCCCGTCAGCACCATCTGGATGAGCAGGTTGTAGTCGTTCGCATTGAAGTAATGCGCACCGGTCTTCGGCCGCGCCTCGATATCCAGATGGTGGATCGCCAGCCAGATGCCCCAGTCCACATGCTCGGCAATCTGCGAACGCCCATGCGGACTCAGATTCAGCAGCACGCCATTGTGCAATCCTTCCAGGCTGCGGATCTCGGGGTGCGCGTCCAGATAGGCCGGCGTACACACCGGATAAATCCGGTCGTGGAACAGCGGCAGGCTTGCGTAACCCTCGCGCACGCGCGGCATCTTGGTGATGAAGATATCCGGATGCATGCCCGGTTCCAGCGACAGAAAATTCTGGGTGGTGATCAGGTCGAGGTCGATGTCGGGATTGGCGCTGAAAAAATCCGGCAGCCGGTGCGCCATCCACAGGGCCGAAAACGCCGGCGAGCAGCACAGCACCAGCGTGCGCCGCGCGTCGTCCCCATAGATCGGCCCTTCGCTGGCGGCGGGCTGCTCGACCGTCGTGAAGCCGGCCCAGGAAACGACATTGACCGCGCTGCGCGTGGCCGAATTGGCGCACCAGGCCGGTGTGCCGGCCGGCGTGTTCAACGTGCTGCCCGGCGGCGGCAAGGAGGTCGGCGAGCCGCTGGGCCGCCACCCGGACGTGTCCATGATCAGCTTCACCGGCTCCACCGCCACCGGCCGCCGCTTCCTGCACTACGCGGCCGAATCGAACCTGAAGCGCGTGGTGCTCGAATGCGGCGGCAAGAACCCGGCGGTGGTGCTGAACGACGTGCGCGACCTCGACACCGTCGCCGCGCACATCGTGAACGGCGCCTTCTGGAACATGGGCGAGAACTGCGCGGCTACCTCGCGCCTGATCGTCCATGCCGACGTCAAGGCGGCGCTGCTGGAGCGCATCGGCGTCCACCTGCACGAATGGAAGATGGGCGATCCGCTCGACCCGGAACACCGTCTCGGCGCCATGGTCAGCAAGGCCCACTTCGACAAGGTCCGCTCTTATCTCGATCAGGCGGCCTTGGAAAAGCTGGCCCTGGTCTGCGGCGGCGACACCGAAGGAGGCGTCTTTGTGCAGCCGACCGTGTTCGACGGCGTGGGCCAGGCCAGCCGCTTGTTCCAGGAAGAGATCTTCGGCCCGGTGCTGTCGGTGACCACCTTCACCACGCCGGAGGAAGCCATTGCCCTGGCCAACGACTCGGTGTATGGTCTCGCGGCTTCGGTCTACACCGACGACTTGCGCAACGCGATCAAGCTGTCGCGCGCGATCCGTGCCGGCGTGGTGACGGTGAACTGTTTCGGCGAAGGCGACATCACGACGCCCTTCGGCGGCTACAAGGAATCGGGCTTCGGCGGGCGCGACAAGTCGCAGTGGGCACACGACCAGTACACCGAGATCAAGACCATCTGGATCGACGCAGCGGCATAAATCAACAAAGACAGAACCATGAAAAACACGAACAAGGCAACCCTGATCGGGCTGGTGGCGGTGGTGCTGTGGAGTTCCATCGTGGGACTGATCCGCAGCGTCAGCGACCTGCTCGGCCCCACCGGCGGCGCGGCCATGATGTACAGCGTGGCCTCGGTGTTCCTGCTGCTGTCGGTGGGCTGGGTCAGGCTGGGCGAGTTCCCACGCCGCTACCTGGTCTGGGGCAGCCTGCTGTTCGTGGTCTACGAATTGTGCCTGGCGCTGTCGATCGGCTACGCCAACACGGCGCGCCAGGCCATCGAAGTCGGCATGGTCAACTACCTGTGGCCGACCTTCACCGTCATCGCCGCCATCCTGTTCAACCGCCAGAAGGCCAACTGGCTGATCGTGCCGGGCTTCGTGCTGTCGATTGTCGGCATCTGCTGGGTGCTGGGCGGCGAACAGGGCTTCGACATCGCCGGCATGCTGGACAACGTGCGCGACAACCCGCTCAGTTATGGGCTGGCCTTTGCCGGCGCGCTGATCTGGGCCGCCTACTGCACGGTGACGGCGCGCATCGCGGGCGGCAAGAACGGCGTGACGCTGTTCTTTGTCCTGGTGTCGATCGCCTTGTGGGTCAAGTACCTGCTCGAAGGCGGTGGCGGCATGAACTTCAGCCTGGAAGCGCTGGTCTACCTGCTGCTGGCGGCCGGCGCGATGGGCTTCGGCTACGGCGCCTGGAATGTCGGCATCCTGCACGGGAACGTGACGGTCCTGGCGGGCGCGTCTTACTTCATCCCCGTGTTCTCGGCGGCGCTCTCCACTCTGCTGCTGAACGCGCCGCTGCCGCTGTCGTTCTGGCAGGGTGCGGCGATGGTCTGCGGCGGCGCCATCCTGTGCTGGCTGGCGACGCGTGCCAAACGCAAGGTGCCGGCAGCGGCCGCGGCGGCGGCGGCGCACAACAACTAACCGTCTTTCACCGGCTTTTCACTCCGACCCGGCACAAGACCGGGCACAGCCAGCCCATAACGGAGACTCGGCATGCAAGCGAATCAGCAGCGGCGTTCGCGGTCGGCGCGCGCCTGGCCTTTCCTCATCGCCTGCATGCTGGCGCCGGCCACGGCCTGGTGCCAGGCTGGCGTGACGGTGTCCGGCTTCATCGACGCCGGCGTCTACCGCGACATCGACAAGGGCTGGAAGGTCGGCCCCATCCAGCGCAGCAATCTCGCCTTCAGCGGCGTGGAAGACCTGGGCAATGGCATCGCCTTCACCTTCAGGCTCAGTACGCGCTTCGAGACCGATACCGGCGCCGTCGAGGAATCCAACAAGCCGCTGTGGCACGACGAGGCGACGATGGGCCTGAGCGGCAAATTCGGCTCGCTGCAGGTGGGCCGGCGCATGGATGTGCTGTATGCGAACGACTGGATCTTCGATCCCTGGAACTACTACGACCGCATCGCCTCGCCGGCCTGGGATTTGTGGCACTACAACTTCGCCTCGGACCCGAGCGCCAACCGTGGCGGCACGCCGGACTGGGGGCGGCTGAACAACGGCATCTTCTACGATTCGCCCAGTCTTGCGGGCTTCACACTGCACGTGAGCGGGTCGCCGGAATCGTCGCCCGGAGACCGCAGAAAGGCGCTGATGACGGCCCTGCGCTACCAGCACGCGAACGGCGCCGCCATGCTCGCGCATGGTCACAACAGCGCGGGCGATACGGACAGTTTTGTCGGGCTCAAGCTGATCGTGTCGCGGTTCGGCGTGATGGGCGGGTATGACGTGAGCAAATCGGGCACGTCGACTGCCAAAGGATGGTCGCTTGGCGCCAGCATGCGCGTTGGGCAAACGACCTTACGGGCGGGTGCAGGCCGCCTGGATGTGGATGGGATTCGAAAGGAAAAGATGCTCGGACTCGGCATCAAGCAGGCGCTGTCGAAGCGAACGAGTTTGTACGCCGACTTTGCGCGCAAGGTATATCCGGCGCGTACTGCGTCCACCTATGGCGCCGGCATGGTGCATACCTTCTGAGCTATGACACAAGAGGCGATGGCTGGGCAAACGTCTGACGCATGAGGTCCAGGTCATGCGCAAGCAGCCATTCCTGGTGCCGCACATACAGCGCTGCCAAAGCCGATTTCTGCCGGCCGACGACGTCCATTCCCCGATCGTCATAGGGGTGACAAACGAGTCCCTTGCGCATATTGAGCAGGTAGACGCGGCATTGTGGATTCGGGCGGAACGAATCGACACTGCTCACGACAGCGCACCACAACAGATTTTGCAGCTTCGTCACCGGAAGCGCAAAAGCGCAATTGACCCAGTGCCCGTTGTCATCGTCATCGTCATCGCCAGCTCCATCGACCCAAATATCCCTTGCACGGGGAATCGCAATTCCCGCGCATGCCAATTCGCGCAGCGTGGCGCGTAATCCGAAACGCGATGCAGATTCGACAGCCTGCAAGTGAACGAGAATGCGTTCCTCGCCGCTGAACACATCCTCGCAGATGGCGCTTGCCTTGCGCAGTGCTGTGAGCACCTGATCGAGAGGACTGTCTCCACTCGATAGCGCAAAACGCAGGCCACCAGGAAAGGCATGGAACAGGGCAAATCGATACCCGCTTCCGAGAATCTCCTGCACCATTTTTTTAAGGGTCATCAGCCTGCTCTTCAAGGGATCACTGCAGCCGCAAACAGATCGCGCGACATCCACGCTTCCATCACGGCAAGCGCAAGTCCATACCAAGCTTTTCAGCAAAGAAGTAGGTGCCGAGCACCAAAACCACGAGCAAGACCACGAAGATTGCGGTGATCTTGGCGGCCGCGCGCAGCACCGCACGCCGTTCCGTCGTCCTTCCCTTCTTCCCCTGGTCGTAATGCCACTTGATGGCGAAGAACATGCCCGTGCCTAACACGAGAAACTTGAAGGTAAAGGCGAGTACTGGGAACCATTCCATGTTGTTAAGTATATCCAGACTATGCATCGACACGATTTCATTTGCCGAATACAGATGAGAGAAAAGAAAACATCCGCGATTGTCACGCGAGGATGGTGTTGCTGCGGGTTCTGAGGCATTCTACTGAAAAGCAATATCCATACATTGAGACAAAATGTCCCAGTTGAAAGCCATACAAGATGACCAGCTGCCAAGCTGGCTGCCGCGCCTGGTCAAACAGGGCGGGCCACGTTTCCTGCAGATTGCGGATGCCTTGCAGGCGGCAGTGGGCGACCGATCGCTGAAAGCGGGCGACCGCCTGCCACCGCAGCGCCAGCTGGCGGCACAGCTGGACGTCGACCTGACGACGATCACGCGCGCCTACGACGAAGCCAGGCGCCGCAACCTGCTGGAGGGCCGCGGCGCACGCGGCACGTATGTCGCGGCGCCGAAAGTCGAATTGACCGCGGTCCTCGACCTGAGCATGAATACCCCGCCACCGCCGGATGGCGTGGACTTCGACGACATGATGAAACAGGGTCTGTCGCAAGTACTGATGCGGGCGGATAATGCATTGCTGATGACGTATCACCTGGGCGGAGGAAGCGACGCCGACCGTCAGGCTGGCGCCACCTGGCTGGCGCCGATGTTCGGACAGCTCGATTCCGCCCAGCTGCTTGTCTGCCCGGGTGCGCAGGCGGCGATTGCCGCATTGATCCTCGCGCTGACCGAGCCTGGCGACGTGATCCTGGCCGAGCCCATGACCTACCCCGGCCTGCGCGCGGCAGCGGCCCGGTTTGGCCGCCGCATCGTTGCCGTGGAAGCAGACAAACACGGGATGGTGCCGGCACTGCTCGAGCAAGCCTGGCGCCGGCACAAAGCGCGCATGGTCTACCTGAATCCCACCTTGCAGAACCCGACCGCCGTCACCATGCCGGAACGCCGGCGCAAGGAGCTTGCCGGCATCGCCAGGCGCTGCAATCTGCGCATCGTCGAGGACGATCCCTACTGGCGCCTGGCCGATGCGCCGCCGCCACCGATTGCCAGGTTCGCGCCGGAACAGGTGCTCTACATCTCCACCCTGTCGAAATGCCTGACACCCGGCCTGCGTGTGGCTTTCGTGCTGGTACGCGATCCGCTCGAGCGCGAACGTTTTCTTGCCGCGCTCAGATCGTTTGCGCTGATGGTCGCGCCCCTGACAGCCGCCCTGGCCACGCAGTGGATACGCGACGGTTCGGCCGAGCGCTTGCTGGCAGGCGTACGCGAGGAAGCGCGCCTGCGCCACCGGATGGCGCGCACGATTCTGGCGGGACGTTACAGCGGCCTTGGCGATGGCCTGCATGTCTGGCTCCCATTACCGGCGTACTGGAACGCCTCGCAGCTCGCGCATGCCGCCGAAAGCGAGGGCATTGCCGTCACGCCGGCCGAG
>Ga0308160_10007464_pt1 | contig 10869 bp, 14 predicted proteins | sample PhyFR1_FD_201036 | JGI IMG/M metagenome (GOLD analysis project Ga0308160, IMG submission 201036) | Phyllosphere microbial communities from UC Gill Tract Community Farm, Albany, California, United States - DLSLF.R1 | ecosystem: Host-associated > Plants > Phyllosphere > Unclassified | place: USA... | reverse complement strand
ACCTGGAAGGAACGCACGTACTGGACCGATGTCAACAGTGAAACCGCCTTTAACCTTACCAGAGATAACACCAGTAACGATCTCGCCGTCTTCAAAGATTTTTTCAAGTTTAGTCCAAGTTTCAGCGCGTTTTGCTTTTTCGCGTGAAAGAACTGTTTGACCCATACCGTTGTCAAGAGCTTCAACAACAACATCAACAGTATCACCAACTTGAACTTCAAGTTCACGTTGGTCGTTTAAGAATTCAGCGCGGTCAACAATACCTTCTGATTTAAGGCCAGTGTCAACTGTTACCCAGTCAGAGTCGATGCTTACGACAACGCCTTGGATGACAGCACCCTTTTCAACGTTGAGGTTTAATTCGCTTTCTTCAAAGAGGGCTGCAAAAGATTCGGTCATGATATACCTGATAAAGTTCAGCGGTCTTGGATCAGACAAGGCCGGTTTAATAAAGCTTCCACATAGTCCGTTATAAACTGATCTAGCTATGCTTTGGCTGAAAATTCGTTAATTGGCTAATTGCTTTTCGACAAAATTGGTCATCAACTGGAATACTTCATCGATGCCCAATTCTGAACTATCAATGATATATGCATCTGCTGCCGGCTTGAGTGGAGCGACTGTGCGCTCCATGTCTCGTTTGTCTCGAGCTTGTATATTAGCTAAAATGTCGCTTATTTTAACATCTAGCCCCATACCCTGCAACTGCTTTACACGTCGCGCCGCTCGGGATTCAGCCGAAGCAGTCAGGTAAATCTTGGCTTGAGCCTCTGGAAAAATGGAAGTGGCCATATCACGACCATCTGCAACCAAGCCCGGCTCTTGCGCAAAAGCACGTTGACGCTCTAATAATGCGGCTCTAAGTTCAGGAATTGTTGCAACTTTTGAGGCGAACTCACCCACACGCTCAGTACGAATCGTTTGGCTCACATCTTCACTGTCCAGTTGAACCTGAGTTCCGGCTTCAGTGGTAACAAATTTTATGTCTAAATTTGTTGCAATTTTAATGCACTGATCAAGTGCTGAATCCAGGCAATCCAACAAGTCTTTTTGATGTAATGACAGCCCCAGCAAACGATATAAAGCACCAGAATCCAGTAAATGAAATTGATAGTGCGCTGCCAGCTTAGCCGCAAGTGTGCCCTTTCCAGAACCGCTTGGACCATCGATAGTAATAATTTGAACTGTCATTAATTTTCCACTTTACCCTATACAGTTTTAGCTAATTTCGAAAAACCTAGTTTAATCGCAGATTTAAGCTGTGCAAGGATTAATTTACTGATAAAAGGTGCTCGCGCCTGCAATTCAATCGTGTAGGTCACTAAAGTTTTGTCAGCATCTTTTTGCTCAAACTCAATAATCCCTAAATGATGTTTCACCAAAGGATTTTTAATAATCTGGTATTCGATGCGCTCATTCGGTTCCAGCAAAGTAATTTGTTCTTGCAGCGGTTTGATTGGGCCAAAACCCATACGGCGTACTGAGCCAATACCATCTGGACGTTCAGGATCTGCAGAGTCTTTAATCCGTTCTACCTGAATGGGTGCGAAAGCCACATTATAAGTTGAGTGTTTTGATAACAAATCAAAAACCTGCTCGATGGGTGCGTTAAATTCTTTTTTTACCTGAATGGAATTCATGACTTATCCTAAATTTTAATTGACAATGCTTATTGTCATTTTATTTTACATGATTTGAATTAATGATTCTGACCATTTAAAGACTTTTCTTGTAATCTCTGCAGTCGTTTTTGCTCACGCCGCATCTTAAAAAAATCACTCAGCTGCTTGGAACATTGCTCATTCAGACATCCAGCTTCAAAATCAAACTGATGATTATAATAACCTGTTTCGAATAACTTGCGCGCACTGATCAAGGAACCTGCTTTGGGCTCGGCTGCACCAAACACCACTTTAGATACACGTGCATGAATCAAAGCCCCGACACACATGGTACAAGGCTCTAAAGTCACATAAAGGACTGAATCTTCCGGAAGTCGGTAATTATTAAGATTTGCACAGGCTTGACGCAGCGCTTGAACTTCTGCATGTGCAGTCGGATCATTCAAAGAAATTGGCGCATTATACCCTGCGCCAATAATTTGATTTTGACTAACAATAATCGCACCGACAGGAATTTCTTGTTTCGATGCTGCAATGGCAGCTTGCTCATAAGCAAACTGCATCCAGTATTCATCTGTCAATTGTGTTGCATCAGTCATTCTTAACCGATCACACCATAGTGTTTCAACAAATTATTCCAGCTTTCATTTTTGGTCACAGGCGGACAATCAGACAAAATTGATTTGAGTGAGAAATCCGTACCTTTGGTCCATTCAGGAGAAAGGTCTTTATCCACCAAGCGTGCTCGAACACCTTCTACAAAGTCCGGATGACGAATCTTCCAATCCGAAATTTGAGTTTCAAGTTCAAACACTTCATTCCAAGAATGAACCTGCTTGCCCCACTGCCACAATAACCAGGTTAAAGCAGCGGTTGTAGGCGAACCTTTCTGCAAGTTTTCACTCGCCTGACGTAACCAGTCACTACGTGCATCACTTAAACCAATAATCGATCCATAGTCATGTTCAAAGTTCACCCCACGGCAAACACTCTGAATTACATCTAATGAGTTTTGCAACGGCCCCGGACCCACCGGACGGTGCATGCCATTCAATGTGTCATCAATGGCACGAAAATCACCGGCTGGATAATGTCCCCAATCTATATTGATGACTTTTTCTAGCACGTTATCACGCTGTGCATCGCAAATATGCGTTGCCCAACCAATACCATACGCACCTGCTGCCGTCATGATGGAACCGGTTAAGCCTGTAAACAAGCCTATAGCCCCACGATCAGCCAAGAAACGGGTTGCCCCGACATCTGGATATAAACCGATATTAATTTCAGGCATTGCCAAACGTGAATAAGGGGTAACCAGTCGGAAAGGTGCAGCCATGAATAAACCTAGACCACCACCCATCACATAACCTTCACCCCAAACCAGTACTGGCTTGGCATAGTTATGCAGCAATAAATCTAATGCATATTCTTGTTCAAAGAATTTATTTGCTGTCTCCACTTCATCATTAATCACTAATTGACGAAGTTTACGAACATCCCCACCCGCACAAAATGCTTTTGGTGTGGTTGAATCTAGCCAAATGGCTTTCACAGCATCATCATGCTGAAAATCCTGGAACACTTCTAAAAGTGCAGTGACGATGGATTCATCTAAAGCATGCAGAGATTTCGGACGGTTCAGGCGAACAATGCGCCAGCCATTTCCAGCTTCTTCTACAATAAGATCGGGATGATAATTTTTTAATTCAGGAGATTGTGTCATGCGTCCAGCTGCCAATTTATCGGCTCAATGCCATTTTGTTTCAGGTAATTATTTGCTTTAGAAAATACTTTACAACCAAAAAAACCACCACGGTTTGCTGCCAGCGGTGAAGGATGTGCAGCTTTTAAAATCAGGTGTTTATTCAGATCAATCCGTTGACCTTTGCGCTGTGCATATGCTCCCCAAAGGATAAAAACAATATGCTCACACTGCTCATTTAATACATCAATAATATGATCGGTAAAATCTTCCCAACCCTGTTTTTGATGAGAGGTTGGCTGCCCTGCTTCAACAGTTAATACTGCATTTAGCAATAACACGCCTTGTTCTGCCCAACGTGTCAAATCGCCATGTTTCGGAACAGGAATACCCAGATCAGCATTCAACTCATGAAAAATATTACGTAAAGACGGCGGTAATGCAAGTCCCTTTTGCACAGAAAAACTTAATCCATGGGCCTGGTTGGGACCATGGTAAGGATCTTGCCCTAAAATAACGACTTTCACATGGTTTAATGGGGTTTTATTTAATGCATTAAAAATCAGTGAACTCGGGGGATAGATCACTTTATCTGCATTTTTTTCAGCAATCAGAAACTGCCTTAACTCATCCATTTTTGGGCTAAGCAAAAAATCACTCAAAGCACCTTTCCAACTCGCATCCAACTGGATTTTATCTAGTTGAGCTTGCTGTTGTTCCGTTAAAGACATAATTGCTTCCTAATCCTTTTTTGAAAACCTAGTATGTGACTCAATGGTCCTTAAATCTGTACCTGTAGATCAACACTCGGGTTTTGGAATTTGATTCCTTGTTGTAATTTTTCATACATATCCGGGTCTGTCCATTCAGCTTGAACTTGTTCAGAGAACACAATTTGTTCAAGGCTCAGCACACCCATTTGCTTATTTTCAATATCTTCTACAAAGCTTTGCGCATAGCCGGTATCTGTTTCATGCACAATCACCGAGTAAACCTCTACATCACCTTCCCCATTCTGGGTTTCGGTTGACGCAAGCACCTGTTGAGCCAAGTAGAAGAAAATACGTGAAAATTGTTCTGCCGAAGGAGAAACAGGCAAAGACACCCAACGGGCACTAAACTTTTTGCAGGCTTCAATATATTCAGCATCATCATGCTGCCAAAAACAGATGGCATGATCAAAACTGTCAAAAATATCCTTGATTACGCCCTTCAGCAATCCGAAGTCATACACCATTTGACCATGATCTAGCTTCGAAGCTTTAAGCAATAATTCAACTTTATAACTATGGCCATGAATCGAACGCTTACAGCGATCCGATGTGCAGTTTCGCACAATATGAGCATTTTCAAACTTAAATAACTTACGAATTAACATGTGTGGTGATGCAATCAAAAATATGTGAATTAAATTGGATTATAAAGCAAAAGTGAAAGTCTGGGCATTAATTTTACTGTTCAAAGCAATTGGTAAAACATATGCGACTTAACCAAGATCATGAGATGGATTATATTTCAGCGTGTTGGTTTATATGATTAAAATGGCGCCATACTGCGATATGCCACATACACGGTTTTATCTTTACGCACCAAATCACTACTAAACTGACGTTTACGCTCACTTAGCAGCACTTCAATCCTGGCTTTAAAATAACTGGATTGCACCCCCAGCAAATCATTTACTTCATTGCGGACGTCTGTATTGACCTGTGTAAAAGGTTCAATGGCCCAAAGATCATTAATATTTGAAAAATACTCTAGATTGGCTTGACGCTGCTGCAAGATGTGTTGAACTGCATTGACATCCAACTTAGGATCGAGACTCGCAAGCAGGATTGCGGGTGCTGTATTGATATTCACTTTACTGTCAGATACAGGTGCAGCACTGACATAATCCGCAATTTGCAGATATTTCTGACCTTCAAAACCACGAACCAATTTAAGCTCTTCAACGCTATGAAATTTACTGTTTGATGGTAAATAGCCTTGTGGCAAGCCTTGATAGTAGCTGACCTCTGCTCCCATCGCACCAATAGTCTCATCATCCCCATCTTGCCAATCAATCACAGCTTCACTCAGCTTTTCCGGCAAATCAACCCGAACTAACAGCTTTTCAAACCAGATTTTCGCTTGGGGATTCGGTGTGCCATCAGTATTGACCAAACTATTTAAATTAAATTTGCCGGATTCATCCTGCAAAGTCCCCGAAACAAAGCCATCTTCCACCGGAAATGCTGGCATCGGTTTAGCCCAATTTTCTTGCAGATGATCGATATTACCTGCATTTTCAGCATCATCCACCAAAAGCTCTGAAAAAAAGGCTTCTGCACTTTTGGCATACAGCAAGGATTGATTTTGACGCATCAGATATGCGGTATTCTCAGCAGTATTGGCCTGACGTTTGGCAATCGTCGCAGCAAGAATTGTTGCTAATGCGACCATCACCAAGATCGTAATTAAGGCAATACCCTGTTGCTGCTTCATGCTCAATCTCTTTAGACTTGGTTATGTGGGATTATTTGAATTGTTATTTTGATTATTGTTCTGCTGTTTTAAGTAGTCCGTGTTTAATAGACTAAAAATCCATTCATAAGCAACATCTTTCACGGTTAATTTAATTTTGATTCCTTTGGGTAAGATTTGTTTTTGCGTGGCATCATTTAAATCTACTTGCCCATCCGGCCATGAGGTTGACTCATTTGGATTCAGCACCACAATTTCAAACTGGTCAACATCATTTAGCAATACACTGGATTCAGGTTGATCGCGCCCGTTGCTGTTTAAATTACGGTATTTTAAACGATAGAGCTTCTTTTCATCTGCACGATATTGATATTCAACACGCTCATCCGGTGAAATACCTTGCTGCAAAGGATCCGTCACGCCAGTTTTACTAAAATTAAAGCGGCCATTTTGCAAAACCAAAGCGGGCTGAATATCGCTATTTATATTCGCAGTCAGTGGTACAGCCTGAACCGTATCACGTAAAACTTGTTGATAGGCTTCCTGTAACTGACCCAAATTTACTTCATGTTCGGTATTACGCTCTTTGACTTTGATCAAATAATCAAAAACTTTCCAACCCAATGCCGAAAGCACCGCAAATATAGCAATCGCCACCAACAATTCCACCAGGGTAAATCCTGAGCGAGGATTAACGAAACAACGTTTCGTCCGAGCGCAAGAGCAAGAACTGTGTTCGGAGTGGGCACGATTACGTTGAGTAACACTCGAACGTGGCGCAAGTGCAAAAGCTCTGCCTGGGGAGCAAGGCTGTGAGTGTAAAGTTTGATTTTTTTTATTTTTCGATTGCATCAAACTTTGGCCTTATAGTTAAAGAAAACCAAATTCGTAATGCCCGACTCAACCTTACCTGATTCAGCATTAAACAAACTCACCTGCACTTCAATACGTTGTACATTCGGACTAATCGTCGATTGTGCAGACTTATCAATTTGCCACATTTCACCTTGCTGGGTAATCTGTTTGGATTGTGTTCCTTGCAGCCATTCTTGGTTAATTTCCATTACGGCAACTTCATTCAATGCCACGAATTGCGCTTTGGTGCGTAAAATTGCATTGGATGTCGCTTGGGTATATTGCATCGCCACTTTGGTGAAAGCGATTGCAGCAGTTGCAAAAATGGCTAAAGCCACCATCACTTCCAATAACGTAAAACCTGAGGCACGATTAATTCGAGTAACTCTCGAACGTGCCGCAAGTCCGAAAGCTATGCTTGAGGAGCAGCGATGAGTGAAACGCTGTTTCACCGCTGTGCAGAACCAAGCGATCCACCTTAAGCACCTAGCTTTCATTGATTTTACCTAAATGATCAATCTCGATTTCCTCACCAATTGGACGTTGCTCAAAATAAAACTGGATCCGTACCGGTTTCGCTTCACCATTGCCTAGCCAAAGTAGTTTCGGTGCATTTACATTCAACAAATCATCATTATTGGCATTTTCATAGGCATAGTCGAGTGATTGCACATTAAAGGAAACATGTTCGGGTAAAACCCGTTTTTCAAATTCTGAATAGTCTTGCCATTTCTTATTTTCATTCATGACTGAATTTGGTGCAGCTTGAAGTGTTGGAACCAGATATTCAACGACACCATAACGAAATGGCGATACATCTGTTGCGATTTGAACATCCAGAGCAAAAATGCGTGCCTGATCATTCGCTTCTCGGCTCATCCTGCGCAAATCCATAATGAATACTTCACGTGCCTGCATGGCTTTACGCTGATCAACGCCATTGATATTGGTTAAAATTAAAGATGCCATGATTGCCATAATCACAATAACCACCATCAACTCTATTAAGGTAAAACCGCGAATTGATGATGATCCTGTGTGCTTCATGGCATACCTTTAGGCAAATTGTTCCGTAGCGCGGATTTGTTTCGGCATAGCCAAGGCCTGATCAATATAAGCGACACGCAGTGTATCGCGTGAACCCAAATAACGCTGATAAAAACTAGAATTCAGGATGGCTGCTGCACCGTGAGTTAAAGCCCAGATTGAAGCCAAATAATCCCGTACTGACATGCTGCTTTGAATGCTTTCTAAATAGCTTTCAGTCATACGGAAAATAATCCGTAAGCGCTGCTTTCTCACCTGATACAGCTCACTGAACAAATGATGAATGCCTACCCCTGTGGTAGAAAGACGTTCTTCAATTTGATGGAACAGCACGGTACGTTCCGGATGGTGTAAATGATGCAGCATAAAGAAAGCCAGATGTTCTGGAAAAGCTTTCTCCTCATCCTTAATCATCTCCAGCAACATCTTCTCATTACGGATAATGAGCAGCATGTAGAGTTCATCTTTACTTTGGAAATGTTTATATAGAGTCCCTTTCGCTAGATCGAGTTCTGCTGCCAACGCATCAAGCGTCATCCCTGATTCGCCATTTTCTAATAACAGTTGCTCTGCAACCTGAAAAATTAACGCTTCTCTTGCTCGAAACTGAGCCTGACGATCCATCTTCACCCTGTAACTCTCTTATGCGCTTGTATCAATTCGAATTATTTACTTTAAATTGAGGAGGTTTTCAAAGTTTTGCATGGTAATGAAAGCAATTTCCTCAACTGACTTATCATATACATCACTTAAGGCTTTGGCTACATAGGGAACGTATTTTGGTTCATTAGACTTTCCTCTATAAGGCATCGGTGCCAAATAAGGGCTATCCGTCTCAATCAGTACGCGATCAAGTGGAACCTGCTTCGCCACATCACGTAAATCTTGTGCATTTTTAAAAGATACAATGCCGGAAAATGACACGTAATAACCGCAATCCAGCACAGCTTTGGCAGTTTCCCAGTCTTCGGTAAAACAGTGCAAAATGCCATGAGTCGACTTTTCAGCACGAATGATATCCACCGTATCATGCTTGGCTGAGCGGGTATGTACCACTACCGGCTTTTTTACTGCCTGAGAGGCATGAATATGACGGGCAAAACATTGTTTTTGTTCAGCAATAAAATCGGTACTATGAAAATAATCCAAACCTGTTTCACCAATCGCCCAAACTTTTTCAGGCTGCGCCAGTTCAATCAAATAATCTGTGGTGGCGCGCGCCATGGTCGCCGGATCTTCACAGGGATGAACCCCAACACTGTACCCAACATCAGCATGACGTGCGGCAATTTTAGCAAGCTCGATATGGTCATCCAGATCCACCGAGATACTCATGAATTTGGATACACCCGCTTCACGCGCCTGTGCTAATGCCAGATCTAAATTGCCATCATAAGGCGTTAAATCCAGCAAGGTTAAATGGCAGTGAGTATCTACAAACACGGTGAGATCCTAAATCGGTTAAACAGCTACATAGTGTAACTAGTTCGCCCCTCAGACTTAATACCTACAAGCAACTTTTCAGCTTCTGATTTGTAATAAACGCCTTTTTCCCCTGTCAACTGCATACCAAAGCCCTGTAACTTGATCCCATTTTGTTTTTGAGAAATCCAAATCACTTTACCTGTCAAAGGAATTTTTTGTGATTGCTCAGGCAAAGTTGCCAGTACAAAGACTTCTTCACCCATTTTTACCGGCTGCTTGGTTGGAACAAATAATCCGCCACCCACAACATAAGGCATATAGCTGGCATACAAAGTGTCTTTATCCGGGATATTGGCCTGAATAATACCGCCCATACGTGGTTGCATCATCTTCCCCTTTAAATATTTAAATGTTCATTAGTTTTATACACAATTGATCAAGCACCAAATTGCTTTGTACATTCTGCTCGATAAACTGTTTGGATTGTTGCAAGTCGGAATAAATCGTAAATAAAAATTCCAATGTATATTTTTCTGATAACCCACTCAAATCCAAATCCGGATTTTTAACTTGCTGATTGAGCTTGACACAAATTAAATCGGACAACAAGTATTCAAACATTTGCGCAAAATCACTAAAACTTAAGGCTTTATTCCACTTGGTCGCAATTGCCATCGGCATATTTTTTTGTGTCACTAATTTTTGCCAGTCATTTAGAAATTCCTGTCGCTTATTCAACCATTCAGCTTGGGCCAATTGCATGGCCTGCAAAGGCATTTGATTGGACAGATTCAGCAACAGCTGTTTTTGGGTTTGATCTAAATCAGGTAACTGCTGAGATAAATACTCGCCTGCCTGAACTTCAGAGATACGATCCAGAGCAAAATGCTGTAAACGACTGCGAATAGTTGCAGGAAGTTTTAAATAATGATCGGCCAATAAAATAATGACCACACGATCACCCGGTTCTTCGAGTGTTTTGAGTAAGGCATTGGCAGAAGCCATATTTAAAGCTTCTGCCGGCTCAATCACAATCACCCGCCAGCCATCTACCGTTTGTTGTACAAAGGGCAATAAGTCGCGAATTTTCTCGATCTTGATTTTGGCATTTTGCTTTTTATTTTCTTCATCCGTGCTGATATACACATAGTTCGGATGGGTATCCGATTTTAACCACAAGCAACTTCCACATTCACCGCAAGGTGCATTATTGGCATGACGATTGGCACATAAAACCCAAGCCAAAAAATATTGCGCAAATGCTTCTTTGCCACAGCCTTTTTTGCCATAAAAAAGCAAGCCATGCCCAAGTTTGGGGAAACGTCCGGTTAGCGTATCCCAAACCGTTTGTTGCCATGGATAGACTTGTGCGACCACAACATTTTGCATTGAATTAAAGCCCAAACTTATCCCCAATTTTACTCAAAGCAGGAAACATCCATTTCATTGAGACGATCTAAATCTGCTTGCGTATCAACACCTGGTGGCAAGTTGGCTTCGGCAACAGCAATCGCAATACGATGACCATTTTCAAGCACACGCAATTGTTCCAGGCTTTCCAGTTGTTCCAGCACACCCATATTCCAAGATACATATTCTTGAAGCAAATTTACACGGTACGCATATAAACCCAGGTGACGGTATGCCTGCGAATGTAATTCTTGAACTTCTTGTTTAGCACTATCACGATCATAAGGAATAGTCGCCCGGCTAAAATACAAGGCCTGATTGTATTTAGACATCACTACTTTC
>Ga0308160_10007463_pt1 | contig 10870 bp, 11 predicted proteins | sample PhyFR1_FD_201036 | JGI IMG/M metagenome (GOLD analysis project Ga0308160, IMG submission 201036) | Phyllosphere microbial communities from UC Gill Tract Community Farm, Albany, California, United States - DLSLF.R1 | ecosystem: Host-associated > Plants > Phyllosphere > Unclassified | place: USA... | reverse complement strand
AGAGACGCTTCATGGCGGTTCGTTCGGTATAAAAAAGTTAACAGGAACGCCAGAATAGCAGAGTTGGGGGCACATTTGGCGAGTGCATCGGCGCGCCTGATAACAGGCCGCCGGGACAGGGCATACGGCCGGCCGCCTTCTCTGGAAGCCGGCCGCGCGTCACAACGGGAGCCTTCCTTGCGCCACCAGCGCGCGGGTACGCTTCAGGGTCGACTGCAGGGCGGCCCGATAACCCTGCTCGCTGTCCATCATCGCCTGTTCCGCCTGTTCTTCCATGCTGCCAGGAGCCTTGCCGCGCAGGCCGAGGTAACAGTAGAACCGCAGTTGCAGCTCGCCTTCGGCATCCTCGAACAGCTCGTTGACGATGACGCCCTCGCGCGGGCCGCTGGCCTGGAAGAAGGAGACCTTCGCCTCGTGCTCGAAGGCGATGATCTCGCTCAGCGCCTTGCCGCCGATGGTGGCCTCGCGCACGATGTGGTCCCGGCCCTCTTCCACGACCTCGCAGCGCGTGCACAGGCCAGGCGGCAGGAACAGTCTGGCGTCGCGCGCTTTCAGCACCAGGCCGGCCCAGGCCTGGGCGCGGGTCAGTGGGGCTTCGTTTTCCGGGTTGACCGGAACGGTGGCAGTCGAATAGATCATGATGGACTCCTTGGTTTTGAATGGTGATCAGGCGGAGGCGGCGACGCGGGTGGCGAAGTCGCGGTAGGAACGCAGCGGCCGTTTCAACAGCGCGGTGAGGCGTTCGACGTCGCCGGCTTCGGGCGCCATGCCGTCGCTGAGGAAGCGTTCGGCCATCAGGCGCATGTCGTAGGCCATCCAGGGCGGCGTGAACTGGCGCAGGTTCTGCTCGAAAGCGGCGGTATCGTCGCCGCCGTAGGCGACCGGGCGTTGCAACACCTCGGTCCAGATGGCGGCGATGTCCGCGCCGGTCAGGGTGTCGGGGCCGACCAGGTTGATGCGCTCGAGCGGCAGCGGGCCGGCGGCGCTGTCGCGGCGCAGCAGTTCGATGGCGGCGATCTCGCCGATGTCGCGTGCGTCGATCATTGCCAGTCCTTTCGAACCGATCGGCATCGGATACACGCCGTAGTTCATCACCACATCCTTGACCGTGACATCGTTGTCGATGAAATAGGCCGGACGCAGGATGGTGGCCGAGAAGCCCATCGCCTCGATCATGCGCTCGACACCGTATTTGCCGGCGAAATGGGGCACATTCAGGTAGACGTCGCTGGCGATCACCGACAGGTAGACCACGTGTTGGACGCCGGCTTCGCGCGCCAGGTTCAGGGCGATCAGCGCCTGGGTGAATTCGTCGGGCACGACGGCGTTCAGCAGGAACAGGGTCGAGACGCCCTGGAAGGCATTGCGCAGCGAATCGACGTCGAGCAGGTCGCCCTGCACGAGCTCGACGCCGGTTGGGAAGTCGGCCTTGGCCGGATTGCGCACCAGGGCGCGTACGCTGGCGCCGCGCTGGACGAGTTGGTCGACAACGTTGCGGCCGACATTGCCGGTAGCGCCGGTAACGAGAATGGTCATGGTAAGTACTCCTTCTGGGTGGGTTGAAAGTGTCGGTTGACGCTTTGCATGGTAGATGTCCCACCCACGATGCGATAGCCGTTAAAATTGGACATCACGTCTCACCATTGGAACACCCATGGACCTGCTCGACCTTGCCGATTTCAACCTTGTCGCCCGCCACGGCGGTTTTGGACGCGCAGCCCGCGCCAGTGGCCGCCCGAAAGCCACGCTGTCGCGCCGCGTCGCCGAGCTGGAGGCCAGCCTGGGCGTGCGCCTGCTCGAACGCGGCGCGCGCGTGCTGAAACTGACGCAGGAAGGACAAGCCCTGTACGAACGCACGGGCGGCCTGCTGAGCGAGATCGCCGAGGCCGCGGCGGAGATCGCATCCGGTGGCGCCGCCCCGCGCGGCCGGCTGCGCATCAGCGCCCCGCTGCTGTTTTCGCAGACCGCGATGGGTAAGCTGGCTGCCTCATTCACCCTCGCCTATCCGGAAGTGCGGCTGGAAGTCACGACCGAAGACCGGCCGGTGGACATGGTCGAGGAAGGCTACGACCTGGCGATTCGCGTGAACCCGGCGCCGGATGCGAACCTGGTCGGCCGCATCTTCCTGCGCGACCGGCTGGCTGTGGTGGCCCCGCCCACGCTGGCGCGGCCGCAGGACGGCGTGCCGGTGCCGGCCGTGGTGCGCGGCGCGGCAAGCGCCAGCGCATGGACCTTGAAGGAAGATGGCGCGCACATCGCGATCGATCCGGTGCTGCGCCTGTCGTCCCTGGTCATGGTGCGCGACGCCGTGCGGGCCGGGGTTGGGGTGGCCTGCCTGCCGGTCTCGTTGGTTAGTTACGATATTAGCGCCGGACGCTTGGCGCATTGGGGCGACCTCGATGCGCCTGAGATCGCGGTTTGGGCGCTCTACCCTTCGCGCCGCCTGCTCAGCACGCGCGTGTCGGCTTTTCTTGAGCACCTGAAGGCCGCCTTCCCGCAGGGGACGCCGGACGAACTGGCGGCCCATATCGGCCCCGCCTAGCAACGCTTCATCACGCCGGCTGCGCCGCCTCGTTGCGGATGAAGTCGACAAACGCACGCAGCGGCGCCGGCAGCAGGCGCCGGCCGGGATAGTAGAGGAATGGACCGGAAAAGCTCGGCCACCAGGGTTGCAGCACCGGCTCCAGCTGGCCACGCTCGATGTACGGCCGCAGCCAGTCCTCGAACAAATACACGATGCCGGCGCCGGCCAGCGCCACGTCCACCGTCAGGTCGATGGCGCCGCCCACCTGCACCAGCAAGGGGCCGGCCGGGTCGATGGTCACCGTCTCCCCACCCTGCTCGAAGGTCCAGCGGATCATCGCCCCGCTGGCGAAGCGCGCGCGCATGCAGGTGTGTTCCAGCAGCTCGCGCGGATGGGTTGGCCGCCCGCGCCGCGCCAGGTAGTCCGGCGAGGCGGCGGCCGCCATGCGCTGCACGCGCGGGCCGATCGGCACCGCCACCATGTCCTGCTCCAGCCTTTCCTCGTAGCGGATGCCGGCGTCGCAGCCGGCCGCCAGCACGTCGACGAAGCTCTCGTCGGCGACCACTTCCAGGCGAATTTCGGGATACGCCGTCAGGAAGCGCGGCACGATGGCCGGCAGCACCAGCCGCGCCGCGCTCACCGGCACGTTCAGGCGCAGCGTGCCGGTGGGTGTGTCGCGAAAGCCGTTGACGACGTCGAGCGCGCTCTCGACTTCGCTCAGCACCGGCTCCAGGCGCGCCAGCAGACTCAGGCCCGCTTCGGTCGGCACGACGCTGCGCGTGGTGCGGTTCAGCAGGCGCACGCCGAGCCGGGTTTCCAGCCGGCGCACCGCATCGCTCAGGCCCGAGGCACTGCTGCTGGTGGCGCGCGCCGCATCGCGAAAGCCGCGGGCACGCGCCACCGCCACGAAAGCGGACAGGTCACCGAGATCGGCTTTCATCGCTCTTCCTTATTGTTCGTTTTTACGTACAACCCATCCTGACTATACCGGATTGTCATGCGAGCGTTCCGGATTTATCGTGGCTGCACTGACAACCAACCGGAGCACACCATGCACAGCATCGACAAGGCAGGCACATATCAACTCGGCGACCGCACTGTGCGCCGCCTCGGCTACGGCGCCATGCAGCTGGCCGGCCCCGGCGTGTTCGGCCCGCCGCGCGACCGCGACGCCGCCCTGGCCGTGCTGCGCGAGGCCGTGGCGCTGGGCGTGAACCACATCGACACCTCGGATTTCTACGGCCCGCACACCACCAACCAACTGATCCGCGAGGCGCTGCATCCCTACACCGACGACCTGGCGATCGTCACCAAGATCGGCGCGCGGCGCGATGCGGGAGGCGCCTGGTTGCCAGCGTTCTCGAAGGAAGAACTGCGCCAGGCCGTGCACGACAACCTGCGCAACCTGGGCCTGGACGTGCTGGAGGTGGTCAATCTGCGCGCCATGTTCGACGTCCACGGCCCAGCCGAAGGCTCGCTCGAAGAACCCCTGGGCGTGCTGGCCGAACTGCGTCAAGAGGGACTGATCCGGCACATCGGCCTGAGCAACGTCACGCCGCGGCAGGTGGAGGAAGCGCGCCGCATGGTTCCAGTCGCCTGCGTGCAGAACATGTACAACCTCGTGCACCGCAACGACGACGCGCTGATCGACACGCTGGCGCGCGACGGCATCCCGTATGTGCCCTTCTTCCCGCTTGGCGGCTTCTCGCCGCTGCAGTCCGACGCCCTGTCGAGCGTTGCGCGGGACCTGGACGCAACGCCGATGGGGGTGGCGATTGCCTGGCTGCTGCGCCGTTCGCCGAACATCCTGCTGATCCCCGGCACCTCGTCGGTAAAGCATCTGCGCGAGAACCTGGCGGCAGCCGACCTGGTGCTGCCGGAGGAGGCGATGGCCAGCCTGGAGCGCATCGCGACGGCGTAGGGTGGGTTCTCGAACCCACCACATCACCGCACAATCAGCCGACGTCCTCTTCGCGGAATTCCGTCCCGGTCGTGGTGTCGTCGCGCGCCGCTTCGGCCTTGCGCAGCTCCACGCGCCGGATCTTGCCTGAGATGGTCTTCGGCAGCTCGCGGAACTCAATGCGGCGTATCCGCTTATACGGCGCCAGCCGCTCGCGCGCAAAGGCAAAAATCTCGCGTGCCAGCTCGCGCGACGGCTCGACGCCCTGGCGCAGCGTGATGAAGGCCTTGGGCACCGACAGCCGCAGCGGGTCCGGGCTCGGCACGATGGCCGCTTCCAGCACCTGCTCGTGCTCGATCAGCACGCTCTCCAGCTCGAAGGGGCTGATGCGGTAGTCCGACGACTTGAACACGTCGTCGTTGCGGCCAACGTAGAAGTAATAGCCGTCTTCGTCGACCGTGGCCGTGTCGCCGGTGTGGTAGAAGCCGGCGCGCATGACTTCCGCCGTTTTCTCCTCGTCGCCCTCGTAGCCCAGCATCAGCGCAATCGGTTTCGCATCCAGCTGCACCGCGATCTCGCCCTCCTGCGCCGGCTGGTCGTCGATGTCGAGCAAGGCGATCCTGTAGCCCGGCAGCGGACGGCCCATCGAACCGGGCTTGACCAGCTGCCCCGGCGGATTGCCGATCTGCGCCGTGGTCTCGGTCTGGCCGAAGCCGTCGCGGATGCGGATGCCCCAGGCGCGTTCGACCTGTTCGATCACTTCCGGGTTGAGGGGCTCGCCGGCGCCGACCAGTTCGCGCAGCGGCGGTTGCCACTGGCTCAGGTCTTCCTTGATCAGCATGCGCCAGACGGTCGGCGGCGCGCACAGCGAGGTCACGCCGCAGCGCTGCACGGTTTCCAGCGCGGCCTTGGCGGAAAAGCGTTCGTAGTTGTAGATGAAGACGGTCGCGCCGGCATTCCACGGCGCGAAGAAGCAGCTCCAGGCATGCTTGGCCCAGCCGGGCGAGCTGATGTTCCAGTGCACGCCGCCCTTTTCCAGGCCGATCCAGTACATGGTCGACAGGTGGCCGGCCGGGTAGCTCTGGTGGCTGTGCAGTACCAGCTTCGGGCGCGCCGTGGTGCCGGAGGTGAAGTACAGCAGCAGCGGATCGCCGGCGCGCGTGACGCCTTTCGGCGCGAACACGCTCAGCACCTGGCGGCACTCATTGAAATCGCGCCAGCCGTCGATGCTGCCGCCCACGGCGATGCGCGTGAAGTTACCGGTGATGCCCTCGAATTTGTGGGCCTCCGACACCTGGGCGATGACGTGCTTTACCCCGCCGCGTTCCATGCGGTCCTGCAAATCGGCGGTCGAGACCAGCATCGTGGTCGGCACCAGCACGGCGCCGAGCTTGATCCCGGCCAGCATGATTTCCCAGAGCTCGACGCGGTTCGGCAGCATCAAGAGCACGCGGTCGCCGCGCTTGACGCCGCAGTCTTCCAGGTACTGCGCTACCTGGCTGGAGCGCGCTGCCATGTCGGCGTACGAGATCTTTTGTTCGCTGCCGTCTTCTTCCACCACCCATAGCGCGGGGGTCCCGTTGTCTTTCGCTTCCTGGTCGAAGAAATCGAGCGCCCAGTTGAAGTTGTCGAACTGGGGCGGCTGGTAGCCGGCGTAGGCGGTGTTGTAGTCGGTACGGTGCTGCTGCAGGAAATCGCGCGCCTGCGCGAAACGCTGGTAAGGGGTCATGTTGTCTCCTGTACGCTGGTGTCGATAAACGGGTCGTGGCCCGGCTATGCGTTGTTATTGTCTGTTTGCGTACATTGTGCCACGGCTGCGCGGCGGCAGCGCCAGGCTTATTGCGGCCCGCCGAAGGCGGCCGTGCAGATAAAGGAATAGCGCGTCGCGCCTGGTGCTACCTTGCCGGTCGTCGGGTCCATCCGGCCTTCCGTCACCAGGTATTGCAGTTCCTTGCCTTTTCTGCCCAGCACCACCCCCGGCATGCCGGCGTTCGGGTCCTTGTCGAGCGCGATGCCGGCGCCGGCCAAGGCGGCACCAAAGTCTTCCAGCCGCTCGTTACAGATATCGCCCTCGATCATGACGGCCCCGAAGCCGCCTGCGGCCGTGATGTTGCTCAGGCATGCCTTGCCCAGCGTGACGGGACCGGCGATGCGATGTCCCTGGTCGCGCGCAAGCTGCTTCGCTGTCCGGTTGAACCAGTCGACCGCGTCCTTGTGCGCAGCGGGAGCCGTGCTGGGCATCTCGCAGGACAGCAGGCGCAGCTTGTCTTCGTCCGGCGAAGCGGCCGCCATGCTGCAGGGTCCGACCAGCAAGCAGGCCAGCAGCGGGCGGGAAAGCCAGGAGCGTGCCGGCTTGGGATTTGTTTTCGTCATCGTGGTCGGGATCCCTGGTTTATTGGCTGGCGCAGGCATCGGCCGGCAGCGGAAGGCTGGCGTCGACCAGGTTCAGCGCGCCCTTGCCGTCGCCGAGCGGAACCGGCATGAAGCGCTGGACCTCGAGCGACTTGTCGCCCGGGTCGGTGGCGCCATACATGTTGTCGCCGATCGTGCAGACGAAGCCGTCGGGCCGCAGGGCCAGGATGCTGGAGTAGGAAGACAGGGAAGCGATCTTGGCGATGCTGCGCTGCCTGGGCGCGCCGGGCGTCGGAAACAGCGCGCGGAACCAGGTCACGGCCAGGCCTTGCCGGGTCAGCGCGGACGGCGCGCGGCCGCCGCCCAGCGTCGCCGCCCCGTCCAGCGTGGCGATCCGGCGCGCCACGAGGGCATCCGGTTTGTTGTCGGGGTTGTCGTCCTTCGGCGTCGCCGGGTCGCGGCTCCAGCTGCTGCCCCAGGCCCACACGCTGCCGTCGCCGCGCAAGGCAAATGTGCTGTCGGCGAAGGCCGCGATGGCGATGGCGCCGCTGAAGAATGGCGTCGGTCCCGGGTTGTCGCAGAGCTTCGCCGAGCGCTCGGGCTGGTAGGAAATCGCACCGCCGGACGCGCCACCCCAGCCAATGACGACGCCGTCATCGCGCAAGGCCACGCCGTGGAACTGGCCTAGCGCGATTGCCTTGATCCGCTTCAGGCCGGCAATTTTCGTCGGGAAGGTACCCGGGCCCCAGCAATAGACCTCGCCGTCGCGCGTGATGATCGCGCTATGGGAATCGGTTGCCGCAATCGCCACCGCTGGCGGCAAGCCGGGAATGCGCATCGGACGCCCGACGAACATGCGTTCCTTGCGTGCGGCTTCGGCTTCGGCGCAAGGATTTTTTCCATGCCCGCCGCTGAGGATGGCAGCGACCACGCACGGCCCGAGCGTTGGCTGGAGCAGATAGACCTGGCGCACGCGGTAGGGGCTGAAGCCCTACTCGAAGACGCTGCCGTCGCGCGTGATGGCGCTGCTGTGTTCCCAGCCCGCCGCTACCGCCACGACGGGTGGCAGGCCTCCCACCTGGCGCGGGAAAAGGGGCGGCCCGCGCTTCGCGTGGCCGAACTCGGTGCCCCACCAGAGCACGCGGCCGTCGCTTGTCAGACCCAGGTTGTGGTAGCGGCCGGCGGCGACGGCGGGTTGGGCCGCGGCCGGCAAGGCGTGGGAAATCGACACCATGCAGGCGATGGCGCCCGCCAGCCGCCGCAAATGGGAAATCGTGGTCACGCCTGTGCCTCCGTACGCCTGGCCGCAGTGGCAGCCTGTCGTTATTTGTTGTCGATTATGCACATTGTGCCACGGCGCGTCGGCGCTGTGCGGATGGCATAACGATGGCACGGGAAGAATTTGTTGGCACCAACCGTAGGGTGGGCCGGGCCGCGCTAGGCACCCCGTGCCCACGCGGATGCCGGCGTAGTGTTGGCTCAATCAGGACCGCGCATGATGATCATTGTTGGCGTCTCGAATGATCATTCGAAACGTTTCGACTATCGCCCGATGCGTCATCAAATCAGGTCAACAATGGGCGACGTTCCGCGTGGGCACGTCATGGATGCCCCCAGCATCCATGACCCCACCATACGGTCAACGTTCCGAACAATATCAGGCGGCGCAGGATGCAACGCCGCCGATATATCAGTTCGGCGACACCGGCGTCCGTCGCATCTGCACCGCGAACTCCCCTTCCGGCTGCATCATGTCGATCACGCGGCAGTCGCCGCACATGCGCAGGCGGTCGAGGTTGCCGGCAAAGGCGCTGTGCTGCGACAGGCGCGACAACATGTTCTCGACCATGTGCAGCGTGCCGAAGGGCTTGCTGCAGCGGATGCAGTGGAAAGGCTGGGACTGGTTGAGGATGACGGTCTTGCGGCGGGTTTCGCCGAAGGTCATGCGCGGCACCAGGGTGATCGCATCCTCGGGGCAGGTGTTCGCACAGAGGCCGCACTGCACGCAGTTCTGCTCCACAAAACGCAGCTGCGGCAAGTCGGGCGTGTCCATCACGGCCGACGCCGGGCAGGCGCCGACGCAAGCCATGCAGAGGCTGCATTTTTTCGTATCCACCGCGATCGCCCCGAACGGCGCGCCGGTCGGCAGCGCCACATCGACCGGCTGCTGCGGCGCGTGGCGGTGCAGATGATCGAGCGCGTAGTCGAGCGTATTGCGTTTGTCAGCCGCCAGGTTGAAGGTGGCGCGCGCAGCCGGGGATTCGCCGCGCGGCGCATAGCCGAGGGCGACGCCGAGTTCGTCCGGCGTGCTCACGCGCAGCAGCTGGAAGTGCGGGCCGGCATAGCCCAGGCCGTCGAGCACGGTGTGCGCAATGCCCATCTGGTGGTCGAGGGCGGCAGCGTACTGCGGCGCTTCCTCGCCCGTCATCAGGACCGTCACGCCCGCCGCGCCATAGGCCAGCGCCGAGAACCAGACGTCGATCCCGGTCGACGCCGTGTGGTGCAGCGCCAGCGGGATCACGCGCCCTGGCAGGCCGCCCTCGCCCTGCACGGCTTCCAGCAGCGGCTGGCCGGCTTCGCTGTGGAACAGCAGCACCGGGTCCTGGCCGCCGGCCTCGAAATAGGCGTTCAACGCCGCCTTGATGCGGCTACCCGTGTGGGCCGCGGTCGGGAAGGCGTAGCTGATGGCGCCGGTCGGGCAAACGGTGGTGCAGGCGCCGCAGCCGGCGCACAGGTAGGGGTTGACGCGGATCTTGTCGCCGGCGCTGGCGATCGCCTGGGCCGAGCAGATCGTCACGCAGGCGTTGCAGCCCTGCTGGCCGTTGCGGCTGTGTGCGCAGATGCGTTCCTTGTAGCTGAAGTATTTCGGCTTGTCGAATTCGCCGGTCATTTCCATGATCTCGGCGGCGGCCGTGCGGCGCGCGGCTTCGTCCGGGCCGGGTGCATAGTAGCCGTGCGGATGCTGGTGAGTCGCGATCAGGGAACTCGGGCAAAGGTCGAACACGAGGTCGAACTTGGCCTGCTGCTGCGGCTGACCAGCCGCTTGCCAGCGCGCCTCGAAGGCGCCGAGCCAGCCGCCCACGCCAACGGCACGCGCCGCGAAAACGGGATAGCCGCGCTCGACAGGCGTGTCGTCGCCATCGAGCAGCAGCACCGTCACCGACAGGGCGGTGGCCAGGTGGTCGGCCCAGGGCAAGGCCTGGGCGGCGCTGCCGACGACCAGGGTACGGCCGGTGGAACGGTAGCTGACCGAGGAGATGGCCTCGGTCGGGCCGATGGCATCCGCCGCCAGGATGGCTGCGGTCTTGGCGAGGGCATTGCGGCGTTCCTGCATCGGATCGCCGGCCTGCCCTTCTAGGAATCGGATGTTCATGCTTGTCCTTGCAGGGATTGCTGGTGTGCGGCTGGGGGTGCGGGCGCCGCTGTGATGGTTATCGCGCCGGCGTCTTGCACTTCGGTATCAGGCACATTATCCGCGCCGGCGGGCGCAACGCCCACACGCTTGGCATCGGTATCCGGGCCGGCGTCGGTGCCGGTTTGCGGCGCAGATTCGACGGCGGCCGGCGCCGATTCGGCAGCCGGTTGCTCCGCATCCGGATAGCGCAGCGCACTGCGCGCATGGTCGAGCGCGGCCAGCATCGCGGCCGACATCGGGCTCGGCTTGTTGTAGTCGTCCATGTACATGTCGAGGCCATCCATCACGTGGAAGTGCGGATCGGCGAACAGCTTTTTCAGGGCGAGGCGCTGGACCGACTTGTCGACGTCCCTGGCCACGAAACTGGAAAAATCGGCATCGGGCGTAAGGCGCGCGGCATCCTCGATCGTCGGCAAGGGCTTGTCCTGGGCCTGCGTTTCGGCTTGCACATCAGCAGGCACAGGCGAAGGTGCAAAAGTCAGGACAGGGGCAGGCGGCACGGGCGCCGCCGGCGCAGGACGCACCGGCGCCTCCGCTTCGCCGCCGGTCGCCTTCAGGCGCGACCAGCGTTTCAGGAATCCTTCTTCGGGCATCGGGTGTCCTGTTTCCGCGCTAGCCGTGCTGGCGCCCGCGGCGCGGCTTCGGCTGGTAGTTGTCGCGCAGGTAGCTGGCCAGCCAG